>Ga0213878_10000458_pt1 | contig 15242 bp, 16 predicted proteins | sample VelepicoBEBS_R02_FD_161053 | JGI IMG/M metagenome (GOLD analysis project Ga0213878, IMG submission 161053) | Vellozia epidendroides bulk soil microbial communities from rupestrian grasslands, the National Park of Serra do Cipo, Brazil - BS_R02 | ecosystem: Environmental > Terrestrial > Soil >... | reverse complement strand
CACGCCGGTGCGCGGCGGGATCAGCTACCGCGAAGCGCACCTCTTGATGGAGGCGGTCGCCGAATCGGGAACGCTCGGATCGCTCGAGATCACGGAGATCAACCCGATCCTCGACAGCGAGAACAAAACGGCGATCCTCGCGGTCGAGTTGATCCTCTCCGCGCTGGGCAAGACGACGCTGTGATCCAGCGCGCGTTCGACCGCGCGGCGTTCGAGCTGCGCCGCGACACGTTCGAGGACGTTCTCGCGCCGGAGCTCACGCCGGAGCAGCGCCTGCGCGAGCAGATCGACGAAGGTGTGCGCGCGACGTGCCCGTGCTGCGGCTATCCGACGATCAACGGGCGGCGCGCGTTCGACATCTGCCCGCTCTGCGGCTGGGAGGACGACGGCCAGGACGACGCCGAGCGCGCGCCGTCCGGCTCACCGCGCCCCGACGAGCTCGCGAGCGGCCCGAACCACGGCTACTCGCTCACCGAAGCGCGCGAGAACTTCGCACAGTACGTGACCATGTACCGCCCGACCGACCGCGACTTCGAGCACGAGCGCGCGCAGACGCACGTCAAGCGCGCCATCGCCGCGGCCTACGATCGTGCGGTAGACGGCGACGTGACGTTCGCCGAAGCGGATGCGGAAGCGCGCTCGCTGATCGACGAGCTGATGTAGCTACGGGCGCTCGGCGAGCTCCGTGGCGCGGAGGGTGGCGCGGCCGATCACGCAGAGCGGGACGTCGTGCCAGTGCGTCTCGAGGCGTTCGGGCCAGGCGTCGGCGAAGGTGACGCCCTCGATCCCGCCGAGGAGACAGATCTCCTCGTCGCCTTCGCCGTAGCGGAACTCGTAGTCCACATCGGCGAGATCGGGGACTTCGACGCCGTCGAGCGGCGCCCCGACGCGCGCGAGGGCCCGGTAGACGCGCCCCGCGTTGTCGTCGTCGACGTCGTACCAGAGGCAATGATCGCGCGCTCCGGTGATCTCGCCGTGCAGGCGCTTCGCGAGGCCGCCGACGACGAGCGTGCGCGCGTGCTCGCGAGCGAGCGCTCGCAGGAGCTCGGCGAACCCGGCGTGATGGCCCATCGGCACCTCCTCGTGGCGGACGAAGATGCTACTGCGGCGGGCGTTCGTACTCCCGGTCGCCGGGGCGCCAGGGAGCGGGCGATCGGTGAAGCGAATCGGCTCACAATCGCGGAGCGATAGGAGTTCCGGCGTGAGGATCGCGCGGTGGGTGTTGTCCGTCACGGTCGCCGTGCTGCTCGCGGTCGGACACGTCACGGCCACAGCCCGACGAGGCGGCGCCGTGTTCCCCTTCGTCGCGGGAACGTCGTGGACGTACGCGGGCACGGTGAAGTGGACGGACGATCGTAACCGGCCGCGCAACCGCGACGTGCGCTGGAGCTCCGAGGTGGTCGAAGCGTTCGACCACGACGACGTCGCGGGCGCGCTGCTTCGCGGCGGCGTGTGGGATCTGGCGTGGTGGTCGCCGCAGGCGCGTCACGGAACGTACGCCGTGGTGCGGGTCGGAACACGTTTCTATCTCCTGCACGACCATGCTGCGAAGTCGGCCTTTGCCTCGCTCAAGGCGTCTGGTCTCGACGCGCGCCCTGCCGATCTCGAATACAGCCGTTGGTTTGACGCGCCGTTGGAGAAGGGCGAGCTCCACCGTCCGCCGGATCGCCTTCCGCGCGACGACTCGATGTACGGGTGGTGGATCGAAAGCGCCGAACCGGTGGCGCTGGATGTGCCCGGCCTGGCGAGCGCGACGCGAACTTCGTACAGGTTGAGCTACCTCACGCTCCCGGACGAACAGCACCTCACGTTCGTCCCCGGGGTCGGGATCACGTCGTTCGTGTACGTCCACCACGGGACGGTTGCCGAGGCGCACGTTCATCTGGTCGCCTATCGCCCAGGCCGCGCGAAGTGAGTACCGCGCGGCGCCAGGCCGCGAGTTGCGCATCGCGTTCCGCGGCACTGAGCGCGGGCGTGAACCGCGCATCGGCGCGCCACAGCGCGGCGAGTGCTTCGAGACCGGGCCAGAAGCCGCACTGCAGTCCCGCAAGCGACGCGGCGCCGAACGCCGTCGTCTCGAGGCACGCGGGGCGTAGAACCGGCACGCCGAGCAGATCCGCTTGCCGCTGCATCACCAGATCGTTCGCCGACGCGCCGCCGTCGGCGCGCAGCTCGGCGAGCGGCATTCCCGCATCGAGCTCCATCGCGGCGACGACGTCCGCAGTCTGATACGCCATCGCGTCGAGCGCCGCGCGCGCGATGTGCGAGCGCGTCGTGCCGCGGGTGATTCCGACGATCGTCCCGCGCGCGTACGGGTCCCAGTACGGCGCGCCCAGCCCCGTGAACGCGGGGACGAAATAACACCCACCCGCGTCGTCGACTTCGCGCGCGAGCGCCTCGACGTCGGAGGAGCGCTCGATGATCCCGAGGCCGTCGCGCAGCCACTGCACCGCCGCGCCGGTCACGAAGATCGAGCCTTCGAGCGCATACGTCGCGCGGCGCGGCTCGAACGCGAACGCGACGGTTGCGAGCAGCCCGTGCTCGCTGCGCACGACGCGTTCGCCGGTGTTCAAGACGACGAACGAACCTGTGCCGTAGGTGTTCTTCGCATGCCGGGCGCGAAGCCGGCCTGGCCGGCGAGCGCCGCCTGCTGATCGCCCGCGACGCCCGCGATGCGGATCCAGCCGCCGAAGTGCTCGGCCGCGGTCGTCCCGAACTCGGCAGTGCACGGGAGCACCTCCGGGAGCAGCGCGCGCGGGACGTCGAACGCCGCCAGCAGCTCCTCGCTCCAGCGGAGCTCGTGGATGTCGAAGAGCATCGTGCGCGACGCGTTCGTCACGTCGGTGACGTGGCGCGTTCCGCCGGTCAGATTCCAGATCAGCCAGGAGTCGACGGTGCCGAACGCGATCTCGCCCGCCTCGGCGCGCGAGCGCAGCCGCGGCACGTGCTCGAGGAGCCACGCGATCTTCGTCGCGGAGAAGTACGGATCGAGCAGCAGCCCGGTGCGCGCGCGAACGAGCGTCTCGACGCCCCGCGCGCGCAGGGCGTCGCACGTCTCGGCGGTCCGCCGGTCCTGCCAGACGATCGCGTTCGCGACCGGCTTCCCGCTCGCGCGCTCCCACAGGATCGTCGTCTCGCGCTGATTGGTGATCCCGACCGCCGCCAGGTCGGCCGCCGAAAGGTGCGCGTTGCGCAGCGCGCCGCGGGCGACCTCGAGCTGCGTCTCCCAGATCGCGACCGGATCGTGCTCGACCCAGCCCGGGCGCGGAAACACTTGCGGCAGCTCGCGCTGATCGAAGGCGACGAGGGAGCCGCGCGCGTCGAACACGACCGCGCGCGAGCTCGTCGTTCCCTGGTCCAGCGCGAGGATCACGCGACCGTGTGCGTCAGCGGCGCGATTTCTTCTTGCCCTTGGCCTTCTTGCGCACCGTCTTGCGCCGCCCGCCGGGAGCGGCCGGTCTCATCGCCGCCGCACCGTGCCGTGCGCGCTCGCGGTCGAGATGCATTCTCCACGCGGCGGTCCGCGCCTGGATGTATTCGCCCACTTCGGCGCTCGAGGTCAGGTTCGGCTGAGTGTGTTGGTCGTACGATCCTTTGTCGTTCCTGAGCGGGAGCTTGGCGACGCGCGAGGCATGGATCTTCTCGATCAGCGAGGGCTCTGCCGAATTCGGATGCGCGCCGCTCGAGAGCGGCACGGCGATCCCGGCGAGCGGGTCGTCACTCCGCGGCGTCGCGAGGGTCAGCACGTCGCCGAGATCAGCCGCGGCTTTGTCGCGTTGCGTGAGCGGCTGCAGCCCCCACCGCAGCTCGATGGTCTTCAGCACCGAGGTGTGGTCGATGACGCCGCGCCGTGCCCGGAAGACGGTCCCGGCCGCGATCCGCGGCGAGATCAGCAGTGCGGGGACGCGCACGCCGAACCGCGTGAAGTCGAACCCGAACTCGCCGACCGAGTCGTCCGGCGGCGTCGCCCCCCATGGCGGCGGCACGTGGTCGTAGTTCCCGCCGTGCTCGTCGTAGGTGATGATGAGGAGCGTGTCGTTCCAGCCCGGGCCGCTGCGCACGGCACAGTAGACGTCGTGCATCAGCTGGTCGCCGAGCGAGACGTCGTAGTTCGGATGCTGGCTGTTGCCGTCGGCGCTCCAGCTCGGCTCGAGGAACGTGTACTCTGGGAGCGTTCCGTCGGCGCAGCGCTGCTGGAAGTCACGGAAGTGTCCGAAGTGCCTCTCGTCGGCACGCTGCGTGTCGGTAAAGTCCAGCCGCGTCATCGGATCGCGGTTGTAGCCGTAGATCGCCCAGTCGAGATTACTCGCCGAGAGCAGACCGAAAATGCTGCGGCAGGTGAACGTCTTGACGTGATTGTCGAGATGGCCCTGCGAGGTCGCGGCGTTCGCGAACGCGCGGTTCGGGATCGTCTGCGTCGGCGCCGGCGCGAACCACTGGTCGCACACCGCAAATCCTTTCGCGAGCGCGGACATGATCGGCAGCGATTCCGGTGCGTACATCCCCATGATGTCGCCGGGCTCCGTCCCGGGCAGCGAATCTTGGTAATGGCGCGCGAGATCCGACGCGATCGCGGCCTTGAAGTTCATGACGAAGCCGTCGTTCGTCGGCGTCTGGTTCGGCGTCGGCACGTCGGTCCGGAACAGCTGGTAGCTGGTATTTTGAAAGCCCTCGCCCGGATCGGCGCCCGGCATGAAGTACGTGTGCTTCGCCGGGTCGATCTTGAACACGGGCCATTGGCGACCGGAGTCGTCCGGGTTGGACTCGGTGCCGGAGAGCCCGTCATAGGGCTGGCCGCCGAGAGACGTATTTCGGCTGCTCTCGTACAGAAATCCGAGCATCTGATCGAAGGAGCGGTTTTCGAGCATGAGCGTTACGATGTGCTTGATCGCACCGAGCTGATTTGCCACGACTCATCCTTCCGGCGAAGCGCGATAGGAACCATGGCAATTGGCTACCGAGCGGCGGTAGCCTCCTAGTCCGGGGCGAGCGGGCCCTGCCTAGAGGCGGAAGGCGTCGGCGCCGCCCGGCTCGGGAAAGACTTTGCCGGGGTTCATGATGCCGAGCGGGTCGATCGCGTCCTTGATCGCGCGCATGAGCGCCAGCGCGTCGGGGCCGACGTCGAGCTCCATGAACTGCTTCTTCAAGAGACCGATGCCGTGCTCGCCCGACAGCGTTCCGCCCAGCTCGACGGTCGCCTCGAAGATGGCGCGCGCAGCGGCGGCGACGCGCTGCATCTCCTCGGGATCGCGCTTGTCGCACAAAATGTTCGGGTGCAGATTGCCGTCGCCGGCGTGGCCGAAGATCGGGATCTCGAGCGCGTGCTCGCGCGCGATCTCGCGCACGTGCCGGATCAGTGCGGTCAGCGCGCGCGGCGGGATGCACACATCCTCGCCGAGCTTGTTCGGGCGGCGCCGCGCGAGAGCGGGCGAGATCGACCGCCGCGCCGCCCACAACCGCTCGGCGGCCGCGTCGTCGTGCGAGACGCGGATCTCGCGCGCGCCGTGCGCTCGCGCGATGCGCTCGATCTCCGCCAGCTCCTCGGCGATCGCGGCCTCGTGGTTGCCGTCGACGCCGAAGATCAGGATCGCGTCCGCGCCGAGCGGGAGCCCGATCGGCGTGTTCGTCTCGACGCAGCGCATCGTCAGGTCGTCGACGAGCTCGATCGCCGAGGGCAGCACGCCGCTCGTCATCACCGCGGTCGTCGTCTCGGCGGCGTCGTCGATGCGGTCGTACACCGCCATCAGCGCGCGCGCGAAGCGCGGTTTCGCCAACAGCCGCAGCGTGATCTCGGTGATGGTGCCGAGGGTCCCTTCGGCGCCGGTGAACAGCCGGCGCAGATCGTAGCCGGTGACGTTCTTCACGGTACGGCCGCCGGTGCGGATCGGCGTGCCGTCGGGCAGCACGACCTCGAGCGCGAGGACGTAGTCGCCGGTCACGCCGTACTTCAGGCAGCGCGCGCCGCCGGCGTTCTCGGCGACGTTCCCGCCGATCGCGCTCTGCTTGAGGCTCGACGGATCGGGCGGGTAGAAGAGCCCGCGCTTCTCGACCTCCGCCTGCAAGTGCGCGTTGATCACGCCGGCCTGCACGACCGCGACGCGGTCGATCGCGTCGATCTCGAGGATGCGGTCCATCCGCGCGACGCCGAGCACGATGCTGCCCGCCAGCGGGACCGCCCCGCCGGAGAGCCCGCTGCCCATCGCGCGCGGCGTGATCGGGAGCCGCCGCGCGGTCGCGATCCGGTGAATCGCGCTGACCTCGGCGGTCGTCGCCGGGAGGACGACCAGCGGCGGGACGCGCTCGTAGAACGTGCCGTCGAAGCCGTACGCGATGAGGTCCTCGGCCTCGGTCAGCACCCCGCCCGGGACCGCGGCGCGGAGCTCGTCGACCAGCGCCGGCGCGGGCTCGATCATCGAGCCGTGGCTTCGCCGGACGATCTCGCGGCTCACCCCGCCTGGCGTGTCATGCTGAGCCTGTCGAAGCATGAGAGGGCATCCTGACGTTCGAGACGGTCTCTCACCCTTCGATCCTTCGACAAGCTCAGGACAGGCTGAGCTCAGGGTGACATGGGCTCCGACGGCGGTCTTACAGGTCGGCGGTCGGCTCCGGGTATATTCAACGGGATATGAGCAGTGCCGTCACCTCAGAGTACCGCCTCGCTACCGAGCCGGAGCTCAAGCGCTTCGTCGCCGAGGTGCTCACCAAGGTCGGGGTGACGCCCGACGACGCGAACATCGTCGCCGACGTGCTCGTCGCCGCCGACCTCCGCGGGATCGAGTCGCACGGCGTCGCGCGGCTCGAGTCGTACTACGTCAACCGCATCCGCAAGGGCCAGCTCGAGGCGAAGCCGGTCGTGACGACCGTGCGCGAGACGCCGGCCTCGGTGCTGGTCGACGCGGGGAACGGCCTCGGCCATCCGACCGCGAAGCGCACGATGGAACGCGTGCTCGAGAAAGCCTCGCAGAACGGCGCCGCGTTCGGGGCGGTGCGCAACTCGAACCATTTCGGGATCGCGGGCTACTATGCGATGATGGCGCTCGACCGCGACATCATCGGGATCGCCTCGACGAACAGCGTGCGCTACGGTGCGCCGACGTTCGGCAAGGACGTGCTGCTCGGCACCAACCCGCTCGCGTTCGCGATCCCGGCGAAGAACGAGCCCGCGTTCGTGCTCGATTTCGCGACGACGACCGTCCCGAAAGGGAAGCTCGAGGTCTACAATCGCAAGGGCAAGCAGCTCAATCCCGGCTGGGCGATCGACGCGCACGGGAACGAGACGCTCGACCCGCAGGTCGCGCTGACAGGCGCGCTGCTCCCGCTCGGCGGCTACGGTGTCGACAACGGCGGTCACAAAGGCTACGGACTCGGGTTGCTCGTCGACATCCTCTGCGGCGTGCTCTCGGGCGGCGCGTTCGGCAACGACCTTCCGCTCCCGGCCGACCCGCCGATGCCGGGCAAGATCTCGCACTTCTTCGCCGCGTTCACGATCGACGGGTTCCGCGATCCCGAGAAGTTCAAGGCTGACATGGACAAGGAGCTGCGCGCGTTCAAGGACTCGCAGAAAGCGCCCGGTCACGACCGCATCTACGTCGCCGGCGAGATCGAGCACGAGAACACGATCGAGCACCGCCGCAACGGCGTCCCGGTGCACGTGAAGGTGTGGAACGGCTTGCAGAACCTCGCCGGCGAACTCGGGATCCCGTTCGAGATCGAGAAGCGCGGCTAGTTTTTCAGCTCGACCGTTCCGGCGCAGCGCAAGCCGTTGCAGGCGGCCGGGATGAAGTGCGCCGCGAGTAGCCGCGAGCGCAGCTCGTCGCGCTGCGCCGCATCGGCCGGCGCGCGCACGAAGTCGATCCCCGTCGGGCGGCCGTTCTCGTCGACCGTGATTCGCACCACGACCCCGCTGATGCCCGCCAGCACCGTGCCGCGCAGCGAAGGGTCGATCGAGGCGGGATAGGTCTCGCCGAAGTTGCCGATCCCGTCCTCGCGCTGCGCGACAGCCTGCGGGGCGGGAGCGGGTGCGGCGCTCGGCGCAGCCGTCGCAGCGGGAGCGCCCGCGACGGCGCGCGGAGCGATGGTCGCCTGGACGGCCGGTGCCTGCGTGACGACGGGCTGGACGCGCTTCGGCGGCTCCGTCGGGATGACGATCGGGGCCGTGGCGGCGCGGTGCTCGGCCTTGACGAGCAATGCATGGGAGGCACGCTCGTGCGTGATCGCCGCGTGGATCACCGGCGGCGCCACGGCGGTCACGACCGGCCGCGCAGGCGGCGCGACCGCGCGCGGGTGCACGGCTTCGCGCGCCGGCGAGCGGTGCTCGATGCGGAGCAAGCTGGTGAAGAGCGTTCGCTCGTCGGGCTCGCCGAGCGGGATCGCTGGCCGCAGGATCGTCGTCGTGGCGAGCGCCAGCACGCAGAGATGAACCGCGATCGAGCCGGCGATCGCGATGCGGTCACGCCGTGGGGTCGGGTCGGCGGCAACCATCGCCTCGAATCACTCCGACGCCGCCGGGTGCGCAACCTTTTTCGTCCTTCGCGGTCCTGGAGAGGTCGATGGGTCGCGAAACCGAGATCGTCCTCTACCAGGCCGAGTGGTGCCCCTATTGCGCGCGCGTGCGCAAGAAGCTCACCGACCTGCTGCTCGACTACACGAACGTCAACGTCCCGCACTCGCATGCGCAGCGCGACGAGGTCAAGCGCGTCTCGGGGCAGACCTCGATCCCCGTCCTGGTCGACGGCGACGTCGTCCTCGACGACGACGACGACATCATCCCGTATCTCGACAAGAAGTACGGAGCGACCGCCAAAGCGTCCTGAGCGGCGCTACTCGACGGGGATGTTCACCGGTGCCGCCGCGCCCTTGCGGCGGCGCGGCATCACGAAGACGAGCGGGACCAGCACGAAGGTGAGCGCGCCGAGCGCCCACTGCGCGTCGGCATACGCCATCACCGTCGCCTGCGTCATGATCTGACCGTAGAGCAGCGTCAGCGCCGAGCCGGCGTTGTGCGTCTGCTGCACCAGGATCTGCAGCGCGTTGTTGTCCGGCGTCGCGCCCTGCGCGAGGACGCTCTGGTGGAAGGCGCTGCGCCGCGCCAGCAGCGTGATGAGCGCGGCGGTCGAGAACGAGCCGCCGAGCTGCAGCGAGAGCGACTGGAACGCTGCCGCTTTCGGCACGACCTCGGGCGGGACAGCGCCGATCACCGCGATCGAGATCGGCACGAACAGCATCGCCAGACCGATCCCGGCCATGATGGCGGGGCCGAGCAGCGAGCCGAAGTCGTTCTGCGAGGTCGTGATGTAGCCGAGCCAGATCTGGCTCACGCCGATCAGCGAGAACCCGGTGACCAGCAGCACGCGCGTGTCGATCCGGCCGCTCCCGGCGAGCCGCGCGATGAACGGCGTGAGCAGCGCGATGAACGCCGCGCGCACGAAGATCAACTCGCCCGAGAGCGTCGCGGTGAAGCCGAGGACACCTTGCACGTACTGCGGCAGGATCACCGTCGCGCCGAACAGCACCGAGCCGATCGCGAACCCGAGCGCGCTCCCCGCCGCGATCGCGCGGTACTTGAACGCGCGCAGGTCGACGATCGGGCGTTTCGTCCCCCACAGCGACCAGCAGACGAACGCGACGAGCCCGATGACGGTCGTCGCGCCGAACAGCCGGATCACCGGATCGGCGAACCAGTCGTTGCGCTGCCCTTCGTCGAGGATGTACTGCAGCGAGCCGAGCCCGACCGCGAGCAGCGAGAGACCGATCCCGTCGACCGGGATGCGCTTCGGATCGGACGGATTGCGCATCATCGTGAGAATCACGACGGCCGCGAAGATCCCCGGGACGAGGTTGATGAAGAACACCCAGTTCCAGGAGAAGTTGTCGGTCAGCCAGCCGCCGACGGTGGGACCGACCGACGGTCCGACGATCGCGCCGAGCGCGAAGACCGCTTGCGAAGCGCCGAGCAGCCGCCGCGGGAAGGTGTCGCGCAGCGAGGCCTGTCCGGTCGCGATCAGCCCGCCGCCGAACGCGCCCTGCACGATCCGGTAAAAGACGAGCTGGCCGATCGAGGTCGCGATCCCGCACAGCATCGAGGCGACGGTGAAGCCGATGATCGCCGCCGAGTAGTACTGCCGCCGGCCGAAGCGGATCTGCAGCCACGGCGTGAGCGGGATGACGATGACCGCCGAGATGATGTAGCCGGTGACGACCCAGGCGCCTTCCTCTTGCGTCGCCCCGAGGTTGCCCTGGATCGTGGGCAGCGCGACGTTGACGATCGTCGAGTCGAGCGTCTGCATGAGCGTCGCGGCCATGATCCCCAGCGTGATGAGGATCAGCCGGGCACCGTTCTCGCTGACGTCGCGGTCTTTGGTCGGTTCGGTAGCCATGGCGTTGTGGTGCGACGGATCGTCGCACGTCCGCTTGGACTACGTCCGGACCAAGGTCGGTTTCGGCACTTGCATCAGCGCGCCACGCTGCCGACGCCGAACGCGACCGCGGCGCCGACGGCGGTCGCGAGCAGGTTCACCACGTCGTTCGAGAAGCCGGGGAGGCCGCGCACGAGCCGAGTCGGCTCGCCGCACGCATGCGGGTCGGTCTCGCACGTCCGCTTGCATGCTTCGCAGCGGCGCAGCTCCTGCGCCGTCGCGCCGAGCAGGGAATCGGCAGTGGCGCCGGCGATCCCGCCGGCCGGGATCGCGAGCAGCAGCGCGGGCGGGAACACGATCGCCATCGGCGCGTGAGTCTGCCACGAGAACCCGAAGTCGCCCGCGTTCAGCATGTAGGCCAGCGCGATCCCGACGAACCCGGTGACTCCAAGCCAGATCGCGCCCGCGACCTCCGCGAGCGTTCCGGGGAGCGTGATCCCGCCCGACATCCCGGTCGGCACCGGGCGCAGCGTGAGGATCGAGCGCGGCTGACTTCGCGCGAGCGTGCCGATTTCGGTCGCCCACGTGTCGGCGGTCGCGGCGGCGTACGCGCCGGCGAACGCGAGCGCCCAGCGCGGATCGTGCACGAGCGCCCACACGACCGCGCACACGGTCGCGACGCCGCCGTTCGCGAGCACCTGCATCGCGTCGCGCGCGCCGTGCTTCCCGACGTCGACCAGCCCGCGCTTCCGCGTGCGGCCGACGCGCGAGAGCAGCACCGACGGCACGAAGAACGTGAGCAGCACGAAGGTGAATCCGAGCGTGCCGGTCGCGTACGTCAGCGTGCCGACGACGAACGCGGCGACCGCACCGCCGGCTGTCAGCGCGTGCGCGCGCCACGCGATCCGCGCGATGACCCCGCCGAACACCGCGCCGATCGCGAGAACGTTCACGCTCACCGCGTCGCTTGCGAACGCCCGGTGCTCTTCGACAGCTCGTCCGCGCGCAGGACCGCGCACGCCGACGCCGTCTCCCAGAGCACGAGCTCGTCGAGCCCGGGCAGACGCGGCGCGAGCCCGGCGGCGATCCACAGCAGGATGCGTTCGCAGGTCGGGTTCTCCACGACGTCGTTCAGGTGGCGATGGTCGAGCCGGTCGATCACCTCGGGTCCGACGATCGCCTCGAGCTCGGCGAAATCCATCACCATCCCGCTCTCCGCGCCGTCCTCGCGCAGCTCGCCGCGCACGGTGACGTCCAGACGGTACGAATGGCCGTGCAGCCGCGCGCACTTGCCGGCGTGGTGCGGCAGCATATGGGACGCCTCGAAGCGGAACCGCTTGCGGATCCTCACCGCGGTGGGACTCGGCTCGTGATCACGAGCGGGCGCGGCACAGTGTGCTGTTGCTCCACGTCGCGGCTCGGCCTTCGCCGTGCGCCGCCGGTGTGCCCCTGCTGCGCCAGGGCTCTCTCCGGAAGACTTGCCGGAACGAGAAATCGTGGGATTGACCGGCGTGCTTGCCTTTTATGCCGACGAATCCGGAACGTTTAGCATCCGTTCAGGGGATCAGCCGTGGGTGGTCCTGCTCGCGATCGGATTCGACGACGTTCATTGGACGACGATCGAAGAGGCGTTCAACGCGCTAAAGCGCCGGTACTTTCCAGACCGTGCACCTCACGGCGTGGAGATCGGATCGCATGAGGTTCGCATGGCGCATGTGCGGCCTCGTTCGGATAACCCTTTCTCCTCATTGTCGCCGGACGAGCTGCGTCAATTCGGTCACGAGCTGTATGCTGTGATCGACGATCTGCCGTTCGCGTGGTGCGCTTCCGTCATCCACAAGCCATCGGGTCGTTCCGCGCCTGGCCGCCCGGCGCGGCGGCGATCTTTTCATCGCCGCCTACGTCGATCTGTTACGATCCCTCGACGGATGGTGCCGGTACGCCGGCCAACCTGGTCGGCTGTTTCTCGATCAGCGCGAAGTGCGGCTTCACGGCGCCGTGCACGAAGCAATAATCCGCGAGCACGAGCGCCTGCGGGACACGGAATGCTGGATTCCGCCGACGCGGGTCGTGGAGCGGCCCTACTTCCAAGACTCCGCTCGGAGCAATCACGTTCAGCTGGCCGACGTCGTGGCGTACAATGTGCTGCGCCGCTCCCGCGATGAGACGGAATATCCGTACTATCGCCGTATCGCGGGCAAAAAGATGCGCTTCGACGCGATTTAAAAATGACGAGACCGGGTAGGATCAATACCCCCCGGCGCTCGGCCTTCATCATATCGCCGTGCGGCGTTGCTTGTCAAGTTCGTTCGTGCGTTGGGTATAACATACTTGGCTAAAGAGCAGCGACCAAATCGAACACCGAGGTCGAACTACTCGCTTCCCGGCGGCGCGAGCGCTGCTGCGGCCTGCTTTAGAACCTCTGCCGTCTCGTCGGAGATCGCACTTCTACGATTCAAGGCGTCTACGACGAGCGCATGGAGGCCCTTTTCTAGTTTCAACAGGTGGTCATACAACCAGCGGTCCGGGTGGTCAGGCGCGGGGGCTAGCGGCATTGGGGTTGGGCTCCTCTCGGTGCTCTGCTGCGAGAAGAAGACGCGTCAGAAGCCGCTCGACCCGCTGATACCGCTGGACGACTTAAGAAGGTCGTCGGTGGGCTGATTCGCGTACCCAAGCCGGAGAAACCGGCGCCGGACAGTACGAAGCCGACGAAGCCCTAATCCGGCACCTCGGACGGACGCTCTTCGTCGCGCTCGAACGCATGGAGGGCGGCGACGCGCCGCGCAACGCGGACTGCTATCCCGATTGGGATGCGCTCGACATAGCGGAACAGGCGATCTTCGAGAACTGCGCGATCATCGTGCTCGGCGATAACGCGCGCTGTAAAGCGTTACAGCCACCATGCGGCGTTGGTCCAGGCGTCGAACATTCCCTCAACGCCTCCAACTTCGCTGATAGACGCCGACGGCCAAATGACCTTCGGCTGAACGGGCCAAATGATGAGCGCCCGCCCGCCAGCATCCGCGTTCATGGCTCGCGGAAAAACACGCTTCCGCCCGACGAACAAGGTGACGGCGCAGTAGAGCGCGCCGATCGCGAAGTGAACGTGGTGAATCCCGCGCGTGTCGCGACCGAGGAATCGCTCCTTGTATTCGAACAGATTCGCGCCTTTGCTATTTCCATGACCCATGATGCGACCTTCAGTTGGTCGGTATAGCCGAGCGTTATCCCGACGCGCTCGGCCTTTAGCATCGGTTGCAGTACGGCACCGGCGCGCACTTCAAGCGCGCTCATCCAGCCGTTATTACAGCGCGCGCAAACGACCTTGATCGTGTGCTCAAGCGTCGCGTCGCCACCGTACGACCAAATGAGGGATTCGTCGCGTTCGAACTGTATAAGCGGGGGCGACGGCGACGCGCGAAACTTGTCTCGTATCCAACTAGCGAAGAGGTGTTCGCGCGTTAAGTCGGTCTTGCCGCAAAAGATGCAGGTTCGAGCCAAGTCGCTTGCGTTTCTACCGCGTCGCCTTGTCCGGCAGAACCGTTCCAGGTCGGACGCCGACCATCGGCGCGCTCTTTAGTCAAGTATGTTATACCCCGTGCGTTCTCATACCGGCAGCATAAGCGCGCGAAGCAGCCCCTCGACCGTGAACTCGTCCGCGATAACGTCGACGCGAATCCCCGCATCGCGCGCCGTTCGCGCGGTGATCGGGCCGATCGCCGCGACGGTCTTACCGCTGAGCGCGCGCGCCGCGTTCGGAACGTTCTCGACGAAGCCGTGCACGGTGCTCGAGCTGGTGAACGTCACGACGTCCGCGCGCGCGGCTTTCTCCGCGAGCTCGGGATCGCGGACGGTGCGCGTCTCGTACGCCGCGACGACGTCGACCTCGCGGCCATGCTCGCGCAGCGTCTCGGGAAGGACGTCGCGCGCTTCGCGCGCGCGGTACACGAGGATTCGGTCACCGTCGCTCGTGCGAGCGAGGAGCGCTTCGGCGACGGCTTCGTTCACGTACTCCGGCGGGATCAGGTCGGGGCGCAGGCCGCGCGCGGTGAGCGCCGCGGCGGTCTTCGGGCCGATCGCGGCGATGCGCACGTCGCCGAACGCGCGCGCGTCGCGGCCGAGCTCGCCGAGCCGGTCGAAGAACGCGTCGACGCCGTTGCGGCTGGTGAAGACGATCCACGCGTAGTCGCGCACGTGCGCGGCTGCGTCGCGCGCGGCGTTCAGGTCGGGCGGCGGCGCAATCTCGATCGCCGGCGCGAGGATCGGCTCCGCGCCCATCTCCCACAGGCGTGCGGCGAGCTCGTCGGCCTGGTGCGCGGGACGCGTGATCAGCACGCGCTTGCCGAAGAGCGGCTGCGCATCGAACCAGCGAATCCGCTCGCGCTCGCGCACGACGTCGCCGATGACGACGATCGCCGGTGCCGTAATGCCGCTGCGTTCGACCTCGCCGACGACGGTGTCGAGCGTCGCGGTCAGCGTCTCTTGCGCGGGCTTCGTCCCCTCGTGCACGATCCCGACCGGTGTGTCGCCTTCCAGCCCGTGCTCCTTCAGCTTCGCCACGATCCCGGCGAGGTTGCCCATCGCCATCAGGAAGATCGTCGTCGCTTTACGGTTCGCGAGCTTGGCGAAATCGAGCGACGAGTAGCCCTTGGTCGGATCCTCGTGCCCGGTCGCGATCGTGAACGCGGTGTTGTGATCGCGGTGCGTCACCGGGATCCCCGCGTACGCCGGCGCGGCGATCGCCGACGTGATCCCGGGGACGATCTCGAACGGAACGCCGGCTTCCGCGAGCGCCGCCGCCTCCTCGCCACCGCGCGCGAAGACGAACACGTCGCCGCCCTTGAGCCGCACGACCTTCTTTCCTTCGCGCCCGAGCCGGACGATCAG
>Ga0213878_10000457_pt1 | contig 15273 bp, 15 predicted proteins | sample VelepicoBEBS_R02_FD_161053 | JGI IMG/M metagenome (GOLD analysis project Ga0213878, IMG submission 161053) | Vellozia epidendroides bulk soil microbial communities from rupestrian grasslands, the National Park of Serra do Cipo, Brazil - BS_R02 | ecosystem: Environmental > Terrestrial > Soil >... | reverse complement strand
TGCCATCGATGTCATCAACACCTTGAGCGCCGCTCAAACCAACGGGATCCTTAAAACCGAACTTAAACGCTATCTGGCTCCTGCGCTGCTTCTGCTGGATGAGGTCGGCTACCTCCCCATAGATCAACGCGGAGCCGACCTTCTTTTCCAAGTCATCAGTCAGCGATATGAGCGCGGTTCCCTCATCGTCACTTCCAACAAAGCTTTCAAGCAATGGCCGACCATCTTCAATGGCGACAGCACCATCACCTCCGCGGTGCTGGATCGACTCCTTCATCACGCTGAAACTGTCGTAATTGAAGGCTCCAGCTATCGTATGAAAGACAAGATCGAAACCTGACTTACTAACTTCGACCGATGCCAACTCTCCCTCTACGATCCTCTAAATCAGCACCCGGCTTTTTTAATCGGTAGATTTATCCGGTTTTAACTTCGGCGCCCGCACTGATGCCCACCAGCACAACCGGGTGTATGATGTAGACAGCGTAGGATCGGCGATTCAACCATATCCAGATGCCTGACGGCCGGTTCATGTACCGGCGGAAGACGAGCGGCCATGCGGCGATCAAGCCCCAGGCGATGAATGGCTCCCAGAACGCATAAAAGATTGCGGTCCAACTGAGGCCACTGACCGCAGGCCAAGATAGCCAGGCAACAGGCAGGATAGTGATCCATGGCCGTGCGTCTGGCCATTTCAATTGCCGGAGCCAATCATTACGCCAGGCCGCGATGCCCAGACAAAAGAGGAAGACGTAGCTGGCGAAGTATCCAAGCTGCAGTCCAATCACGTTGACACCGACGGGGACGACCTGCCGGATGGCCAGCGCGGCGGCGCCGACACCCAGCGCACTCAGGAGCCACCAGCCGGAACCGGGGACAGGCCGAGGCGCGCGTGGGGCGCTGGTAAGCGGGGCGCCGAACCACGTGCGCCACGCGCAATAGGCAAGGCTGAACATCAGGAGCGCCTGGTTAAACCAGAGCGGCCCGGGCATGGGCTCCCTGTCGTACGTCGCGAGAAAGACGCGCCGACACTTCGTGACGGCGACGAACGTCCCCATGGTAAGCGTCCGTCAAAAAGGGCAGATGGTGAGTGTCGGCCAATGGATGGTCAGTCCGATGGTAAACCCGTGCGTATGGTTTAAGTAACTTATGAAAACTCAGATCGTATGGAAAAGGCGAGAACGCCCACCACTGCCACCCGACTTGGCCGACATCACGTCCCTGGTGGATGAGAAGGACACTGCGGTGTACTCCATGGTCCGCAAGGGTTCTGCTCCCAAAAACACTCTCACACGGTCTCGCTGGCCGGTCGAGGCGAGCCCGGAGGACTTCCAGGACACCGAGTGGGGCTGGGACGAGTACAAATAAATGTTGCGTGCGGTCTACCCGGACAAATCCTGGACCGGGTGGAACCAGCGAGCACAGGGCCGCGAGGATCGGAGATTCCAACGATCCCGCCACCTTCACATTACCGGAGCTGTCTTCTGTAAAACGATGCGTTCCTGCAAACCTCTCAGTTGAAGTACAGCGGGCAGCCGCCGAAGTTTTTCGCAGGGTGAGAGAGGAGACGTGTATCAACTTGTGAGGTTCCCTCCAGCGCATCCGTATCAAGCACATCGGTCGCTAATCCGCGATCCTCGTCGAGTCGAGTTTCCGGACCAAAATCGCCAGGCTTCCAGAAGTAGCGCCCAACAATCTATCGTCGGTCAATCAGCGCGCCGCCCGCCGGAGATCTTGGAACCAGGAAAATCAGATTCTAGTGAAAAACGATCGGAATGATCAAAATCGCGAGAATGTTCGCAACCTTAATCACCGGATTAATCGCTGGCCCTGCCGTGTCTTTGTACGGATCACCCACCGTGTCGCCAGTTACCGACGCCTGATGGGCACTAGAACCCTTTCCACCAAGGTTGCCTTCCTCGATAAACTTCTTCGCATTGTCCCAAGCGGCGCCCCCGGAAGTCATTGAGATCGCCAGGAATAAGCCGGTCACGATCGTGCCAATCAGCAGACCTCCCAAAACAAGAGGCCCGAGATACGCCGCCCCAACGACAAAAATGACCGGCAACAACGCCGGTACAATCATCTCGCGGAGAGCAGCCTTGGTTACAATATCCACGCACGCTCCGTACTCAGGCCGATCCGTCCCGCTCAGAATTCCCGGTTTCTTCTGCAGTTGACGTCTCACCTCTTTGACGACGGCACCCGCTGTTTTACCCACGGCTTCCATACTGAAAGCACAAAAGAGAAACGGCAGCAGTCCTCCAACAAAGAGCCCGATGATAACTTTAGGCTGCTCAAGCGAAAAATCCGCTGAGTTAACTCCGTGGCTCCCGGCTGGATCGAAATGGGCTCTGAGCTCGGCCACATAGGAACCGAAGAGAACCAAAGCGGCTAGACCTGCAGAAGCAATCGCGTAGCCTTTAGTAACAGCTTTCATGGTATTACCGATTGCATCGAGACTGTCCGTAACCAGCCGGGTCTCCTTACCCATACCGCTCATGACCGCAACTCCACCGGCGTTATCAGAAATTGGTCCGAACGAATCCAAGGAGATAATAATCCCCGCCGAGGAAAGCATACTTGTCACTGCAACTGCCACGCCGTATAGGCCGGAAGCAGAATAACTCAGTAAGATAGCCAACGCGATGAAAACCACAGGTAGCGCTGTCGCCTGTTGACCGACCGCTAAACCCGCGATGATGTTAGTAGCATGTCCCGTCTCCGAGGCTCGAGCGATCTTTCTGACTGGCACAAAACTCTTGGATGTATAATAGTGCGTAATCGCGACAATTACTCCCGTCATCGCTAACCCGATCAACGTCGCAAAATAGACTTGGAAAGGAGTGTGCGTCTCGTCTCCGACCTTGAAGCTCGCTGGAAATAAGATCGTAGTGGCCGGCCAGTAAAAGATCGCAGAAACGAGGCTGCTCACAATGACTCCTTCACCCAAGACGCGCGCAGGATCTCTTTTTGTCTTATTTACGTAGTAAATACCGGCAATTGCGGCGAGAACCGATATACCTGCCAACAAGAACGGGTAAATCACCGCTTGCGGCGTTGCCGCCATGGTTAGGAAGCCGACCAGGACCGTGCCAATGATACTAATCGCGTAGGTTTCAAATACGTCTGCAGCCATACCGGCACAGTCACCAACATTATCACCCACATTGTCAGCGATGGCGGCGGGATTCCTTGGATCATCCTCGTCCCAGTGCGCCTCTAGCTTACCTACCAGATCCGCACCAACATCGGCGGCCTTGGTATAGATCCCGCCTCCCAGACGGGCAAACACGCTGATGAGACTGGCACCTAGCCCTAAGCCTACCAAACTACTGATTGCTCTATCACGTCCAAAAAGCTGCTCGCCAATCAAAAAGAAGACACCGACTGAAAGAAGACCGAGTCCGACAACGAGAAGGCCGGTCACAGAACCGCCATTAAAAGCTATCCGCACGGCGCTTTCCTTTGAGCTAGCCGCCACCTGTGCAACACGAGAATTTGAGATTACCGCTACGCGCATCCCGATGTATCCCGCAGCCATCGAACAGGTCGCTCCGATGAGAAAACCAAGCGCGGTAAAAAAGTCCCGCGTAAAACCGAGCAAAAAAAAGATAATTACAGCGATAACACTCACCGCTACAAGCTGCCGATTCAAGTATGCCTTTGCTCCTTCCTGGATCGCGCCCGAAATCCGGCGCATCTGATCGTTCCCTGGTGGGCACGCTATGACAATTCTGATTAAGTAGAAAGCCGTGGCTAGCCCAATTAGAGCACAAATCAGGGCAATCCAAATGCCGGCGCCAAGGAGAGCATTAATGGCGAAGAAGGGTGCGATCATACAAACAACTAATAGTCTGGCGACACGAAAGCGACTACCTAGATATTGCTTAACTCTAACCGGGAATTGCTCGGGGCATGCCGTTTCTGTAACGTCGATTTCACTAGCCGAAACTTGGCCGCGTCGCATTCAAGGACGCTTATTTCGCGAGTAGGCTAGATACCGCAGAACAATAAGTGTGCGACCGATGCGTCTGCTCGTACATGCTCCCGCATTTTCATCGGCGGCTGAAAAATCCCCAGCGACGCTGCTTGCGGTAACGAGCAATGGCTGGCTCGTGGTTGCGGAGACCGACACTTGGGAGCAGTCTCCAAGCGCGGTCACGCGGAGGCTATCTTTGAAGGCTTCGGAAAGTTCTGGGGCTGGTTTTCGATTTTTGACCTGATCGGGAAGCCCGATGGGGTTGTTAATCAAGCTGTCCGTAGCCCGGTAGTGTAAGGAAATCGACAAACCGATCGTCGGTCGTTATTTGATCATACAGGGCGGCGGCCTCTCGATACTTACCTGTCGAGTACTGCTCTTGACCCACCCACGACTGGATCTTGACAAGCTCTTCTTTCAGCAGACTGCGAAATAGTTCCTGAGTCACTTTGCGCCCGTCCGACAGAATGCCGCGCGGATGCCGCATCCACTGCCAGACTTGAGCTCGGGAGATTTCTGCTGTAGCGGCATCTTCCATCAGATTGAAGATCGGGACACAGCCGACGCCCCGCAGCCACGATTCCAGGTACTGCACACCCACGGTTATGTTAGTCCGCAAGCCTTGCTCCGTGATCGGTCCTTCAGGTCCAAATTTCAGAATATCAGCCGCGGTGATCTGGACATCGTCCCGTTTTCGATCAATTTGGTGGGGGGTTTTCATTACCGCATCAAACGCCGTCAAAGCGGTTGCAACCAGACCAGGATGCGCCACCCACGTGCCATCATGCCCATCGGTTGCTTCTCGTTCCTTGTCGGCGCGAACCCTTGCAAACGCCTGCTCGTTCGTCTTCTCGTCATTCTTGACCGGGATCTGAGCGGCCATGCCTCCCATGGCGTGAATCGCTCTGCGGTGGCAGGTCTTGATGCATAGCAATGAATAGGAGCGCATGAAATGGGTAGTCATGGTCACCAACGCGCGCTCTGCCAGAATGAAATCCGGCTGGTTTCTGAAGCGCTTGATACAGCTGAAGATGTAATCCCATCTACCGCAATTGAGCCCGGCAGAATGATCTTTCAATTCGTATAGGATTTCATCCATCTCAAACGCCGCCAGGATCGTCTCGATCAACACCGTCGCTCGAATCGAACCGCGTGGAATACCCAACCAATCCTGAGTGAAATTGAAAACATCGTTCCAGAGACGCGCTTCAAGGTGGCTCTCCAGCTTTGGCAGGTAATAATAGGGCCCGGATTGGCGAGCCAGCAGCTCTTTCGCGTTATGAAACATATATAACGCGAAGTCGAACAGGCTACCTGACACTTGCTCTCCATCGACTAGCAAATGCTTTTCCGGTAAATGCCAACCGCGCGGTCGAACGAACAGCACGGCCACGCGCTCTTTCAGCCGGTATTCCTTGCCCTCCGAACTCTTGAATTCGATCGTCCGACGAATTGCATCCTGCAAGTTAATCTGGCCTTCCATTAGGTTGTCCCAGGTCGGAGTATTGGCATCTTCAAAATCAGCCATGAAGACTTTCGCACCGGAATTCAGTGCATTGATCACCATTTTGCGGTCGGTCGGCCCGGTGATCTCCACGCGGCGATCTTGCAGATCTGCTGGTATGGAAGCTACGGTCCAATCGCTTCTGCGCACGTGCTCGGTTTCGGGCAGGAAATCCGGCATCTTGCCGGTATCCAGATCCGCCTGTCGTTGGCCTCTGCGCTGCAGCAGCTCTTTGCGGCGTTGATTAAACTTTCGATGCAGCGCAGCAATGAGTTCAATAGCCTTCGGAACTAAGACTTCCTCTGCAGCCGGCGAAATGGTTGCGGTGATTTCAACCCCGTCAGGCAATTTGAGTTTGTTCTTCATAGATTCAAGTTCGGTTTAGATTGATCGTTGTGCCTGTTTCACACCTGCGCTGCCTGGCGGAGGCTCACACAAATTAACGAGTACGTTCAAATCCTCCACGGTCGTAGTGTCCCCGGTGACGTGACCTCCGCTCGCAATCTCTTTCAGCAGCCGGCGCATGATCTTACCGCTGCGGGTCTTCGGTAACGCTTCGGCGAACCGAACATCATCCGGCTTTGCGATCGGTCCGATCACCATACCAACATGCCGTCGAAGTTTCTCGCGCAGTTCCGGGCTGGGATTCTCTCCAGGTTCGCCTTCCCAAATCAGAGCAACTTTGTCCTTTGTCGCACCTTTCAGATGTCGATCGAGGCAGTTCTCCGAAACATTCAGTTTTCCACCTACAAACCACCTGACGAATGGTTTCTTCCATTCCAGGACAGTCTTCCAATTCTTCTGCCAGACGAGGAGTTCTGCGGCCTGTTCTGCCCAGAACTCCTCCGGCTTCTCAATCGATTTGCGGTAAAGCTCCTGGTACTCTTCTAAGCGTTGAATGTGCGCAGTTCGGGAGAAAGATTTGGCCGGTTCGAAAGAGCGGTTCTCTGTAAGGTGAGATTCAATATTAGTGCTCATATTAAATCATGGGTATTTAGAATTCGTAGACCGAGCTGAACGGTTTGCGGATAGCCAAACGTCTCAATGGAACTGCTCGTGCTCGGTCGAACCGTTTAGCGCGATGGTCGATGATGTTCCTTGAGCAATGGTCTGAGCCACGTCATCGAAATAACCGGTACCGACCTCGCGTTGATGTTTGGTTGCGGTGTAGCCTTGCGCTTCGGCGGCGAATTCGGCGCTCTGGAGGTCTGCATAGGCCAACATCCCGCGTTCACGATAGCCTTTGGCCAAAGTAAACATGCTGTAATTCAGCGCGTGGAATCCACCCAGGGTGATGAACTGGAATTTGTAACCCATGGCGGCCAGATCCTTCTGGAACGAAGCAATGGCATTATCAGCGAGCTTTTTCCGCCAATTGAACGAAGGCGAGCAATTATAAGCCAGCAGTTTAGCGGGGAACTTCGCGTGAATCCCGTTGGCAAATTTCTTCGCCTCAATGAGGTTCGGCTCGCTGGTTTCGCACCAAAGCAAGTCGGCATAAGGCGCATACGAAAGACCGCGGGCAATGGCTTGATCGATACCGGCCCTAACCCGGTAAAAACCTTCGACCGTCCGTTCACCGGTCAGAAATGGACGATCCTTTTCATCTATGTCGCTAGTCAGCAGTGCTGCGGCGTTGGCGTCGGTCCGGGCCACGATGACAGTCGGCACGCTACAGACATCGGCCGCGAGTCGAGCGGCAACGAGGTTACGAATCGCTTGTCGGGTCGGAACTAGCACCTTGCCGCCCATGTGACCGCATTTCTTCTCAGAAGCCAGTTGGTCCTCAAGGTGGACGCCACCGGCTCCGGCCTCAATCATCGCTTTGACCAGCTCGAAGACGTTCAATGGGCCGCCGAATCCAGCTTCTGCATCTGCCACAATCGGCGCCATCCAATCCACGCCGTTCTTCCCTTCGTGATGATAGATCTGATCAGCCCGTAAAAGCGCCTGATTGATCCGCTTCACCACGGCGGGCACACTGTTGGCGGGATAAAGACTTTGGTCGGGGTACATTTGCCCGGAGAGATTGGCATCTGCCGCGACCTGCCAACCGCTTAAATAGATGGCTTTGAGCCCGGCTTTTACCTGTTGCACTGCCTGATTCCCGGTCAAGGCGCCGAGGGCCGGAACGTATTCTTCTGCATGAAGCAAGTGCCAGAGCCTCTCGGCCCCCTTTCTGGCCAAGGTGTATTCCACGGAGAAAGATCCGCGCAACCTTTCAACATCTTCGGGTTGATAGGGACGGCTGATACCTTGCCAACGCCGGTCCGTTGCGACATTTGAACGGACAAGACTAGGATTCTCACAAACATTCTCTAGATGTGTTGTCATATACTTATTTTCCGAGCTGATACGCAAATTCTGCTACCTGGTCCTTTCCTAACCCTCGAATCGACCAGACGGAATTACTTTGTTTCTAACGCGCTGATAGGTTAAAGATATCGCCTCCCCCATTATGGAACTGCGGCATCTCCGATATTTTGTCGCTGTCGCCGACGAGTTGAACTTCCGTCGAGCGGCCGAACGGCTTCACATCTCCCAACCGCCGCTGACCACGCAATTGCGACAGCTGGAAGAGGAGATTGGCGCCAAACTTCTGGAACGCGACAGTCATCATGTGGCGTTGACGGCAGCCGGGGATGTATTCCTTCAGAGCTGCCGCCAACTTCTGCGCGACGCCGATACCGCTGCTCAGGCCGCTCGCCGAGCAGCGCGTGGAGAAACAGGGCGGCTGGCTATCAGCTTTATCGCCTCTCTCGCGCACGGCATAGTGCCGACCTTGCTGCGGAATTACCGGCGCCGGTTCCCGGACGTCGAGCTAATCCTGGCAGAAATGGACACCTCTCAGCAGTTGGAAGAACTGAGAGAGCGACGGCTGGACGTTGGCCTGATGGGTGCATGGCTGCCTCTCGAGAATACCGAACTGGAGTCGGTCGTTATAGCCGAGGAGCCGCTTATCGCGGCGCTGCCTGAAGACCACTCGCTGGCGCAGTGTCGTAGTTTGCAATTGTCGGCGTTGGCCCATGAGAAGATTGTTCTAGCCTCGCAACGGAACGCCTCAGGGTACAACCGCTGGCTAATTCGGATTTGCGAGAAAGCCGGCTTTAAACCCCAGATCGCGCGGGAATCATACCGGCGCACGACGACAGTGCTAAACTACGTGGCCGCCGGCTTCGGGGTGACCATTGTCCCGGCACAGTTCAGTCGTGTACCTACCTCGGGCATCGTCTTTGTGCCGCTAGCCAGACATACACCGCTCTATCGTTATTGCGCAGTTTGGCACCGCGACAGGTGCACACCGGTGTTGGAAAGGTTTATTACCGCGGCACGTGCGTTCAAACCCCGGGCCTGCAAAAAGCAGCGGAATCCGCCGCCGTTAAGCGCCGAAGTCGGGGTCATCCGGCTGGGGTCGTGAGCTTTCGCATTTGCCGACCGCTTCCCGAACAAACATCGGTTTATCATAGGAAGCCTCTTCGGGACGGCCGAATTTATCTGGCCGAGGACTCACCGGTGACAAAGCGTGGCTGATGCCGAACATATCTAACAAGTTAAATCGCCGCGGATAGTCGTATCGGTCAGCGCCGGGATTCGAGGTCCCCGGTTGTTCTACCATTAAGATTAGGTTCATAACTTTCCTTTGAAAAAACTTTTGCTCGGATCGGCGGGACGCCTACACCGGCTTTGTGAATTGCTGCCCATGGGTTGTCCGGAGACCTAGAATTTGGAGGTTTAGCAGCGAAGCCGAGACCGCGGATAGGTCGCGGCTTCGCCGCTGAAGAGCAGTAGCGCGATGAGGCTGACTCAGCGGATTATATTCCACGTCAGCCAGAGGCCATAGCCGATTGTTAACACTCCTACGACTGTGAGCGCTCGACTCAGCCGCTTCTCGATGCTCTCGGAGAACCCAAAATCCAGTAAAACGGCGCGCACACCGAGCAGCGCGTGCGTTGTCACAAAGACCAGGAACAGCAATTCGAGCACAAGCACGATTGGATTACGCAAATACGCCACTACATCCGCGAAATCACGTAACCCTCCTTTTGCGATAAAATGATTCGCCATGAAGTGGAGTCCTAGCAATATCACCAGACCGACTCCGGTGAACACTTGCCAGAGCCACGCCGAGGTTGCCTTCGGTTCTTCTGCAAACGGATTTTCCATCGTTTTTAATCCCCAAAAATTTTCAGTGCAGCCGCAATTAAGGCAACGGCCGCTGCGAGCATCAGGATGCCGAAAAGTGCTTTTTGCGCTCTTACGCCTACATCAAAACCGGTTAGCGCTATACGCAAGCCATTGAGGCCGTGAATCAATATGCCCGCGAGTAATACGACATCTAGTCCTAGATAAAAGGGCGAGCGCGCCAGCGATACGAAGGAATCCCATGAACTTTGACCCCGCGCCAACAGACTCAATACACCTAAGTGGAGGTAAAGGTAGACCACGAGTCCAATTCCGGTAATACGATTGAGAGTGTATGCCCACATTCCCAACCTGCGTCGCCGCACATCAAACCAGCGACCGGCCCGGCGTATTTTCGGATAGTTTAGAGTCGCCATCTTCAGTTCCTCCTTATCTTTTCGGTAGGGCGAGGCTCCCGACTACGCCCCGTTACCCCCATGCTTCGTCGGGCCAGCAGGGGCGCTATAGTTCCGCGTCCGCGGGACGACGGCGGCCGCTCGAGCCGCCACCTTGAAACGCCGCGCGATTAGTTCGCGGCGCAGGGCCATAATCTTGCCTGCGGGATCCACCGCCTGTGGACAAGCCGCCGTGCATTCGAAGGCACTATGGCAGCGCCAGACACCATGCTCACCGTCCGCCAGACCCAACAAATGCGCTACATCGCTCGGGTTATCGGCCTTCTGCCTTGCTCGATAAATCGCCGCGAGTCCCGCCGGGCCCAGAAATTTTTCATCGGTGGCCATTGTCGGGCAGGCACTCATACATATGGCGCACTCGATGCAGTTCTCAAAGCGGTTGAAGCGAGACAGGCTTTCCGGTACTTCGACCGGCCTGGACAAAACTCCTGTAGCAGCGAGGTCATCGACGCTCAGGGGCAAAGAAGGCTCCGCGCTCCGCGTGATCGTCATACCCGCAGCCGACATACGCTGAAAAAAGGCACTTACATCCACAACGAGGTCACTGACGACCGGGAAGTTGCGCAAAGGATCGAGACGCACTGGAGCGTGTCCATCCCACACATCCATCACCCGCGTGATACAGGGTAATTTTTCGACTCCATTGATTCGAAGAGAACACGAACCGCACGAGGAATGGTGACACGCACGGCGAAAGGTGAAACTGCGATCGCGCGTCGCCCAAACCGCGTCCATCGCGTCGATCACGTGGGCCGTGTCCGCTACCTGTACAGTAAATATGTCGTAATGCGGCGGCTCACCTTCCCTGTACCGAAAGATCTGCAGCGGGATCTCGAGCATTTTCATAGAAATCATTGATAGAACAGACGATAGGAGGCTAGCGGCACGTCCCGGGTCTGGCATACGGCCGCAATGGCTAGCTTTTCACAGACTATATCCGCAACGCGTTCTGCCATTGCCCGCGCCGTCGTGGTCTTACCTCCTGCAATCGTAATAAAACCATTCACGCCATCGGCCGCGTGATCGAAGCATTCGAAGGTCCGGCTGACTTCGCGCGCATCCACGCCGCTGCGAGCTATCAGCGGACGCGCCACCGCCATTTTCGCTCGCATGGGCACTTTCCGAACAGGTGGGAGCAGTTGCTCACCCTGGGAGATCATGCGTGCGACGTGCTCAGGGGGTATGGTGATCAAGTCGGGGTCTTCGACGGTCCACGACGTAGTGCCGATGACCGAGGTAGCCCGTTGCGGCACGACTATATCGCCGTCCGATGGCTTGTTGAGCCGGTTTAGGACCATGTTGTTGAGCCGGCAATCGAGCGTTACCATGACGCCTGCCGTGGGGACCTCAGGAACGCTCACACCGGCCTTGCTGGCAATTTCACCAGCCCAGGGGCCGGCAGCATTGACGACCAAGTCTGCGCCAAGCGTTTCGGTTTCGCCTGTCCGGCGATCCTTGACCTTCACGCCTGTAACACTCTTTCCGGAAAAGATAAAGTCGGTGACTTCGGTATATCTGCGAACGACCGCACCATACCGGCGCGCTGTGGCAAGGAAGGCAAGACAAAAACGGAATGGTTCAAATACGCCGTCGGGCACTTGCACCGCCGCGAGCGTAGCGGGATTAAGGTATGGCTCCATCGCAAGCGCCCGTTTAACAGGAATGTCGCGCGCAGGGATGTGGCAAGCTGCGCATCCTTCCAGAAATCGATCCTTGAAAGCAAAGTCGGCTTCGGTCAGGGCCACAAAAAGGCCGTCGTTCAGTTCCAGGAGATCCGGCATAATCTTCCGCAGGGTCATGTTTTCGTCGATGCATTCGATAGCGGATTCTCGATCCGTCACACAATAGCGGCCACCCGAGTGAAGCAGGCAATGGTTGCGCCCCGTTGTACCTGAGGCCACTTCCCCGCGCTCGATGACGGTGACGCGCAATTCGCGCAGCGCTAGATCGTGTGCTGTCGCCGCGCCGGTAGAACCGGCGCCAACTACTATCACATGCGGAACGGACATAGTTTCAAAGTTCTGATCCTGCGAAAAAATTTGTGAGTTCAGCGCGAATAGTCTAACCGACGACGACGGTGCCGAGGCCTTTTGCGCATTCTTGAATCGCTTCTGCTGTGCTGGGATGCGCCAGCGGAACCTGAAGCAGCTCTTCGAGGGTCATTTCGGACCGCATCGCAACCGATACGAAATTCACAATTTCAGCAGCTTGCTGGCCGATGGCATGAACTCCCAGAATCTGCCTTGACTCGGCTTGGAGCAAGATCTTCAGCATGGTGGCGGAAGGGGCAACGACAGTTCTTTCGTCCTCGGTGACAAGTCGAAACGTCTCACTGTGAGCGATTACATCAAGCCCGGCCTTTCCTGCTTCATCTTCGTTCCAGCCTATCGAAGCTGCCCCTGGATCTGTATGTATACATCTCGGAATCCACCGAGACGAAAAACGAGAATTCCTACCCAGGATCGTATCCACTGCAACTCGAGCCTGAGCAACGGCGGCACTGTCCAATAGAGCCAGCCCATTGACATCGCCCACCGCGAAAACGCGCTCGCACGTGGTGCGCATCTGTTCATTGACCTTGATGAATGGATTCGCCACTATATCCATCATCTCCAATCCAAGGTTCTCCACGTTTGGCTTCCTTCCAGTTGCCACCAAAACGAGATCCGGCATAACCCGCGTTCCGTCACCAAGCATATAAACCGGCGCCTCCAGGTTCCTCCCTTGATGGATCACGTCGAAATCGAATCCCAAATGCAGCTCAATGCCCGCTGATTGCATCGCTCTCGCAATATAATCTCCAACTGCTTCGTCCCACTCGGGAAGCAGTCGTTCGCGCTTCTCAACCAGGGTTACGGTTGACCCGAGCGAACGAAAGATCGATGCGAATTCACATCCAATGTACCCACCGCCGACAACAAGCAGATGCCCTGGCAAGCCGCTCCGCATCAGCAACTCAGCACTGTTTACGAGGCGCGAGTTCGACCCTTGAGCGTCAAATTCCGGGCGCGAGCCGGTAGCGAGGATGATATAATCGGCCTCAATGAACTCCGGTTCACCATACTTTGTCGCCAGGCCGATCCTGCCAGTTTCGATCAGCACGGCTCGGCCGAACCGTATGTCTACTCCCGCTCTTTCAAATTGCTTGTTCCACGCCTGAGTCAGTCGGACACTAACTTTTCTTTGGGTAGTAATCCAGTCCGGCAGTCGGGTTCCTGCTTCATCGGCGTCGAGACCTGAATTCGAACTCCTGGCTCTGTATTTGGCGTCTTCGACGCAGGCGCGAAGCGCTCTGAGGCAATAGAAGCCACGATGCAGGCAAGTACCGCCCAGGGTATCTTCTTCAATCAACACAACTCTTAGCCCATTCTGCGCCGCCACTAACGCAGCTTCTCTTCCGCCTGAGCCGGCCCCAATTACAGCCAATTGATAGTGACTATTCATGGTAACGAACAAATATTTATTCTAAAGACGCTTCCTGGATCTCAGATTAATCCGGCGGTTCGCCTTCAGCCGCCCATCCTTTGGCAGAGCCTCCCCATCTTTTGCCGTAGCACGGGCGTCCCGCCCGTGATTGGAGTTTGGACATTTTTCAGACCGAGGAACCGCATCCCGTAGGGTACGGCGTGACAGGCGTTACCGCGACGGCGGGTGGCGGTTGGGAACACAGAAGAACTCAAAGAGGGTTTGAACAGAAGGCCACGAAGCTCTCAAAGAATTGACGCTGTCAATGGTCCCCTGCAGTCCCGAGCGGCATTCCCTTGGAAGGCTCGCATCCGCTAAAAAATCTAACGAGAACAGTTTGATACATTAACAAAGAATGTTGCACAGCAACCCTTAGTGACCTTTGCAGCCTTCTGTTCAAACGTCTTTGCGGCCTTTTGTTCCGTCGGTTGTGGTGGTGAGCCACCGACGGCGCGGTAGGGCGAGGACTTCGGCGAGCTCAGTCGAGCCGCTCCGCCCCTATAGCAGAATAACGTGGACTTTCGCGCTCAGCCTCACTTTCGCTGTCATTTTGACGAGACCGTTCGGGCCGCTTCATAAGCGGATCGCAGTATCGGGGCGCGTTGGAGAACCGCGTCCGCTTTGTGCTGGAGCATCTGTAACGCGAAATACAGCTCTCTCGGCTCGTTCAGCCCTTGCCAGGCGAACTCCTCGCCTGCAGTCTGTGCCCTCCATTGCTGGCAAGTTGTCTCGGCCATAGTATGACATCTAGTCGCAAACTCGATGACTTTGTCGACATAAGCTTCGTTATTCATTCGTCTTCACCCTCCTGTTCACTCTAAATTTTAACTCTTCAATCATAAGACATGCTGCGGAAGCTTCCTTGTGGCATCCCCGATCATACGAGCCGCATCTTCATAACCAATCAGACCCGTATTAACGACGAGATGATAGCACAGCGGGTCATCGATCTCGGCTTTGAAGTAGCGTTTCACATAGCGTCGCCGCGCTTCCTCTGTGACCGATATGAATTCCGCTGCCTCCTGCGGACTGAGATGATAAAAATCTTCGACGTTTTTTACCCGCAGAGCATAAGGCGCCACAAGGCGCACATGAAGGACGTTTTTCCTGTTAGCTGTTATAATATTTGACCCTCTACCGACAAAGATAGCGTGTCCCAGGTTGGCGAGCCGTAGAATTGTCGCAGTAGTATGTTCTACCAACTTCCACCCCGAAGGATGTACGCCTAACAACTCTGCAACCGCGTCTCGGATAACCGGCGGCGCATCCTCGTGCATAAAACGTTCCACCGGAGCTGGGAGATTGTGGTCCCTAAGCACCACCTCCGCCAGATTCTTATCGAAGACGGTCCAGGGACGTCCGGATTTATCGCCGAGCCCCTCCGCCAGCAATCGGGCGACAGTAGTTCCTCCTGCACCCGCTTGCCTGGAGATCGTTATTGAAGGGAGGCTCTGTTTCGGTCGCGTCTCCGCCAAGGCGGCCTGCACCTGCATATACCGTGCAAAATCTTCGAGAAGCCTTGTTTTCGTACTGCGCACTTTTCACACCTCCAGTGAAAATAGACCATGATTGGAAACATTTGACTTATCCGGTTTTGTCCATCGTTAATCATCCTTTGAGGTAGTAGATAAAGACGCGCTCCCGCGGTTCCGGGCCGGCGCGTCCACATCGCTAGCCTGCATCGCTCCTAACGCGATGGAGCCGCAACCAAAAGCGACCGAGTA
>Ga0213878_10000456_pt1 | contig 15278 bp, 15 predicted proteins | sample VelepicoBEBS_R02_FD_161053 | JGI IMG/M metagenome (GOLD analysis project Ga0213878, IMG submission 161053) | Vellozia epidendroides bulk soil microbial communities from rupestrian grasslands, the National Park of Serra do Cipo, Brazil - BS_R02 | ecosystem: Environmental > Terrestrial > Soil >... | reverse complement strand
GCGTCAGCACGCCGATCCCCGGCCACGCGTACGCGGTGCGCATCGAGGCCGGGACGCGCGCGGCCACGGCAGCGAGCAGCACCGCGGCGAGCGCCGTGTCGGCGATCGCCAGCGAGTGCGGGTTCCAGTTCAGCTCCAGCTCGAGCACGCTGACGTACGCCAGCACTTCGGCGGCGAGCAGCGCGATGCGGCGCATCCCGACCGACTGCTCGCGGCGCGCGGCGGCGAAGAGGGCGAGCGCGAACTCGGCGAACAGCGTGCTGGCGACCATCAGGCTCTGCGTCGAGGTCCAATGATCGCCCGGCGCGGGCGAGGGCACGAACGCCGGCGCGTAGAGCAGCGCCGCCGCGAACGACGCCGCCTCGACGACACGATAGCGACAGCGCACGGCGAGAACCAGCATCGCGCCGCACAGGATCGCGAGGTACACCGCGAGCCCGATGCGGTCGAACGGACCGGCGACCAGCAGCGCCGGCGTCAGATACCCGCCGACCAGACCGGCGAGCGCGACGTTCTCGCTGTTGCGCCGCCATGCGATCAGCGCCAGCACGCCGCTGAGCGCGGCCATCGCCGCGAACGCGACGCGGTAGTCGACGAGATGGAACGGGCCGAACGCGCCCCACAGCGACAAGTAGAGTACCGAGGCGCCGAGGCCGGTGACGCCTTCGGCGATCAGCGTTCGCTCGCCGCGCAGATTCCATGCGCCGCCGATCAGCAGCGCCAGGCCGGCGGCGATCCCGCACAGGATGCGCACCTCCGGCGGGATCCATTGGTGGTCGTTCGAGAGCTTGACGAAGAACACGGCTCCGGCGAGCAGCGAGATCAAGCCGGCGCCGAGCAGGATGCGCGCGCCGATCAGCGACTCGACGGTCCAGGTATTCGGACTCGAGTCGTGCGGCGGCGCCGGTACGTCGAGATTCTGATGCACGGAGAACTCCTCTGTCGGGCGCGCGGTGAGTCGCGCGCGTCCCCATGCTAGCCGCGCGCGGCGGCGGCGGCCGTCCGTAGTACTACGGATCGCCCTCGCGGACTAAACGGCCTCGGCCGGCGGTGCGACGATGCCCAGCGCGACGGCGCGTGCGACCGCGCGGGCGCGTGACGCGACGCCCAGCTTCCCGGTGATGCGCGCGACGTGCGTCTCGACCGTGCGCGCGGAGAGGATCAGCCGCTGCGCGATCTCGCGGTTGGTGAGGCCGATCGCGAGCAGCTCGAGGATCTCGTGCTCGCGCGGCGTGAGCTGCTCGAACGGCGGCTCCGGTCTCGGGGCAGTCGCCGCGCCGAGCGGCCGGAGAATCTGCGTCTCGAAGCTCGGGGCGGCGAGCGGCGTTTCGGCGCGCCGCGCGATCAACCCGTCGAACGGCGTCCTCTGAAGCTGCGTACGCACGTCGCGTCCGCCGAGCGCGTCGAGCCGGTCGAGGACCTCTGCCGCCGACCACAGTGCAACCGCATCGGCGCCGTCGACCGGCGTCGCGTCCTCCAGCGCTTTGCGCGCGCGAGCGCGCCGTTCACCGGCGTCGCCCGCGCGCGCCAGCGCGGCGAACGTGGCGGCGTCGGCGAGCGCAAGCGGATCGTCGCCCGCACTCGCGGCGAGCGCCGCGGTCAGATTTCCGTCGAGCGCATCGGCACGGGCCAGGATGCGCGTCGCAAGCGCGCGGGTGCGCTGCGCGTCCCGCGCGTACCAGGCCGCGTCGGCGGAGCGCAGCGCCGCGCGCGCCTCGCGCCGCGCGAGGGCGGTGTCGCCCGCGTGCAGCGCTGCCTCGGCGAGCGTCGCGTGCATCGCGGCGGCTTGCGCACGAAGCGCCAACGGGCGCGCGATCCGCTCGCCCTCGCGCGCGAGCTCGTACGCCGCGGTCGTGTCACCGCGCAGCAGCGCGAAGCGCGCCGCCCACACGAGCGCTCCCGAGTACCGCACGAGATCGTCGCTCGCCGACCACGCTTCGATCAGCGCGTTGGCGACGCGCTCGGCCGCCTCGAAATCGCCGAGTGCGACGTGCGCGTACGCTTCGAGCGGCGCGACGTCGGCGAACACGCTCGCGTCGTCGCTCCCGAGCTCGTCGAGCCGCGCGAGCGCCCGCGCGAAGTCTCCGGCGACCGCATCGGCCCAGCCGGCGCGCACGAGCGCCATGCCGAGCGCGGCGGGGCCTTGCGCGCGGGCGCGCGCCAGCAGATCGTCGATGCGCTCCGGCGCGACCGGATCGCCGTGTGCGAGATCGCTCTCGATCCACTCCAAGCGCGCGCGGAACGCCAGCGCGGCGTCGTCCCGCGCGTCCGCATCGCGCGCCGCTTCGGCGAACGCCGCGCGCCCGTCGTCGCCGCGCGCCTTCGCCAGGAGTCCTTCGACGAGCGCGACGAGCGCCGGTTCGTCGGCATCGTCCGCGCGAACGCGCGCCAGCGACGCGCGAACGCCGTCGGTCAGCCCCGAGGCAACCGCCGCGGGCGCGTGCTCGCGCAGAAACGCGACGTCCGCTTCGACGTCGTGCGCGCGGTCGAGATGGAACAGCGCCGGCCGCAACCGCCCCGCGTGCGCGTACGCGCGCGCCGCGGCCGCGTGCCGAACGGCCAGCGCACCCTCGCCGATGCGGCGGACCAGCGATTCGCGCACCAGAGGATGGACGCGAAAGCCGCCGCGCACCGCCGCGACCAGCGAACCTTCGCGCGCGAGCGCTCCGAACCGCTCCGCAACCTCCCGCTCGTCCGCAGCGACGGCGCCGGCCGCACCATGCCGCGCTACGACGTCGGGCTCGATCGTCTCGTAGACCGCGGACGCTTCGAGCAACGCGAGATCGGCATGCGGCAGCGCGTCGAGCCGTCGCGCGACGAGCTCGTCGAGGAGCAGTTCCGAGGACTCCGGCGCACGCAGCGCGAGCGCGACGGCGATCGGCCAGCCCTCGGTGCGCTGCGCGAGCGCGTTCGCTCGCGCTTCGTCGAGCTCGACGCCGAGCGAGCGCGCGAGCGCGCGCACCTGCGCGGTTTCCAATCGAAGCGCGCTCACGTCGACGAGTGCGCCGCGCCCCGCCGCGACCGCCTCCGGCAATCCGACCTCGAGCGCAGCGCGCGCGAGGAGCACGAGCCGTACCGACTCGGGGATGTGACGCGCGAGACTCGCCGCGAACGCGGCGAACGAGGCGCCGAGCACGTGCGCATCGTCGACGACGATGCGCAGCGGCGCTTCGATGTGCTTCAGCTCGTCGGCGAACGCCGCGCCGAGCCGCTCGGGCTCCGCGCCCTGCTCCGCGAGCGCGAGCGTCAGCCGTCCGGCGTCGGGCCGCACCGTGCGCACCCGCGCGAGCAGCGCCGGAACGAACGCGCCGGCCTCCCACGGCTGTGCGTCGTACCACGCGAGGTCGGTTTCACCAGCGAGCGCCGCCCGGACGCCGGTCGTCTTCCCGTAGCCCGCCGGCGCCTGCACAAGGACCAGCGCCGCGTCGCGAAGCGCGCGCTCGAGCGCCTCGGAGACGATCAACCGTCTTCGCGCTCCAGCGCGTCGCGCTCGCGCTCGGCGCGGGTGCCGCGACGCGGCTTCGGCTCCATCGGCCCGGCGCCGCTCTTCTGGCGCACGGCGAGCCACTGCTCCGCGCCCAGCCGCCCGAGCGCGGGCGGTGTCTCGTCCTTCTCCTTCGCTTTCGCCATCGTCGTGCTCCGGGAGTCCCCTTCGTCCCGCGCCGCGAAGCGTCCCACGATGCCGATCATCGAGACGCGCGACCTGCGCAAGGTGTTCCGGTCGCTCGTCCGCCGGCCCGGCGTCGCCGGGACGCTGCGCACGCTCTTCTCACGCGATTACGAGGACAAGGTCGCGGTCGAAGGGATCACGATGGCGCTCGACGAGGGCGAGCTGGTCGGCTACATCGGCCCGAACGGCGCCGGCAAGTCGACGACGATCAAGATGCTCACCGGGATCCTGGTGCCGACATCGGGCAATGTGCGCGTCGCGGGCCTGGTGCCGTGGGAACAGCGCAAGCGCAACGCGCGCAACATCGGCGTCGTCTTCGGCCAGCGCTCGCAGCTGTACTGGGATCTGCCGCTGATCGAGTCGTTCGAGCTGCTGCGCGCGATCTACGGGATCAAGCCCGACCGCTACAAGGCGAACCTCGACCACTTCACCGAGATCCTGGAGCTCGATCCGTTTCTGCGCACGCCGGTGCGCCAGCTCTCGCTCGGCCAGCGGATGCGCGGCGACTTCGCGGCCGCGATGCTGCACGACCCGCGCGTAGTCTTCCTCGACGAGCCGACGATCGGGCTCGACATCGTGGCGAAAGAAGCGATCCGCGAGTTCGTCGCGCGCGTCAACCGCGAGCGCGGGACGACCTTCATCCTCACGACCCACGACCTCGCCGACGTCGAGCGGCTCTGCCGCCGCATCGTCCTGATCGACCGCGGGACGCTGGTCTACGACGGCGAGATCGACGTTTTGCGCGACCGCTACGGGACGCACCGCACGCTCGTGGTGACGCTCGCCGAACGGGTCGACGCACTCGAGGTCGACGGCGCCGAGACCGAGTCACACGAAGGGGACGTGTGGCGGCTGCGCTTCGACCGCCGCCACGTCTCGGCCGAGGTCGTGATCCGCCGCGTCGCCGACCGCTATTGCGTGAGCGACCTCTCCATCGAAGAGCCTGAGCTCGAGTCGATCATCCGCCGCATCTATCTCGAAGGCTACACGCCCGAGGACGCGGCGGCCGATGCCGGCGTCACGGGACGCGCGTGATCAGTTGCTCGTGCGCCGTGACGCCGAGATTTCCGGGCGAGGACTGGTGCTCCGCGCCGTCGCTGTGATAGATCAGGACGAGCTGCGCGCCGCTCGGGATCGGGTTCGGCGAGTCGACCGCGATGAGGCCGTTGCCGTCGCGGTCGGCCAGGAACGAGTTCGATGCGCCGACGATGTCGACCGGGGTCAGCACGACGCCGACCCGCCCGGCGAGCTGGCGGATGAACAGGCTGTAGCGCCCGCCCGCGATCAGCCCCTTGAACGCCGCGCGCACGCGGACGCCGCCGCCTTGCATCAGCGGCTGGAAGTCGGCCTCGCCGCTCGCCGAGCGCCAGTCGGCGATCGAGACCTTCAGCGCGTCACCGTGCGCGTTGGCGAGCTGCGCGCTCGGCGGGTCGTTGTCCGTCGGCGGCCGGAGCCCGGCATCGTGCATCCCGCCGGCGCTCGCGTCGCCCTGCGCGGGCGCGGCGGAGTCGCGGACGAAGACCTGCGCGGGCTGCGCGGTCGTTTGCGCGCTCACCGGCTGGAAGGCCACCCCGAGGAGCGCGAGAGCAACGGCTGCTAGCATATGTCCATAGTACGAAGCGAGCCCGCCCCGCGTTCCATGGGCGAGATCCTCGCGCCCTATGTCGCGTTCGCGGCGAAGGCGTTCTCGCGCGAGGCGACCTACCGGATGGAGGTCTTCACCAACGTCGCCTCGCTGCTCGTGCGGCTGTACCTGATGAAGACCGTGTGGACTGCGCTGTACGCGCAGAACGCGGCGCCGGCGGGGGTCCCGCTGCACGCGGTGATCACCTACACGACGGTCGCGCTGCTGATGTCGCTCGTCCTCGAGATCGACGGGACGCGCGCGATCCGCGACAAGATCCGCGAGGGGACGATCGCGACCGACCTGATGAAGCCGATCAGTCTGCCGCTGTACTTCTTCAGCGACGGCGTCGGGATGACGCTGCTGCACGCGGTGCTGATCGTCCCGGCGCTGATCGCCTCGCTGCTGATCGTGCACGTCGACGTCCCGCCGCCGCACGTCCTCGCCGCGTTCGCGCTGAGCTTCCTGCTCGGCTATCTGGTCAACTTCTTGCTGAACTTCCTGATGAACTGCGTCGCGTTCTGGACGCTGGAGACGTTCGCGATCCAGCTGATGGTGCGCTGGGTCAGCGATCTGCTGAGTGGCCAGATCGTCCCGCTGATCTTCTTCCCCGGCGTGCTGCAGAAGGTCGTGCTCGCGCTGCCGTTCGCGGCGATCTACTCGACACCGCTGCTGATCTACCTCGGGACGATCCCGCCGTCGGGGTATCTCGCCGCGATGGCGGCCCAGGTCGGGTGGGGCGCGGCCTTCGCGCTGCTCTCCGCGCTGGTGTGGCGGGCGGCGCAGACCCGGGTCGTGGTGCAGGGCGGCTGAGCCCGGCCGGACGAAAAACGCGGTTGCACGGCGCCGTCCCGGGCTTGAAGACGGCGCCGTGCTGCCCTTGTTCGGTCCCTGCCCCCCGGCCAGGACGAACGCGGAGTCCGCACTCGAACGCTACGACGGCCCGCGTACGGCGCGCTTACCCGCACGGACCCGTAGTCTTACGAAGCGCTTACGGCCGCGCCCCGCGGTGGTTCATCGGGGCTACTTGCCGTGCTTCGTGGTCAGCTGGATCCGCGTGGTCCCGGGCGGCATGTCGCTGGTGACCGCGATGTTCTGGTCACCGTCGGGGTGCTCGTCGACGAACGTCCCGATCGTCTTGCCGTTCGTCGTGAGGATCGCAGCCTTGAATGAGGCTGGCAGATGGGCTTTGTACCAGTCGGAGACCTTCTTCGCGTCGTCCTTCGTCTCGTAGAACTGCATCGACAAGGAGCCCGTCCCGGTCGTCGCGGCGATGGACTGCTCCTTGCTCGCCGTCGCGCCGGGATAGACCGGCAGCGTTATGTAGCCGCCGGAGCCGGCGCCGTTCGACCCGCTGCCCGTGGTGGCGGTGGTGGTGCCGCTGGTCACCGTCGTGCCGGCGGAGCCCGAGGACGCCGTCGGCGCCGCGCTCGGCGAGAGCTCGGGGGCCGGTGTCCCTGCATCGGGCGCGGCGGTGGAGTCCCCGGACGCGCCCGCGTCCGCGGCAGGCGTTGCGCCGGCGTCGGCGGCGGCCTGCGTGGTGGTCGTATCGGAGCTCGTCGTCTGGTCGGTCTTCTTCGCGCACCCGGTCAGCAGCAGCGCCGCGCAGAGCGCCGCCACACCGGCGAGACGGAGAGGAGTGGTCATCGGCTACCTCGTGTGACGGAGTTGGTTCGCGCGGGCTTCGGCCACGAGCGCGACGACCCTCGGAGCGGTCGGCACCTCGCCCGTCGCGAACCTGCGCGGCGGAGGCTTTGATGGACACGATCGACCGGCCGAGCCGGGCCACGCACGAGGTCGCGAACCAGCCGCCGCCGCTCGCCGGCTACGACGTCGCCGCGCGCGACGCGGCGCTGCTCGAAGGCGTGCGCCGTGAGAACGCCGGGTGGGATCTCGACGGTCTGCACGAGCTCGGCACGCTGGCCGGCTCGGACGAAGCGATCGCGTGGGGCTTCGAGGCGAACCGCCATCCGCCGGAGCTCCGCACCCACGACCGCTTCGGCAACCGCATCGACGAGGTCGCGTTCCACCCGAGCTGGCACGCGCTGATGAACGTCGCCGTCTCGCACGGGCTCCACGGCGCGCCGTGGCGCGAGCCGCGCGAGGGCGCGCACGTCGCGCGCGCGGCTCGCTTCTACGTGTGGTCCCAGGCCGAGTCCGGCCACGGCTGCCCGATCTCGATGACGTACGCCGCCGTCCCGGTGCTGCGGCGCCGTCCCGATCTCGCCGCGCTGTTCGAGCCGGTCCTGACCTCGACCACGTACGAGCCGGCGCTGAAACCGTTGCGTGAAAAGGCGGGCGCGCTGTGCGGGATGGCGATGACGGAGAAGCAAGGCGGCTCCGACGTGCGCGCCAACACGACGCGCGCCGAGCCGTTCGACGGCGACACGTACGCGCTGACCGGGCACAAGTGGTTCTGCTCGGCGCCGATGTCCGACGCGTTCCTCATCCTCGCGCAGGCGCCGGGCGGGCTGACGTGCTTCTTCCTGCCGCGCGTCCTCCCCGACGGGACGCGCAATGCGTTACGCATCCAGCGCTTGAAAGACAAGCTCGGGAACCGCTCGAACGCGTCGAGCGAGATCGAGCTGGAGCACGCGCTCGCGCTGCGGATCGGCGACGAAGGCCGCGGCGTCGCGACGATCATGGAAATGGTCAACTACACGCGGCTCGACTGCGTCGCGGGGAGCGCGGCGCTGATGCGACAGGCGTTCGTGCAGGCGGCGCATCACGCGCGCCACCGCCGCGCGTTCGGCGCGCTGCTCGCCGACCAGCCGCTGATGCAGAACGTCCTCGCCGATCTCGCGCTCGAGTCGGAGGCGGCGACCACGCTGATGCTGCGGCTCGCCGGTGCCGTCGACCGCGCCCCGCACGACGCGCGCGAGGCCGCGTTCGCGCGCATCGGGATCGCGCTCGGGAAGTACTGGGTCTGCAAGCGCGCGATCGCGCACACGAGCGAAGCGATGGAGTGTCTCGGCGGAAACGGCTACGTCGAGGAGAGCATCATGCCGCGGCTCTACCGCGAAGCGCCCGTGAACTCGATCTGGGAAGGCTCCGGCAACGTGAACGCGCTCGACGTCTTGCGCGTGCTGCGCCGCCACCCCGATTCGCTGGAAGCATATTACGACGAGATCACCGTTTCGTCGGACGCGAAACTATGGCTGCACCGCGCCGCCGCGACGGTGCGCTCGTGGCTCCGCGGCGGCGACGCGGCGCAAGCCGGCGAGGCGGCGCAGGGCCGCAACGCGCGCGTCATCGTCGAGCTGATGGCGAAGACGCTGCAAGGCGCGCTGCTCGTGCGCTATGCCCCCGAGGCCGTCTCCGACGCCTTCTGCGCGGCGCGCCTCGGCGGCGAGGGCGGGCTCACCTTCGGAACGCTGCCCGCGCGCGCTGCGACGTCGGCGATCGTCGACCGCGGATGGCTGCCCGGTTAGGTCGCGCCGGGATCGCGCTGCGGCGCGGGTACAACGAGGATGCCATGCCTCGCCGGATCACCGTCGCCTTGCCGTTCGCCCGCGAAGCGTTCGCGGCGCTCGCCGTTCTCGCGCTCGTCCCGAGCGCAGGCTCGGCGCAGACCGCGACGCAAGTGAAGGCGGCGCAGCTCGCGACGCAGCACGCGAAAAACGTCACGTATCAGCTGCTCGACCGGAGCTCCGGGGTGAACCTCGGTACCGTCACCCTGCAGCGCATCGGCGCCACGCGCAGCCGCATTCGCGTCCAGCTCGCGAACCCCGCGCTGACCGAGCCGCGCGTCACGCTGCGCAGCGGCCGCGATTGCAACGAGCCGCGGATCGCGAACGCGCCGCGCTCGCCGATCTTGCTGAACCCGTTCACCGGCCGGACCTCGACGACGATCGTCAACCTGCCGCTGACGAACCTGCAGTCGGGGAACTACTTGGTCGACGTGCGGACCGCGACCGGCCGCGCGCAGGCGATGGACGCCTGCTCGCGCCTCGGTGCCGGCCGCTGAGCTGAGCCGCGGCGCGCGGCGTCAGCCGCGCAGCGCGGCGAGCACGACGCTCGCGTTCTCGTTCGGCGGGAAGACCGGATAGAACACGCGCTCGATCACGCCGTCGCGCGCGATCCACGCGATGCGCTTGAGCAACGCCTGGCCGGCGACTTCCATCGTCGGGAGCCTCAGCGCGTTCGTCAGTGCGAGCTGCTCGTCGCTGAGCACGGGGAACGGCACGTGGAGCCGTTCGACCATCTCGCGCTGGTACGCCGTGTCCTGCGTCGAGAGCCCGAACACGCGCGCGCCGAGCGCGCCGAACTCCGCGTGGAGGTCGCGGAATCCGCAGGTGTGCGGCGTGCAGCCGCGCGCGCCGGGGATCATGTCCCAGTCGTCGACCAGTGACGGTTCGCCGGGCCGTCCGGTGCGCGGGTAGGCGAAGACGACGACCAGCCCGGGTATCGCGGCGAGATCGACCGTGCTGCCGTCCGTCGCGGCGAGCGCGACGTGCGGAATCCGCGTTCCGGCGAGGTGCGCGGCGGCTCCGTCGTCGACCGGCACGGGGAGATCGGGCGGCAGCGTGAGGAGGCTGCGCTCGTCCATCATCCGTCCTTCTCCTTCTCCTTCGCGTTCGTCCAGGTCCAGCTCAGCGGTTCCGCGTCCGGCCGCTCGATCCTGATCGAGACCTGCGTCCCGTGCGGCGCGAGCTCGGGATAGTAGTGGAGCACCGAGAGCAGTGCGGCGGCCGCGGCGTGCGGTTCGTTCGGTCCAGCGGTCTTGATCCAGCGCCCGCCAGGGACGCGGTCGGAGAGCGCCGCCTGCTCGAGCTCGGCGCGCACCGCGCGCAGATCGGCGCCCGCGCGCAACGGAATTTCGTCTTCCGCCTGAAGGATCCCGAGCGCGAGGTGCGCGCTGCCGATGAAGTCGTGGCTCAACCGCCGCGCGTTCTCGAACGAGAGCTCGATCGCGCGCTTCGCGGCGCCGGTGAACACCATCTCGGACGGCGGCTTCTGCCGCGCGGCACCGAGCCGTTCGCGCAGCTCGTCGCGGTCGATCGCGGTCGCGAGGATTTGGCCGACCTGGTCGTCGTTTTCGGCGAGCGCGAACGCGATGTGCTCGGTGCCGATGTAGTTCGAGGCGAACATCTGCGCGACTTCCTGCGCGCGCACGATCGTGTGCCGGGCGCTCTGGGTGAACGGCTCCCACATCGACACGGCGCTACGTCATTCCCAGATCGTCTCGTCGACGTAGCACCACTTCCAGTTCTCGCCCGGCTGGAACGAGCGGATCACCGGATGCCGCGTCGCGCGAAAATGCTTCGTCGCGTGCTTGTTCTTCGAGCTGTCGCAGCAGCCGACGTGGCCGCACTCCTCGCACAACCGCAGGTGCACCCAGACGTCACCGCTCGCCAGACATTCCTCGCAACCGTCGGGCGTGCGCGGCGGCGGATCGGCAAGCCCCGCCGCGTGCTCGCACGTACCTTGTCTCATGCGCCCGCGTCGTCCGCGAGCGGCGGGACGTCCCACAGCACGAGCTCGCCGGTGCCGCGCACTTCGAGATCGCGCAGGCCGTGGATGCGGACCGAGTCGCCCGCGCTCAGCCGCTCGCCGTTCGCCTCGACGTCGCCGGCCGCGACGAACAGAAAGCCGTAACGCGCGGGATCGAACGCGTGCGCGAGCACCGCGCCTTCCAGCTTCGCGACGCGCAGCGTCGCGTCGGCATGCAATTCGACCGGCGCTGCGACGCCGGGCTCGCCGCCCGCGACGACCAGCCAGCGATCGCGGCGCTCGTCCTCGGTGAACGCGCGCTGCCCGTAGGCCGGCCTCTCGCCGCGCTTCCGCGGCAGCACCCACATCTGCACGAAATGGACGTCTCGTTCCGGCGAGTGGTTGTACTCGCTGTGGCGCACGCCGGTCCCCGCGCTGACGTATTGGATTCCGCCGGGCTCGACGACGCCGTGCGAGCCGAGCGAGTCGCGGTGCTCGAGCTCGCCGCGCAGCACGTAGGTCACGATCTCCATGTCGCGGTGCGGGTGGGTGGGGAAGCCCTGGCCCGGCGCGACGGTGTCGTCGTTGAAGACGCGCAGCGCGCCCCAGTTCACGTTGGCCGGGTCGACGTAGTCGGCGAAGCTGAACGAGTGGTACGTCCGCAGCCACCCGAAATCGAAGAACGCCCGGTCTGCGGCGCGCTGGACCGCGAAGACCGGCGTGGTTTGGGTTGCCATCCTGCCCTCCGGGACCCCGAGCCTGCGGCGCCGGTTCCGTCGGTCCCTGCGCCACGTTCGTGCCGCGATGGCAGAAAGGAGGCACGAATGTGCAAGCGGCCGAGGAGGCGGGCAAGCCGGAGCCTGGGAACGGGACATGGGCATATGACGCTCTGGAGCCGAGGGTCGGTGCGCCGCCTCCTGCGCGGCCTGCGCCGGCCGGCGCAGCTCGAGCGCGACGAGATCGCGCTGGAGCTGAAACGCGCGCTCCGCTCGCCCTCGGCGCGCGAGGCCGTGCTCGTCCTGGTCGAGCGCGCGCTGCGGCACGAGCACCGGTACTGTGCCGCGATCGTGCGCGGCTGCGACGTCGAGGGTGAGACGACGCTCGCGCTCGCGACCGCGCTCCATCTCTCGCCGCGGCAGTTCTTCCGCTACCGCGCGCACGCGATCGAGGCGATCGCGGTCGAGCTCGACAACGTCCTGACCCGCTCGCCGGCGCGCGGCTCGGTCGAGGCGGTCCTGCGGGCGGTCGCGCTCGGACGGCTGCTGCTCGCGCGGAACTCGCCCTCGGACGTCGCGAGCGCGATGCGCCACTTCGAGCACGCCGCGGCGATCGATCCGCTCTGCGTCGAGGCGTACGCCGGCCTCGCGATCGGTTGGCTGCACCTTTCGCGCGAGATGGAGGTCACGCCGGTCCACGCGCACGCCAAGGCGGTCTCGCTCGCGCAGCGCGCGCTCGCGCTCGAGCCGCGCTCGGCGGCCGCGCATTCGGCGTTCGCTCGCGTCGCGTTCGACGCGGGCCTCGGGCGCGCGGTGGCCGCGCCGCACGTCGTCGAGGCGCTGAACCTCGATCCGTTCGACGCGCGCGGGCACATCGCGAGCTTCAACCTCGCGCTGATGGACGGCGATCTCGAAGCGGCGGAGCGCAGCTCGTCGAGCGCGGTCGCGCTCGACCCGACCTCGTTCACCTATGCGATCTGCGCGATGGCGGCGACGTTCTACCGGCGCGCGTGGGACGAGGCGATTCAGCAGGCGCGCGACCTGCTCGCGATCGAGCCGCGCTCGCAGGTCGTCCGCATCCATCTGGCCGACGCGCTGATCGCCGCCGGCCGTCCCGAGGACGCGCTCGCGATCGTCGAGCCCGACGACCGGCCCTCGAACGATCCGTACGAGCTGTCCTCCGCGGCGCAGGCGCGCGGCGCGATCGGCGATCGCGAGGGTGCGCGGCGCACCCTCGAGCAGATGCTGCTCGTCGCGCGCACGCGCCAAGTCTCACCGTATCACATCGCCTACGGCCGCGTCGCGTCGGGCGACGTCTCGGGCGCGCTCGACGACCTCGAAGACTCGGTGCGCGAGGATCCCGGCTGGCTCATGCTGCTCGAACACGACCCCGCGTTCTTCGAGCTCTACGACGAGAGCCGGTTCCGGCGGCTGATCGCGCTGCGGCCGAAAGCGATCGCGTAAAGGTCACGTCACCCTGAGCTTGTCGAAGGGTGAGAGAGCATCGTCATCGCAAGCGCTTGTGGCTCTGAAGGTCGGCGTTGTCTCTCACCCTTCGACAGGCTCAGGGTGACGTGAGGGAAACCTCGCCGGTCGCATTCAGTCGGCCCAACAAGAGGTGGTAGTAGAGCATCCCTTGCTGCGGTGAGAGCGCGGCGAGGATCGGCTCGGCTTCGATCCCGTCGTCGCCGGAGAGCTTGCGCAGGAGCGCGGTCGCGCCGGAGTCCTTCATCGGGAAGACGTCGAGGCGGCCGAACCCGCGCAGCGCGATCACGGCCGCGGTCCACGGACCGATCCCTTTGTGCGCGACCAGCTCGTCGAGCAGCCGCGGCGTCGGCAACCGCTCGAGCGCCGCTTCGTCGAGATCGTTCGACGCAATGGCATCGCCGACGGCGGTGAGCGCGTTGATCTTGTTCACCGAAAGGCCGAGCGCGCGCAGATCGGTCGGCGGCGCGTCGAGCAGCGTCGTGATCGAAGGGAACGGATACAGACGGACGCCGTCGCGCTCGAGCGGGCGCGTGTAGCGCTCGATCACACGGCGCAGGATCGCGCCCGCGGCGTGGATCGAGATCTGCTGGTAGATGATCGCGTTGCACGCCGTCTCCCACAGCGACGGATACCGCGGCGGCTTCACGCCGCGCGCGCCGCGCGCGAGCTCGTGCAGCCACGGGATCGTCTTGGCGCCGCGGTAGAACGCGCGCAGATCGGCGTCGGTGCCGAGCAGCCGCCGCGCGAGCATCTCGGGATCGAACCGCTCGGCCGCCGGACCGTCGAGCTGCACGATCAGCGCGTCCGGCGCGTGCTGCTCGGCGGTGAAGAGCGCCGGCGCGGCCGGGTCGCCGACGAGCCGGCGGTACGCCGAGCCGTCGAACGTGTCGACGACGTTGGTGGAAAGCCGCCGCAGGACGACCGCGGTGAGGTCGAGGCGGTACGGCGTGCGGACGGGGACGGCGGCTTCCCGGACGGAACGCTTCCCGCGTGTACTTCGCGACGTACGCACGCTACTGGCGGATCAACCTGCTCACGATGCTGGAGTACCGGGCGAACTTCCTCATGTGGGCCGGGTTCACCGTGATCTACCACGCCACCGCTATCGCGGCGCTGTGGGTCACGCTGCGTAACTTCCCGTCGATCAACGGCTGGGACTTCCGGCAGACCGCGTTCATGTACGGGCTCTGGATGCTCGGCCACGGGTTGCACAACACCGTCTTCTTCACGGTCGGCAACGTGCCCGAGTTCGTTCGCGAGGGGCGGTTCGACCGGTTCCTGGTGCGGCCGCTCGACCCGCTGTTCCAGGCGATGACCGTCCCGCAGCAGATCTGGCCCGACGAGCTGATCCTCGCGATCGCGTACTTCTGCGTCGCGACCGCGTTCGCCGGCGTTCACGTCGACTGGGTCCTCGTGCTGTATGTACCCCTCGTCGCGGTGGGCGGCGCGCTGATCGACTTCGGCATCAACCTCGCGATCGCGACCGCGTCGTTCTGGTTCACGCGGATCGATTCGCTGCGCTGGGTCTTCATGTCGCTCGAGCAGGAGTTCTCGCGCTATCCGATCTCGATCTACCAGCGCGGCGTGCGCGTCGTGCTCGCCTTCGTGCTGCCGTTCGCGTTCATGAACTACTTCCCGGCGACGTATCTGCTGCACAAGAGCGAAGACGGCTTACACCTGAATCCTGCCGTCGGGCTGCTCACGCCGGCGGTCGGCGCGGTCGTCTTCATTCTCGGCTACGCCTTCTGGCGCATAGGACTGAACCGCTATCAAGGAACAGGAAGCTGAAGAGGACGTTCGCCCAGACGCCCTCGGAGGGCTTCTACATCTCGGCAATCGGCTGCAAGAGCCCGTACGGGCCAAAGCAGTGAATGCGCCGCTTGACGTAAGCAACATGCCCAAAATTTAGGCTCCGCGACGTATTGTCGCTAGAGCCCGCAACAGCACGATACGGACCCGAGGGACCGCATCACGACCCATGCGGACTCTCTCGCCTCCCGAGAAAAACCGTGGTAAATTCGGGCTGTGGCGCTGGTAAAGGCAGATTTGGGCTGGTATGTCGCGATGCGATATAGTGCATGGCTACGTTCGGAGCAAGCATCTCTGCGCTGGACGCAATATCGGCTCGGCAAGGCACTCGGCAACGTTCCGGCATCACGGGTCTCGGCTTGGCTTTCTGGCAAGAGGTCCATAACGCCGGAAACGGCGTTTTCACATGGACAACGCCTCGCCGAGAACGGTGCTCGGTCGGCTTCTGGCCCGTTAGCACTCTTCGCATGTGGGTACTTGGAGCAATACCTGCGACTGCTCCAACAGCTCGGATCAATGGTTTTTGACGACGGGCCAG
>Ga0213878_10000455_pt1 | contig 15281 bp, 12 predicted proteins | sample VelepicoBEBS_R02_FD_161053 | JGI IMG/M metagenome (GOLD analysis project Ga0213878, IMG submission 161053) | Vellozia epidendroides bulk soil microbial communities from rupestrian grasslands, the National Park of Serra do Cipo, Brazil - BS_R02 | ecosystem: Environmental > Terrestrial > Soil >... | reverse complement strand
TGGTGCTTTCTGGTTGTTGATTTCATAGTAGTAGGTGCACAGATACGGATCGACGTGAACTTCAGTGGGAATTTCTTTCTTCAGCTTCTGGAACAGTTCGATCGGCAGATTGTTATAGGTCATGTCGATTTCGCCGCTGCGGTAGCGGTTGACGTCTGTCACTTCAGAAGAGATTGGCAGATAGGTAATCTGGTCGATAACGGTTTTTTTGTTATCCCAGTAATTCGGGTTGCGCTCCATCACGATGCGCTCGTTGACTACCCAGTCTTTCAGCTTATAAGCGCCGTTGGTCACGATATTGGCAGGCTGGGTCCATTTTTCACCGAATTTCTCGATAGCCGGTTTATAAACCGGGGACATTGCCGGGTTAACCAGCAGCTTGTAGAAATAAGGAACTGGCTCGCTCAGAGTCACTTCCAGCGTATGATCGTCAATCGCTTTTACGCCAAGATCGGTTGCTGGTTTTTTACCTTCGATGATTTCATCGACGTTCAGGATATGGCCGTACTGCGGATAGCTTGCATACGGGGATGCGGTTTTCGGATCCACCAGACGCTGCCAGCTATAGACGAAATCTTGCGCGGTGACGGGCTCACCATTGGACCATTTCGCATCTTTGCGCAGATGGAAAGTCCAGACTTTAAAATCTTTGTTATCCCAGCTTTCAGCCACGCCTGGAATCGGGTGGCCGTCTTTGGTCGAGGTAATCAATAAGCCTTCAAAAAGATCGCGGCTTACGTTCGCTTCCGGTACGCCTTCGATTTTATTCGGGTCTAACGACTGCGGTTCCGCGCCGTTATTACGAATCATCGTCTGCTTATCCGCCAGATTAACACCGGCAGGCACATCAGCAGCCATTGCGTTTCCTGCGATAAGTGCAGCCAGAACGCCAGCTGCGATAAGGCTTTTTTTTGTGATGATGGACATTGTGTTGGTACCCCGCTCATTATTATTACTGGTTATTTGACCAGCCTGTTTAATCCCCTAAGGGTTCCTGAACAGCGCAGGAGCTAATGCGGCTGTCAGGTCTTGTACTACCGCTATCACCGACTTCTTTATTACGGCTGCTCTTTGTTTGGCACCCTTGCGTCGATTCTTTCATTCATCCCCCCTGTCGGGACGAACTTTATTCTTTTCATGCCGGGAGATTCATTTGAAAACTATTCTCATCTCCGGTCTTCTGTAGTGAAATGTCTGGCCGGAAAGTATCAAATGACTTTCTTTGCCGCCAATACATTTTGCAAATTTGTTAAGCAATTCTCTTTTGTCGTATGTTCTTCATATGAAAGCAAGTTTTAGCCACGCTTCAAATAACAAAATATCACTTTAAAATCAGAACGATAGATAAAGAGTCTTGGCTATGTTCACGGCCACTGCGGTGACGCGTGTTTTTTGCACAAAAAATTAACAATTGGTTATTATTTAGCACATTCCACTGCGCGAGTAGTGAATTTACTAATATCATTTCAATTATCGCTCGGCAAGCGTAAGAGTATCACGTGAATAAAATAACACGGTGGAGGCAATAATCGTTGAGCGGAAACCAGAGTAACAGGATGATATTTATAGTGTTTTACGGCCACAACATTATATGATGCTTTAGCCGTCGTTAAACTTTATTGATATGATTTGCTAATAATGGCGCATTCCAGCGAGATGATATCCCGCTGGAATTGCCGTTTAACCGACAAGGCCTGGAAAAATCGCTTTAATCCCGGTGACGATGAACTCAATCCCCAACGCCATCAGCAGCAGACCCATGATACGGGTAATGACGTTGATCCCCGTCTGTCCGAGCAGGCGTACCAGCCATGGCGCAATACGAAACAATCCCCAACAACAGGCGGCGAAAATGGCGATCGCCACGGAGAAACCGATTAAATGCGCAATGCTGTGGTAACGGGTTCCCCAGACGATGGTCGAACTGATCGCGCCCGGCCCAGCCATAAGCGGCAGCGCCAGCGGGACAACACCAACGCTTTCACGAATCGACGTTTCTGACTTCTCCTGCTTGTTCTGCTTATCCTCCCCCAACTTGCCGCTTATCATCGACATCGCAATCGTCACCACCAGGATGCCGCCCGCAATGCGGAATGAATCAATAGAGATGCCGAAGAGCTGAAGAATACCGTCTCCGAGAAACAGCGACGTCCAGAGAATAATGGCAACGGACAGGTTTGCGGTCAGGTTGGTTTTATTACGAGCAACCGCTGACTGGTAGCTGGTCATGCTAATGAAGACCGGGATGATACCTACCGGGTTCACCAGTGCAAACAACCCAATGAAAAATTTAACATAAGTGGGAAAATCAAACAAAGTTTGAATCACGGTTAGCCCCGCAAACTCATCAAAAGTAGTCGTTGACGAAAAGTAAGAATGAAATCCGCGCTGAAGATACGCTTTTTATCCGTATTCTTCACGCTAAATCTGCTAAAAACGCTGTCATTACACACTGTTATGAATTTGTATGAATTATGCTAATGTACCACCCAAACCTGAGCACGATCTTTTAACACTTGATACAAATCGCTAAAACGGGCCTGCTGAAAGGTGTCAGCTTGGGATAATCTTGATTTAGATCACGTAATTCGTACTCAGAAGTGAGTAATCTTGATTTCACCATCAGAGGGTAACCTGGTGTCTCCCAGGAGTAATGGGAAGGCTCGTTTAGTAAGTCAGTGAATCGAAGGTCGTGAGTGACCTGTTATTTTCAAGGCTCTTACGCAAGCTGCATACGGTCTGTCTATACTGACGTATCGCGCAGTTGATTTACTAAAAAAGTTTAACATTACCAGGAGAGCATTATGGCTGTTACTAATGTCGCTGAACTTAACGCACTCGTCGAGCGCGTGAAAAAAGCCCAGCGTGAATATGCCAATTTCACCCAAGAACAGGTTGATAAAATCTTCCGCGCGGCCGCTCTGGCTGCTGCAGATGCTCGAATCCCTCTCGCCAAAATGGCCGTTGCCGAATCCGGCATGGGTATCATTGAAGATAAAGTGATTAAAAACCACTTCGCTTCTGAGTATATCTATAACGCCTATAAAGATGAGAAAACCTGCGGCGTGCTGTCTGAAGACGACACCTTCGGCACCATCACCATTGCAGAACCTATCGGCATCATCTGCGGTATCGTCCCGACGACTAACCCAACTTCCACGGCTATCTTCAAATCGCTGATCAGCCTGAAAACTCGCAACGCCATTATCTTCTCCCCGCACCCACGTGCTAAAGATGCGACCAACAAAGCCGCAGATATCGTTCTGCAGGCAGCCATCGCTGCGGGTGCGCCGAAAGACCTGATCGGCTGGATCGATCAACCCTCCGTTGAACTGTCCAACGCGCTGATGCATCACCCTGACATCAACCTGATTCTGGCCACTGGCGGCCCAGGTATGGTGAAAGCGGCATACAGCTCCGGTAAACCGGCAATCGGCGTAGGCGCAGGTAACACACCGGTTGTTATCGACGAAACCGCTGATATCAAACGTGCTGTCGCGTCTGTACTGATGTCCAAAACCTTCGATAACGGCGTAATTTGTGCTTCCGAGCAGTCCGTTGTGGTTGTTGACTCCGTTTACGACGCCGTACGCGAACGTTTCGCCAGCCACGGCGGCTACATGCTGCAGGGCAAAGAGCTGAAAGCCGTTCAGGACATCATCCTGAAGAATGGCGCACTGAACGCGGCCATCGTCGGTCAGCCGGCATACAAAATTGCAGAACTCGCAGGCTTTAGCGTTCCAGAAACCACCAAGATTCTGATTGGTGAAGTGAAGGTTGTTGACGACAGCGAGCCGTTTGCTCACGAGAAACTGTCTCCGACTCTCGCCATGTATCGCGCGAAAGACTTCGAAGACGCGGTAGTCAAAGCAGAGAAACTGGTCGCCATGGGCGGTATCGGTCACACCTCTTGCTTGTACACCGACCAGGACAACCAGCAGGAACGCGTTAACTTCTTCGGTCAGAAGATGAAAACTGCACGTATCCTGATCAACACCCCGGCTTCTCAGGGTGGTATCGGTGACCTGTACAACTTCAAACTCGCACCTTCCCTGACTCTGGGTTGTGGTTCCTGGGGTGGTAACTCCATCTCTGAAAACGTTGGTCCGAAACACCTGATCAACAAGAAAACCGTTGCTAAGCGAGCTGAAAACATGTTGTGGCACAAACTTCCGAAATCTATCTACTTCCGTCGTGGCTCTCTGCCAATCGCGCTGGATGAAGTGATTACCGATGGTCACAAACGTGCGCTGATCGTAACTGACCGCTTCCTGTTCAACAACGGTTACGCCGACCAGATCACCTCTGTACTGAAAGCGGCTGGCGTTGAAACTGAAGTGTTCTTCGAAGTTGAAGCGGACCCAACGCTGACTATCGTTCGTAAAGGCGCCGAGCTCGCTAACTCCTTCAAACCGGACGTTATCATCGCACTGGGCGGTGGTTCCCCGATGGATGCGGCGAAAATCATGTGGGTGATGTATGAGCACCCGGAAACCCACTTCGAAGAACTGGCGCTGCGCTTTATGGACATCCGTAAGCGTATCTACAAGTTCCCGAAAATGGGAGTGAAAGCGAAAATGGTTGCTGTCACTACCACTTCCGGTACCGGTTCTGAAGTCACGCCGTTTGCAGTGGTTACCGATGATGCTACCGGTCAGAAATACCCGCTGGCTGACTACGCGCTGACCCCGGACATGGCTATCGTTGATGCCAACCTGGTGATGGATATGCCGAAGTCCCTGTGTGCCTTCGGTGGTCTGGATGCGGTAACGCACGCTCTGGAAGCTTACGTTTCTGTACTGGCTTCTGAGTTCTCTGACGGTCAGGCTCTGCAGGCGCTGAAACTGTTGAAAGAAAACCTGCCGGCGTCCTACCACGAAGGTTCTAAGAACCCGGTAGCACGTGAGCGTGTTCACAGTGCAGCCACTATCGCGGGTATTGCGTTTGCTAACGCCTTCCTGGGTGTATGTCACTCAATGGCGCACAAGCTGGGTTCTCAGTTCCACATTCCTCACGGTCTGGCGAACGCCCTGCTTATCAGCAACGTTATCCGTTACAACGCTAACGATAACCCGACCAAGCAGACTGCATTCAGCCAGTATGACCGTCCGCAGGCCCGTCGTCGCTATGCCGAAATCGCTGACCACCTGGGTCTGAGCGCTGCCGGTGACCGTACTGCGGCGAAAATTGAGAAACTGCTGGCATGGCTGGAAAGCGTTAAAGCTGAACTGGGTATTCCGAAGTCTATCCGCGAAGCAGGCGTTCAGGAAGCTGACTTCCTGGCACATGTCGACAAACTGTCTGAAGATGCGTTTGACGACCAGTGCACCGGCGCTAACCCGCGTTACCCGCTGATCTCCGAGCTGAAACAGATCCTGCTGGATACTTACTACGGCCGTGAGTTCAAAGAAGGCGAAGCGGTAGCGGCGAAGGTAGAAGCACCGGTTAAAGCTGACAAGAAAGCGAAGAAAAGCGCCTGATTGACAGCCTGATAACAGAACCCGCCTGATGGCGGGTTTTTTATTTCCGGCATTTAACCAGTATGCAACGGTATCAAGCCGTCGTCCCGCGCAGGCGCTGCTGAATAACCGATAGCGACCCGATGTCCAGCGCTTCTTTATAGTGTTTGCGGCAAACGGAGATATAACGCTCATTCCCGCCAATCACCACCTGCTCGCCTTCATTATAGGGACGCCCTTCCTGATCAAGCCGCAGCACCATACTGGCCTTGCGACCGCAGAAACAAATGGTCTTCAGTTCTACAAGCTTATCTGACCACGCCAGCAAATACTGGCTGCCGGTAAATAACTCGCCGCGAAAGTCCGTACGCAGGCCATAACACAGTACCGGGATATCTAAATCGTCCACCACCTCAGACAGCTCGTAAACCTGCTGACGGGTCAGGAACTGGCTTTCGTCCACCAGAACGCAGTGTATCGGCTCCTGAGCGTGTTCTGCGGCAATATCATCATGTAACACGGTCTGTTGGTTGTAGAGCTTTGCAGGAGACGATAGCCCGATACGCGAGCTTACTTTACCGGCGCCAAAGCGATCGTCGATTTCCGCGGTGTAAACCAGGGTCCGCATACCCCGTTCCTGGTAATTGTATGAAGACTGCAGAAGCGCCGTCGACTTCCCCGCATTCATTGCCGAGTAGTAGAAATATAGTTGTGCCATTGGCAACATCACCCCAATCAACGTGTTTTTAATGGCACGAATTGTACCCTATTTCCTTGTTGATATCAGCGTTCATGCTTTAGGCAGCGATAACCTTAGCGTTTGTAAATATAAAACTTATCTTATCTATAATAACAACCAGATACACAGGGATTACCCGTATGTGCTTTGCATAACAAATGCCCAGGTTGTCACATTTTACACTGCCAGGTCTTGTCGTACTTCGGCTGGGACTGTTCCCCCTCGCCAATGAATAGCAAACAATTTCCTGAACATTCCCTAATACAAAAGACTGATAGTTTATTGCCACCAGGATATATACCGTACCGAAAGAGTTCAAAAAAGGCATACTTTGTCCGGGTGATCCCCCGCCTGGAGCCTGCACAATAAGCGGGGATGATGTGAAGCAGCGCCAGAAATTTAACTTAACCTAATTAATAGGCACGATAAATAACATGTAATTTTGAATTCCTTACAATCATCCCTATTGCACATCTGAATTTATCGCTCTATTATTAGTTCAACAAACCACCCCCACAATATAAGTTTGAGATTACTACAATGAGCGAAGCACTTAAAATTCTGAACAACATCCGTACTCTTCGTGCGCAGGCAAGAGAATGTACCCTTGAAACGCTAGAAGAAATGCTGGAAAAATTAGAAGTTGTTGTTAATGAACGTCGTGAAGAAGAAAGCGCTGCGGCTGCTGAAGTCGAAGAACGTACCCGTAAACTGCAACAGTACCGTGAAATGCTGATCGCTGATGGTATTGATCCGAACGAACTGCTGAACAGCATGGCTGCCGCTAAATCCGGTACTAAAGCTAAGCGCGCAGCACGTCCGGCTAAATACAGCTACGTTGATGAAAACGGTGAAACTAAAACCTGGACTGGCCAGGGCCGTACCCCAGCTGTAATCAAAAAAGCGATGGATGAGCAGGGTAAATCTCTGGACGATTTCCTGATCTAATCGTTCCTCGCTCATACAAAATCCCGCCACGGCGGGATTTTTTTCATTTTGACACGCGACAAAGATCCCGGTGGTCAATTTCCAGGCAGCATGAACCACAGCGATAAAAAAACCGGGAAGCTATGCTTCCCGGTTCAGATTTAAACCTGCTTAATCGCCGCTGGATTACTTGCTTACACCCAGCGTCTCTTCCAGCCACGCTTTAAAATCAGCGCCCAGGGTATTGTGACGAATACCGTATTCAACGAATGCCTGCATATAGCCAAGCTTATTACCGCAGTCATGGCTCTTGCCCTTCATGTGGTACGCTTCAACCGTCTCTTTTTCGATCAGCATATCAATGGCGTCGGTCAGCTGAATTTCATCACCGGCTCCCGGAGGGGTTTTCGCCAGCAGAGGCCAAATTTCCGCGCTCAGCACATAGCGCCCCACGACGGCCAGATTTGACGGCGCAACGTCGGCTTTTGGTTTTTCCACCACGCCCACCATCGGCACGCTGTCACCCGGGTGCAGCGCTTCGCCCTTGCAGTCCACCACGCCGTACGCGGTAACGTCTTCGACGGGTTCTACCATGATCTGGCTGGCGCCGGTTTCATCGAAACGCTTGATCATTTCCGCCAGGTTATCGCGGGTCAGGTCGGATTCATATTCATCCAGAATAACATCCGGCAGGATAACGGCTACCGCGTCATCACCCACAACCGGGTGCGCGCACAGCACTGCATGTCCCAACCCTTTCGCCAATCCCTGACGCACCTGCATAATGGTGACGTGCGGTGGGCAAATAGACTGGACCTCTTCAAGCAGCTGGCGCTTTACACGTTTTTCCAGCATTGCTTCGAGTTCAAAGCTGGTATCAAAATGGTTTTCAATTGAATTTTTTGAAGAATGAGTAACAAGCACAATTTCAGTGATGCCTGCCGCGATACATTCATTAACAACATACTGAATTAATGGCTTATCAACCAGCGGCAGCATTTCCTTAGGAATAGCTTTAGTGGCGGGTAACATCCGGGTCCCTAATCCCGCAACCGGGATTACGGCCTTAGTGACTTTTGAATTTAATGCAGCCATTGAAATCTCCTGAACTGTTCAGAATTTGAACGTGCTCGTTAATTAATCACGCGCCGAGTATATCAGTCCCTCCCGGGAGGCTGGGTCTGAAAAGAGCGCGAGAACATTGAATTAGGATTTATACGCATTACTTGCGCTGATAGTACCACCACTGTCGAAAAGCAAGCAGCGCTATATCAACAGAGGCGCGCTAATTGCTCATTCCGCAGACAACATTAAACGTAATCGTCCGCCTGCCCCCCAAATCTGACACTGCCATGAATCACAGCGCTGGCTGATCTGGTTTAAATAAGCATTGCCTAATGTTCCCAGCGGAACGCCATTACTGATTTGAATTTGATGCGTTCCCGTGTTTAGCGTTCCATTGAGCCCGGCAGACACGAGGATCAGATTTTTAATTCCGCTATGGTAATAACCCACTAGCAGCGGAAATTGCCCAGGCAGATTCGCCTGGCGCAGTAATTGATTAACCTGTTTTAACAAACTGCCAAGTTCCGGCAGACGCTGCCCCTGATGCGCAAGCTGCTCTTGCAATAAACCATTAAAGAGCGCACGCAATAAGAGTGCCGCCAGAACACCGTTGTCCCCTGCCCGGGTAACGTCCAGACAATAAAAGGCCAGGTCGTGCTCCGAAAGCGGTGCAATATCGAGCACCAGTCCAGGTTTATCGGCGGTCATCAGTTGACGATAATTGATACGGCAGTGGGAAATAACCTGCTGTACCGGAGGTTGCAGTTCCTGTAACAGCTTCGCCGCAGCGAAGGGATCGCTCACCAGCGCATCCCAGTCTTCAAACAGGCGTTCTTCTTCTACCACCCGCGAGTTGAACATCGTCGGATACAGACAGGCGAAAACCGTTTCTCGCAGTTGGTCCAGATCCTTGACCGGTTTTAACAGCACGTCCTGGACGCCAAGACGCAGCGCTTTGGCGATATCCGCCATATTCTCGGTCGCGGAAATGATAAGGATAGGGAGTTGTTTACCTTCGTTACGCAGAAACTCGACCAGCTTAAGTCCGTTCATCCTCGGCATCGCGAGATCACAGATCATCAGGTCAGGTTTAAGTTTGGTCATTTTTTCCAGGGCATCCACGCCATCTTGTGCAAGGGTCGTATTCGCCCCCAGCGATGAAAGCCACGAATCCAGCAGAGCGCGGAAAACGGGTTCGTCCTCAACAATTAGAATCTGTTTTCCCGCCAATGGCTGCGTCATGATATCTCCCCTGGCTGACGATAACTCAATAGTGGCATGCTATTCGTGGTATCGCCTGTCAGAATTTTACTGAAATAATCGAAAAAAGTGCCCTACATCGCGGCACGAACCAAAGGTAAAAGCTCGTCCATCTTTTTTTCAACAGCTTGTTGCCCTGCCGTTATCGCGGCGGGTGCACGATGGAAATCGAGGGTAGAGATTTGCGGGCAAAACGGTTGCAGCAGAATATCCGGCGGGTCCCCGGCCATGCGGTTACGCTTCAATCTGTTTTCAAGCACCTGTATTGACGTCGTCATTATTTCCATCGCCGTCGGGGTCATCGCGGTTCGTCGAGACGTCATCCGTCCGAGTCTCGCACGAAAGCGCTCGGGCCACGACAGCCTATCCTCATTCTCTGCAGACACCATATCAGACTGAAGATTCACCGACAGAAGATCCTGCTGCATCAAATGCGCGTCATGCTGGAGGTCAACCGCAATGACAATATCGGCGCCAAGCGCCCGGGTCAACGAGACAGGAACGGGGTTAACAACAGCGCCATCCACCATCCAGTACCCGTTGTGCATAACGGGCGCCATCAAACCAGGCATACTGCAGGAGGCGCGGACAGCCAAGTGGAGATCGCCTTCCGTGAACCACAGTTCCCGGCCAGTGCTGATATTGGTCGACACCGCCGCAAAGCGTCGGCTGCAGGACTCAATCGTCTCAGCGGGAACGACCTGACGGTATTGGCGAAAAACGCGCTCACCACGAAGCAGACCTCCCCGTCGCCAGGAGAGATCCATCAGACGTAAGACGTCCCAGGAATTGAATGAGCAAACCCACTTTTCCAGCACCGGCAACCTGTCTGAGGCATACGCCGCGCCGACTAATGCGCCGATTGAACAACCCGCAACGATGTCAACGTCGATGCCCATCTTGCGCAGTGCTTTGATAACACCGATATGTGACCATCCGCGTGCTGCCCCGGCCCCCAGGGCCAAACCAATCTTAAGATTTCTCATTCCTGCCGGTGGACATCCCCCCTCTTGCGGACGTAGCAACATTGCCACAGCTCAGTTAACATAGTGCCGCCTGGCGCAACGGCGCCTTTCTATTGATACAGGAGGCGATTTTGTCTTCACTTTGCCCCTGTGGCAGTGCTCTGGAGTATAGCGTATGTTGCCAGCGATATCTTACTGGTACACAGCTAGCACCAGATCCGTCACACCTTATGCGTTCACGTTATACTGCTTTTGTGATGAAGGATGCAGATTACCTGCTGAGAACCTGGCACCCATCCTGTCACGCGCCGACCTTTCGTCAGGATATTGAGCACGGCTTTGCCAATACCGAATGGCTTGGTCTGACAATATTCGCGACGGATGCGGGCCGCACGCCCGATGAAGGCTTCGTGAGTTTTGTCGCCCGTTTTCGGGAGCATAACAAGAACGGCGCCATCATCGAGCGTTCAAGATTCTTACAAGAAAACGGACAATGGTATTATATTGATGGTACACGACCGTTGATTGGCCGAAATGACCCCTGCCCCTGCGGCTCGGGCAAAAAATTTAAAAAGTGCTGCGCGCAGTAGCGCCACGCACCCGAATACTGCAAACACCGCCAACAGGATTTCCCCTGAGATGCATTCATTACAACGAAAAGTGCTGCGAACTATCTGCCCCGATCAAAAAGGGCTTATCGCGCGTATTACCAACATTTGCTACAAACACGAACTCAACATTGTGCAGAACAACGAGTTTGTTGACCATCGCACCGGCCGCTTCTTTATGCGCACCGAGCTCGAAGGTATTTTTAATGACGTCACACTGCTTGCCGACCTCGACAGCGCGCTGCCGGAAGGCTCAGTGCGTGAGCTGGTTCCTTCTGGCCGCCGCCGCATCGTCATTCTGGTAACGAAAGAGGCTCACTGCCTCGGCGATTTGCTGATGAAAGCGAACTACGGCGGTCTCGACGTCGATATCGCCGCCGTTATCGGCAACCACGAAACGCTGCGCCCGCTGGTTGAGCGTTTTGAGATCCCGTTCCAGCTCGTCAGCCACGAGGGGCACACCCGTGAAGAGCATGACATGCTGATGGCCGACGCCATTGACGGCTGGGCGCCGGATTACGTGGTACTGGCGAAGTATATGCGCGTACTGACCCCGGAATTTGTCTCCCGCTTCCCGAATAAAATCATCAATATTCACCACTCGTTCCTGCCAGCCTTTATCGGTGCGCGCCCGTACCACCAGGCCTATGAGCGCGGCGTCAAAATTGTCGGCGCAACCGCCCACTACGTTAATGACAATCTGGATGAAGGTCCTATCATCATGCAGGACGTCATTCACGTCGACCATACCTACACGGCAGAAGACATGATGCGCGCCGGTCGCGATGTGGAAAAAAATGTCCTCAGCCGCGCGCTTTATCAGGTGCTGGCCCAGCGGGTATTCGTCTACGGTAACCGTACGATTATCCTGTGATTTTGCTTCGTTATTGCGTTGCTTTTAAACGTTACGCGTAAAAAGTACGCAAACGATGCATTTTCCACAACGGAAGTCTTTACAGCGGCGCGTCATTTGATATGATGCGCCCCGCTTCCCGAAATGGAAGCAGGCCAGTAAAATGCATTACCCCGTGGTGGGGTTCCCGAGCGGCCAAAGGGAGCAGACTGTAAATCTGCCGTCATCGACTTCGAAGGTTCGAATCCTTCCCCCACCACCATCTTTACGCTGTACCTCAAAATTTGAATTACCCCTGGTGGGGTTCCCGAGCGGCCAAAGGGAGCAGACTGTAAATCTGCCGTCATCGACTTCGAAGGTTCGAATCCTTCCCCCACCACCATCACTTTCCCTGCAATGCCGAACATACACACCACTCTGTCGCTTTATATGATTCCGTAACGGGAAGGATGAGAAACTTCGACTAAGGTTCGATTCGAGCGTAGCGAGAAAACGTTGCCGCAGGCAACGACCCGAAGGTCGAGGCGCTACGCGCCGAGTAATCCTTCCCCCACCACCATCACTTTCAAATCACGTTAAACCTACCCCCGCACCAGGCACTATAAATCATTGCGAATTTTTACCCGGCATTCGTGCACCTGCTTTCCCCGGTCATACACTTCGCTTATCAGGGCTACAAAACCGAACCGTAGGCCGGGTAAGGTGCAACCGAACCTCGGCTGGGGCGAAAAAAAACCCCGCGAGCGCGGGGTTGGTATCAAAACAGCGAATTAGCGACGGGCGCGAACTATCTGGTATTTGCGCGTCAGGTACTCCACCGGCGCGCTCCAGATATGCACCAGGCGGGAGAACGGGAACAGTACAAACAGCGTCATCCCCAACACCAGATGTACGCGGAAGACAAACGCCACGCCGTCCAGATGCTCGGATGCGCCGCCGCGGAAGGTCACCACGGACTGTGCCCATCCCACCAGCTTCATCATCTCGCTGCCGTCCATATGCTGTGCGGAGAACGGAATCGTCAGCAGGCCCAGCGCGCATTGCACCATCAGCAAGGAGAGGATCAGGATATCCGCCCCGGTGGTGGTTGCGCGGACGCGCGGGCTGAACAGACGGCGCTTGAGCAGCAGCAGACCGCCGACCAGCGTCATCACGCCGCAGGCGCCGCCAGCGATCATCGCCATCTTCTGCTTCACATCGATGGGCAGAAAGGATTCGTACATCCAGTGCGGCGTCAACATACCGAGGAAGTGACCAGCGAAAATCCCGAGGATCCCGATATGGAACAGGTTTGACGCCAGGTTCATCCCTTTGCGATCCAGCATCTGGCTGGATGCCGCGCGCCAGGTGTACTGGCCATAGTCATAACGCAACCAGCTGCCGACCAGGAACACCGTGCCCGCAATGTACGGGTAGATATCAAAGAAGAACATATTCAGGAAGTGCATTATTGCTGTCCTCCGTTAGAGATATTCAAATATTGCGGGGCAACAGCACCGGCAAAACGACGCTGATGCACGGAGATTTCAGATTCTCCGCAGCCCTGGTCAGCAAAGAACTTCACCTGCTCTTCTTCCCAGACGGCGTCCAGCGCCTGCGGGGTATCGTCGCGGGCTTCATCGGCGATTTTTTCCGCCACTTTGCTGCTGTCAATCTGCGTGCTGGCAAGCGTCAGCAGCGTATCGAACAGCGCCGCATAACGGCTCTCACGCTGCTGCAGGCGCGCGCTGAGCAGCGCCAGAATCGGCGCGATGTCCTGCAGGCCGCCGAGCGCGTCTTCTCGCGGCAGCTGCGCCAGATATTCCAGGTACAGCGGCAGGTGGTCCGGCAGCTCTCGGCTGTCGAGCTGCAGTCCGTGCCGCTCGTATTGCGCCATCAGGTCAACCATCGCCTGGCCGCGGTCGCGGGACTCCCCGTGAACATGCTCAAACAGCAGCAGAGAGGTTGCCCGACCGCGGTCGAACAGCTCGCTATAGGCAGCCTGGGCATCAAGCAGATCCTGCGCCAGCAGGTCGCGCAGGAAAACGCCGAGCCGCTGGGCTTCCTCTTTATTCAGGTTGTCAGAAGAGGCCAGTACCTCAAACAGCTCCTGCTGATGCTGCCACAGGGCAGCATCCGGGTATTCCAGCAGGCGGGACACGATCACCAGTTCTTTCATGGATGCGGCTCCGTTTTGCTGGTCACATCGACAGCGTCGATGCGGCGGCTGTTGAACAGGTTAAATGTGGTGTCAGAACCGTGGCAGCCATCGCCAAAGCTAAAACCACAGCCGTTTTTCTCCGGGAAGGCGTCGCGCGCCTGTTCACGGTGGCTGCTTGGTACTACAAAGCGGTCTTCGTAGTTGGCGATCGCCAGGTAACGGTACATCTCCTGGGCCTGCGCTTCCGTTAACCCTACCTCTTCCAGCGCGCGGGTATCGACGACGCCGTCTACCGTTTCGGCACGTTTGAAGTGACGCATCGCCAGCATACGTTTAAGCGCCAGAAGCACCGGCTGGGTGTCGCCTGCGGTCAGCAGGTTCGCCAGATACTGTACCGGGATACGCAGGCTGTCGACGTCCGGCAGAATACCGTTGCTGCCCAGCTCGCCCGCATCAGCGGCAGACTGAATCGGCGACAGAGGCGGTACGTACCAGACCATCGGCAACGTGCGGTATTCCGGATGCAGCGGCAGCGCCAGTTTCCAGTCCATCGCCATTTTGTACACCGGCGACTGCTGCGCCGCGTCGATCACGCTCTGCGGCACGCCGTCTTTCAGCGCCTGCGCAATCACTTTCGGATCGTTCGGATCGAGGAACACCTCCAGCTGACGCTGATACAGATCTTTCTCGTGCTCAGTGCTGGCGGCATTTTCAATCGCGTCCGCGTCGTACAGCAGCACGCCGAGGTAACGAATACGCCCTACGCAGCTTTCAGAACAGACCGTCGGCATCCCGGCTTCAATACGCGGGTAGCAGAAGATACACTTCTCGGACTTGCCGCTCTTCCAGTTGAAGTAGATTTTTTTGTACGGGCAGCCAGTGATACACATCCGCCAGCCGCGGCATTTGTCCTGGTCGATCAGCACGATGCCGTCTTCTTCACGCTTATAGATGGCCCCGCTTGGGCAGGTCGCCACGCACGCCGGGTTGAGGCAGTGCTCGCACAGGCGCGGCAGATACATCATGAAGGTGTTTTCGAACTGGCCGTACATCGCCTTCTGCATATTCTCGAAGTTCTGGTCTTTCGACAGTTTCTCGAACTCACCGCCCAGATCATCTTCCCAGTTTGGGCCGCGGGTGATCTTATCCATCCGCTGGCCGGTGATCAGTGAACGCGGGCGAGCAATCGGCTGCGCTTTGCTGTCGGCTGGGGCGTTGTGTAACGTCTGGTAGTCGAAATCAAACGGCTCGTAGTAATCGTCAAT
>Ga0213878_10000454_pt1 | contig 15285 bp, 12 predicted proteins | sample VelepicoBEBS_R02_FD_161053 | JGI IMG/M metagenome (GOLD analysis project Ga0213878, IMG submission 161053) | Vellozia epidendroides bulk soil microbial communities from rupestrian grasslands, the National Park of Serra do Cipo, Brazil - BS_R02 | ecosystem: Environmental > Terrestrial > Soil >... | reverse complement strand
GCGGCAGTTTCCGCCCGGTTACATTGGTCAACGATGATATGCTCAAGTGCTCGCTGGCTCAGTTTTTACAGGAGCCGTCGGTACTGGGGAAAGACGTGGTAGTCCTGATGGAGCTGACCATGCATAATTTGCTGGCATCCGGCAATCTCGACCATGAAGACTTTCTGGCGAGAGTAGATACTCTCTCCGCCATCGGATACAATGTGCTGGTCTCAAATTATTTTGAGTTTTTCCGGCTTACTTCCTACTTGCGGCGTTTTACGAAGGAAATGGTTGGTGTGGTCATGGGTATCAACAACCTCCTGGAGATTTTCAACGAGAAGTACTACGACAGTCTCGAGGGCGGTATTCTCGAAGCTGTCGGCCGTCTCTTCAAAGCGTCTACTAAGCTCTATATTTACCCTATGAGGAAGAGCGCCTACGACCGCTATTGTCTCAAGGCCGAGTGTCCAACACCGGAACCCGGCCTACGGTCACTACCTACAGATGTCTGGATCAATGCTACCAATCTGCAAGTCGCGCTCAATTTAAGAAATCTTTACGCCCATCTGATGGAAAACCGCTATATCGCTCCTATCGTGGGCTTCGATCCTTCGATTATGGATATTTTCTCCCGCGATGTCCTGGCTAAGGTTCAGCGCGGCGAGAGCGGTTGGGAGGGCGCTGTACCAGAGAAAGTAGCGGCTCTGATCAAAGAGCGGCACCTATTCGGCTACCAACAACCGTCCGCCCATGAGCTACATCCGGTTAACCCAGAGATGGCGCATCAGTAATAAGAAGTGGATAATTCTTTAGGAAGTTGCAGGTTGAAATCAGTCTTGCTCCGATTGGTCAATCATCATTTCCTAAGCCGTAGCCAGGTCGTCCGACTACGCTTTAGTTAATGAACCCCCTAGAACAACGCATCGGATATAAGTTCCGAAACTCGCTGCTTTTGGCCGAAGCGCTCACTCATCCGAGTCTCGGCCATGAAACCCAGCGACATCATTTCGATAACCAGAGACTAGAGTTCCTCGGTGATGCAGTGCTCCAACTGATCTTCACCGAGCACCTCTTTCGATTATTTCCGCATTTCAGCGAGGGACAGCTGACCAAGTTGCGGTCGCGCCTCGTATCGCGCGAAGGTCTCAAGGTCCACGCTTTGAGTATCGGCTTAGGCACCTACCTGATGATGGGACGCGGAGAAGAGGCCAGCGGAGGCCGGGAGCGCGCCTCGATTTTGGCAGACGCCTTCGAAGCGCTCGTGGGCGCGATGTATCTGGATAGCAATCTCGAGGTCGTGCGCCGCTTCATACTCGACGAAGCCCACGAAGATATTCAACACTTGGCCTTACAGCCGTTGGAAGTGAATCCAAAGGGCCAGTTGCAAGAGATCCTGCAAGCAATCTCCGCCAAAAGCCCGGTCTACGAGATAGTGTCCCAGACTGGACCCGAGCATCAAAAGCTGTTTATCGCGAAAGTAATTTGGGACAACGCCGAGCTCGGTGCGGGCGAGGGTTCAAGTAAGAAGCAAGCCGAAACCGCTGCCGCTTTGGCCGCTCTTCGATCCCGGCTGTGGGAAAAGGCCGCTTCTGCCGCTCCTAGCCCAGAAACGGAATCGGCCGGTTCGTAGAGCGAAGATACACCAGAGCGAGGCCAAGTAGGAGGAACACCGCTGCCGGTGTCCAAGCGGCCACCAGAGGCGAAACGCGCGAACCTGCTCCTAAAGCGGCAAAAATCTGCCCAGCCCCGAATAGCCCTAGAAACAGAAACAGGCCAGCAGCCACGCCTCCGAGCGAGCCGCGCCGGGAGAAAACTACACAAAGCGGGCTGGCCATAAGCACGACCACCACCACATTGACCGGCACGGCAAAACGATCCCAAAGCTGGGTCCGATATTCAGCCAGCGTGCTTTTAGGAAAATCCGAGTTGACCTTCAAATAATGTTGCAGCTCGGGCACGGTCATCATCCGGCCGTTGAGCGCTGAGCTGCCTAATTGCCAAATCGTTTCTGGCCAATCTGTTTCTTCTTTTTTGTCGAAGAACTCTTCGTCCGTGACATTCCCATCCGCATCTACGTATGAGACCTTACCGTCGTACAAGATCCAGTTGCGCCCGCTGTGAACCGCTGATTCGGCGTACGCGATCCATTGAATTATCTCGTTCGCGTCCTGCTGAGTAATCTCCAAGCCTTTGACCTCACGCGTCTTGGTATTCAGCAATTGGACAAACCAGATTCGATGCTGTCTCCGGTTAACGTAGACGTGTCCATCCAAATAGGTGATCTTGGAATGCCCCTTGGACACCTCGTCCATCCGGTTGTTCATGACGTAATACCCTGTCGGCGCCAACTCGTAATTCAGATATCCACAGACGCCGGAAAGGACCAATCCAAAGACGATCAAAGGCAGCAAAACCCTGGGCACACTTCTCCCGGCGCCCAGCATCGCCACGATCTCGTTACGCCGTGACATCCTGGTCAGCACGTAGAGCAAACCGAGCAAGACCGCGAGTGGCATCCAGAGGACCAGCATGTAGGGAACTTGCGCGAGGTAATAGAGCATAATGACCCGCGCTGAGAGATGCAATTCCAGGAACCTGGGGCCCTCGACGCCGAGCTGGTAAACTAACCAAATGCCTAGGATTCCGAAGATCGAGTAGAAAAAGAACAATAAAAAGTTCTTGAGCAGATACCGATCTAAGATGCCGAAAAACACGGGGGTAAAATAGGGAGGAGTTCGCGGAGATCAAGGAAGGAGCCAGGAGGATTTGGCCTCGGCATGCCACGCCTGGAGGGGAGCCGCTTTAGACCGTACCCGCGAGATCCAGCGATATTTGTCATCGCGTGTATCTGGCCGCACATCGAGTTAAACAGGCGGCTCCCGGAACGTTTCTGCGCGCGATAGGTTTGCCGGCGTGTAACGGGAATGAGCAATCTCCGAGCGAAACGCTGGACGAAACTTCACGTGCCGTAGTTTCCGGGAGCCGCCCGTTTAACACGAATTTTTGGACTTCCCCGCACCAGAAAGAACATGGCGAGATCCTAAGGTACGATCCAAAGCGGCTCCCCTCCAGTTTAACGCTCGCATGAGCCAGCGCCTCCTGACTCCTGGATTCTGACTCCTGGCTCCTTATTCTTGATCTCCTCCCCTCTCCACGCGATTGTCTGCCTCTTAGACTAAATTCGCCGGTCGTGATCGCTTTACGGGAAGATTTTGACAATGAATTTGAGAGGTCGATCTGGGAAACGTTCGGCCGCACCGGCGTCCTGTCTCAGCAACCGAAGTTCGAATACCGGCCTGAGCAACAGCAGATGGCCGAGTCGATCGCTCGAGCGCTTAGAGAAAACCAGCATCTAGTGGTTGAAGCCGGTACCGGGGTCGGCAAATCATTGGCCTACCTGGTGCCCTCGTTAATTTTCGGCCTCGAGAACCGCCGCAAAGTGATCGTTTCGACCCATACGATCAACCTGCAAGAACAGCTGCTTCATAAAGATATCCCCGCGGTTCGCAAATTGATCGACCGGCCTTTCGAGGCAACTCTGATGAAAGGCCGGCAGAATTACCTTTGTCCCAATCGTCTGCAGCGCGCCCTGCAAAATAGCGCAGACTTATTCACTTCCAGCCAACAAGAAGAACTGTTGCGAATTAGAGATTGGGCGCGGACCACCAAGGAAGGCACCTTGAGTGAACTGGACGCAGAACCGGACCCCGAACTGTGGCTCCAAATCTGCAGCGAACCCCATTTATGCACGCCGAAAACCTGCAGCGGGGATGGGAAATGTTTCTATCAGGAAGCCCGGAAGAAGCTGCTCACGGCCGATATAATTGTTGTTAATCACACCTTATTCTTTCTTTACCTAGAGGCCGTAGGCGACCTGGTGAACCGCGGAAACGGGTATCTTTTTGCAAATGACTTCGCCATCTTCGACGAAGCCCACACGCTGGAAGCAGTCGCGGCCAAACAAGTCGGCCTGGGTATATCTCAGTACGGCCTCCGGCAGATTCTTTACCGGCTTTATAACCCTAAAACTCGCAAAGGATTGTTTACGGTTTTGCGAGATGGCGACGCGGTTCGAGAGACAACAGAAACCGTCGAACAGGTAGATCGATTCTTTCAAGCAGTCGATGCCCGCTGTGATTTTGCGAAAGGACGCGAATTCCGAGTCCGTAACCCGGACCTTGTCCCTGACACGATCGGTAACGCTTTAGCTCGAGTCCAAAACGCGGTCGTTTCATCGGTTCGAGCGACGGAAGACGAGATCCTTAAGAGCGAGCTGCAAGATCTTGGAAGAAAGCTCCGGGATATTCGATTTGCGGTCACCGATTTTCTCGAGCAAAAGCCGGAGGAGCATGTCTATTGGGTGGAACGCACTGGTAAGACCGGTCAGTTTCTTTCGCTTAACGCGGCGCCGGTCGATATCTCCGCAATCTTAAATCGGCTCCTGTTCGCCGAAGATCGGCTTTGCGTAATGACCAGCGCCACTTTGTCGGTCGGCCGGCCTGACTTGGCTTATTTTCGGAACCGGATCGGCGCTTTTGAGATTCAGGCCTTACAAATCGGGAGCCCGTTCGATTTCGAGCGGCAAATGCGAATTTACGCGGTCAAAAAGATGCCCGAGCCGGGTGATAAAGGTTACGAAGATGCGCTTGAACATTGGATCCGGCATTTTTTGGAGCTGTCGCAAGGACGAGCCTTTGTGCTCTTCACGAGCTATCGAACCATGACCTCGCTCGCCGAGCGCATGGAAAGTGAGTTGCAGAGACGTTACACTTTCTTTGTGCAAGGCCAGGGGCTTTCCCGATCACGCATGCTGGAGGAATTTAAACAGTGCGGCAACGGGGTGCTCTTTGGGACGGATAGCTTTTGGACCGGTGTCGATGTGCCGGGTGAAGCATTGTCCAACGTTACTATTACCCGGCTCCCATTCGCAGTCCCTGATCATCCTTTGATTGAAGCGAAATTGGAACATATCCAGGCAAACGGTGGCGACCCTTTCTCCGAGTATTCCTTACCGGAAGCGATCTTGAAGCTGCGACAAGGCGTTGGCCGTTTGATCCGGGCGAATTCTGACAAAGGGATCGTGGTGATTTTGGATAACCGGATTTTAACTAGAACGTACGGTCGCTCCTTTCTGCAAGCGCTTCCGAAGTGCCCGTTAGAAGTTGTTCAAGATGACGGATCCGGTTGAACAGCTGGTCACCGCGATTAGGGACTCGATCGATGATCAGACTTTCCTAAAGTTGACCCTGGGAAAATTTCAGAACGATCTTCCGCCTACGCCAAGCTACGGCGCGACAGGTCCGGCTACGCCAGGCCTACGGCGCGACGGAGCCGCCGTTCAACATGTCTATGTTCGAGTCGTCGACTTAAAAACTGGGCCACACCTATCATTCGTCTACCGGTACCCGAATCAAGACATCACCAAGAACAGCCCGATCCCGGAAGGAATTGAGATAATAACGGGTTGGCTGGGCTCAGCTTGCCGGTCGGCAACGTTGCTAACCAGCAAAGGTAGACAACAATTGTTATTCGGCCGGCGTGGCCAGCCACGTTTGTTTTCACAAGATTCACCTTCAACGCCGGAAACGAGCCGCGCCCATGATCGCGAAAAGGTGCGTCTGCTAAGAGACGAACGAGCGCTGGAATTACTTGGTGTGATTGATGCCGAAGGCCGTCCCCGGGCGCAGATGGGGAACAAATACCGGCAGGTGCATCATTTCATCGAAGCATTGGAGCCGATCTCGAGAGGGGCCAGTCCCGGCGAAACCTTGCACATCGTCGATATGGGCTGCGGAAAAGGTTATTTAACCTTTGCCCTTCACCAATTTCTCCGCGAAAACGGCGAGAATCCGGTGACGATAGGCGTGGAAAAACGGAGCTCTTTGGTAGAATCGGCAAACGCCATCGCCGACCAACTTGGAGACAACAGCATCCGGTTTATCCAAGGTGAGATTAATGATGTCGATGTAAAACCAATCGATATTTTGATCGCGTTACATGCCTGCGATACTGCGACCGATGACGCCATCTACCGCGGGATCCAGGAGAAATGCCGTTGGATCGTCGTTTCACCCTGTTGCCAACACGAGCTCGGGCCCCAGTTAACCGCGCCCGCCGGCTTAGAACCGATGTTCCGGCACGGCGTTCAGGTCGATCGAATGACTGAGACCGTGACTGATACGCTTCGCTGCCTTTACTTGGAAGCGTGGGGTTACCAAACCCGGATCCAAGAATTCGTCGGGACAGAGCACACCGCCAAGAACCTGCTAATCGTGGCATCCAGGACACGCAAACCTGGTCCTAGTCAGGATCTCATGGAACGAGCCCTCGAGTTTCAACACCGGTTCGGAATTCAGAATCAACGCTTAGGTAATTTGCTCAGCGAGGCCGGATCCCTCGGTCATTATGGTCACCCGGCTCAAGCCGCCGATGCGAGTCAACATGAACAATCGTTATGATCGGCCCCCGATTTGGGAGGGCGCGCTGCCTGTCCGACGTAGCCTTTGCTGTTCCCCTGGTTTCTGGTTTGGCTTGGCGAAGTTGGATCCTCGCGCGCCAAGACGATGTTCCACCTCGATAGGCGTACTGAAAATCATCGATCGCCAAAACGCTCTGGGCTCCGGTAACAGCGGATCGCGAGGACGCGATCCCTCCCGGTCAAACGACCGAACATCGACCGAATGAAACTTTCCGGCCATCAATGGCAGAAGCTGCGGGAGCTACGGCAGTTCTTCCTCAGCGCTCAGCCCAATCGCGCGAGTTATTGGGATTCAGAGCAAACCGTAGAGCTATATGATCAAACCCTGGCGGTGCGGATCGGCTGGCGCTGGGATGCGGTAATTTCTCAGTTGCGCTCGCGACATTGGCAGCCGCGAGAAAAGCTGATTCTAGATTGGGGCTGCGGTTCGGGTGTGGCTTCGCGAAAAATCCTCGAGGCTTTCCCAAATTTTGAATGTGCTTACCTAGCTGATTTATCTCCGCACGCCGAACGTCATGCTGCCAAAACCATCCGTACCAAATTCCCATTGATCTCGGTTCGGAGCGGTATACCCGAAGGCGAGCCGTTTTGCCTGCTCCTTAGCCACGTTCTGGGTGAGCTGGATGACACATCGGAAGAACTGCTGGCTACAATCATCGGCCGCGCATCGAGTCTTATTTGGGTAGAAGGCGGCAGCGCAACGTTGAGTAAGAAACTCGTGCTCTGGCGGGAGCGATTAGATTGGCCGGTGATTGCGCCGTGTACCCATCGGCAACCTTGCGGCATGTTGGCGCCGGAGAATCACCTTCACTGGTGCCACTTCTTCACTCGTCCACCCGGCGAAACGTTCATGAGTGCTGAGTGGGCCGAATTCGCTAAACAACTTGAGATCGATCACCGCACGGTGGCATTTTCCTATCTGGTCCTGGATCGCGCTGCTACCAACCAACCTGCCGGGCTCGCCCGAAGCATTGGCTCCACCCGCGTATACAAAGCGTCGGCAAAGCTCCAACTCTGCGACGAGAATGGTCTGCATGATGTCGAGCTAATGAAACGCGATTTCCCTGAGATCTGGAAAGCTCTCAAAAAGGGATGGTCTCCGGAGCGGCTTAAGGTTGAGACGAACGGGAATCGGATCTCGAAGTTGGTTGAGACGAAAATCTGAATAGGCGCAAAAGGGGCAAAAAAGGAAGGAGGAGGTCCTCCGAGATGCCAAAGAGCCAACGGTTACCCAAAAGGAATCCCTTTTGCGCATTTTGCGCCTTTTCGCGGCTATTTCTGTCTCCCCCAACTGCGAGTTGACACCGAGGAATTAAAGGCGATGCTGGAAATTCTCTCTCCGGCGGGGTAGCCAAGTGGTAAGGCCGAGGTCTGCAAAACCTCTATTCGCGGGTTCGATTCCCGCCCCCGCCTCACATCGGCTCTGGTAAAGGATTCGCGAGCTTTTGAGCACCGAAAATTATGCCATTCAGAACCAAGAGTCAGAACTCATCGTTTAATCTCTGGGATTCTGAAGCTTGCAGCGAGTTGAAAGATAAAGTGGTCGAAACTGAGAAGAGATGGAAAATTGAAATTCGCCGCTTCGTGGCTCGTTCACCAAGTTTGAAAGCGACGGCTAGAACACAATTGGCGACGCTCGCATGGATTCCCAGTGGAGATATCTCACGCAAAACGACGAGACAGTGACACAGGAGATGATCGATCTCGCTTCACTCATTCCGGGGATATCGTCATAGAAGCCACCGTTGTTAGTTAGCGGCTCACTTCGATCAAGGCTGTTATCTATGTACTCTTGCTCTGACATTGAGTTAGTTCAGTTAACTACGATTGGTTATTCACCTCGCCGAATCCGACCAAGCCGCCAGCGGACGCGTGATCGCGAGAAGCAAGAAGGCCCAGGCGGTGAGATGCCTGGGCCCGGAAAGTAACCACACAGGGTTATGGGTGGAACTCGATGAACGAGCGGATGTTGCTCGTCGAGGTAGCTGCCCCGCCGACCGCCCACATCCCGCCACCGGGAACCGTAGTGATGGCGGCGAAGCCAGTGTCCCCGCCACGGAAAGGGTTGGGGACGGAAACCAGGGAGAAGGTACCGTGGACCCCCCGCAGCACGAGCGGGTTATGGAGGTCCGTTTTTGGGTCGATGGCCCAACCAACCCCCCAGGTCGTGCCATCGTTCGCGATAGTGACGGCGAAGGCATCGTTTTCGCCGGCTCCAAGTTGCGGGGTTGGCTGAATGGCGAGAGCAGCTGGCGAGCCCGTGGCCACGTAGCTGGTATAGGGCGCTGTGTCCGTCTCCTGCTGGCCCACCACAGTGAGCGCGGAGGCAGTCGCCGTGATTCCGAGCGGTAGCGCCGTTGATGCGTCCGCCGGGCTGGTAACAACGGTCCAGGAGATTCCATCCCAGTGCTCGATGAGCGCCTGATTGGGGAATTTCGCATTGGCCTGCTGGCCGATGGCGTAAACGTTATTCGAAGCGAGCGCCTTGACGGCATAGAACTGGTTGCCGTGTGTGCCCGCGTCTACAGTATCGACTAACAGCCATCTCGAACCGTCCCAATGCTCGGCCAGGGTGTGCCAGAGGCCGTCCTCGTCCTGGAAGGCGCCGACGGCCCAGACGTCGGTGTCAGTAATGGCCGCGACGCCATAGAGGATGTTCTGCAGGGCGCCGGGGTTGAGGCTGGGCACCACAGACCACTCCGCGCCATCAAAGTGCTCAATCAGTGTGTGCTGGTGGAACTTGCCGTTGATAAAGTTGCCAACAGCCCAGGCTTTTCCAGGACCAGGCATGGAGACAGCCTGCAGGATGTTCTGCTCGTCGCCCACGTTGGGCAGAGGGATGGCGGTCCAGCGGGTTCCATCAAAGTGCTGCCCAAGCGTGTTGAGAACGCCCACGGTAGGGGGAATAAAGGTGCCAACGGCCCAAACATCGTTCGCGGCGGCGGCCGAAACGCCCGCCAGGACGTTGTCGTTGTTGCCGAAATTGGGGCTCGGCACTTGAGTCCAGCCAGTGACGCCGGTGAGCGAGACCGGCGGGCCGTTTTTGGCTGTTCCCTGGGGTGAGATTTTGTCGTCACCGGTCGGGCTGTCAAAGGGCCGCGGCAGGGTAGGAACCGTGGTCGAGCCGGTGACGGTGAAGAGTTTGGTCATGAGATTGGCGGTGCAGGCTTTGGCCAGACAGCCCACGCCGAACGTCTCCTCCAGTGAGGCCAGCAGAGAGAAGTGGTTGAGGATGGTCTTGTCCTTCACCCCGCGCGGTCCGTGGCTGGTGACGACGATGGTGGCGACCAGACCGGTTGGGGTATTGCCTTCGTCGAAGGTGATGACGATGGCGTTGTTGCCGGCCTGCCAGATGGAAGACGAGGTAATCGCGTTCACCACGCTACCCACAAAGGCGTCACCTTGCGCGATCAGAAAGCTCTGCTGAACGGACGAAGTGGCGCCGGAGTCCACGCACCACGGCGGGGCCCCGTGCATGTCGTGGCACTCATCGGGAACAATGTAGCCGAAGTTGGGCACCGTTCCCGCCTCAAGATCCGCAGCCAACTGCGAGAAGGGGAACATCTTCCCGAATTCGGTAGGATTCTGCATGTTGGCAAAATTCACGATGCCGTTGTGCTTGGCCACATACTGAGTGTCAGCATCGGGTATACCGTTGCTTTTGTCGGGATAGCTGTAGCCGCGATATCCGGCGTACGGCATATTCTGGAAATAGCCTCGCCAGGTCTTACCCTCGGCTTCGAGCTGTGTCATCAGGTTGGAGGCTTTGATGGTGTGACCCGGGAACCAGTATGGATCGTCTGTGCTGAGATCGAAGGTGTCGCCGCCCAGCATGGCAACGTAGTTGGGCTCGCTGGGATCGCCGACGCCGGAGTAGTTTGTCGCCAGCCCGTAGTCGTTCGCCAGCGCGTTCAGGATGGGGGCGTTGGCATTGCCGATGATCGCTCCCTTGGGTTCGCTTTCCATCACCAGGAGGAAAACGTGGTCGTACTGCGGGAACGTGGTTTGTGCCACTATTCTAGACGCGGGCGTCAGGAAAATCAGGCACAACGCAATCACCGATGGACGGTGTTTCCAGATATTCATGCAGGCTCCTTTTCTCATAAAGAGATGTTTCGTTTGGTGCTTGTTCTTTACTGGGTAATCCCTTCAGCCCCCCGAACTTGATCGCCACTAGACGCAGTTTTTCTTCCACGGCAAATCCAGTAAGGAGAGCGACCGCTAGGGTCTTCGACTGACCGACTTTAGCACAATAGCCGTTGCCCGAGGCCGCCGACGTCTTAGTTGGTAATGAGGGGGAAGCTGTCTTAGCTGCGAGGTTTCCGGCCTCCGGTAACCTCGCAGTCTCTGCAAGTCCTTAACGCTCGGCGAATGCGAACTGGGTGGGAAGGAAATAAGACCAATGAAATCGGGGTATCCACATTTTCGCCTCTACACCTGGATTGAAGACAAACAAATTTGGGTAACAGAAGAAGGTAGAGGCAAGCAACTGCGGCGTATTCCGAAAAGTGTCCGTTCTGACCTGAAACAGGGAAAATGCAGAGTGTTCTCCGATGCGAACGGGAATGACTGTTACGCCAAGATTGACGGGGTGGTGCCGCCACATCCTTATCGCTCCTGGCGAGAAATCCTGGGCTTAGAATAATCCGTGTCGAAACCTAACGAAAACAGAGCCGGAGATTTATGCGATAGTATTTGCTAACACCAAACTCATAAACCCGGGCGAACTAATCGCACCACAGGAATCTGCATTCGACTGAGGATTCCTTAATGACTTTGGGTGTCCGGCAAATTCTCGCTCGGACGTTGGTCCGGACGAGCGGGGGTTTGCTCCGGCAGACTTTCTGGATCGGGACTTATCGGCAATATTTCGCCACCCGTTTTCGGCTCAATTGCCTCCACTAATTCCGTCGCTCCCGCATCTTCCCCAGAAGCATCGGGCTCAACCGGCGTTAGACGTACAGAACCCGGAGCCTCAGCTTCGACTTTCGATACCTTCTTTGACTCGAATAGCCCTGATGCTGCGCGAACAGTGCCGACATCCGGAAAGTCCATCTCGATTTCGAGATCAGGGGTGATGATCTGCACCGTAAAACGGTGTTCGTCAGGTAATACCTGCACTTTGGTCACATCGTCGTAGAACATGAGTCCCTCGTCCTCTCCCTCGGTAATCGTATTTCTGCCGTTTACGGAGAACTCTAGTTTGGGAGCGTCAGCGACAGTTAATCGGGTCATACTAGCGGAGTTACCAAGTATTCGTACTGCTCAGCATCAACCGGTTCTATTCGAACGATAAACTCGAGCAACGCTAGTCTAATACTGCGGATTTCGTATGCATCGCCCCTATGACACTGCGGCCTTACCTCCTCTCCGGAAGGCACTTGCGCCGATCCCCCGACGGTTCTAGACTGGTTCAACCTCAAACCAGCCCCCACTATGCCTACCTCCTGGAAAGTCTCTGGATCCTACTTCGAAACCTGCAATTGTGAGGTTGCTTGTCCCTGCATTTTTGTCAGCCCGCCCACCAATGGTGATTGCACTGCGTTGCTCGCCTGGCACATTGACCAGGGTAGCTTTGGCGACGTCAAATTGGATGGACTGAACGCCGTGTTAGCCGTGAATTCACCCGGCCATATGATGGACGGTAAATGGAAGGTTGCTCTCTATTTAGACGAACAGGCAAACCAAAGTCAGCAAGATGCTTTGGCACAAATCTTTTCTGGTCAAGCCGGCGGGCATCTGGCGAATCTTGGGCCTCTCATCGGAGAAGTCCTCGGGGCGAAGACCGCCCCGATCGAATATCACGCCGAAGGAAAAAGACGCAGCATGAGCGTTGGCGAAATTGCCGCTGCGGAGATAGAAGGGATACCGGGACAAGATGGTAGCGATGTGACCGTCGCCAGCGCCCCATTTGCTGCGGTTCCGGGTGTTTCATTCGTGGTCGCGAAGTCCAAACAGGCACGGTTCAGTGACTATGGCTTGCAGTGGGAACTGTCTAACAAGAATGGCTTCTTCTCGCCATTCACTTACCAGTCTGCATAGGCATGAGTGACTAGGCGCTCTGCCGGCGACCGACGCCGGCACCGATGCGATTGCGAGGGGTCCAACGCCACTTCTCACTATTCACTTTTCACTTCTCACCTCTCACGCGAAGCCCCTCACTGCGCATCTTCGCGAACTGTACCCGTGTCCACCTGGGCGCCTGTCTTTCGCTGTTGATTCAAAGTGATGGCCAGCCGGGCTCGCTGCACGCCACGTGTTTCGATCACCGGGAGGAAACTTTGCATCTTTGCCGGTATCTCGTCCTTGGATACCACCGCCAGAATGTTGTCTTCCCGGATTGGCTGCAGCTCGTTGGCGACCAGTAGGGTATAAATCTCTTGTCGCTTTAGGCCTGCGGTCTCTAAGGCGTTGAACAGGGCGGGTGTGTCCAATAGCAACAGTTCCATCGCATATAGCGGGGACTTGGTTTTGGCGCCTGTCACCGGAACCAGCTTTACCCCAATGATGACCGAGGCGGCGCCCGGACCGTTTATCACCGTCACATCTTTCGACTTGGCTAACGCAGTTCGCAGCGAGTTTTCCACCAAGGTTCGGATAGCGGCTTCATCGCTGCGAACCACAATCCTGACTCTTACAATCGGCGCCGCCGCCGGCGAGGGAATGGCCGATGCCACCGGTTTAGGAGTCGCCTCCACAACCGGCTTTGGGCTGGTCGAAGGCGATGCACTCTGCCCAAGGGCGCCGGACGCGAACCACATCAACAAGAGAAGGCTGAGTCCAAATTTTTTCTTATTCATCTGAGCAAGCGGAAAGGTAACGGATTAGCCGGATGTTTCTGCATAGCCCGCATCGCTCAAAAATGCATGCGCTTTTGTCAGCGATACAGGGTGCGGCGTATTTTCTCTCGAAGATTGAATTGAGATACCAACCACGCTAAAGCGGACGAATGTGAGCGGAACTCTCATAATTCTAATCTGAGTGAGGAGGCTCGAGGTGGTCTCTGCCCCGAAGGGGCAATAGGACTGAGCCAGGGGTTTTAACCCCTGGTTATTCGTTAGGTAGAATCCGCCCTGAAAGTGGCGGTAGAAGATTATCGCCAAGGGGGGTATTCATTTACCGAATCTACGATCGCGCCGGTCTGGTGTCGTGAGGCACATCGTTCTCGTACTCGTCGTCGTCCTCGTCCTCGAGAGGGTTTGTTGCTAGGTATTCGCGCCGGAATTGTATCTGTGTGCCCTTTCCGAATTGCACCCCGCGTCTGCGGGGTCTGGTGCCACTTTTAATTTAGGGCACATCGCATCAAAATACCTAACCAGGGGTTGGAACCCAGGTTGGAACCCCTGGCTCAGTCCTGTTGCCCCTTTGGGGCAGAGACCGCACCCTCGAGTTTCTTCCTGTGTTGAGGCACGTACGATGCCTCGTGAAAGCACATTCTAAGACTTCACCTTTCTTCGCCCTCAAAACCACACTGAATACGAACGGACACTCCATCGTCCAAATACTCAGTTAAACAAACAGGTAGATTATGCTCTTGGACTCCCGGTCCGATGAGCGAAGCGAATCATTTAGCACAAATTCCGAAAGGTCCTTATGAAAACGTTATCGCCTACAGAGCGCGTTTGCTCTGCCGGCAATGTTCGACGGTGGACCGTCCTCATCGCAGTTGCGAGCGTCGCCTGCTTAGGTGTGTTCTCCGCATCAGCCGAAGAGCCTAATCACAACAATAAAGGCGGCGACCACAAAGCTCCTAGTTCGCACCAAGGCAGTTCACATGGAGGCGCTGTTAGCAAAGCTCCGACTGTGCACCAGGGCGGGAACCACGTTGCAAGCGCACCCAAGAACATTAGCTCCCATCAAGCCGGACAGAGTTCCCACCAAAACGCATACCACGCGAGCGCCAATAACACCGCGGTTTCTCATCAGAACGCAGTTTCGCATCACGACGTGGTTTCGCATCAAACCAACAAGCCGCATAGTACTTCCGCCAAGACTGCGACTTCACACCGGACGGAGTCCCGTACTAACGTAGCCGCAAAGACGGAGCATACGCACGAGAGTACCGCTCAAGCGCGAAACACCTCACCTGAGCTAAAGAAAGGCGCTTCCCCTGATACGCGCACTAGCCTCTATGAGCGGAACAACACTTCCCGGGAGACGCGCAATCATCAAATGGCAAAGACTCAAGAGCGAAACACTACTCGGGAGCCAGGTAAACGGAACTTGCAGACTAGAATAAACACTGCAGCGAAAGCCACCTCGTTTAATCATTCTCTGACTAGATCGTCTGCCCAGGGATTGATGAGCCACAGACTTACCGAGATTAGTAACCGGCAGTGGTCGACCCACGGAGCAGTATTTTCAACCCGATCGGACCCGCACCAAGGATATTGGTTCCAACGCGGCGGTTATTACTGGCGATGCAACTTCTGGGGCGCCCACTCGTACTGTGATCGCCTCATCGTTCTAGGCTGGCCGGCCGGCCTTTGCTGGGCGTGGTACGACGACATTTGCTGGGGCAACATCGTTGTCGGAATGCCGCTAGATTTGGTGGACTATTATTATCCGACACCGGTTCAAACGGAAGATACCGATTATGATGGCGAACCGGCAACAGTGTACTACTACGCAACCTACGACGGTCAGTACAAACAGGTCACGGTTGTCGATGGTGACGTTGTGGACGTCGAGATCGTCGATCATATTTCTTAGTCAGTAAGTACGAAACGTTAGGCACGGCTGAACGCCGGAACGGGCCGACTGGTCCTGTTCCGGCGTTCTCCTTTTGTGTGCTCCGAGCAATTCAGGCTGGATGCGCTTGCTAA
>Ga0213878_10000452_pt1 | contig 15307 bp, 19 predicted proteins | sample VelepicoBEBS_R02_FD_161053 | JGI IMG/M metagenome (GOLD analysis project Ga0213878, IMG submission 161053) | Vellozia epidendroides bulk soil microbial communities from rupestrian grasslands, the National Park of Serra do Cipo, Brazil - BS_R02 | ecosystem: Environmental > Terrestrial > Soil >... | reverse complement strand
GCCGGGGTCGGCGTCGACGCGATCGACGTGGAGGCCGCGACCGACGCGGGCATCCTCGTCCTCAACACGCCCGGCGCGAACACGATCGCCGCGACCGAGCAGACCTTCGCGCTGATGCTCTCGCTCGCACGGCGCACGCCCGCGGCGGTGCAGCAGCTGCGCGAAGGCGTCTGGGACCGCAAGGCGCTGATCGGGACGGAACTGTTCGGCAAGACGCTCGGGATCGTCGGGCTCGGGCGGATCGGCGGGAACGTCGCGACGCGCGCGGCGGCGTTCGGGATGACGGTGCTCGCGCACGACCCGTACGTCACCGCGGCGCGAGCCGACGCGTTCGGCGCCGCGCTGGTCGACCTCGAGACGCTGCTGCGCGCGAGTGACGTCGTCACGCTGCACGTCCCGCTCACGCCGCAGACGCTCGGGATGATCGGCGCGGCGCAGCTGCGGTCGATGCGACCGCACGCGTACCTGATCAACTGCGCGCGCGGCGGGCTGATCGCCGAGCGCGATCTGCTCGACGGGCTCGACGCGGGCGCGATCGCCGGCGCGGCGATCGATGTCGTCTCCGAGGAGCCGCCGCCGCCCGGCGGGACCGGCGCCGCGCTGCACCGCCATCCGAAGGTCTACGCGACGCCGCACCTCGGCGGCTCGACACACGAGGCGCTGGCGCGGATCGCGACCGAGCTCGCCGCCGACGTCGCGCGCACGCTCATCGGCGCGCCGGCGAGCGGCGCGGTGAACGCGCCGGTCCCGAGCGGGCCGGATGCCGAACGGATCGTCCCGTTCGTCGAGGTCGCGTACCGGCTGGGCCGGTTCTATCCGCAGTACGCGCGGCCGCGCGCGATGCCGGCCTTCGCGCTGCTGCTGCGCGGTGCGCTCGCCGGCGCCCCGGCCGAGCCGCTCGTGCGCGCGTTTCTGAGCGGTTTGCTGCAGACGACGACCGACCGCCGCGTCTCGGTGGTGAACGCGGAGGCGATCGCGCGCGAGCTCGGAATCGCGGTCGAGGCGCGTGACGACGCCGGTCCGTCGGCGTACGCGTCGTCGCTGCGCCTGATCGCCGGCGAGACGTCGATCACCGCGACGTCGGCCGGCGGCGTGCCGCGGATCGTCGAGGTCGACGGTTACGAGATCGACGCCACGCCGTCCGGCGCGATGCTGATCACCCAGCACGCCGACGTTCCGGGGATGATTGGGAAGGTCGGCACGATCCTGGGCGCGGCGAACGTGAACATCTCGACGATGCAGGTGTCCCGGAACACCGTCGGCGGCGACGCGATCATGGTGCTATCGACCGATCGCGCCGCCGACGAGCCGACGATCGCCGCGCTGCGCGCCGTCGCCGGAATCGGCTCGGTCCGCTCGCTGGCGGTCTAGCGCGCGCGATGCGCGTCTACGTCGCGCGACACGGCGAGACGACCTGGAACCTCGCCGGCCGTTATCAAGGACGGCTCGAGTCGGAGCTCACGCCGCTCGGAATCCGCCAAGCGGTTGCGCTCGCGGAGGCGATGAGCGCGGTTCCGGTCGGCCGCGTCGTGAGCTCGCCGCTGCTGCGGTGCGTGGAGACGGCTCGGCCCACCGCGGAGCGGCTGAATCTTGGCGTCGAGACCGACGAGCGGCTGATCGAGATCGCGCACGGCACGTGGGAGGGCCGGCTGCGCGACGAGCTCGCCGCGAACGATTCCGAACGCTACCGCGCGTGGCGCCACGATCCGGCGCACGTGCGGTTCGAGAACGGCGAGTCGCTCGCCGACGTCTTGGCGCGCTGGCGCGACTTCGCGGCATCGTTCCGGCCCTCGCATCCCGCGCTCGTCGTCACACACGACGCCGTCGTGCGGGTCGCAATCCTCGCCGCGACCGGACGCGCTCTCGACGCGTTCTGGAACGCGCGCGTCGAGAACGGCGCGTACGGCGAGTTCGATGTCGGCGATGCCGGCTGGACGCTCCTCCGTGAGAACGTCGCCGGCCACCTTGGTGCGTTGCGCGTGCCGATCGACGGGCAAGCGCTCTGACTACTGCGACGTGAACTCGACGCTGAAGAGATAGTCGGCCGCGACGGGCTCGCAGTTGCGTACCTCGGTGCGGAACACCGAGCCGCGCGCCGCGGCGAGCGCGGGCGCGTTCAGAAGCGCGCTCGGCGAGCTTTGCACGCGCGTCGCGACGATATGGCTCTGCGCGTCGAGCGAGACGACGACGCCGACGGTCCCCGAGATGTTCTGCGCCTGCGCGATCGCGGGCGTCTCGGGGACAGCCGCGCGGAGCGTCGTCGCGGGGACGTTCGGGCGCGCACACGAGAGCGGCGTCGGCGTCGGCCGCGGGCTGGGCGTCGCCGCGACCGGGGCGGCCGAAGGCCCGATCTCACCGTTCGGCCCGGGCAGCGGAGATGTTGCGTTCGGGACGCCATCGCGCACGTCGCCGACGGTATGCGTATTCGCCGGCTCGGACGGCCCGCCGGCGTGCGCGACCGCATGCGGCGCATGGATCGTCGGCAAATGCGCGCTGTGCGGCACGGGCCGCAGCGTGGCGAGGTGAGGCGGAGGCGTCGGCGGCACGGTGGGGCGCGGCGTCGGCGTCGGGGGCGGGGTCGGCGGCGGCGGCGCGATGTGGTCGATGATGAGGTCGTGCGGCGGCTCTTCGTGCAGTGCGAGCGCTTTTTCCGCATGCACGAACGGCAGCACGATCAGGTGCACGAGCACCGAGATCGCGAATCCGTAGGCGAGGAAGTTGCGCGCACGCTCGCGCCGGGATCGCGGCGCGCTCACGACGTCACGAACCCGACGTCGTCGAGCCCGACGATCTTCGCAGCGTCCAAGATACGGATGATCGTGCCGTACGACGCCTTCACGTCTGCGCTCAGCGCAACGTGCAGGCGTCCGCGACGGCGCACCGTGTCGGCCAGGTCGGCGTAGACGCGTGCCGCGCTCGACGGCCGCCCGTCGACGAAGATCGCGTCGCGCTCGCTGATGACGACCTCGATCGTGCGCACGGCCGTCGTTCTCGGCGGCGGCTCGCCCGAGTTCGGGAGCTGCCTCTCGAATCCGGGCGGCGCGACGACCGCCACGAGGATCATGAAGATGATCAGCAGCACCAGCAGCACGTCGGTGAACGGCGTGACGTTGATCTCCGCCATGACGGCATCGTCGGCTCGCAGCGCAGCGGTCATGCTCCTGAGTCGAGCGCCGCCGCGAGAAGGTTCAGCGCACGCGCGCGAACGCCATCAGAACGCGGGCTTTCCGTGGGCGACGGCGCGGCCGTCCGCGACGACCTCGATCGAATCGGGGCGGCCGGGATCGCGGACGAAGAGCGTCGCCGGCGCGCCGGCGTCGAGCGCGCCCAGGTCGCGCGCGGCCGCGCCGCGGTGGACGATCACGTGCGCGCCGCGCGGCGCGCCGGTCGCCACGACGTAGCACCACGCACCGTCGCGGGCATAGAGCGCCTTCGCGATCACGCCCGGATCGGAGGTGAGCGTGGTGTGGCCGAAGTGCGACGACGCGATCGCCGTCAGCGCGACGTCGGTCCGCGCGAGCTGCGCGCTCGCGGATTGCGCGATGACGCCTTCGGCCGCCGCCGTCACGCCGAACACCACCGCGGCCGCGGCGGCGAGCGACGGCCACCACGCACGGCGCACCGTCGCGGCGCGCGCCGGCACGGCATCGCTGCGCTTCGCGTCCGCAGGCGCCGCCGGCAACGCCGCGGCGAGCGACGCGGCCGCTTCTTCGGCGGCGATCACTCGCGCGCGGCAATCGCCGCACTCCGCGAGGTGCGCTTCGATCTCCGCGTCGCGCTCGCGTTCGGTCAGGCCGAGGGCGTAGAGCTCGGCGTCGTCGTCGAGATGGTTCATCGGGGTCCTTCGGAGAGGGTGGAGTGCAGCCGGCGCAGCGCGGCGGCGAGCCGGCTCTTCACGGTGCCGAGCGGGACGCCGGTGTCCTGCGCGACCTCGGCCAGCGTGCGGTGCCCGTAGTACGCGCGCAGGATCACGTCGCGCTGCTCGGCGGGCAGCGTCTCGAGCGCGGCGCGCACGCGCCGGGCTTCGAGCGGATCGAGCGCGGCGGTGTCGTCGAACGCGAGCGGGTCGCCGGCGCTCGCGCGCACCTCGCGCAGATGTCGGCGCTTCGAGCCGCGCAGCGCGTCGAGCGCCTCGCGCCGCACGCACGCGATCAGGAAGGGGAGCAGCGCGCCTCGCTCGGCGCGGTAGGTCCCGCCGCCCCAGACCCGCATCAGCGCACCGTGGACGGCGTCCTCCGCGCCGTCGCGGTCGTGCAGCACGGCGAACGCGACGGACCGCAGCCGGGGCGCGTACTCCCGGTACGCGCGGTCGAACGCCGGCCCGTCGAGCACCATCGGGCGGGCTTCGACGGCGCTCAGCCCTGCGCTAGCGTACGCTCGCGCCACGCCGCGCCGCCTTCGACCTGCACGGTGCGGTAGCCGAGCACGCCGAGCAGCGAGCCGGGCGCGACGGCCAGCGGACCGGGCTTGGCGTTCGGGGTCCCGGGCGCGGCTTGCGGGAACGCGGTCGAGCGCGCCGTCGCGAACCGGATCGCGCCCTCGCTGTGCTCCACGACCTGATGGATGTGGCCGTTGAGCACGGTCGCGGCGTCGAAGCGCTTCAGCAGCGCGATCGCCTTCGTCCCGTCGGTCGTCGTCCAGCCCCATTCCGGCGCGACCGCGAAGAGCGGGACGTGGCCGAAGACGACCAGCGGCGTCGACGGCTTGCGCGAGGCGAGATCGTCCGCGAGCCACGTCAGCTGCTCGTCGCCGAGGACGCCCATCGTCTCGCCTTCGCCGACGTTGATCAGCGAGACGAAGTGGATCCCGCCCTGGTCCCACGACGACCACCCGCGCCCTTTCGCATCGCCCCGCGCGAACGCCGCGGCGAAGCGCTTCGGCCCTTCGGCACCGATGACGTCGTGCTCGCCCGGGATCGTGATGAGCGGCGCGCGGAGCGTGCTCAGGATCGCGCGCGCGTCGTCGAACTCCGCGGCTTTGCTCAAGTGCGTCACGTCGCCCGTGTGGATCACGAACGCCGGCTGGTTCGGCATCGCGTTGACCCCTGCGACCGTTTTTTGAAGCGTCGCGCGGACGTCGTCGTTCGCCGGACCGCTGTAGCCGATGTGGCTGTCGGAGATCTGCACGAACGCGAACTGCCCCTTCGCCGACGCCGCGGTCGCGCGGACGAGCCCGTCGGTGCCGAGCGCGTAGACGATCCCCGCGCCGGTCCACGCGACGTGGCCGACGAAATCGCGCCGCTTCACGACGCGCTCCGCACGACCAGCGTGCCCTTCATGAACGGGTGAACGGTGCAGTGATACGTGACCTTCCCGCTCTTCGTGAACGTGTGCGACCACTTCTGGCCTTGGTTCAATCCTTCGGAATCCCACGAGCCGTCGTCGGCGGTCGCGGTGTGCGCGTCGTCGTCGTCGTTGACGAACGTGACCGTGTCGCCGGCCCGCACGGTGACGGACGGCGGCTCGAACTTGTCGTCACGAATCTCGACGGTATACGTCTTGGGCGCCGGCGCGGCGGCCAGCAGCGCGACGAGCGCCGCGGCGCCGAGGAACGCTGTTCTCATGCCCCCGGTACGCCGCCGCCGCGGGGTGCGGTTCGGCCTACGGCACCAACGCGGGCGCGGTCGTGCGGAGCGGGCGGGGCACCGCGAACGTCGAGCGCGGAAGAGCCTTCGGGAACCGCCAGTGAACGAAACCGAGCAGCTCGTGCGCGACGCCGCCTTGGACGTTGGCCTGTGCGCTCGCGGCTCGCGCGACCCAGTAGCGGTCGGCCTTCACGAACGTCACCGTGCCGCGCGCAGCGTGCGGCCCGGAGAACGCGACGGTCTGCGGAAGGAACGTCACGCCGTCGATCGTGACCTGCGTGAACGTTACCGCCCGCGACTTCGCGTTCGGAACGAGATCGAAGACATAGTCCGCGTGCTTACCGTTCTTGTGCGGCCCGGCGTAGACGAACTCGTACGCCGAGGGCTTGGGTGCGAGCGCCGCGACGGTGTAGCGGTACGGGCGGCCGCGGAAGATTCGCACGACCGGCGTGTGCGAGCGATTCCCGTTCACCGCGAGCGTCTCGTCGCGTTCGTCGTTCCCGCTGCGAAAGACGCGGTGCGTCTGCTCGAGCGTCCGCGGCCCCGTCTGCTGGATCGTGTACTCGAACGCGAACACGCGCGGTTCTTTGAGCGCGGACAGCGCGGCCGCGTACTTCCCGACCACGACCGCGGGCGGCAACACCGAGAACGGTGTGGCGGTCGCAGCGGCCGTTCGCGGCGCCGGTGCGCCGATCGCCGGAACGTTCGTTCCGGCCGCAAGCACGACCGTCGCCGCGAGCGCGCGGAGAGCGATCACGCGGGCTGCTTCAACAACGCTTCGCGCATCGCGGTGCGCATGGCATCGAGCGCCGCGGCGGCACCGGACGGATCCTTTCCGCCGCCCTGCGCCTGGGCCGGCGCGCCGCCACCTTTGCCGCCGACGAGCGGCGCCGCCGCCTTCACGAGATTCCCGGCGTGCACGCCGGCTTTCACCGCATCGTCGCTCGCGCTGACGAACAGCGACGCGGTGCCGGCGTCGGTGCCGACGAGCGCGACGACGCCCGAGCGCAAACGCGCGCGGATCGCGTTCCCGAGCGCGCGCAGCGCCTCGGCGTTGGCCTCGGGAACGACCGCGGCGGCGAGCGCGACGCCGCCGATCTCCTCCGCGTGCTCGACGTAGCGCGCCGCATCCGCGGCGGCGAGCTGCGACTTGATCTCGGCGATCGCTTTCTGCAGATCGCGCACATCGGACTGCAGCCGCTCGACGCGCTCCTCGATCTCCTCCGGCTTCGCGGAGAGCTTCTCGCCGAGCCGCGTCATCGTGTCCTGCTGCCGCTCGACGTACGCCTCGGCGGCTTTGCCGACGATCCCCTCGATGCGGCGCACGCCGCTCCCGATCGAGCTCTCGCTGAGCATCACGAAGAGCCCGAGCTCGCCGGTGGTGATCGCGTGCGTGCCGCCGCAGAACTCGACCGCCGGCCCGAAGCCGACGACGCGGACGCGATCGCCGTACTTCTCGCCGGCCATCGTGATGGCGCCGGTCGACTTCGCCTCCTCGATCGGGAGCTCGCGCATCTCCTGATGGTAGTCGGCGCGGATCAGCTCGTTGACGCGCCGCGTGACCGCGTGCCGCTGCGGCGGCGTCAGCGCGCCGGACGGCGTGCGGAAATCGAACCGCATCCGGTCGACGCCGACCCACGAGCCGGCCTGCACCACCTCCTCGCCGAGCACGTCCTTGAGCGCGCGCTGCAACAGGTGCGCCGAGGTGTGGTGGCGCCGGATCTCCTCGCGCCACTCGGGATAGACGCTGGTGCGAACCTGCTCGCCGACCGCGATCTCGCCGCCGGTCAAGCGCCCGTGGTGCGCGATCGCCTCGCCGACGTACTGCGTGTCCGTCACCTCGAAGACCGCGCCGTCTTCGGTCGTGATCCGCCCGCGATCGCCGATCTGCCCGCCCTTCTCGGCGTAGAACGACGTGCGGTCGAGCAGGATCTGCGCTTCCTCGCCCGCCGCGATGCGCTCGACCGGCTTGCCGCCGACGAGAATCCCGTGCACGGTGCCGCCGGCTTCGAGGCCGCCGTAGCCCTCGAACGACGACGCGATCGCCTGCGCGTCGCTCACCGAGATCGCGCCGCGTTTCGCCGCCGCGTCGCGGCGCGCGCGCTCGCGCTGCTCGTTCATCTTCTGCTCGAAACCGACGGTGTCGACCGAGACACCGCGCTCGCCGGCGATCTCTTTCGTGAGCTCGAACGGGAAGCCGTAGGTGTCGTGCAGGACGAACGCGTCCTCGCCGGTGATCAGCATCGTGCAGTCCGCGATCGCCTCGTCGATCTCCGTCTCGAGCAGTTGCATCCCGCGGTCGAGCGTGCGCATGAAGCTCGCCTCTTCGGCGCGCAGGGCGCTCTGCACGTCGGCGAGCTTCGCGCGCAGCTCGGGATAGCCGCTCTCGAGCGAGGTCACGACCGCGCCCGCGAGATCGGCGATGAACTCGCGCGGATAGCCCAGCAGCTTCCCGTTGCGGATCGCGCGCCGGATCAGGAAGCGCAGCACGAACCCGCGCTCGGTGTTCGAGGGATAGACGCCGTCGGCGATCAGGAACGTCGCGGCCCGCGCGTGATCGGCGACGATGCGGCGGCGCACCAGCTGCTCGTCCGGCGCCAGCGAGGTCTGCCCGACCGGCGGCTGCGCCGCGATCAGATCGGTGAACAGGTCGGTCTCGTACATCGAGACCTTGCCGTTCGCGACGGCGAGCATCCGCTCGAACCCCGCGCCGGTGTCGATCGCCTTGCGCGGAAGCTCGCTCAGCGCGCCGTCGGCGCCGCGATTGTACTGCTGGAAGACGACATTCCAGATCTCGACGTAGCGGTTCCCTTTGTTCGGGCCGTCGTCGTCGGGGCCCGACGCGTTCTCCGCGCCGGTGTCGTAGAAGATCTCGCTGCACGGACCGCACGGGCCGGTGGCGCCCATCGTCCAGAAGTTGTCTTCGTCCCAGCGCGTGATGCGCGAAGGGTCGAGCCCGATCTCGCTCTCCCAGATGCGCTGCGCTTCATCGTCGGAGACGTGCACCGTCACGTACAGCTTCGCCGGGTCGAGCTTCATGACGCCGGTGAGAAACTCCCAAGCGTAGCGGATCGCCTCGCGCTTGTAGTAGTCGCCGAACGAGAAGTTGCCGAGCATCTCGAGAAACGTCCCGTGACGGCCCGTTCGCCCGACGTTCTCGATGTCCGACTTCGCGCCCGCGACGCGCAGGCAGCGCTGCACCGTCACCGCGCGCGGCGCCGGCGCGGGCGACTCGCCGAGGAAGACCGGAACGAACTGCTCCATCCCCGCGATCGTGAACAGCGTGGTGCTCATCTCGTCGGGGATGAGGGATGCAGAGGGAAGATGCGCGTGCCCGTTCCGCACGAAAAAGTCGACGAACGCTTGACGGAGCTCTTGGGAAGTCATGGCCGACCCGCCAGGTTCGCCGCTCCCGTCATGCCGCCCCGTCCGCCACAATGTCATGCTGAGCTTGTCGAAGCATGAGAGCGAGACCCGCGTAACATCTGAAGGGCCGCGGCGATCGTTTCGGCGAGGTGAGCGGACCGAACGGCGGGAACCGGGCGAGCGTGCAGGCAGCGCAGGCAGGGCCGTCCCGCACCACGCCGTGGTGGTATCTCGTCGGCGTCCTGTGCTACGCGCCGGTCGTGCTGTACATCGACGGGCACCTGGCCGCGCCGTGGCCGTGGGAGTACGCGCTCGGCGCGCTAACGCTCGCGATCCTGACGCTGTGGACGCTGCGTCTCTCGCCGTCCGACCGGCTGCAGGTCTGGATCTGCGTGGTCGTCGCGACCGGCTGGGAGATCCTGGGCTCGCAGATCTGGGGCGGGTACCGCTACCGCTTCGGCACGATCCCCGCGTTCGTGCCGTTCGGCCACGGCCTGGTCTACGTCTTCGCGTTCAGCCTCGCGGCGACGCCGTGGGTCCGCCGCCGCGAGCGGCTGGTCGCGTACGCCGCGCTCGCCGGCGCGACCGCGTGGGCGCTCGGCGGCGTCACGCTGCTCCCCGCGCTGACACACCGCGTCGACTGGCACGGCATCTACTGGCTCCCGCTGTTCGCGGCGGCGATTCTGTTCGGCCCGCGCAAGGCGCTCTTCGCCGGAATCTTCATCGCGGTCACCGACCTCGAGCTCGCCGGGACGATCTTCGGCGCGTGGACCTGGCTCCCGAAGGTCCCGTGGTTCCACGTCACCTCCGGCAACCCGCCGTCCGCGGTCGCCGGCGGCTACGCGGTGATCGACGGCTCGGTGCTGCTGATCGTCGCGCTGCTGACCGAGTCGCTGCGCCGCTGGAGGGCGAACCCGGCCCTCAGCCGCCGGCGCGCGTACGCGACCAACCAGACCGCGAACAGCCCGACGCCGATGTAGCGGGTCACCTCGCCGCTGTCGAGCGTGGCGAACGCGACCGCGCTGAGCGCGCGCAGGTTCGCGACCTCGACGTCGTCCCGCGTGCGCGCGTTCCGGAATGCGAAGACGGCGCGCGCGCCTTGATAGAGCGCGCACGCCGCGACGGCTCCGGTGAGCAGCGTCATTTCTCTTGCAGGAAGTTCTTGAGCTTCTCGAGCGCCTTCTGCTGCAGCCGCGAGACGTGCATCTGCGAGACGTTCAGGCGCTTCGCGATCTCGGTCTGCGAGACGCTCTCGTAGAACCGCAGGTACAGGATCACGCGCTCGCGCCCGGTCAGCACCTGGAACGCGCGCTCCAAGTTCGCGCGGTCCTCGAGCAGCTCGAGGCCGGCGTCGTTTTGGCCGACGTAGTCGGCCAGCGTCTGCGATTTCTTGTCGCCCTCGCCGTTCAGCTCGGTGTCGAGCGAGAGGAGATTGTAGGCTTGGCCGAGCTCCTGCGCCTCGAGGATGTCCTCTTCCGAGGCGCCGAGGTGCGAAGCGAGCTCGGCGACCGTCGGCGAGTGACCGAGCTTCACCGTGAGCTTCTCGATCGCGCGGTTGACGCTGAGGTTCAGCTCCTGCAGACGGCGCGGGACCTTGACCGCCCAGCCCTTGTCGCGGAAATAGCGCTTGATCTCGCCGACGATCGTCGGCGTAGCATAGGTGGTGAACTCCACGCCGCGCTCCAGGTCGAAGCGGTCGATCGCCTTGAGCAGGCCGACGGTGCCGACCTGGATGAGGTCGTCGAGCGCCTCGCCGCGGTTGGCGAACTTGACGGCGAGATAGCGGACGAGGTTGAGGTGCGCGACGACCAGCTCGTTGCGCAAGCGGTCGAACTCGCTGACGCCCGAGTGATCGGGGCCGCTGTCGAGGTTACGATCGGCCCGCAGCTCGGCGAACCGCGCGAAAGCCTGGCGCGCCCGATTGCGGTCCCAGCGTTCCTCGTCCACGTGAGGAACCGACGAGGACATCGTCAGGCGCTGACGCGCTTGGTCATGACGAGCTCCGTGCCTCGGCGCGGCTCGCTCGTGTATTCCACCGTATCCATCAGCGCTCGAATGAGGAACACGCCCAACTCTTCGGTGCGGCCCTCGTCGAGCCCGCCCGGTTTCACCCATTCCAGGTGCAGGCCCGCGGAGCGGTCGCGGACGGTGACGCGCAGCTCCTCGTCGAGCGCGTCGCAGACGATCTCGATCGTGCCGGAGTCGGCCCCGCCGGCGCTCTGGATCGAGTTGGTGCAGGCCTCGGCGATGGCGAGCTTGATGTCCTCGATCTCGTCGACCGAGAACCTGAGCCGGCTCGCGACGGCGGCGACGGCGAGGCGTGCGACCGCGACCCATTCCGCGCGGCCTGGGATCTTGAGCTCGACCGTGCCGTGCGAAGACACTTCGAGGAGCGCGGGATTCACACCAGCGCCTTCATCGCGCTCTGCTCGTCGTCGAAGATGCCGAAGATCTTCACCAGCCCGGTGATGTCGAAGATCTTCTTGATCTGCGGATTCGTGCAGACGAGATTGACCGAGCCGCCGTGTTCGCGAACGCGCTTCAGGCCGCCGATGAGGACGCCCAGACCCGTCGAGTCGATGTAGCGCACCTTCTCGAGGTTGATCACGAGGTTGTAGTGCTCTTGGTCGATGAGCTCAGTGATCGCGTCCTTGACTTTCGGCGAGGTGTAGACGTCGATCTCGCCGGTGAGGTCGACCACGTAGGCGTCGCCCTCGGATTCGCGGACGTTGACTTTGATATCCACCGTTACTCCTAGCTTTCGCTGTTGTCGTTCTCGAGGGTGCTGCGCTGGCGCGCCGCGGCGTCTTTTCCTTCCGCGATCGCGCCGTCCAACCGGGCTTTCGCGTCGGCCACGATGCGGCGGCCGCGCTCGAGCAGATCGCCGGCGTCCCCGGCGGTGTCCCGCGCGCGCTCGCCCGCCTCGCGGGCTTTGGCGACGAGCAGGTCGCGCGTGTCCTCGCCGGACTGCGGCGCGAGGATCATCGCGAGCGTGACGCCGGCGAGGGCGCCGATCGCGAGCCCCGCGACGAACCCGCCGATCCCCCCGCCCGGACCGCCGGCGGTACGGTCGTCATCCACCGGTCGTGATCCCCGCGTCTTCGGGTGCGCCGCGCCTTCCGGTCAGGAGCTTGCGCAGGCCGGCCGTGATCCCGGTGAGCGTCGCGCCGACGTTCACCAGCGCGGGCGCGAGCGAGTCGGAGGCGAGCTTCGCGGTGTTCCCGACCGAGCCGGCGACGGTCTCGAGCGTGCCGACAACGCCGCCGAGGCGCGCCACCGTGGAGTCCGCGGTGTCCGCGATGCCGCCGACGTGCGAGAGCGTCTCGGCGACCGGTGCGGAGAGCGCGGAGATCTGCCGGTCGACCTCGTCGAGCGTGCCGTTCAGCCGGGTGAACGTTTTGGCGACGGCGGAGCAAAGGATCAAGGCTGCGATACCGATCAGCAGCACTCCGAGACCCACCCCGACATCCAAAACGATCGCCCAGTCGAAACCCGAACTCAAAAACCGATCCTCCGTGTGCTCGCTAGAGCCACGGTCCGCCCTTTCCCACAATTGCGAGACGCTACACTGCGAGCGGGGTGCGCACGTTCGCCAGGAGGACAGGCAATTTCGCGAGCACCTCGTCGACCTCGGCATCGGTCGTCACACGGCTCAGCGAGAACCGGACGACGCCGGTGCGGTAGCGGTCCGGGACGCCGAGCGCGGCGATCACGTGGCTCGGTTCGAGGGAGCCGGCGGCGCAGGCGCTCCCCGCGGAGGCGGCGATCCCCTCGAGGTCGAGCCGGATCAGGAGCGCGTCGGACGGCGCGTCGGCGAACGCGACGGAGAGGATGTTCGGGAGGCGCGGCGCGCCGGCGCCGTTTACGAGCACGCCCGGGAGCGCGGCGAGGACCCCGGCCTCGAGGCGGTCGCGCAGCGCGGTGACGCGGGCCCCGGTCCCGGGCCGCTCGGCCTCGGCGAGCGCGAGGGCGGTCGCCAAGCCCGCGATCCCGGCGACGTCCTCGGTGCCGGCGCGCAGGCCGTGCTCTTGGGGGCCGCCGACGATGAGCGGCTCGAGCGGCGTCCCGCGCCGGACGTAGAGCGCACCGGCGCCTTTTGGACCGTGGAGCTTGTGCGCGGAGAGCGAGAGCAAGTCGACGCCCAGCGCGTCGACGTCGAGCGGCAGCCACCCCGCGGCCTGAATTGCGTCGGTATGGAAGAGCACGCCCCGCTCGCGCGCGATCGCGGCGAGCCGGGCCACCGGCTCGATCGTGCCGGTCTCGTTGTTCGCGAGCATCACGCTCGCGACGGCGGTCTCGGGCGTCAGCGCCGCGGCAAAGGCGTCGGCAGCGACAAGGCCGTTCGCGTCGACCGGCAGGCGAGTGACGCGCCAGCCGTCGCGCTCCAGAACGTCGACCGCGTGCAGGACGGCGTGATGCTCGATTGCCGTGGTGACGACGTGTCCCGGGGTGGGCGCGCCATCGGCCCGCTCTGCGGCGTCCGCGCGTGCGCGCGCCCGGGCGGCGCCGACGATGGCCAGCACATCGGCTTCCGAGCCGCCGGCGGTGAAGACGATCTCGCGCGCGGTCGCGCCGAGGACGCGCGCGACCGTCTCGCGCGCCGTGTCGAGCGCGGCGCGGGCGGCCCGGCCTTCGGCGTGGAGCGAGCTCGGGTTGTAGCCTCCGCCGAGCAGCGGGACCATCGCTTCGACGACCTCCGGCCGCACCGGCGTCGTCGCGGCGTTGTCCAGGTAGATGCGCGCCATGCGCGCCCCAAGAGCGCCTCTCAGGCCGCGAGCGTTGCGGGCAGCAGCTCCGCCGCGATCAGCGGGCTGAACCTCGGCGTTCCTTCGATCTCGGCGACCAGCTCGCGCAATGTGATGACCCGGATCGGCCGGGCACGGATTCCGATCCCGACCTTCGCGATCGCGCGCCGCGCGGAAACATCGTGCAGATCGGCATCCTCGGAGACGACAAAATCGACGTCGCCGTTCATCGCCGTCTCGACGACTTTGTCATCATCCGGGTCGCGGACACCCACCGCTATCCCGCGAACGCGGATCAACGTCGATACGTCGAGTATCTTGTCCACGAAACGAGCAGCGCGTTCTGCATCGAGCATGCCGGGGCGTGACAGGACCCTTTGGAGCTCGTTCAACAGCAAATCGGATGTCACGTGTTCGAACCGGCGCTGTCCTATCAACGCGACCTCGACGACCCAGCGGGCGAGGCCGCGCCGTTCGTCGCGCTGCGCCAAGGCAGCTGAAACGAGGACGTTCGTATCGAGCACCGCCCTCACCGGAAAAACGACCGCTTCGGACAATGACGCGCGACCAGCGCTCGCGCTTCTTCTTCCGTGCGCCCGGTCGGCGGAAGGGTCGCGTAGTCCGCCGCGATCTCGGCCTGTATCCGCTGCGCCGCCTCGTAGTCGGGCTTGTTGCCTTTTGCGATGTGCTCGTCGATCCTGCGCGCAAGTCGCTCCAGGCTCGCGCGCAGCGCAGGATTCGCCTCGACTTCCGCAGCGAATTCGGGATGGTTCGCCCAGACTGGTTCAGTCGATGTACTCATAATTCACCTCCTCTCGTCCATTCACGCTTTGCGGGCGCGCGGCAAGGGCGCGTCGTGAATCGGCCGGGCAATCGTACTGCGCGCGCGCGGGCCAGTCCAGAGGAACGCGCCGCGCGCTAGTCGTCTTGGCCGAAAAGGTCCGATTCGGCGGAGGAGACGCTGCGGCGGCGCTCGTCGATCCAGGCGCGCAGCCGCGCTTCGTCGCCTTGTTTGCCCGGCTCGAAGTACGCGCGCTCGCCGAGCGCGTCGGGGAGGTTCGACTGTAGCGCGACGGCGGGCGGGAGATCGCCTTCCGCCTCCATGTCCGCGTAGTCGGTGTGCGCGTAGCGGTAGCCTTCGCCGTAGCCGAGGTTCCTCATCAGCTTCGTCGGCGCGTTGCGCAGGTGGAGCGGCACCGGGTCGTTGCGCGTCGACTGCACGTCGTCGAGCGCGGCGCCGTACGCGCGGCCGACCGTGTTCGACTTCGGCGCGGTCGCCAGGTACAGCACCGCGTGCGCGAGCGGGTAGAACCCCTCCGGCATCCCGACGAAGTGAACCGCTTGCTGCGCCGCCATCGCCACCGGGAGCGCGTGCTTGTCGGCGAGGCCGACGTCCTCGCTGGCGAGGATCACCAGCCGCCGCGCGATGAACAGCGGGTCCTCGCCGGCGTCGATCATCCGCGCGAGCCAGTAGACCGCCGCGTCCGGATCGCTGCCGCGGATCGTCTTGATGAACGCGCTGATCGTGTCGTAGTGCGCGTCGCCGGCCTTGTCGTAACCAGTCGCGCGGCGTTGTAGTGCGTCGGCGATCGTCTTGACATCGATGACGCGG
>Ga0213878_10000451_pt1 | contig 15324 bp, 12 predicted proteins | sample VelepicoBEBS_R02_FD_161053 | JGI IMG/M metagenome (GOLD analysis project Ga0213878, IMG submission 161053) | Vellozia epidendroides bulk soil microbial communities from rupestrian grasslands, the National Park of Serra do Cipo, Brazil - BS_R02 | ecosystem: Environmental > Terrestrial > Soil >... | reverse complement strand
GCCACTGCTTCAATTCCTTCGCGTCCATCGCCAGCTCCAGCGGCCCTCCACATGGGGCTCGTGCGACCAGTCTGGTGGCCGGCTGGCTCAGGGCGTGAGCCTGTCACTAACTAACGATCAAAGAGCCAAGAAAGGCCCTGGCGTTGCGGCTTAAGCCTCAACGCCAGACGCCCCTCGGGGCACTCGAGCAACCGCAAAAATATAATTGATTCGCCAACCGCAAAAGCCGTCGGCTTCTCACGACACAATTGGATTTCATTAACGAGGATCCATTAACAGCATCTTCTCAATTTTCCATGCCCTTCGGCCTATCAATAACCCTTGGATTAACTGCACCGCAGCGTGGCCGAACGAGTGCGGCAATATTCACAAAGCAAGCGACTCCGATGTCTTTAGTGCGCCCGTCCGCTCTTGCGCCGAAATTGGCCTGCCGCCTGGAGTGGATTCCCTCTGGACCACGAGCAATCTGACGCAAGGATCGCGTTCTAATCCACCCAATGGGACTAACGCGCTTCTCGATCTCCGGAAGTCCTGGAGTAATCTCTCGGCCAATGTCGACCACCTGCCAGCACGGCCGCTCCGACCAGACCTTGGTCACGTGTCGGAACTGGCCGGGGTGTTTCTGGTGAATGATGAGGATGCGCACGCTCAACGCTCCTTGAGACTTTCGTCCACGTGCTGCTGCACGGCGCTGAGCAGGTAGTCGATGACGCGGCGCTTGCCAGTCTTGATCTCGGCCGTGAGGTTCATGCCAGGGGCTAGCCTGATGCGCTTGCCGTCGATGTCGAGCGCCGATTTGCCCAACACCAGCGTGGCCGGGAAGATGGCGCCGCGTTTCTCGTCTTGCACCGCGTCGGCAGTGATGCTCTGCACCCGGGCCTGCACGGTGCCGTAGCGGGTGTACGGGAAGGTCTCGAGCTTAATGGTGGCCTCCTGGCCGGCACGCACGAAGCCCACGTCCTTGTTCTCCATCACCACCTCCGCGGTCACTTCGGCGTCGTCGGGCACGAGAACCAGCAGCACCTCAGCCTCCTTGGCGACGCCGCCTGTGGTGTGCACGGCGAGTTGCTGCACGGTGCCGGCCACGGAGGCGGTCAGGCGGGTCAGCTCGTTGCGCTTGTCGGCCTTGGTACCCTCCTTGGCGAGCTGGCGGGTCTTGAGGCTGGCCTGGGTTTCGCGTTCCTTGACGGTGCGCAGGGTCTCCGCACGGTAGGCGTTGAGGCCTTGCTCAGTCTCGGTCAACGCCGCCTTGGCCTCCTGCAGCCTCGCCTGGGCGGTGGCGAGGTCGCGTTCCAGCTCAATGCGCTCGCGCGTGCGGTCCTGCCCGACGTGATTGGCGACGAAGCCCTGCGCGGTGAGCGACTGAAAGTCCTTCTCGCGTTGTTGCGCTAGAGGCAAGGTGGCGTTGAGCTTGGCGACGAGCTGCTCGGCGGTGGCGATCTCGGCCCGGCGGCGAGCACTCTCGGCGGCGAACTTGGCGAGCTTGGCGCTGATGTCGGCCCACTCGCCTTGCAGCTGGGCTTGCACATCAGTCCGGTCCGTGGCGTTGAGCGCGCTCAGCGACACCGCACCGAGGCTAGGTGGGCCACCTCGCGTCAACGCCGCCAGCAGCGCCTGGCTGCGCAGCAGCTCCGACGTGGCCGCGCTGCGCTCCTCGCCCACGCGGGCGCTGTCGGCCGCCGTGAGGGTGCTGTCCAGCTCGATGAGCAGATCGCCGGCCTTGACCTTGTCGCCGTCCCTCACGTGGATGGCCTTGACCACGCTGCGCTCCAGCGGCTGGATGGTCTTGCTGCGCTGGCTGACGACGATGCGGCCCTGCGCCACGGCCACGATGTCGATCTGGCCGAAGCAGGCCCACAGCAGCGCGACGGTGAAGAGCGCGCAGATGGCGATGATGGCGCGGCGTGGGGCCGGGTGGGGCGGCGTCTCCTGCAGCGCGATGGCCGCGGGCAGGAAGGCCTGCTCGTCCAGCATGCGCTTGGGGCCGGCCAGCTCGTCGCGGCGGTCCCAGGCAGCCTTGAAGATGGCACGGTAGCGGGCCAGCAGTTCGACGACGGGGTGGCGCGGGGCCTCTTGAGCCACGGTGGTGGTGTTCATGCGCCCACCTCCGTGCCAGCTTGCATCTTCCAGAGGTGCGCGTAGATGCCCTGGGGCTTGGCCAGGAGCTGGTCGTGGTTGCCGACCTCGACGATGCGGCCCTTGTCCATCGCGATGATGCGGTGGGCATGGCGTACGGCGGAGAGGCGGTGGGCGATGATGAAGACTGTGCGGCCCTGGCAGATGGCACGCATGTTCTTCTGGATGATGGCTTCGCTCTCGTAGTCCAGCGCGCTGGTGGCCTCGTCGAAGATCAGGATGCGCGGCTGGCTGAACAGGGCCCGCGCGATGGCGATGCGCTGGCGCTGGCCGCCGGACAGGCTGCTGCCTTGCTCACCCACGACGGTGTCATAGCCCTGGGGCAGCTCGGTGATGAACTCGTGCGCGCCGGCCAGCCTGGCAGCGTGCATGACGGCCTCCAACGGGGCCGCCGGGTCGGCGATGGCGATGTTCTCGCGCACGCTGCGGTTGAAGAGCATGTTCTCCTGCAGCACCACGCCCACCTGGCGGCGCAGCTGGGCAGCGTCGATGAGGGCGATGTCATGGCCATCGACCTGAACGCGGCCGCTTTCGGGCACGTAGAGGCGCTGGATGAGCTTGGTGAGCGTACTCTTGCCGGAGCCGCTGCGGCCCACAATGCCGATGATCTCGCCGGGGTTCACGTCCAGGCTCACGCCGTAAAGCACGGGCGGGGCGTCGGGGCGGTAGCGGAAGGTCAGGTTGTCCAGCGTCACGCGGCCTTGCAGGCGCTGCAGTGGGCTCACGCTTTGCGGGGGCAGCTCGGTGCGGGTGTTGAGGATGTCCCCCAGGCGCTCCATGGACAGGCCCGTCTGCTGGAAGTCGGTCCACATCTGCGCGATGCGCATCATGGGCTGAGCCACGCGGCCAGCGAACATGTTGAAGGCGACGAACATGCCCACGCTGAGCTGGTTGTCCATGACGAGGTGGGCGCCGTACCAGAGCGTGGCGGCGTTGACCACCTTGCCGATGAGGTTGATGCCTTCGTGGCCGTACTGGGCCAGCGTCTGGGTGCGCAGGGAGGCGCTCACGTAGGCGGCGAGCTGTTCGTCCCAGCGGCGGGCCATCTGCGGCTCCAGCGCGCTGGCCTTAACGGTCTGGATGCCGGTGACCGTCTCCACCAGCAGCGATTGGTTCTCGGCGCCGCGGGCGAACTTCTCGTTCAGGCGTCCCCGCAGCACCGGCACGATGGTGAGACTCAAGATGAGGTACAGCGGCAGCGACGCCAGCACGACGAGCGTCAGCGGCACGCTGTAGAAGAACATGACGGCGACGAAGATCACCGAGAACAGGACGTCCAGCACCAGCGTGAGTGCGTTGCCGGTGAGGAACTGGCGGATGTTCTCCAGCTCGCGCACGCGGGCCACCGAGTCGCCCACGCGGCGCGCCTGGAAGTAGGCCAGCGGCAGGTTCAGCAGGTGCCGGAAGAGCCGCGCACCCAGTTCGACGTCGATGCGGCTGGTGGTGTGGCTGAACACATAGGAGCGCAGCACGGTGAGCGCGCTCTCGAACAGCATGATGACGACCAGGCCGATGACGATGACATCCAGCGTGGTGACGCCCCTGTGCACCAGCACCTTGTCCATCACGACCTGGAAGAACAGCGGCGACACGAGCGCGAAGAGCTGTAGGAAGAGGGACACCAGCAGCACTTCGCCCAGCAGCCTGCGGTGCTTGACGATGCTGGGGATAAACCAGGAGAAGTCGAACTTGGCGAGCGCTCCTGCAAGAGCGGCGCGGCTGGTGACGAGGATGAGTTCGCCGCTCCATTGGCCGGCGAACACCTCCAGTGGCTCGATGGTGGGGCGAGCGGCTTGGGCGCCATCGGCAGCGGTGGCCGAGGGGTCCATGAACAGCACGCGCTGCCCGTCGCACTGGGCCAGTACGACGAGACGACCGTCGTTCATTACGGCGAGTGCAGGCAGGGGCGCCAGCGTCAGTCGGCCGACCGCACTCTGGGAGACCTTGGCTTTAAGGCCGATGTGCTTGGCAGCGAGCAGCAGGTCCTGGCGTGAAACGAGATCGTTCTCGCCCAGGCCTAACCCGTGGCGCAGGGCGTGCGGCTCGGCGGCGACATGGTGCAGACGGGCGATGACAGATAGGGCCTCCAAAGCCCTAACTGGCCTTATGGTGGGCTGACTCGTCGCGGATGCGTGCTCATCACGCACCAATTCTTCTAGTTCTGCACCCTTGACCAACACGTAACTGTCCTACCCTTGGAAAACTGTTCTTGATCGGCTTTTCGACACCTGTAGATGTCGCGTGAGCGATCAGCTTTTGGCTGCAGACTAATGGCGTAATATTGCGCCGTCGACTACCAAATCTTGTAGCCGGTGCTCAATGAGGCATGGCCTCCATCGATACCCGATAGGGACGTTCCGCGAATCAGGCCGGAACGCCCTGGCCCAAGCTACAGCGGTCGTTTGGCTATGTCGTTGGACTCATTGCGGAATCCAGCCAGCGCATTTGATGGCTTACGCCTTGAGCTTGCGCATCGCCTCAGCCAGCATCCACAAGGCCCGGTTGAGACTCACGCCGCGGTCGATGCTCTGGGCCGGTCGGGTCTGCATGTCCTTGCCCTGCGCGCTGCGGCCAGGCTGCCCGCCCCGGATCACGTTCTCCTGCACTTATGTGCATGGTGCGCTTATGTTGAGTGCCGCCTTGCGGCCTTGATTCCAGCGATCAAGGAGCGCTTAACGCACCACATTACTGCAGCCCGCCGTAGCTTCGGCATTCCCCACGTTCCAACCTGGAGACTGCCATGCTCGAACAGCTCTTCTCGCGTTCCCTGAACCGCTACACGTCGTCGCCGCACGCGGCCGACCTCGACGGGTTTGCGAACATGGTCGCTGCCAACGGGCTGGAGAACCGCCGCACCGAACGTCACACGCGCCGCCTGCGGCGGGTGTTGGAGGCCGCCGCCCTGCAACCGGGCGCTGCCATCAGCGTCGACCTACTTCGCGCCGCATTCGACGTCTGGCCGCATAAGGGCTATGTCGGCACGTACCGCCTGTACTGCCGATACCTGCGGGAGCGCGGCAGGCTGGCCGCTCCCGGGCCGTGTGAACCCCGCTTCGCGCTGAAGGAGCAGCACCTTCGGCGTCTGGTGGAACTGCGTGGCATCGCGCCGGCCACCGTCACCTACGACAACTGGGCGTTGACCGACTTCCTGAAGCACGTTCTTGAGCCGGACCAGGAGCCATCGTCGATCACGCGGCAATCGCTCGACGACTTCTTCCGGCGGCGTGGACCGCAGCTGGCTCGACGAACGTTCCGCCACACCGTGCAGGTCGTACGCCGGTATCTGAGCTACGCCTTCGATGTCGGTGCGCTTGTCGAACCCCTTCATAAGTTCGCGCTTCCGCAGGGTTTCCGGTTCGAAGAGCCGCCCCGGGCTTTGCCTACCGGCCAGATACAAGCGCTGCTGGCCTCGATCGACCGATCGACTCGCGTCGGCCGGCGCGACCACGCGATTCTTCATCTGATGGCTGGCTACGGCCTGCGCCCGGGAGAGGTGGCCGCGCTGAAGCGCTCGTCGATCGACTGGCAGGCGTGCACCCTGAGGGTCGAGCAGTCGAAGACGCGCTCGGTGCTGCTGTTGCCGTTGGCACCCGACACGATCGCCGTTCTGCGCCAGCACGTACGGCTTCGCGGTCCCGGGGGGAGCGATGCCGCATTGTTCGGCCTGGCACAGCCGCCATTCGGTCCGATGAGTCCCTGCGCGGTGTCGGCGCGCTTCAAGGTGCATGCACGGCGCAGCGGTCTGCCAATCACTGACGCGTCGGCCTACGCGCTGCGCCACAGCTTCGCGATGCGCCTGCTCGGCGCCGGCGTAGGGATGAAGTTGATCGGTGACCTCATGGGCCACAGCAGCCTGGCCAGCACGGGCGCGTACCTGCGTATCCAGGTCGACATGCTGCGCGAAGTGGCGCTGGACGTTCCGGTCGGGGTGGCACCATGAACGCCCGCCCTGCATTCGTCGAGCACGTTGCCGAGTACCTGACGCATTGGCGAGCGCTCGGCCGTCGCTACCGGCAGGAGCAGTGGCTGCTGCAGAAGCTGCTGAGCGAGCTGCCGACGCTCGGTCATGACGATTTGACCGCGGAAGGTTTCCAGAGCTGGTTCGATCGCCGCAAGCACCACCATCCCAACAGCCGGCGCAAGTGGGCGCAGCTGCTGCGCCACTTCTGCGTCTGGCGCCGGCGCATCGAGCCGAACTGCTTTGTGCCTGGCCCAGAGCTGATTTGCCGCGCGCAGCCCCATGTCACGCCGGTGATCCTCGGCGACCAGCACGTCGCCCGGATGCTCGCTTTGGCCGACACCTTCGGACCGAGCCCGAACTCTCCGTTGCGGCCCGCGACCATGCGGCTGGCGGTCGTGCTGCTGTACACGACCGGCTTGCGGCTGGGCGAGTTGCAGCGGCTGATCCTTGGCGACATCGAGGACGGCGGCAGCGTGCTTCGCGTGCGTGAGTCGAAGTTTCACAAGTCGCGCCTGCTGCCGCTGTCGAACAGCACGCGCGCAGAGCTTGTCGCCTACCTGGTGCGGCGCACTGGCGTCGGCTTCGGAGCGCAGCCGACGGCGCCGCTGCTGTGCACGCGCGCCCGCGGCCGCGTTCAGATGAGGCCGTACTCGATCAGCGGCCTGCAGCACGGGTTGAACTCGCTGCTTCGCGGCGCCGCAAGGCCGGCTTCGTTCGCGCGGCAACCTCGCGTTCATGACCTTCGCCACAGCTTCGCGGTCCAGGCGCTGGCACGCTGGTACCGCCAGGGCGCCGACATACAGGCGCAGTTGCCCAAGCTGGCGATGTACATGGGACACGTGTCGATCGAGTCCACGGCGTACTACCTGCGATGGACCGAAGAGATCGCCGCGTTGGCCAGCGACAGGTTCGCGCAGCATTTCGAGGCCACGATCGGAGGCCGATCATGAGCCGCGCGCGGGTCACCGATCTCGGGGCCGCTGTCGTGCAGTTCTTCGAGACCCACCTGCCGGCGCAGCGCGGCCTGAGCCGGCACACGGTTCGCAGCTACCGCGACGCGGTCGTGATGCTGCTGCAGTTCGTCGCCCGGCGGCGAGGCTGTGGGATCGAGGCTCTCGATCTCGTCGATCTCGATGCGGCCGTGGTGGAAGACTTCCTGCGGCATCTGGAGGCCGATCGGCACAACGGCATCGCCACGCGCAACGTGAGGCTGGCCGCCATCCACACGTTGGCGCGCTTCCTGGCCGGTCAGCATGCCGACCGGCTGGGAACCTGGCAGGCCATCATCGCGCTGCCCTTCAAGCGCGGAGCGACACAGCGCGCTCCGGAGCACCTGAGCGCCGAGGGTGTGAAGGCGATCCTCGATGCCATCGACCGCAGCAGTGTGGCCGGCGAGCGCGACTTCGCACTGCTGGCGCTGATGTTCAACACCGGTGCCCGAGTGCAGGAGGTGCTCGACTTGCGGGTGCGCGACGTGCGGCTCGATGCCCCGCAACAGGTGAGGCTGGTCGGCAAGGGCAACAAGGTCCGGGTGTGCCCGATCTGGCCGCGCACGGCGCAACTGCTGCGCGGGCTGGTCGAGCGCCGCGTGGGCGGCGGTGGCGAGCATCCGGACGCGCCTCTGTTCGTGAACCAACGCGGGGAGCCACTGTCGAGGTTCGGCGTTCGCTACGTCCTGCGCAAGTACGCGACACGGGCGGGGGTGACGACGACGCTGTCGCACGTGTTGCCGCATCCACATGCCCTACGGCACACGACAGCGGTCCACCTGCTCAAGGCCGGCGTGGACTTCGCGACGATCAGCCAGTGGCTCGGCCACGCCAACCTGAACACGACGATGCGTTATGCGAGATCAGATCTGGATTTGAAGCGCCAGGCGCTGTCGCAGGTGTTCCCGGAGATCCTCGCGTCGGAAGCGACGCCGCATGTCCTGTTCGATCCGGGTGGCCTGCAACAGTGGCTGCGGCGGCTGTAGGTAATGTGGCGCGATCAAGCTGGCGGTGCGCCGGTGCCGCAGGGGCAGCCATCAGAGCATCACATAAATGCGCCGTGCACATAAGTCCAGTAACGGTGAGCTCACCGTTACTGCACCCGCTGAAACGTCGTCCACAGGCTGTGGCCCACGTCCTCCATCCGGCGCGCCTGAATCAACTGCTGGGCCGTTGTCACCGGTGCCGGCTGACTTTGACCTTCGATGCGCTCGCCGAAGCGCAGGGCCAGTGCCGCCGTCGCGAACGCCGCCTGTTCACCGTGGTCCAACTGCAGCGCCTTCATGCCCTCGGCGTGTTCTTCCACCGCGATGAACTCGTCCAGCACCCGGAAGGCGCCCTCGATGACCTCGCCTTGGATGTTTCCCTTGTGGGGGATACGGATGTCTTCGACGACGTCGCCGACAACGAGGCCGTTGCAGCAGACGAAGCGCGGCACAGCTTCGCGACTCAGCTGCTGGAGCAGAGGGTCGATATCCGGGTGATTCAGGTGCTGCTGGGCCACAAGCGGCTGGAGACCACCGCGCTGTGCACCCACGTGGCCACCGAAGTGCTGCGTGCGGTGATCAGTCCGCTGGAGACGCTGCCGTCAACTTGATCCGGCTGTCGTGGGGCGCGCCGCCCTGGAAGTCGCCGACATCCTCCGCCTCCATGGACCCGCCTGGCGTCAGACTCAGCAGGGCCACCTGAGGCTGGCCCAGCTCAAGGTCATGTCGGCCATCGAACGGTGCCGCAGCGCGGCACTGGGCGGACATGTCTTGCGCTGCGAAGGCTGCGGCGCCGATCAGATCGCCTACAACTCCTGCCGCAACCGGCACTGCCCGAAGTGCCAGGCCAACGCCGCCCAGCGTTGGCTCCAGGCGCGCACGGCCGACCTGCTGCCGGTGGAGTATTACCACGTGGTCTTCACGCTGCCGGCGCCCATCGCCGACATCGCGTACTACAACAAGGCCGTCGTCTACGGCCTACTGTTCGACATCGCCGCCGAGACCCTGCTGACCATCGGCGGTGATCCCAAGCACCTGGGCGCGCGTCTGGGCGTGACGCTGGTGCTGCGCACCTGGGGCTCGGCGCTGAGGCACCACCCGCATGTGCATGGCATCGTCCCCGGCGGCGGTATGTCACCCGACGGTGAACACTGGATCGCATGCCGGCGCGGGTTCTTCCTGCCGGTGCGCGTGCTGTCGCGGCTGTTCCGCCGCCGCTTCCTCGAAGCGCTGCAGCAGGCGCACCGCGACGCCCGGCTGGAGTTCTTCGGTGAGCATGTGCCGCTGGCCGAGGCCGACGCGTTCGCCCGCTGGCTCGCGCCGCTGCGCCAATGCGAATGGGTGGTCTATGCCAAGCGCCCGTTCGCCGGCCCCGAGGCCGTGTTGGCCTATCTCTCGCGCTATATGCACCGGGTCGCCATCTCCAACAGCCGCCTCATCACGCTGGACGAGCGCGGGGTGACCTTCCGCTGGAAGGGCTATCGCGCCAAGGGCCGCACCCGCTACAAGGCCATGACGCTCGACCCGGGCGAGTTCATGCGCCGCTTCCTGCTGCACGTGCTGCCCGGCGGCTTCCATCGCATCCGGCATTACGGGCTGCTGGCCAACTGCAGTCGCAGCGTCAACCTGGCTCTCGCACGGCACTGCCTGCAAGTGCCGGTGCAGGAACCGCTGCCTCGCGATGATTCGCCGGCCGCCGCGCGGCCGACCTTCGTCTGCCGGCACTGCGGCCACGCGATGGTCATCGTGCAGACCTTCGAGCGCGGCGAGACGATCCGCGCGCCCCCACCTCGGCCCACGTCATGAACGCTTCCCGCTGCCAACGCCACACCGACTCGCCGACGCTCCACGCGTCGGTGTGGCCACCTCGTGTTCAGTGCGCCGGCCCCTCGCGTTCTCGGCTCCGTGGCCTCGCGTTGAGCGCGATCTCGCGCACCTTCGCCAACATTCGCTTCGCCGCAGCGAGCCCATGTGCTCATCGAGCTCGCATGCTGCACGCCGCCGCGCGCCTGCAATCGCCATAGCTTCGATCAACAGCACCACGTGCGCCGCGGTTTCCTCCCTCGAGGCTTGCTCGACACCTGCCCTTCACGCCGGAGTCGTTCGCGCCATTGGCCTGTCGCGCGGGCAGGTGTCGAACAAACCTAAACGATGAACAAACCTAAACGATTGCCGACGCTCCGTTAGCCAAGCCTTACGGACCGCACCCGCTGCATAGCGGCCGCTAGCTACACAAAGCTATCTCTGACACGAACGTACGCAGCGAACAGGTCCAGGCGCGTACCTCACGCTCACCGGCTCCGACCGATGTCGGTTCGTGCAGGCTGAAATCCTGGCAGGGGTCGCTGCAGCGTCTGGTCGATCCCCTGTTGATCGGCGAGGCGCGTCAACGACACATGCTTGCGCACGAAGGGCACGCCACGAACGAACGCGTCTACCTGCTTGGCCAGCTTCCTGTCGTCCTCCTGCTCTGAGTTGGCAAGCGCTTTCAGGATGTATGCCCAGCTGACCATGGCCTCGGCGCGACTCCGATAGGCCGGGGTCCCCGTCTTTGCCGCAGCCTGTCCGCCTCGCAGCCGTCCGTCCTGCTTGGCTCTAAACCGCCAGAGCGGCTCAAAATTGCGGCTCTCGCCGCGCGAGGCCTGGCGGGTGGCCTCGGCTTCGAGGCCCCAACCCTGCAGTTTCTCCGCAAACGTCTCGCGCCAGCGGTGCAGATCGGACTTGCGCGGGTTCAGGCGCTTGCCGTCAACCGACTCTGCCCTGACGCTCAAGTGCACGTGCGGGTTGGCTTGATGCTCGTGCAACACCATGACGTAGCGATGCTCCGCGAGCTCTCGCTGCGCAAACTCCCGCACCGCCTTCTGCAGGATCCCTGCGTCGGTGCCGGCCGGCATCGACAGCATGATGTTGAAGGCCTCGCGACGGTGGCTCTCCTCTTCGATCAGCGATCCGGCGTAGCGCCACTGCTCCACCAGATCGCGCACGGCGTCCTTGCCGGTGCGAATGTCGCCGCGCTCATCCTCGACGGCCAGGCGGCCAGCCTTGCTGATGTAGCGGAAGTGGGCAGCGATGCCCCGTCCTCCGCCAGTGACCTTGACCATCACCTGCGGCACCCGCCGGACCACTGCCCCGATGCGCGCACGCATCACCTCGGCCCTACGTTGCGTCGTCGCACCGAGGCGCGGCGTACGCGCGGGCTTGACTCGTCGGTTGGCGGGATAGAACAACCGATCTCCCCACTGCACCAACACTTCATCGACGTGTTGGCCTCCCGTCATCGCCGCCCCCTCCTCGTCCGCCTGAGTTCGGAGATCAGAGCCGCAGCAGACGCGAGGTGCAGGTGGATATCCTTGCTCAACGAGGTGATGCTGGCTCGATAGGGCTCCAGCTGTGCAACGGATGCTGTCGCCAGCAGACGCACGAACGCGTTCAGATCGGTGGACATGGTGGCCAGGCGATCCGTGGAGGCGCGCAGCGCATCGACGGCTGCACCGTGGTCAGCGGCGGGCGGCCCGGGTGGCATGCCGTCCAACAGCGCGGCGACATAGTCACCCTGCGCCACATCAGCGTCGCGGGCGCGGCCGGCCAGCGACGCTGGCCTGTGCGGCTTCGAGCCGCAAGGTGACCTTCACGATCCGCGAGCGCCCTGCCCCACGCACGATGGCCCCTTGGCCTGCAGCCGTGCCTGGGTCGCCATCGAGCATCTGCCGGACTGCCTGCCTCACCATGGCAGCAGGCGTCCTCTGACGAGACCCGGCCAGTGCTCGCGCCGCATGGCGCACTGATGCTGGAGGCACAGCGGAGTCATCCAGCAGCTCGAACTGGCGCTCCGGCGCATGTCCCGTGGTGCTCATCGCCACATCGTGCGCTGTTGTCGGCAGAACGGGTAGCTGTGTCGGTGGATCACGATTTGGTTCCCTGGCCGTCTCAACTTCACCCAACAGATCCCGGCACGTCCCATCAGGCGCATGTGAGGCTCACCGGGCGTTGCAATATTTCCTGCTTCCTTGGGCGACTGATGTCTGCCCGACACAGTGCGCCGCTCAACACGCTGCCGTCCGTCAACGTTTGGTTCCCTGTCATCTCTGTGGTGCACACTAGGCCAACTTGAAGGGATTGCATGAAACGCAAATCTGTCGACCAAGCGTCTGGCCACATCGCAGAGCAACCTGACCCGTTGCGCGCCGCGTTTCAACAGACGGTCGACCTGCTCAGCAAGCGCCGAGCTGACCTTCTGCCTGCTTCCACAATTGACGCCTATGTCGACTGCGACTGGCTCGCTTGGCGAGGCGGCAGCCTCAAGCTCACCGTCGTTGGCGAGAACATCTGCGCCCAGCTGCGCAACGAGTCACGCAGGTTGGCGACGGCCTGACGGCGCCGGCTACCGCGCCGATGGGCGGCATGGCCGCGTTGTCCCGATGAGCACTGCTTGGACGCGAGCTCCAGCCGATCTCCCTGCGAGCGCAGCACGAGGCCGTGCACGTGGGCCAGCGCTTGAGCGAAACCGGCGTTGTCGCCGATGCGGTAGGACCCGCTCACCCGCAGCCGGCTGAGTTCTTTGCCGTCAACAGTGATCTGCAGCGCGCTGTAGCGGTTCGCCTCCGCAGCAGCTTCCGGCAGCGTCGCGTCATGGAAGGCCACGGTGCCGCGCCGCCACGCGAGCGCCTGGTCGATATGCGGTCGGTCCAGCTGCACCGTCGCAAGGGCGGCGGATGATCGTCCCACTCGTACCTGCTGCCCGGGTTTCATCACCAGCGGCACGGCCAGCAATGGCATTGTTCGCTCCCCCGTGCCACGAACAATGACCTGCCCTTCAACCAAGGTCACCGCCAACGCAATGTCTGTCTTCGGCGCCGGGCTGTATCGGACAAGGAACTGCGTTCCCGTCGCGACGACTTCGGTGCTCGCCACTTGAACCACGAAGGGTCGCCAGGCGTCCTTGGCGACATCGAACAGCACCTCGCCATCCTCCACCTTCACAAGACGTCGCTCGGTGCTGAAGTCCACGCGCACGCGGGTCGCGGTGTTGATCGACATGCGGCTGCCGTCTGGCAGGGCCACGATGCGCTGCTCGCCGATCTGGCTCGTGTAGGTGTCGTCACCCATCCGGACCAGCATCAGCACAAGCGCTGCGGATACCGCAAAGGCGGGCAACTTCCACCGCCAGCCCGACAAGCGCCCCGTCCCACGCCGGCGCTCAGCATTCGCTACGGTGGCGTACGACGACAGGGTGATGTCCGCCACGGCCTGCCAGGTGTCCGTGCAGCGCTCGAATGCCAGGCGGTGCGCGGCAGACCGTGCCTGCCAGGCCAGGCACTCCTGTTCCATCGACCGGGAACGGCCAGGCCCGTGCAGGCGGGCCAGCCACACGGCCGCCTCGGCTGCAATGTCCTGAGTGACGCGCGGCGGCTCATCGCGCGCGCCCGGCGCGGCGGGCGCTGGCGGCGGTGGCACGGCTACCAGCCCTCCATCCAGCTCGTGAGCCGCAGGGTGGCCTTGGCGATGTGCTGGTGGACTGTGGAGACGCTGATGCCGTGAAGTTTCGCGATCTCGGTGTAGGGCAAGCCGTCAATGCGGTTCGCAAGGAACACATCCCGGGTCCTGTCGCTGAGACGGCTCAGGCCCAGGTAAAGGCGGGTCATCCGCTCCCGGGCGAGCGCCACGGACTCGGCCGACGGCGCGGTGTCGATCAGCACGTCCTCTTCCAGCACCACGTGTTCGCCGTGGCTCACCCTGGTGCGGTAGGCGTCATGGGAGAGGTTCAGCGCCGTACGCATCAGGAACGCCTCGGGTTGCTCGACCGGTTGGCTCTCCTCGTAGCGGAACAGGCGCAGCCACGCTTCCTGCACCAGGTCCTCCGCCTCGTGCTCGGTTTGTCCGCGACGGCGCAGCACGCCTCGCGCACGCGCCAGGACGTCCTGCCAGTTCGGCAACAGTCGGGCGGACATCGCGGTCAGGCCGGACCGGCCCTGTAGGCGACAAAGGCATCTTGGCCGAACAGCGCAGAGCGCTTGCGATCCAGCCGCCCCCACCTGTCTTCAAGCAGATCACGGCTCGCCCGTTGGAATGCCTTGGCGATGAAGTCCGGGGCGACAGCTTGATCAACGAACGGCCCCGCGCGCTTTGCCGCGCCGGACATGCGGCTCTGCAGACGCTGCCCGGCGATCTCGGTCCACCGGACGGCACGGCGCATGCGGGAGCCCAAGGCGTCGGATTCCAGAAACTCTGCAGCGGTGTTGCGGCAGACCTTGGGGCGCAGGCCGCCTATCGCTTCAAGAAAGCCGTCCTCTGCGGCGACAGCGTTGATGCGTTCGATACCCCGGTCGTAGAGGTCGGTGGCAATGCGTTGGGCTGTGCCCTCGCCTTCGTCGCGCCACGCACCCAGCACCTCGAACTGGCCGTCCCTGAAGAAGCCGAGCGCCCAGTGCCACTCGGCAGAGACGACGGCTGCGTCTTTCAGCATCGGAACGCGGAGCTTGCCGAATCGGACCACCAGGTAGCGGCAGCAGAGCGCGCCGCTGAACCAGCGGTTGGATTCCCAGAAGTAATAGGACATCGAAGACTCCCTGCGATAGGCCCTGCGCCCTGACGAATCGAGCCCACGTGCATTGCGGAACCGACCTGCATGCTGTGGCTGGCCACGGCCGAATAATAGACGTTTTTCGTCTATTTTTCCAGGTGCAGCAAGGTGTCGGCCGCTCTGTGACGGCCGATGCAAAAGAACCTCCATACCCAGGATCAACTACTACTTCGGGAGCTACTCGTTGAAGTGCGCACCGCAGCGAAGCTGACTCAAGTCGAGCTGGCTGAGAAGCTGCAATGGGAGCAAACGCATGTGAGTAGGGTCGAACGGGGCGTTCGCCGCTTGGACGTGCTTGAACTTCGCCGATGGGTTGGCGCACTGGGGATTTCGCTGCCCGAGTTCATTGACATGTTCGAGCGACGGTTGGAGGCAAACACGCCTCCGCATCTGTGACGCTGCCGCACCCGTATCTGCTGAGATCAGTAGGAACAACTGGCGCCGCGGCAGGCAGGCTATACAGCCCAAACGCTGTTTATTGAATTTACGGCCTACAGCATGTGGACTGAAAATACATATCAGAAGCTGTAAACATCGTTCACAGCCTAGTACAACATCCCCAAAATAGCCTTCCTATTAAGGTTCCAGATAGGGAGCCAGGAGGGTGGTGACGAGTTCGGCAGCCTGCTTGAGCTCGGCCGCGGCAGCGGGCAGCGGCTCCCAGCGACCGGT
>Ga0213878_10000450_pt1 | contig 15353 bp, 14 predicted proteins | sample VelepicoBEBS_R02_FD_161053 | JGI IMG/M metagenome (GOLD analysis project Ga0213878, IMG submission 161053) | Vellozia epidendroides bulk soil microbial communities from rupestrian grasslands, the National Park of Serra do Cipo, Brazil - BS_R02 | ecosystem: Environmental > Terrestrial > Soil >... | reverse complement strand
CCTAAATCCGTCGAAATGATACTCGCGGACCCAGTATTTTGCATTCTCTATGAAGAATTCTCGAACGGGTCCGGAATCTGGCCCGTCGAAATTGAAAGGCTCCCCCCACTCCGTTTGATACCGATCGGTGAAATAGGTTGGCGAGAAGAAGGGTAGATAATTGCCATCTTGCCCGACGTGATTATAGACTACATCCAGGATTACCGAGAGGCCGGCTTGGTGACATTCATCGATAAAACGCTTCGCTTCGTTAGGTTCACCATACAATCGACAAGGTGCGAATAAACAGACACCATCATATCCCCAGCCGAAGTGCCCGGTGAAATCTGCGATCGGCATGATCTCAATCACATCAATGCCTAAGTCTTTTAAATAAGAAATTCTTTCACGCGCACCCCCCCAGTTACCGGCAGGAGTAAAGGTCCCGAGATGCATCTCATACACAATGTGCGTCTCCGAGGAAATACCGGGCCAGCCTTCATCATGCCAAACGTAGCTGTCGGGATCGACAATGATGGACGCCCCGTGCGGTCCACCGTATTGGGCACGGGCAGCCGGATCGGGAAACAGGCGTTCGTCGATAATGAACTTGTAGAAATCGCCGGGTTTTGCCTCAGGTACATAGCCAGAAAAATACTGATTTCCTTCCGCAGCCAGGGAAACCTGGGCCGGGCTATTCTGCACCTCTGAGTCGCTGCTGACCCGAACCCTAACCGTTGACGAAGTGGTTGACCAGAGTCGAAAATGCACACCGCCCCCGCTTTGTACCTCGGCGCCAATCGGCATATTTCGATGATAATTCATGCTTGGAGGTACAATGATTTCGTGAAGGCACTCGCAAGCGGCTCTCTCCAGCGAGAAATCAGTTTGTGGTTTTAGGCGTTCCGCTTCTGGCCAGCATTAAATATGGCGCTAGCTGCCGACTGCTAAATCTTGATTTCTGACTATAAGAGTGTTTTTAAGGCGCCATGGCTCTAATAATGCCTACCCCAAGCACGTTTCGACTAGGACCTTCCGGAGGCACCGGAGGGTTATTCTTTGAAGATAAACCAGGAGTGGGTATTGAAATCGCAAGGATCTATATTCATTTTGGCGATTATATTGATGGCCTTCGGATAGAATGGGCTGATGGCACCGACGCTTACCATGGTTCTTGTAACGGTCCTACAATCGCCGAATTCGACGTACACCATCAAAACGGTGAGAAGCTGCTTGGCTTCGAGGGATCAATAGGAGCGCATCCCGGCGCTGGCGGTCCCTATGTGACTTCGATCAGATTCCACACCGAAACCAGGTCTTCCGAGGTTTTCGGAAAACAGTCTTCAAACTCTTTTATCTATCATCTAAAGGACAAATTTGGTGACTACAGCATCATCGGTTTTTTCGGGAGGGCCGGGAAATACCTGGATTCGATAGGTCCATTGCTGCAGTAATGTCTGCAGGTTCCAAGGAACGGAAGGCGGCGGCGCAATGGACTACCGTTTGTTTTGGAAATCGTCGAGCACCTGTTGCAGCCGTTTTTCCGGCATTCCTTCTTTGACGTTCACTTTCACATAGGGCATTTCTGGGTTGTCCTGCATTTGTGGTGGTTCGGTAACCTCTATTCCCGTGCTTTCCAGATGCCGGAGAAAGGGCGGCAGAAGCTCTTCTTTGACGTGGAAACAAGCGACGGATTCATGAGTGGCAGGCAGGAGGACAATCTCTTTAGGTTTCATACGGTTCTAAGGTTTCGATGAGTGATCGACGGCGGATTTGGCAAACGCCTCCGCTCGGCGATACAGTCAGATCATTTCCTGGACGGGAGCCAGTTGATTAAACAGTTTCTTTCGGGCAAGCTGCAGGCGGGTTTTAACCGTGCCGAGAGCAATGCATTTGCGCGATGCAATTTGGCGTTGGCTTAGGCCCTCATAAAAAGTGAGATTGATCACTTCCTGTTGAGACGCCGGAAGGGTGCCGATGGCCCCTTGCAAGAAATCTGCCAAATCGGAATTTGGAGGCTGAAAGTGGTTCGCGCTCGTTTCATCTGCATACGTGGCTTTAAGGTGAGTCTCAAAACGATTCGTTGCGCGACGATAGGCTAAGCGCCGACGTAACCGGTCGAGAGCGCGGCGACGAGCCATCGTGACTAGAAAGCCATGCAGGCCTTTTGCCGCATCGAATCGGTCTGCGTTATCCCAAAGCTGGAGAAATACATCATTCAAACTGTCGTCGGTTTCTCCGTCGTCATGCAAGACATTCTGGATCACGGTGCGCAGGGTGGATTGGTACCGCTGATAAATTTCTTGAATCGCGTCTGACTCATGTCTGCCAACTGCTTCCATTAGTTCAGCATCCGACCTCGATTCAATGTTTGATATCGTTTCTGTATCCATAGTTGTTTTCTTTCTGAAAGTGTAACAACCTGAGAGACTTAGAAAATCGGGCAGCACCATGCTCGTTTAGTAGGGGTATTCCTGAATCCCTATCGGGTGAATCCTGAGAGGGTACCCGGGGAGATCGGACGTAAGCCATAGGGGAAGAGATGCAGGTGCGACAGCCCAGTCGATAGTTTCGTTGCTTCGAGATCCGTGAAAGTATCCTAAACCGAATGCGTCTTGTTATGACAAACCCTGATGTACATGCGGAAGGTCGTGGCACGTCGTTTAGAACAACAAACGGCGAAGCTTCCCTCCGATCTTTTCCTGTGGGCCGCGGTTGGTTCTATCCTTGCCTCGCTCGTCCTTAAGGCGACAAACAAAAATCACGATTCGACGTTCATTGGACAGTGGGCGCCCACCTTCTTGCTTTTGGGAATCTACAACAAGCTCGTAAAACAGCATGGCTCCGACAGGCTTGACCACGAAGTGAGCACCTGACGGTTACCTTTATCGAGGCGTCGCACTCCATGGGCAGCTGGTCAGGAGAAAGATTCTTCCTCCGGTGAAAAAGGCGCCGCTGTTATCTACGCCTGTCTCGTTACGTTTTATGCGTGAGTTAATCCGAATGCTCGAGTTTCTGGTTTCAAGCGGCCATAATTCCAGAAAAATTAACTAACTAGATGCTAGCGTTCACTCTAACCTAAACGTCTTTTTGTTAGGTTTCGGCTTGATTGGCAGGAACAAGAGCATCGCGTCGCGCGATTCTTTTACGTGTCACCAGTGGATGAGCATGCAATCATTCTCGTCCGGGCTTCCGAACTGGCGGATCGGTGTGCCCTTTCTGCGGAAAAGCCGGATGTCCGAGCGCGGAATCTGAGCCTCGAGTTTGGCTGGCTTCGCGAAGCAGGATTTCTTGCTGTCCCGATCCCTCGCGAACTTGGCGGCATGGCCTGGGGTATCCAGCCCGGCACTTGGCGGTACCTGTTGCGACTACTAAAAATTATCGGACGAGGGAACCTTTCGGTGGGTCGGATCTATGAGGGCCACGTTAACGCGCTTCAGCTGATTCTCCAGTGGGGCAGCCCACAACAAATCGAAGCAGCCGCAGAGGACGTGCGCAACGGGTGCCTTTTCGGCGTTTGGAACACGGAATCACCAAATGATGGGCTCACCGGAACGGAGGTCGCTGGCGGTGTTCAGCGATTTCGGCTTAGCGGGGCGAAGACTTTCGCGTCGGGAGCATCGATCCTTCAACGGGTATTTGCTAACGCGATGATGCCTGATGGTTGGCAAATGTGTCTCGTTCCGCTCGATCGAGTCAAGGTTGAATGCGACGCTGCCTCCTGGCAACCCCTGGGAATGCGCGCAACGGAAAGCATTCATGTCAATTTCGATGGAGTAGAACTCGACCGTGCCGCACTCATCGGCCAACCGGGTGATTACAACCGGGAGCCTTGGTTCAGCGGTGGCGCGATTCGTTTTGCTGCAGTGCAGTTGGGAGGAGCAGAGGCGATCGCGGAGGCGACGCGTCGTTTTCTCCAGCAAGAGAGTCGAGTAGAAGACCCGCATCAAGCCACACGAGCCGGCGAGATGGCGGCCCTTCTTGAGACTGGCAATCTTTGGTTGGAAGGGGCGGCCTCAAGGGCAGAGGCAGCCGTTGCTTTTCCCGAGGAATTGGTCGCTTACGCCGGATTGCTGCGCCGAACCGTCGAACGGATCGGCCTGGAGGTAATGGAACACGCGATACGCTCAAGCGGCGCGCGCTCTTTGCTTCGTCCGAATTCCCTCGAACGTCTCGTACGCGACCTCACGATGTATCTGCGGCAGCCGGCACCAGATTTCATATTGGAGCGAGCCGGCAGATTCACCCTCAAGAGCGAGAAGCATTTCGATACGCTATGGAAACGGCCTTAGCACCTTCGGAGCTTTTCTTTTGTCGCAAATGACGCATGTGCTAACGCCGGCTGCCGAGCCGGATATTGTCGGTCATCTCCTGCAGGCAGCCTCGCAATGTTCGTTCTTGTCGAGCCTTCCACCTCCTCACCCGCGGGTGCGAGTTTGCATTGTGGTTCCCGCGCGGAATGAAGAATCGGAGTTGCCACGCCTAGTCGCGGCGCTTGCGGAACAAGTCGGTTTGGACGGACTGCCCTTGGATGCCGAAGTGTTCGAAATCATTATCCTTCTTAACAATTGTACTGATCGCTCCGCTGCGGTTCTCCGGGAGCTGCGGCTCCCGCGCCCGCTCAAGCTGCACGCCGCCGAAATCACGCTTGGAGCACACGAGGCACATGTTGGACGCGCGCGTCAAATTCTGTTCGATACCGCCTATGATCGCTTCCGCTCGATCGGAAGAGCCGACGGCCTCATCCTGACTACGGATGCTGATACGAGACCCGAGGCGGATTGGATCGGGCAGACCTGCGCGGAGTTTACTAAGAATGTGTCCGGGGTCGGGGGCAGGATCCTGCTGGAACCAGAAGAGAGAGCGGGTCTGCCGGCTAGCGTTCAACGGATATTCTTACTGGACATTGGCTATCGGCGGGCCTTAGAGGAAATGCGATCGCTCTACGCGCCGCAAACTGAAGACCCATTCCCCCGTCATCACCAGCATTATGGAGCCAGCTTGGCAGTCACGGCGGCAGCGTATGCCAAAGCTGGTGGCATGCCCTTAACCCGTTGTTCAGAGGATGCAGCACTTTATCACGCGGTAGTCGCGAGCGGCGGGAGATTCAGGCACAGTTATCGCGTTCGCGTTCGCACTTCGGCCCGAGTGTTAGGGAGAGCGGAAGGGGGCTTAGCCTTCGCGCTACGATCGTGGCACGACCAAGCCAACGCAACGGGGATGGTTGTCGTGGAATCCGCTGAACATGCAGCTCAACGACTTGGCCGGCTTGGCCTATGGTGTGCAGCCCATCCTGAGATGCCGCCTCCGCTCGCCTTGTCAGCGACGCCCACGGCACCCCCCTTAGAGCACTCTGCTGAAATAAATGAGACAGTGAACAAGCTGCGGGAAAGAATTTGCGGGCTGCGCTTGATTCCTCTCCCTGAGCGACTGCAGCAAGCGGCCCAACAAACTGGCGCGATTTCTCGGCGCTTCGCACCAAGAATCAGTCTGACTACAGACTCTCAACATGACAGCCGATGAGGAATTCTCCCACTCAATCCGTGCCGCCAGAATATCTCGACGCAAAATATGCGGAAAAGCTCGATTACTGGGATTTTGAAACCAGTGCTTACGAGGCGGCCAAATATGCTGATACGCTTCAATCATTGCCACTGACACGTTATCGCAACGCTTTTGAAATTGGTTGTTCGATTGGCGTTCTCACCGCACGGCTAGCGCGGCGAACCGCTAGTTTGCTCGCCATCGACGTCGCGGCGCGCGCCTTGATAGCGGCTCGTTCCCGCTGCGCGGGTCTCTCACATGTCCAGATCACTGAGATGCGCTTCCCCGAGGAACGACCGCCGAGTTCCACTCGCTTCGATCTCATTGTTATCTCGGAAGTCGGTTATTATTGGTCCTGGGACGAACTCAAAGCGACGCAAGATGCTATAGACGGGCTATTCGAGGCCGGCGGCCACCTTGTTCTGGTGCATTGGACGCCGGCGGTTTCGGATTATCCACTGACCGGAGACGACGTCCATGACAACTTCCTGCTGTGTCCGGCACTGACCTGGTTACATGGCCACCGGACCGCTAGCTATCGGCTTGACGTGCTCGAAAAAAAGAATGTCTAAGCGGCCCCGGTCCCATCTTCTTTCGTCTTTGGTACGGCCGCCTTCCAGCAATTTCACGAAATTGCTATGTGGCCACATCTTTCGTCGCTCGCGCCGCTGAGCTTCAGCCGGGCCAAATGCGCCTGGTGGAACTCTCCAATCAGAAAATTTTGCTGCTTCGCACCTTAGATGGCCATTGGGGCGCATACGACGCAACTTGTCCACATGCCGGTGCGCCTCTTGAAAAGGGTGCACTTTGTGGCACTCGCCTAATTTGCCCATGGCACAAGAGCTGTTTCGCTACGTCTGACGGAGCGGTCTTACAACCACCGTCGCTTGAGTCGCTTCAATGCTATTTTCTAGAGATCTCAGGCGGCGAGATTCGCATTGATCTTGACCGTAGGACGCAAAAGAAAGACGCGCCTAACCCCGGAAAGATTAAGTCAAAATCTACCCAGACGTTTATCATCCTGGGCGGCGGTGCAGCCGCCTCCGCTGCAGCGAGAGAGCTGCGGGCACTTGGTTTTGACGGCCGGCTTATCATGATTAGCCGGGAACAACGCTCGCCTTATGACCGGACTTTGCTGAGCAAGATGTACCTTTCCGGTCAGGCCGATTCAAGCCAGCTGCCGTTGCGTCCAGAGACGTTGCTGGCCGATTTGCAGGTAGAATTTAAGGTGGGAGATGTCGATTGCGTTGATTCGGTGAAGCACACGATCAGCTTCGAAAACGGCATTCCCAGTTTACATTACGACCAGGTATTAGTTGCGACCGGAGGAAAGCCGAAGTCGCTTCCGCTTCCTGACTCAGCATCGGCGCCGTTCGTCCTTCGCAGCGTGGAAGATGCCGATCGGTTGATCGCCGTAGCTAAACGAGCCAAGACGGCCGTCATGATCGGCGCGAGTTTCATTTCGATGGAAGTTGCCTCCGCCTTGCGAGAGAGAGGCTTGGCTGTCACGATCGTCAATAGAGACAAGATTCCCCTGGTCAAGCAGTTAGGACCCCAGATGGGCCAGCTAATACTGGAAAAACACTTAAAAAAGGGCGTCCGATTTCTGCCAGAGACGGGGGTTCAGGCAATCACTAAGGACCAGTCGGGTTCAAAGATAAAGCTCACGAATGGTCAGGAACTGCAGGCCGACCTTGTCGTGAGCGGGATTGGGATCGAGCCGGCCACAGAGTTTCTCAAGGATGTTCCGCGGAACGAGGATCAAAGTCTTTCGGTTGACGCTGGCATGAGAGTCTTGGGCGTCGAATTCATGTACGCCGCCGGTGATATCGCCAATTTTCCTTTGCCAGGCGCCAACAATGAGCGCGCGCGAATCGAGCATTGGCGAGTGGCTCAACAACAAGCCAAAACCGCAGCTGCCAGCATGATGGGTCTCGAGCAACCGTATGAAGAAATCCCTTATTTTTGGACTTATCATTATGGTGTTCGCTACGAATTTTTTGGACTGATCCCGGAGCACACGGAGTTGCTCATTGAGGGTGATCTCGAGCAGCCCAAATTTGTAGCTGCTTATCTCGCCGACGGCAAATGCCACGCATTTTTCGCTGCCAACCGAGAGAGCGAGACGGCAATGCTTTTTGACTCTATGCAACGGGAAGGATCGCCATCTTTGGAGACTTTCAAGGCGATCTTGAACGCAGCCTAAGCCGGTGGGGGGGCACGGGTCCAAAGGAATGAGCCTCCGAAGAAGCCCCCAAGCAAAGATTCGGATCGCTACAATTAGAAAGCCTGGCCGATCGATCCGCGGACCCGCAAGCGACGGTACGACAGAAGTCCAACGGCGGTAATCCCTATCATCCCCAAAAGAAGCACCCGCTTTGTTATACGCCGAGCGTTTGGGGCAGCCCATTTCGTCACCGGGTCGGGTAAAGCCCGCAACGTTTCCGCTCGCAAAAGGAACTCTGATCGGTCGTCTAGACGAACATCCGGGCGCAATAATGCCAGGGCTGGATCGCCAACCCGTAAGCCAAAACCAATGGCCCGAGCAGCCGGGCTATCAGCGAACATGCGTCTTTTCCCGAAAGCGCGTTCCACCATCTTGGTGCAATCTTCGTCAAAGAAAGGACGGACCGAAACCGCGTTAAGAAAGCCGATAGTTTCCTCCACGATCTCATGGTCAATCCCACGAAATGCTGTCGCCGGAACCGTAACATCCCATCCTCCGCGATCCCGGGCACGAAAGGTTTCCAACGGCGTCCAATTCAACCCGTCAACGAAATCCTCGAACGGAGTTCCAACCAGCTGCTCGACTACAAATTCCGGGCCGTCTTCGATTAGCACATGGATCCCAACATGCATCGCCAAAGAAGGCTTATCCGGAGAGCGCCCTAGCCCCGCGAGCCGACGATCAAGCATCTCCACTGGCCGAATGATCCAGGAACCTAAAACGCTTTTCTGGTCGCTTTGGAAGATGACTCCCAATAACTTTTGCACCCGCCCTGGGCGTTTCGGGCTGGAAGGTGGTAGCTCTTTCAATTTAGCGTTCGTCTCGGTCATAACAGGTTTTGATCACTACGGATTTCGAAACGTGAGTGGGACGACCAATCGAAGCGATTGGATCAAAGCGGACAATTCGAAATAGGGCCATCGACATATTGCGGTGCGACATTGAAAAGGAAAGAGGCCGGCCCGGTTACCTGATAGGCGAGACGACAATCAATCTTAAACTCCACAGTTGCCTAAGTTATTTCTGGAACCTGGCTTGTTGCTAATCGGAGGCTTCCCAGCCCATCGGCGTTTTCCCAGGCTCGACCACTCTGCGACAGGCGGTCCGACCGGCATCACGTATCCAGCGTGAAGCCGACCTTCACGGTGACCTGCCAGTGCGCCATCTTATTATCTTCAAGATGGCCGCGCAGATCGGCTACTTCAAACCACTTCATATTTCGGATCGTCTTGCCCGCTCGCGTGATCGCGTTATTCACGGCGTCTTCAATGCTGTTAGGAGAAGAACCGACGAGCTCAATTTTTTTATAGATGTGGTCACTCATAACGGCATCAAACCACGGGGCTCTGCTTCGTGCTAGCACAATAGCGAACGGCGTGGCAGCGTTGTGCGTGCCTTACACTGAAGCGCACATAAGCGACTGAAGTAAAACATGCGAAACACTGATCCTAGGCATCCAGTGGTGAGGACGATCCTTTCGCCAATCGACCATTGATCATAACCGCTTTCCCACTCGGCATCTAGTACCTTTCCGTCATTCATTCGGAGCACATAGTTAGCCCGGGGGTTATGGATAGCCGTACCCAATACCTTTCCTCCTGGAAATTGGCCTCACGTGAGGAGAGCCACCGAACGAACTCGAGTTATCACTTCTGACAAAGAGGTCCGAGAATGAACCGATTTTTTGTCGTACAATTTGAGGTGCTGGCGGATTGCATTTTCAATGAATCGCCTGCAGCGCCTTCAACAAACCAGGGAGGACATTCTCCACGAAGCGGACCTGCGCCTCAGACGGAGTCTGTCCGTGGAGAGCAAAAGAACAGACGGCATAAACTTCCCTGATCGCGCCGGCGAATCCGAAATCAAGCAATTGCGATTCGACTAACGCGCCAATGATTTCCACGATCGGGCGCGGATTACCTTCCGCGCCGATGTCGAGGCGTGCCGCGGCGATTCGTCGCAACTCGCGTTCGATACTGTAGCGCGCCTCAAAAAGGGCTTGCGTGTAATCGTCCACTGAAATCCGCGAAGTAAGACTCGGCTCGTGCGGCAAGCCATGTTGTTGGATGATCTTCTTAACGGCGATTTGAGCGCGCTTTTCTAAAGCTGGTAGCTCGGCGTCGGGTAACGGCACCAAATTAACCCTTGCTTGAGCCTCGGCGGTATTTCGAATTTGGGAGCGCAGGTTCACTAAATCGGATTTAAGTTCAGATCTCAGCTCTCGAACTTCCTGCTTCACTTCGATTCCGAATAAACTGAGTTCCTGGAAAAGAGGAACGAGAACAAGAGCTGCCCAAACCGAGAACACAAACACATCGTAAGGTGCGGCGCGGCCTTCAACCAGGTCGGGATATCTTTGTAAGAGGAAAAAAGTTAGGAGAGCAATAAGCAAGGCCCACCAGACAACTTTGAACCAGTTCGGAAGTGTCATTGGAGAAATGGTTCTTAGGCAATGAATTACGACCCACCAGCCAAAGGCTATGCCGGTCAGAATTTCTGTCGAGCACAATCAGCATACAGCCAGGCCGTTAAAGAAAAATTGACGCCTAGCGGCGGTGCGAAGCACCGGAAAGAACTTACCCTGCACGAGCCTAAGGCGAGCCGACGATCCTGACCCTCTTTTCAGGGTAAATCCTCATTTACGGGAACGCGTCCCAAGACGTAAAGTCCGCTGCAGCAAAGGATTTACTACCGGATGCACCGGACCAAGAAAACTAGAATGTTCCGCAAGCGGACCAAACCGAATCAACTGCTACATATCCAAAGCATTTCGTTAGCCTGCGAAGAATTTTTTCGTTCTCGCGGCATGCCGAACCGGGAGCCGTTCAATGGTTGGAGCAGGTCCTCTGTATTGCAAGAGGAGACGAACTCGCCTGAGGCTCGTTCGGAATAGCAAATAGCAAATCGCGGATAGCAAATTTCCGTGACCACGCCAAGAGGCGACTGGATGGGCAGCGGCCCGTCCGCGTCAATATATCGAAAAGATGCCACTATCTTTTCGTTACGACGGGACATGCATGCGCATCAGACGGATCTAAGCCATTTTGGCGGCGACAAACGAACTGTCCAGAGAACTATGACCACGAAGTTAGACGCACTCGTTGTTGGAGCTGGTCCGGTCGGACTGAACATGGCGGCGGCTTTGCTAGCCCAGGGGCTGCAAGTGCGAATCATTGATTCGGCAACCGATCACGCCCAGGAATCCCGGGCCATCGGTATCCAAGCTCGCACGCTCGAATTATTCGAGATAGCCGGAGTTGTTGACCAGTTTCTGGAGCTCGGCCATCGACTACACGGAGTCACCCTTTACGGCGAGAAGGGTCCGGAAGTTGGCCATCTTGATTTCGGATATATCCCAAGCCGCTATCCATTTATCCTTGCTCTGCCGCAAAGCGAGACTGAGCGGATTTTTGGAGATCATCTGCGAAACCATGGCTTACAAATCGAACGCCAGACCACTCTGATCGGTTTTGAACAAACTGACTTTGCAGTTTTCGCCAGAATTGCCTTGCCGGACGGCCGGCAGGAGGAGGTTGTGGCAGACTGGCTTCTGGGGTGTGACGGCGCCCGCAGCAAAGTACGAGAAATACTGAACCTGCAATTCGCCGGCAAGACCTTCGATCTGCACTTTCTCCTCGGCGATTTTCATGCTCAATCCACGTTGTCTGAAGACCACGCTCACGTCTTCGGCCGCCCAGAGGGGCTACTTGCTTTCTTTCCGCTAGGAAAAGGCCGGCATCGCCTGGTGGCTGACAACGCGCCAGAACAGTTTCGTACCGAGAAGAAGCCGACGTTGGAGGAATGGCAACATATCGCGGATCGGCGGTCGAGCGTTCCGATGCGCCTTAGCGATCTTGGGTGGACGACCTATTTCCGAGTCAATTCCCGAATGGTGGAAAAGTTGCGGCGAGGCCGAGCTTTTGTACTGGGAGATGCCGCTCATATCCATAGTCCGGCACTGGCCCAAGGCATGAACACCGGGATTCAGGACGCCTGGAACTTGGGGTGGAAACTGGCTCTGGTGCAGCGGTGCTTTGCCCGGCCGACTCTGCTTGATTCTTTTGAGCAGGAACGGATGCCGGTCGAGCACAACGTGCTGCGAATGACAGAGTTCACCCAAAACATGATAACCGCTGAGAACCCGGCGAATCGACTATTGCGAGATAACTTGCTTCCTATCCTAAGCGGAATCACTGCGTTTCAAAAAACAGCGAGTAAGACGGTGAGCGAAACCGCCGTTGAATATCGAGGGAATCCGGCTGTGGAAGATCACTACGCTCCCAATGGACCTCACGCCGGTGACTTCGCTCCGGGCGCTATCGTTTCAAGGCCGGAAAAAGGAGTGAGGGTCCCGCTGGCTTCTTTGTTTGGAAGAGGACACGTTCTATTGTACCTGGCTGGATTAGAAAGCTGGCCGGACAGCTTCCGTGTCGTCAAGCCGATCTTCGAACTGATTCAAAACCACTATGGACGGATCATAACGCCGTACGCAGTACTGCCCCAGGACGGCCCCGCCGCGGAATTAAGCGTCGACGTGCTGATCGACGTCGAGGGTCAGCTTGCCCAGCATTATGCGGCCTCCGTTCTATACCTGATCCGTCCGGACGGTTACATCGCATGCCGATGCTTAGCCGCGAAACAGAACCTGCTGGAGTCTTACATCGGCAAGTATTTTGTTCCGCTATAACGGCGGAACGGAGTGATGGAGTACTGACTGAGCCTCGAGGTCCACCACTCCACTACTCCAACACTCCGCTGAGCCTAAGGCGAAGCCCTACATTTCTCGATAACTCACCAGATTGATCGCAAATTGTGTCATCTCTCTGCCGCTAGAAAGTCCTAGCTTCTCTTTAATGTGGGCTTGATGAGTCTCGACCGTTTTCACGCTCAAACCCAATTCCTGCGCGATTGCAGCAGTGCTGTGCACCTTACCCATCATCAGCAAAACTTCGGCTTCGCGGTCCGTAAGTTGACCCATCATCGATTCAGCGCCCGACAAAACCTTGAAAATCGGATTTTGGCGAAGCCGCGCACTCAGAAAGATCTTGCCACTGACAATGCTGTTTAAGGCGTCAATAAGCTCTCGCGGCGGGTCAGTTTTGATGACGTAAGCTAGGGCCCCCGCCTTGAACGCTCGAAACACGCATGACGGCTCATCGTGCATCGACAACACAACGACCAAGAGGCTAGGCAGTTCAGTTTTTATCCGAGTTACGAGTTCGATGCCGTTAGCCCCAGCCAGAGACACATCCACAATCGCGATACTAGGAGGAGCATCGCGAATCGATTCCAAAGCCGCGCGTGGCGTATCGGCATGCACACAATCCAATTCCGGTTGATGCCTCTTCAAAAAAGCCTCAAGCCCATGACGAAAAATCGGATGATCATCGACCAATAGGATCAACTTCTTCGCGGCTGAAGTTGGTTTTGGCGGTTTCTCCATGATGATCTGACCCAACCATAACCTTCCGTTGGCTTTGAGAAAAACTGATTCATTAATCGAGAGAGTTCGCATTCGGGAGCATCGGTGGCTTGGCGCATCTGATGTTGGGATACTACGAGACCGGGATAGCGCTCCGTAGGAGCAACATCTTTATAGTAAACGATTATCCAAAACGGTCGTGAGCTCCGTAGGAGCGGCACATTGACCCGCACGGAAGACCAACAGATTTTCAAACCCGCGGAGCACATGCCTCGATATCATTATTACGATACCCAACAGATGTCGCTCCTACGGAGCTAACCGCAATTCGAATATCGGTAAACTATAAAGATTTTACTCCTAAGCAGCCACTGGTTTGATCAGGAAATGTCCGATTCTATGTCCGCAATTCTCGTTGCCAGGCCCGGGTTCGGTACCGCGCGAATAAAAGGGCCGACTTCAATAGCTCCTCTAATGCTCTGGACGCAAACACACTAAGAGCGCTCCATCTTAGAAGGAGCGCCGTTGACAAGGCAATGGGTAAGCCAACGGCATAACTACTGACTACATGACTGAACAAGACGAACTTAGTATCTCCACCGCTGGGAAGGGTGCCGGTTCCGAGAACGCTATTTACTGCTTTAGCGGGTTGGACAGCGGCTGCGATGATGACGCCCCAGAAGGCCAAATTCAGAACTTGTCGATCGACCCGAGGATAAAGTACGGGCAAAAGAAAACTGACACCGGCGAGAGCCACAGTGATAAGAAGCCCGGCTGCAACGGCGGTAAATAAAACACGACGAGCTTGTTTTCGGGCCACTCCCCTGGCGTCGGCTCCCAGCGCCTGGCCCACCGTGGCCACCGCGGCTGGAGCTAACCCAGAAGCGGCCACGATGAAAAGGTTCTCAACCGTAGTCACGATCTGACTTGAGGCCAGAGCTTCCGTGCTGATTCTCGTAAAAATGACCACGTAAACAATGGCGCTTGCGCCCCAAAGCATCTCACTCAATGCAATCGGGTAGATCGTCGTCAATAGCGGTGGACCGATTCGAGTAACAATCGACCTAACCGGCCAGTGCCAATGCATCCCTTTCTTGAATAAATAAAGCACCGTCACGAGCACCACCGCTCGAACACCTTGAGAAATCAAAGTTGCTAATCCAGCGCCAGCGACGCCTAACTTAGGAAACCCGCAGATCCCCAGAACCAAGGGTAGCGCCAGCAGCGTATTCAAACATACCGATGCAATCGTGATTATCATTGGCGTTCGCGAGTCACTCATCGAACGAAAAGTGGCGGTGGTGACGGAGCTCATTACCGTGAGCGGCGCCGAGGCGGCAAATAGTTGCAGATAGACAGACCCTGTCTTCACCAGTTCTTCCTGCGCTCCCACCAATCTCAAAATTGGACTTGGAAACAGGACCAAAGGGATGGAGCTGCAAATCCCGAGGATCGCGGCAGCGGTTTGACCAATGGCGGCGATTTTCGAAACTTCCTCCATATCTCCGCGGCCATAGGCTTGCGCTATGAATGCACCGCTGCCAGTTCCGATGGCAGCATATAAAAGCGTGAGAATGAGTGAAAGGTTGTTGGATAAACCAACGGCAGCCACAGCACTAGCACCTAACGAGCCGACGATAATTTGATCGACCAGACCAAAAGAAGCCTGAAAAATTGCCTCCAACCCGACAGGAAGCGCAATATTGAAGATCTTACGGTAATGGCTGGCCTGTCGGTTCACGCTGATGCATTCGACGCAACCCCGGGGCTCCAGTCATCCTCTCGTCTTATACTTAGGTTCGACGCAGCCGGGTCAACCGGACTTCACCAACGAATTTTCAACCGCTGCGTTCATCGGCGGTTAAATCCGTTTCGTCAGCACAAACGTCCGCGATGATCTGCCTGAGGACCTCAGCGGTAACGGGCTTGGTAACGTGTTTTGTAAACCCAGCTTTCAGACAGCGGTCAACGTCTTCGCGCATTCCGTAACCGCTCAACGCGATAGCCGGAGCATCGCAAAATGTTCGGACAGCATGGATGAGGCTCACTCCGTTACCATCCGGAAGGCCGATATCGCTTATAATGAGATCAAATTTCTCGCGGGTCAGAACATCGACAGCAGAAGCTACGCAATTGGCTGAAACTACTGTGTGGCCCATAGCTCTTAACATAAGAGCCATG
>Ga0213878_10000448_pt1 | contig 15382 bp, 11 predicted proteins | sample VelepicoBEBS_R02_FD_161053 | JGI IMG/M metagenome (GOLD analysis project Ga0213878, IMG submission 161053) | Vellozia epidendroides bulk soil microbial communities from rupestrian grasslands, the National Park of Serra do Cipo, Brazil - BS_R02 | ecosystem: Environmental > Terrestrial > Soil >... | reverse complement strand
TGGGGGCGATGTTCTTGTTGGTCCAGTCCATTTCGGAGACGTGCACCAGGCCTTCGATGCCCGGCTCGATCTCGACGAACGCGCCGTAGTCGGCGATGTTCGTGACCTTGCCGAACAGGCGCGTGCCGGTCGGGTAGCGGCGGGCCACGCCGAACCACGGGTCGTCGCCCAGCTGCTTCAGGCCCAGCGAGACGCGGTTCTTCTCGGCGTCGAACTTCAGGACCTTGGCGGTCAGTTCCTGGCCGACCTGAACGACTTCGCTCGGGTGGCGGACACGGCGCCATGCCATGTCGGTGATGTGCAGCAGGCCGTCGATGCCGCCCAGGTCCACGAACGCACCGTACTCGGTGATGTTCTTGACCACGCCCTGGACGATCGCGCCTTCCGACAGCGTTTCCAGCAGCTTGGCGCGCTCTTCACCCATGGAGGCTTCCACCACGGCGCGACGCGACAGCACAACGTTGTTGCGCTTGCGGTCGAGCTTGATGACCTTGAATTCCATGGTCTTGCCCTCGAACGGGCTCATGTCCTTCACCGGGCGGGTGTCCAGCAGCGAACCGGGCAGGAAGGCGCGGATGCCGTTGACCAGGACGGTCAGGCCGCCCTTGACCTTGCCGGAGACGGTGCCGGTCACGAAGTCACCGGACTCCAGGGCCGTTTCCAGGCTCAGCCACGAGGCCAGGCGCTTGGCCTTGTCGCGCGACAGGATGGTGTCGCCGTAGCCGTTTTCGATGGCGTCGATGGCGACGGAGACGAAGTCACCGACCTGGACTTCCAGTTCGCCCTGGTCGTTCTTGAATTCGTCGATGGGCACATAGGCCTCGGACTTCAGGCCGGCGTTGACGACGACGAAGTTGTGCTCGACACGAACGACCTCGGCCGAGATCACTTCGCCAGCGCGCATGTCGGAGCGCTGCAGCGACTCCTCGAACATGGCGGCAAAGGATTCCATGCCGGAAGCTTGGGCGGTTTGGGTTTGGGACATGTTGGTTAGATCCTGATGCGCCGGCAGAAACCGGCGCGGCGGTGCAGGCAAGCCTGCGGGGTTAAGTTGTTGAGATCCGTCGGCCGTGAGCGACTTGCGTCGTTCCTGGCAATCGGGCTGGCGCCCGATGGAGGCCGGCGGGCCTGGGTCGCACTGGAAATCGGCGTACCGACGTCAGAACGGCCTGCGCTGCTGCCACCAATCCAGCACCTGATCCACCGAGGCTTCGATGGTCAGCGCCGAGTTGTCGAGCAACTGCGCGTCCTGCGCGGCGGTCAGTGGCGAGGCCGAGCGGGTCCTGTCCCTCTCGTCCCGCGCCTCCAAATCAGCGCGCAAGCTCTCGATATTAGCGGAAATCCCTTTGGAAATCAATTGCTTATGCCGCCGCTCGGCGCGCGTGGCGGCGCTGGCGGTCAGGAAGACCTTGAGCGGAGCGTCCGGGAAGACGGCCGTGCCCATGTCGCGGCCGTCGGCCACAAGGCCGGGCAGGCGGCGGAAGTCCAGCTGGAGCTGGTGCAGGGCCTGGCGCACCTCGGGGTGGACGGCGACCTGCGAGGCCAGCAGGCCTGTCGCCTCGGCGCGCAGCCGGGCGCTGACGTCCTCCTGGCCCAGGAAGACATGGCCGTCGGCAAAGCGCAGCTGCAGCGTCGGCACGAGGGCGGCGACGGCCTTGCCGTCGTCCAGGTCCAGGCCTGCGCGGCGGGCAGCCAGGCCGGTGACGCGGTAGAGGGCGCCTGAATCCAGCACGCCGAAGCCCAGTGCCCTGGCCGTTTCGTCGGCCAGCGTGCCCTTGCCGGAGGCGGTCGGGCCGTCGATGGTGATGACGGGCACGTCGGCCGGGTTCACGCTGACGACGCTGAACAGCGTCTCGAAGTAGTCCGGGAAGGTCTTGGCGACGCAGTGCGGCTCCAGGATGCGCACCGGCTGGGCTGCCTTGGCGACCAGGCCGTTGAAGGCGGCCAGCGAGAAGCACATCGCGACGCGGTGGTCGTCGTAGGTGTGGATGGACGCGGCCCTCCAGTCCTGCAGCGGCTCAACGCGGATCCAGTCCGGGCCTTCGTCGACGGTCGCGCCCAGCTTGCGCAGCTCGGCGGCCATCGCGGCGATGCGGTCGGTCTCCTTGACGCGCCAGCTGGCGATGTTGGTCAGCGTCGTCGGGCCGTCGGCATACAGGGCCATGACGGTCAGCGTCATCGCCGCATCGGGTATGTGGTTGCAGTCCAGCGTCAGGCCCCTGAGCGGCCAGGCGCCGCGGCGCACCTCCAGCCAGTTCGGGCCGGCCTTGACGTCGGCGCCCATGGCGGCGGCGGCCTCGATGAAGCGCACGTCGCCCTGCAGCGACTCGCTGCCCACGCCTTCGATGCGGATGGGCGCGGCCGTCGCCGCGATGGCGCCCAGGCCGACGAAGTAGGACGCCGACGAGGCGTCGCCCTCGACGAAGACCTCGCCCGGCGAGCGGTAGCGGCTGCCGGCCGGAATGATGAAGGCCTGCCAGCCCTCGCGCTTCACCTCGATGCCGAAGCGCGCCAGCAGGGCCAGAGTGATCTCGATGTAGGGCTTGGAGATCAACTCGCCGATGACCTCGATGCGGATGTCGCGTTCGGCGACCAGCGGCAGGGCCAGCAGCAGGGCGGTCAGGAACTGGCTGGACACGTCGCCGCGCACGCGCACGGCTGTGTCCAGTGCCAGCTTGGAGGGCCCGCGCAGGCGCAACGGCGGGTAGCCGGGATTGCCCAGGTCGTCGATCTCGCAGCCCAGGCCGCGCAGCGCGTCGACGAGGTCGCCGATAGGCCGCTCGTGCATGCGCGGCACGCCGGAAACCTCGAAGCTGCCACCCTGGGTGGCGGCCAGCACCGCGAGTGCCGCGGTCAGCGGGCGCATGGCCGTGCCAGCGTTGCCGAGGAAGAGCTGGGCCTGCTTGGCGAGCAGCTTGCCGCCCAGGCCGACGATGCTGACCGTGTCGCCGTCGCGGGCGACGCCGCAGCCCAGCGCGCGCAGCGCGTCCAGCATGACGGCCGTGTCGTCAGAGGCCAGCAGGTCGCGCACCACCGTGCGGCCCTCGCTCAGTGCTGCCAGCAGCAGCACGCGGTTGGAGATGCTCTTGGAGCCGGGCAGGCGCACAGTGCCTGCGGCGCCGCGCAGCGGCGGCAGGTCGAGGAAGGGGATCTTGAACATCACTTGCCGGCCGGACGGCCGGGAGGGACAGCGGGAAGGGAGTTGCCCCAGGCCTCGCGGCCTTCGGCGATGGGCCGCAGCGCGGCTTCGAGTGCCGCCGCGTCGCCGGCCTCGATCAAGGCCTCGAGCTGGTCCAGCATGGTGCGAAAGCGCTTGGACTGGGCCAGTACCTCATGCTTGTTGGCCAGCAGGATGTCGCGCCAGACTGCCGGCTCGCCGGCAGCGATGCGCGTGAAGTCGCGAAAGCCCGGGCCGGCCAGGCTGAGGTAGTCGCGTGCGGCGGGCTGCTCGGCGATGGCCTGGAAATAGGCGAAGGCCAGCAGGTGCGGCAGGTGGCTGACGGCGGCGAAGGCCGCGTCATGGTTGTGCGGCCGCATCTTCAGCACGGTCGCGCCCAGCGCCGACCAGACGTCGGTGGCGCGCTGCACCAGCACTTGGTTGGTGAAGGGTTGGGGCGTCAGGATGACCTGGCGGCCCTCGTACAGCGTGGCCTCGGCATGCTGCACGCCGCCCGACTCCTTGCCGGCAATGGGGTGGCAGGGCACGAAGCTGGCGGCGCGCTCGCCCAGGGCGCGGCGCGACGCCTCGATGACGTCGCACTTGGTGGAGCCCACGTCCATGAACAGCACACCCGGGTTCACCAGGTGGCGGATGGCCTTCAGCGTGCTCTCGGTGGCCGAGACCGGTACGGCGATCAGCACGATGTCGGAGCCCGACACGGCTTGCAGCGCCGATTCGGCCGCCACGTCGATGACGCCCAGCTTCTTGGCCAGCTCCGTCGTCGACGGCGACTTGCTGTAGCCGACGACGCGGCGCACCAGCCCTGCCTTCTTCATCGCCAGCGCGAAGCTGCCGCCCATCAGGCCGCATCCGATCACGCCAAGCTGCTGGAACATGGATCGCCCTTACGCTTTGACCGGGTAGGCACCCAGCATCTTGAAGAACGCGCAGAGCTCGCGCAATTCCGCCAGCGCTGCGGCGACGTTCGGTTGGCTGGGGTGGCCGTCCAGGTCGATGTAGAAGTAGTAGTCCCACTGGCCGGTGCGGGCCGGGCGGGATTCCAGGCGGGTCATGGACACGCCGTGGGTCTTCAGCGGCACCAGCAGGTCGTGCATGGCGCCGGGCCGGTTGGGCACCGAGACGACCAGGCTGGTGCAGTCGCGGCCGGTGGCCGGCGGCGTGGCCATGGTCTGCGGCAGGCAGATGACGGCGAAGCGGGTGCGGTTGTAGGCCTCGTCCTGGATGGCATGCGCCGTGATGTGCAGGCCGAACAGCGTGGAGGCGCGCTCGCTGCCCAGCGCCGCCCAGGCCGGGTTGGTGGCGGCCAGCCGCGAGCCCTCGGCGTTGCTGGAGACGGCGCGGCGCTCGACGTCCGGCAGATGCTTGTTCAGCCAGTTCTGGCATTGGGCCAGGGCCTGCGGATGCGCCAGCACGGCCTCGATGCCGTGCATGGACGGGTCCTTGCGCATCAGGTTGTGGCGGATCAGCAGCGACACCTCTCCGACGACGTGGCAGGGCGTGTGCAGGAACAGGTCCAGCGAGCGCGTGACGACGCCCTCGGTCATGTTCTCTACGCCGACGACGCCGAACTGCGCACTGCCGCTGGCCGTGGCGTGGAAGACCTCGTCGAAGTTGGTGCAATAGACCAGATCGGCCGCGCCGCCGAAGTACTCGATGGCGGCCTGTTCGCAGAAGGTCCCGACGGGGCCCAGCACGGCGACGCGCTGCGGCGACTCCAGCGCCAGGCAGGCCGACATGATCTCGCGCCAGATGGCCGACACATGCTCGGCTCGCAGCGGACCGGGGTTGGCGGCGCGGATCTTCTCGATGACCTGGGCGACACGGTCTGGGCGGAAGAAAGGCGTGCCCTCGGCACGCTTGATCTCGCCGACCTGTTCGGCCACACGGGCGCGTTGGTTCAGCAGCTCCAGCAGCTGCTTGTCCAGGGTGTCGATCTGGCCGCGCAGCGCGAGCAGGGCCTGGGAGGCGACGGGATCAACCATGGCGGGCCTCGAAATCCTTCAGGAAGCTCACCAGCGCCTGCGCGCCTTCCAGCGGCATCGCGTTGTAGAGCGAGGCGCGCATGCCGCCCACCGACTTGTGGCCCTTGAGCTGTAGCAGCCCGGCGGCCTTGGCCTCGGTCAGGAAGCGTTCGTTGAGCGATTCGTCCTTCAGGAAGAAGGGGATGTTCATGCGCGAGCGGCAGCCGGCGTCGACACGGTTCTCGTAGAAGCCGGAGCCGTCCAGCGCCGCGTAGAGCAGGGCGGCCTTGTCGATGTTGCGCTGCTCGATGGCCGCGAGACCGCGCCGGCCGGCGTATTCGAGCTGCTTGACCCATTGGAACACCAGGCCGGCAACGTAGATGCCGAAGGTCGGCGGCGTGTTGTACATGGAGTTGTTCGCCGCCACGGTCTCGTAGTTGAAGGCCGTTGGGCAGATGTCCATCGCATGGCCCAGCAGGTCGTCGCGCACGAACACCAGCGTCAGCCCGGCCGGGCCGATGTTCTTCTGCGCGCCGCCGAAGGCCAGGCCCACGCGGCCCCAATCGATGGGGCGCGACAGCATGTGGGAGGAGCAGTCGATGACCAGCGGCACGCCGTTGGCCAGGTGCGGCAGGTCGTGGAACTCGACGCCGTCTATGGTCTCGTTGCTGCAGACGTGCACGTAGGCGGCGTCGTCGCGCAGCCGCCAGTCCCGCGGGATGCTGCGGCCGTCGCCTTCGGCGGCGATCTGCATGTCGGCGTAGCGGCGCGCCTCGGCCGCGCTCTTGCGCGACCAGGAACCGGTGACGACGACGTCGACCTTGCCGCCGCGGCTGAGGTTCAGCGGCACGACGGCGTTCTCGCCCAGGCCGCCGCCCTGCATGAACAGGACGCGGAAGTTGCTCGGCACCGCCAGCAGCTCGCGCAGGTCGGCCAGCGCCGTTTCGAGGATGGCGCCGAACTCCTTGCCGCGGTGGCTCATCTCCATGACGCTCATGCCGCTGCCATGCCAATCCAGCATCTCGGCGGCCACCTGGCGCAACACGGGTTCGGGCAGGGTGGCGGGGCCGGCGGAGAAGTTGAACGGGCGGGACGAGGTCATCGAGAGGTGAGAACTACTTCTTGGGCGCCGGTGCCGGCGCAGGGGCCGCCTTGGGCGCAGAGGCACCGGGCGCCGGCGCCCCCAAATGCTTGGCCACGCTGGCATTCAGTGCCTTGAAGCGGCCGTCCAGCGTCGGGCCGGCTTCGGCCATGACCTTCTGCGCAACCGCCTTCTGCAGCTCGACGTTGGCGAGGCCGAACTTCTGGCTGACGGGGGATTCTGCCCATGCCAGGATCTGCTTCAGTTCGTCCTCGTTGAAGCGTTCATCCAGCAGTGCCGAAGCGGTGCTCGGCACGGCCTTGGCGATCTTGTCCCTCAGATAGGGCACGTTCTCGTCGACGAACTTCTTCAGTTCGCCGTCCATGGCCTTGGCCGTTGCCTCGCGCTTGTCCGCCGGCAGTTGCATCAGCGCGGCGCGCCCGGCCAGGGTCAGCTGGGACAGCGGGCCCTGGATGATGTTGGCGGTCAGGCCCTCGGCCAGCCCCTGCTGCTGCGCGACGATCTTGTCGATCAAGGTCTTCTTGGCGGGAGACGGCTCGGCCAGCGCGGTGCCGGCGGTCAGGGCCAGAGCGAGGGCCAGGCCCAGCTTGCGAGAAGTCATGTCAGTCAGTCCTTGGGAGCTTCGGGGGATTCGCCGCTGGCACCGTCCTCGCCGCCTTCGGCGCCGGTGTCGGCCTCATTGGCGTCGTTTTCGACGATGCGTTGCAGGCCCGACAGCTTGGCGCCGTCGTCCAGCGCGATCAGCGTGACGCCCTGCGTCGCGCGGCCGAGTTCGCGGATCTCGCCGACGCGGGTGCGCACCAGCACGCCCTTGTCGGTGATCAGCATGATTTCATCTTCCGGGCGGACCAGCGTGGCGGCGACGACGCGGCCGTTGCGCTCGCTCTGCTGGATGGCGATCATGCCCTTGGTGCCGCGGCCGTGGCGGGTGTATTCGACGATGCTGGTGCGCTTGCCGTAGCCGTTCTCGGTGGCGGTCAGCACGCTCTGCGTCTCGTCCTCGGCCACCAGCATGGCGATCAGGCGCTGGTCAGGCTCCAGCATCATGCCGCGCACGCCGCGGGCGGTGCGGCCCATGGGTCGCACATCGTCCTCGTCGAAGCGCACGGCCTTGCCGCCGTCGCTGAACAGCATCACGTCGTGGTGGCCGTCGGTCAGCGCGGCGCCGATCAGGTGGTCGCCTTCATCGAGGTCGACGGCGATGATGCCTGCCTTGCGCGGGTTGCTGAAGTCCTTGAGGGACGTTTTCTTCACCGTGCCCATGGCCGTGGCCATGAAGATGAAGTGGTCCTCGGGGAAGCTGCGGAACTCGCCGGTGAGCGGCAGCACGACGGTGATCTTCTCGTCGGCCTGCAGCGGGAACATGTTGACGATGGGCTTGCCGCGCGAGTTGCGCGAGCCCTGCGGCACTTCCCAGACCTTGAGCCAGTAGACGCGGCCGCGGTTGGAGAAGCACAGGATCCAGTCGTGCGTGTTGGCGATGAAGAGCTGGTCGATCCAGTCGTCGTCCTTGGTCGCCGTGGCCTGCTTGCCGCGGCCGCCGCGACGCTGGGCGCGGTACTCGCTCAGCGCCTGGCTCTTGATGTAGCCGGTGTGCGACAGCGTCACGACCATGTCGGTGGGCGTGATCAGGTCTTCCGTGCCCAGCTCCTGCGCGTTGTGCTCGATGACGCTGCGGCGCGCGCCCAGCTTGGTCTGGCCGAACTCGGTCTTCAGCTGGGTCAGTTCCTCGCTGATGATGGTCGTCACGCGCGAGGGCGTGGCCAGGATGTCCAGAAGGTCGGCGATCTCGGCCATCACGTCGCGGTACTCGCCGACGATCTTGTCCTGCTCCAGGCCGGTCAGGCGCTGCAGGCGCATCTGCAGGATTTCGCTGGCCTGGGCGTCGGACAGGCTATAGAGACCGTCCGGCTGCATGCCGAACTGCGCTTCCAGGCCTTCGGGGCGGTAGGCCTGGCTGCCGCCCTCGGCGCGCGCGAGCATCTCGCGCACCAGGGACGAATCCCAGCGCTTGGACATCAGCGCCGCCTTGGCGACCGGCGGCGTCGGCGAGGACTTGATGGTCTCGATGAACTCGTCGATGTTGGCCAGCGCGACGGCCAGGCCTTCCAGCACATGGCCGCGCTCGCGGGCCTTGCGCAGCTCATAGATCGTGCGGCGGGTCACCACCTCGCGGCGGTGTTCCAGGAACACGATGACCATGTCGCGCAGATTGCACAGCTTGGGTTGGCCGTCGACGAGCGCGACCATGTTCATGCCGAAGCTGTCCTGCAGCTGGGTCTGCTTGTAGAGGTTGTTCAGGACGACCTCTGGTACTTCGCCGCGCTTCAGTTCGATGACCACGCGCATGCCCGACTTGTCGGACTCGTCCTGGATGTGGCTGATGCCCTCGATCTTCTTCTCGTGAACCAGCTCGGCGATGCGCTCCAGCAGCGTCTTCTTGTTGACCTGGTAGGGGATCTCGTCAACGATGATGGCCTGGCGGTTGCCTTTGTCGATGTCCTCGAAGTGCACCTTGGCGCGCATGACGACGCGGCCGCGGCCCGTGCGGTAGCCGTCGCGCACGCCGGCCAGACCGTAGATGATGCCGGCGGTCGGGAAGTCCGGCGCCGGGATGATCTCCATCAGCTCGTCGACCGTGCATTCCGGGCTCTTCAGCGCGAACAGGCAGGCGTCGACGACTTCGTTCAGGTTGTGCGGCGGGATATTCGTCGCCATACCCACGGCAATACCCGCGGACCCATTGACCAGCAGTTGCGGCAAACGGGTGGGCAGTACCAGGGGTTCCTTATGGCTGCCGTCGTAGTTGGGTCCGAAATCGACGGTTTCCTTGTCGATGTCGGCCAGCATCTCGTGGGCGATCTTGTCGAGACGAATCTCGGTGTATCGCATCGCGGCGGCGTTATCGCCGTCGATGGAGCCGAAGTTGCCCTGGCCGTCGATCAGCATGTGGCGCAGGCTGAAGGGCTGCGCCATTCGGACGATGGTGTCGTAAATCGCCGAGTCACCGTGCGGGTGATATTTACCCATGGTCTCGCCCACCGCCTGCGCACTCTTGCGGTACTTGGCGTTGTAGGTGTTGCCCATCTCGTTCATGGCGTACAGCACGCGGCGATGCACCGGCTTCAGGCCGTCGCGGGCATCGGGCAGGGCGCGGCCGACGATCACGCTCATCGCGTAATCGAGGTAGGAGCGGCGCATCTCCTCCTCGAGGCTGATCGGCAGGGTTTCCTTGGCGAACTGGGTCATGCGGGCTCGATCTCGTGCGCAACACTGGCGCGACGGCGTCAGGGTGTGGGTGAAAGACGCAAATTCTAAGCGGCGCGCCCCATGTAGCAGCAGCGCAACATCGTCACCGTGCCCACGAACGTAGGCCGCCACAATGCGTCCGTCCCGGTGCCCCCATGGCACAATCGTCGAGTCCCTAGGAGAAACCCTAAAGTCTCTCCTGAGGTTTGAGGTTCGAGTACTGACTCTCGCAGGGCAACTGCGGCATTCCTTGAGAGGAGAATCATGAAGAAACTGAATCGCGTGGCGTCGCTGTTTGCGATGGCTGCGGTCGCCGCTGCGGCATCGTCGGCGTCGGCACAGGCCATCGACAACTGGCGCGCAACCGACGGCACCGTCTGGAAGAACGGCACCAACGAATACTGCTGGCGCGACAACTTCTGGACGCCGGCTACGGCTGCCAAGGGCTGCGACGGCGAAATCAAGCCGGTGCCCAAGGTCGAAGAGCCCAAGCCCGTTGCTCCCCCGCCCCCGGCTCCCCCGCCGGCGCCCCCGAAGCCCGTGCCCCCGCCGCCCGCTCCGGTCAGCGAGAAGGTCACCTTCGCCGCCGACGCCTTCTTCGACTTCGACAAGTCGACGCTGAAGCCCGAAGCCAAGGCCAAGCTGGACGACCTGGTCAGCAAGACCAAGGGCATCAACCTGGAAGTCATCATCGCCGTCGGCCACACGGACTCGATCGGTAGCGATGCCTACAACCAGAAGCTGTCCATCCGCCGCTCGGAAGCCGTCAAGGCCTATCTGGTGAGCAAGGGTGTCGAGCCGAACCGCGTCTACACCGAAGGCAAGGGCGAGAAGCAGCCCGTGGCCGACAACAAGACCGCGGAAGGCCGCGCCAAGAACCGCCGCACCGAGATCGAAGTCGTCGGTACGCGCAACAAGTAAGCTGAGCGCCCTCGGGCGCTTTGCACAAAGCCCCGCACGGCCCGCCGTCGGGGCTTTTCTTTTTTCCGAATCCGTCATGACGATCAACGCCGACCCGCACGAGCTCGCCAAATTCGGCGAGCTGGCCCACCGCTGGTGGGACCCCGAAAGTGACTTCAAGCCCCTGCACCAGATCAATCCGCTGCGCCTGGGCTGGATACAGCAGCTCTGCCCGCTGGCGGGCAAGCGCGTCGTCGACGTGGGCTGCGGCGGCGGCATCCTGAGCGATTCCATGGCCCGGGCCGGAGCCCAGGTGCTGGGCATAGACCTGTCGACCAAGCCGCTGCGCGTGGCCGAACTGCACGCGATGGAGGCCGGAACCGAGGGCGTCGAATACCGGGAGATCGCGGTAGAGGCCCTGGCGGCCGAGCAACCCGCCGGCTTCGACGCGGTCACCTGCATGGAGATGCTGGAGCATGTGCCCGACCCGGCCTCGGTCGTGCGCGCCTGCGCCACGCTGGTCAAGCCCGGCGGCTGGGTGTTCCTGTCGACGCTGAACCGCAATGCCAAGGCCTTCCTGCTCGCGATCGTCGGCGCTGAGTACGTGATGAACATGCTGCCCAGGGGCACGCATGAGTACGCGCGCTTCCTGCGCCCGTCCGAGCTGGCGCAGTTCTGCCGCGATGCGGGTCTCGAGCCGCAGGCCAGCCGCGGCTTGACCTACAACCCGGTGACGCAGCGCTACAGCCTGGGCAGCGACACGGGCGTCAACTACCTGATGGCCTGCCGGCGCCCGCTGTGAAGCCGCTGGCGCCCCGCTGGGCACGGCTGCGCGCCGTGCTGTTCGACCTCGACGGCACCCTGATCGACAGCGCCGAGGACCTCGCGCGCGCGGCCAACGCGATGCGCGCCGAGCGCGGCCTGGAACTGCTTCCGTTGGCCCAGTACCGCCCTCATGGCGGGTCGGGCGCGCGCGGCATGCTGGCCCAGGCCTTCGGCAGCGCGCCGGGGCAGGCCGGCTACGAGGAGCTCAAGCGCGAGTTCCTCGACCGCTACGAGGACCTGATGTACGACCGCACCAAGCCTTTTGCCGGCGTCGAAGCGGAGTTGGCCGGGCTGGTTGCGGCCGGGCTGGCCTGGGGCATCGTCACGAACAAGGCCGAGCGTTTCGCGCTGCCGCTGACCGCCGCCCTGGGTCTGGACGCGGCGGCCGTCGTGGGCGGCGACACCACCGGCCATACCAAGCCTCATCCTGCGCCGCTGCTGGAGGCCGCGCGCCGCCTGGGCGTGCCGCCGCAGGCCTGCCTCTACGTGGGCGACGACGAGCGCGACATCATGGCCGGCCGCAGCGCCTGCATGGCGACGGCGGTGGCGGCCTGGGGTTATCTGGGCCCGCAGGCCGATCATGGCCGCTGGGGAGCCGACATCGAACTGGCGGCGCCCGGCGACCTCTTGAAGCAGCTCGGTTTGGCCTAAAATACTCAATTCTGGGGCCGACCTGGTTTCGACGTGGGTGCGGATCCGGAGTAGGGCATGCCGAGCACCAGTCCGCTCGTAAAACCACTGGAAACAAAGTAACTGCAAACGACTCTACGTTCGCACTCGCCGCTTAATTGCGGTTGAGCTTCTCAACGGCAGGCCGATGGGCCGGGCCGAGTTCCGCAAGGGGCGAGGCTGAGAAGTCACTCACATCGGCTGGCGTCGTACCGGGTCACTCGGTAGGGCGTGAGATCAAGTGACTGGCGGGAAAGCTAGCGTGCCATTGCGCGAGTTGACCGCGAGATTCAAATCAACCGGCTAAGCATGTAGATCTGCCCGGTGATGGCTTGCGGACGGGGGTTCAATTCCCCCCGGCTCCACCATCTAATGATCTCGGGACGTCCTAGACGGTCCCTGAAAGTCCGAAAGGCCTAAGTGAATCAAGCACTTAGGCCTTTTTTGTTCCGGGCCGTCCCGCGATGTGCGCTGACTTCCAACGACTAGTGCAAGAACTTTGCGAAACGAGTGGCTGCACTCAGCCTTTTCCAGCCGGCTGCAGCGCGTTCAATTGGAACCGGCACAGGTGGTGGTCAAGACCACCGGAATCAGCAGCCAGACGCTCCCGCTTGCGGCGCCCCGCCGAGAGGCGCCTGCGCATGACACACGGGTTTCAGCCCTTCGGGCCGTCACGTGCGTGGCCTCGCGCTTGTACAAACCCTTGGGCTTGTGTGCGATCCCGGCCCAGTCCAGCAACTCGTGCAACTTCATCATCGTCGAGTCCTGGACCAGCGGCTTCGCTATCAGGAAGAAGCTTTGCATGCACCGATTGCAGCGTACGTCTCAGGAATGCGCTTCCGTGGAGATATGCCTCGGGCTCGTGCTGGTACGGGCAGCGTATCAAGGACTGGTACTGCAATTCGGACGTTCGCGCTGCCCGGGCACACCAGCATGAGCCGCCCCCGTTAGGACGATCCGGCCCCTCGGGCACAAGCAGCAGGATTGATCTTGCAAGGATCCTTGGGTGGATTCACGATCGTCGGCGGCTCGATCACTGGTGTCGGCCCCGGCGTTCCAACCGGATAAATCATGGCCAGCGCGTAGGCGATGTAGCGTGAGGGTCCGTAGATGAATGACGCGGCGCCTGTGATCGGATTCTTCCGGATCCCGTCGATCGTCATCCCAGCGGCCGTGCTGCCGTCGAGCCGAATGGCGAAGTTGGCCCCGAGAGCCTGGAATACGGCGCACAGATCCGCTGCCGACGTCGAGCCCGACGAGGTCGATGAAATGAATATCAGGCGATTGCCCGGCGTGGTCCCAATGGCTGACCATTGATTGGACGTGCTATCGCCAGAGCAATTCCCGTTCTTCAATATTGAGGTCGATGAGCTGACAACAGCATATGGATATGTGACGCCCTCGCTCCCGGTCGTCCAAAGCGGTGGCTGCGACCCTTCTTTCCAACGCGCGGGAATCAATGGTTGAATGAGGAACACTAGTTTGTTGCCATCATAGGCTCCGTCCGTTCCGCCGTTAACACGATTGCTCCCCAATACATCTTCGTTGTATTGGACGAAGCCTCGCACATTCCCGTGACCGGCGCCAATGCCACTATCGCCAACCCAGGTGAATCCATTCAGGCTGATTTGCGAATTGCCACTCAGGTTTTCAATGGGGAGAAGATTCAACTGGCTCGAACTGCCTACCTTGTTGTAGCGCAGCATGAGCCGCTCTCGACCATCAGAATTGTTGGCGACGGCGATGTGCACGAAGGGGGAGGCGGTTTCACAGCCCTTGAGGTAAACCGAGCCGGTAGCTGACAACGAAGATCCGATAGCCGTGGCGCTGTCGTGCAGGAAGCCTATGCACTGGTCCGTCGCTGCTGCAGCCGAAACTTTTCCGGGAGAACTTGCTGGAGCCGGGACGCCCTCGGATGGGTTGCTCATCCGCACAACACCGGTCCTGGAGATCGGCACGGTCTCCTCGCCACTCGAGGCGTCCTGGTCGCCCATCGAACGCGTCTGCCCTGGCTTCATGCGGACGATGCGTCGGCTCGTGACGCTGGCCGGCACCGCCAAATCGATGGGCGGATAAATGTCGACCATCGGCAGCGAATCGCCGGTGTCATGCACTGCCACACTGAAGATCTGCGCGCGGTTCGTGGCGCCCCGAGGGACATCGAGGCGAGTATTCAGTCGAACCCGTGCAGATGTCGCCACCTTGGGACTGTAGTAGACGGACTCCCGCTGCGAACTGAACATCAAGCCCACTGCTTGCGTCGGGACATAGACGGCTCGCCCATTCGCCGCGCCTGGCGTGACGAGAACCAGAATCTCACCACCTTCCAAGTCCTTCTTCAGTTCCAACGCATTGTCGAGATGGATTTCTCCCTGTAGCGTCTTATCTCCCGCGATGGAATCAAAGTGAATGCTCTCGATGGGCATGAGCGGCACTTGCAGGTCGATCAGATCACTTGCCTTGCCATCCCGGGTATCGGTTAAATCGATTGACTTGTTGGCTGTGTAGGCTTTCACACATTCATTGCGCGAACAAAGCGTGATGCCGCCAACAGTAATTCGCTCCCCAGGCGTGGAGTTATCCGATGCAGCGCGTACCGTAAGTCGAGCGAGATTGGGGTCTCGACCCGCGGCAGGGTTGAATATTTCGACGACTTTCGGTGCATATGGAATCGCGCCGTGAGAAGTCAAGGCGCAAAATGTAATCGGCAGCGCCAAAAGAAATTTTGCGAACATTTGTGTCCGGGGAGGAGTGAATCGTTTTTGAATCGTAGGGCGCCATCAAAACAGGCCCACCCCTAAGGCCGAAGTAAATCTTCCCACCGGCGGTATCAAGAAATTCACAGGGGATATTGATGTCGCAAATCGGTGCGCCTCTGGACCGACGGATGGCTTCCCCAATGCACACTCGTGACGTGTGCAGGCGCAGACGGCTTGGGCGGCGCCGTGGGGGGGCTGCTCAAGGCAATGAGGATGCTGCATAGCCGGGGGCTGCTGCCTTGTGCGGGGTGCAGCCCAACCTGAAGGGCTCCAAGGGCCCCAGGTAGGCGTTCGGAACCGGTCAGAACAGCCCGAAAACGCGATCTCCATTGCACATCTCGAAGTCCTCGCAGCCCAGCTGCTCACCCGCGACGTCGGTGACGGATCGAAACCAGCCGATTCCAGTCGGCTGCAACGCGGTCGCCTTGAACCGGCACAGGCGCGCTCGACGACGCGCTTGAGGCGGCGGCTGTTCTTGGGATCGACGACCACGACGACCACGACGACGTCGCCGCGGCGCACCGCCTGCGTGATCAGGTGGGCGAGGGCGACACCCTTGCCGGACTGCGTGGTGCCGACAAGGAGGGTGCCGCCTTCGAAGTTCTGCAACGGCCGGTGCTGTTACGACCGTCGCTATCTGAGGACTGCGGAGGGCTGATGTCCCAGGGACATTTCGGGCGTTGTTGAGAACGCCGCCGGCGGCAGTGCGGGACGCACAAACGAGATAGGCCGGTGC
>Ga0213878_10000447_pt1 | contig 15396 bp, 9 predicted proteins | sample VelepicoBEBS_R02_FD_161053 | JGI IMG/M metagenome (GOLD analysis project Ga0213878, IMG submission 161053) | Vellozia epidendroides bulk soil microbial communities from rupestrian grasslands, the National Park of Serra do Cipo, Brazil - BS_R02 | ecosystem: Environmental > Terrestrial > Soil >... | reverse complement strand
CTTCGCCTGACTGCGCGCCGTAGCCGGATACCGATCGAATTTCGAATACTTCAAAGTCAAAAGGTCGCGTTTTATCCGGGATCACCTGGTATTCGTGATGCCGATGATCGAGGGGAATCCGGTCCAGACGACGTTCGAAAAGGTTGATTGCAGGCGAACAGAAAAGCGCGATCGAATTTGCTTCTACCCGATTCTCCAGGCGCAAATCCTGATCTTTGAACAATACAAGAAGATCGAGTTCCCCTCCGGGACAGTACCCCAAGAGCGGCCGGAGAGAAACCACCTCGAAAAAGAGAAACCGTTGGCGAAACGCGAAGTACTCGCGCAACAATCGATAACCGGAAAAGCTTCGAGAAGTCTCCGGCAAGAGTGCGTGGTCGGCCTCGAACCCGAGCGAGCGAATAGAGAACTTGGCCGGCGAAAATTGTTCCGGCACGGGAATCCCTTTGGGCTTGACCGCTACAACCCCAATCCCGTTCCGAAAAATCTGTTCGTATAGCGCGTCGGGCAGATCGTCGGCGCCTCGAAGAAAAAAAGGAAGGGCGTCGAGCGGGAGCTTTGAAAAGTCAATGCCCGCTGTGCCTTCAAGCCGGATTCTAAGGACAGCGCGTGTGCCAAGGCCTGGCGGAAGGTTAAATTGAAGCAGTTCTCTTGTATGATAGCTGACTTCAGCAACCCGGAGCGGCCAGAGTGTGACTGGATGAGCAGTCCTATACTCGCACGGTGTCCGTTGCCCCCGTCCAAGCGGCGATCGTAACGCGGTTCCGCGGGGAATGGGAAAACCCGCGGGCAAACTGGTGTCGTGAAAGATTGGTTCGAACTGGACGACGGCCATTGAGGGAGTTGGACAGAGATAATGTGGGTAGATAGTTTCGAGCAGTCCGTGGGTGAATTCCGGAAACTCGGCATCGAGCTTCACCTGAATGCGAGCAGCCAGATATGCAAACCCTTCAAGTAACCGCTCAACGAATGGGTCTGGGCAGACTTCTTTCGCATCCCGATCGAGTGCGAGCCGGCCGGCAATCTTGGGAAACTCGCGAGCAAACTCAGCCGCGGTTTCTCGCAGATGCCCTAACTCCCGATTGTAGTGAGCTAGCAGACGCCGGTCCATATCTTTTCAGCCGTTTATAGGCGGCACTTGCCAGTCTCCAGATCGATTTCGGTCTTTAAGTGCAGCTCTTCGTTCATTGGAGATGCCCAAAGTTCGCCTGTGATCGAAAAGGCAAGCACATTGGGCGAAGGCGTTGGTCCGTGAGTCGATGTCTCGACTAACTTGACGACCAGACTGTCTGCGATAATTCGCGGTTCGAAACGAAGTAAAGCCTCAGTGATGTTTTTCTCGATCTGGGCTATCGTCGGTCTATCCGTGCTCTTACCCGCCGGATCTGGCATCCCGAAGTTCAGCACTGAAGCTTCAGTCTGCGGGAAGTCAGCGAACCCTTCGCCCTCCAGTCTGCTCTTGGCATTAAGCAGCCATTCGATATCTCTCAGAACCCCCTGACGATAGCGTGAAAGTGAGATACCTCGACCAGTTGTTTCGGTTCGGGCCTCTGGATGCTCATCGACTAACCGATCAAGCAAGCAAGGTTGGACCTTTTCAATTTGAGGCGATTTGCTCATGGTTACAGGAACGACCCAGCCGGGTCAGGCTTCCTGATCTTGGCGCTCGGAAGGCTCGGTATTCGCCGCGACTCGGATTACAGACCACCTTGTCCAAGATAGACACCTGCGAATCCGTTGAGCGTTAACGAACATGCCGGGAGGTGTCCAACCTCCCGGTTTCGTTTTCTAAGACCCAGCTAGACTTCCTTCATCTGCTTCAAGTCATACCCGGCCTTGATTGAGCCACCGAGTGTTCCGTCGGGCTTCTGTTCCTTGTACTCAGCTTCAATCTTGGCGAAGTTCAGTGATACCTGGTCCATGGGCGTATCACTGCTGCCACCGGTCTGGAACGAGGAGACGAGAAGATCTGTAAATGTATATTTTAGAAATTCCTGCTGCTCTTTTCCGGCTTTCCGACACGTCAGAATTGCGTTCTTAATGTGCTCACCGGTCGCGCAGGCTTTGAATAGCTTTGGGCTCGCTTTCTGAGTCGGTATGGTGAAATGGAAATCCTGCATACTGACTTTGCCACTACCGCCACCACCCATGGCGCTGAAACTTCCGGTTTGGGTTGCGCCAAACGAGAACGAACCGATCTCGATCTCGTTTTGATGTTTGCTGTCTTTCGACTCGCCCTCGATTCCATCTATTTTCAAGAAATAATCGACTGCCATAAAGTAGAAACGTATTATTAATATGTTTTATTGTGAAGGGTGGCGATTGCGTGTAACCACCAATCCTCCCTTTCTTTGCTGCGACCGGATCAAGCAAAGGTTTTTGGCCGAGATTGACCGATCGTCACAAAATCAGAATAGCATTGTTAGTGCCGGTCGAATTTCCCTCTTAAATTGTAGACGCTCGCTGCGGTTTTCAGCGGCTGGTGCTCGATTCTGGGACGGCCGCGATTCCGATTTTGGGACACCCTTTATTCGAGACCCCATCTGATTCAACCTGTCTAACAAACTAAGTTAAGACCAATCTAACTACGTCGCTCCTTTCACTGAAGGAAGTTTCGTAACCAAGCGCAGCGATACCGTGAGGCCTTCCAACTGGAAGTGCGGCCGAAGGAAAAATTTCGACGTATAATAACCCGGATTTCCTTCCACCTCCTCAACGGTAACTTCGGCAGCAGCCAATGGGAACTCTGATTTCGTCTTTTCGCTGGCCATAGGGTCAGCCGTCACATAACGGGTGATCCATTGATTAAGCCAACGTTCCATGTCGACTCTCTCCTTAAAAGAGCCGATTTTGTCCCGGACGATGCACTTAAGATAATGAGCAAACCGGCAAACGGCGAAGAGGTAGGGAAGTCGTGCGGAGAGGTTGGCATTCGCTGTTGCGTCAGGATCTTCGTATTCAGTCGGTTTTTGCAGCGACTGTGCACCGACGAAGACGGAATAGTCGGTGTTTTTCCAATGTGATAATGGCATGAGACCAGCCTTGGCAAGTTCGGCCTCGCGCCGGTCAGTGATAGCGATCTCCGTAGGACATTTCATGTCAATCCCTCCGTCGTCCGTCGGGAATGTGTGACAAGGAAGACCTTCGAGCATGCCGCCACTTTCGGCACCGCGAATCCGGGAGCACCAGCCGTATAGCTTGAACGCTCGGGTGATATTTGTACCCATCGCATAGGCGGAATTCGCCCAGACATATTTAGAGTGATCGCCGGCAACCACCTCTTCTTCGAAGGCAAAATCTTCGATCGGGTTCTTCTTTGGGTCGTATGGAAGCCGCGCAAGGAAGCGGGGCATTGCCAGACCGATGTAGCGGGAATCTTCTGACGTGCGTAGCGAGCGCCAAGGTACGTACTCGGGAGTGCCAAAGATTTTTGTTAAGTCGCGTGGATTGCTCAGTTCCTGCCACGTTTCCATATTCATCACGGTGGGCGAAGCACCCGAAATGAATGGGGCATGAGCAGCTGCCGCAATCTTAGCCATTCCATTAAGAATCTCGACATCCGGGGGAGAATGATCGAAGCTGTAATCGCCGATCAGCACACCGAAAGGCTGGCCGCCTGGGGTGCCGAACTCTTCTTCATAGACCTTCTTAAAAAGCGGGCTTTGATCCCAGGCCACGCCCGTATACGAGCGGAGCGTCCGGCCTATTTCCTTCTTCGAAATGTTCAAAAACCTGATTTTAAGCATTTCGTCCGTTTCAGTGTTGTAAACGAGATGGTTTAGCCCGCGCCAGGCACCTTCGAGGGCTTTGTAGTCCTCGTGATGCATGATCAAATTGATCTGCTCCGACAGTTTGCGGTCGATTTCGGCGATCATCGCCTCAACAGTGCGAAGAATATCCCTAGAAATCAGTTGAGCGCCCTGCAGCGCTTGTTCTGCCAGTGTGCGAACTGCGCTTTGAATTGCCTCCTGTGCCTGAGAGGTTTTGGGTCGAAACTCCTTGTTAAGAAGGGTCTCAAACTCGTTCACCTCAGCGGTTTGGGCCTCGGGCACAGCAGTGACAGGAGCGGGAGAAGCAGTGGGATCTTGTTTGGCCATAAAGATAAGATTGTTGAGCGTGGACGGACCGCCGCCTCGTTACGGGGGTCAGGCCGGAGAATCCGACGCCTGTTCTTCTGATTTTTCTTGCTTCGGTGTGCTAGCGACCGCCTGGAGAAGAGCGGGATCAGCTAAAAGCTTTTGTAAAACGTCCTCAGCTCCGGATTTGCCGTCCATGTAGGCGATGAGATTCGCCAACTCTTGGCGCGCAGTAAGCAGTTTCGCGAGCGGCTCTACATTCTTGGCGACCTGGCCAGGCGAGAAGTCATCCATCTTCTCAAACGTCAGATCGACCGCCAGATTACCCTGACCAGTCAGCGTGTTAGGTACGTGGAAGGCGACCCGCGGTTTAATCGCCTTCATCCGCTCGTCGAAGTTATCGATATCTATTTCGAGAAATTTTCGTTCATCGACGGGAGGAAGCGGTTCTGCCGGTTTCCCTGATAGATCCGCCATTACGCCAGTAATGAAAGGGAGCTGAATCTTCTTTTCTGAACCGTAAACCTCAACATCATACTCGATTTGAACGCGAGGCGGACGGTTGCGGCCGATGAATTTTTGACTACTACTAGATGCCATACCGGGAGTACTTCTTGATAAGTTGGCTTTGTTCTGAAAAACGCGGTTTCCCAGATGTACTAACTAATCTGCCTCACCGAGTTTCACAAAGGCAAGAACAAAAATAAAGAAAAGTCGGGTCCCGATGCTCCGTTAGCTCAATTTCACTTGAGCCACCGTATCCGGAGCCAATTCTTGGAGGATTTCGCTGAAATTTTTTCCGACCAACTGCTGCGTGCGCCTTAACATAGGGAGAACTGGGCTGGATGGTTCGGTACTCTCATAATAAGCGCAGATTGCATCCAGCGATCGCAAAACATCGGCTCTGGTCTGAATCGAGCCAGGAATAGCGGTTGTCTGGGCTTTGTCGTCGACTGCCACCCGGGAGCCCGATTCATCCCCGAGCCCTCCCTCAGGAGTTAGGTAGCGACGAACTTGTTTTCGAGCTTCGAGTAGCACCGATTTTAATCCATCGAAACTGATGCTCTTCGTGACCCCAACAGTGCGGTCGAGAAACTCGCTGAGCCCATCCAACTCCTGGATGGCACCGCAGAGGGATTGGTCAATCTGAGCGAGTAAAGCAGGGTCGGAATCTCTGAAACCGGCATCAATCAAAGTTATATCCGGCCCTTTGTTGGCGGCTTGCTGATCTCCTTCCGGTGGCGCTGCCGGCCGGCTACCTGCCGCCTGGATTTGAGAAAGAGAGAAGCTTCCAAAACGCTGCGAATGACAGAGCGGCGCCCGTCGAACCCGCCGCAAGATTTGCAACGTATCACCAAAGGTTCCCTCTGGTGTCGAAAGCGACGAGAGGAGGCTTATCCTCTCCAGCGGATCATTCCCGAATTCGGGATCCGGCCTTGGATACACCGTATCCCAATATCGTTCGACCAAGCCGCGAAGCAGTTGTAGTCCAGAGGCGAGACCGGGAAATCCTTCCTCCTGCAGCTCAGCGACGATTAAATGAATGGCTGGACGGAGGTCCTTCGTACGGCCAAAGAGAGCCAGACTCTGCTCGTGCACCTTTTTCCAGTTCGGTTCTTCAGCCTCTGAGAACTGGGTTTCCGGCTTGCCCTGGGAAAGAGTTTCTAGCTCGTGTAGGGCGGGATCGTAAGAAAGATCAGTACCGCAAGGATCTTCCGAGGAAAGCGGGACCAACAGGTCGTCCACCTTAAACATAGCTTTTCTTGGCTATTAAACGGTCCCCCCAAGTTACCAGTCTTTTGAGGCTGGCGCTTTGCTTTTTTACCTTCCGGACAGGTTGTTCAGAAAAAATACAGCATGAAACGTCTTCCCGGGTTTGTGAAGTTCGCAGTGCTACTAGTTTTGCACGATGGATAGCGCTCATTAGCGTCTCGCAACCCTCCAATCGATCCCGATGGATTGTCACCGAATGACGCAGCTTTTCTCCGTCAGCTTGGTCGCAACCTCAGCCCGAAGGCGGTTGCTAACCTGTTAACGAATCCGCGAAGCTCCTTGGGACATGCCGAACGCCAGGTAAGAAAACGCTGCTCTAAAGATTCGTTTGGACTGTGCAAACCCCGATCGAGATAGGTGATCGCTTCCCAGCCGTGCGGCTCTGCTTCAAAATTGGGTAGAAATTGGATCGCGATAAGCGTGTTCCAGTCACGCCTATCGGGGTTCTGACGCAACGCCGGCTCTTTCTCACGGAACCAAACCAGGAATGGCGTTTTGGCTGGAAGATGGTGCTCGGGAAGTGTGAGGCGTTTCGTGGCATAGTCGTTGAGCCAAGGAGCATAGGCTCTCCAAGCTGGGTAAGGCGGATCGACCTGCCATGAACGGCTCATTGCTCTCAACGAGAAAAGAGAAGCGGTTTCGCAGAAGCTTTCTTCCAACCAAAGGTTCGCATGGCGAGGATATCGCACTAATTGCTTTGGATTATTGCTGAAGTTGACCAGCGCGTGGCAAAACTCATGTGCGAATTGGAAGCTATATTGCGCCCAATGAGTGTCATGAGCGGATATGCCGATCGCGATGCGGCCACTCGACGTCCGTCTAAAATCGACCTGGGGATGATCCGGCCGATAGTAAACATCGATACCGGCAATTTGAGTGCGAGGGCAGTGCCGCCAGATCTCAGAAGCCGCGGAATTTAGGACAGTTGTGATCTCAGTGGAACTGACGGTTCCAAACGCATTGGCTTGCACGCGGATGTCGAGCGGCTTCTGAGAGGAGAGACTGCCCGTATCCGCTGCCCGGACTGTGCTGTTTAGAACGAGGTGGAACAACCAAAAAGCGATTGCTAATGTCCGGGAGGTCAACATGCGTTAACCGATATAACTGGCGATTAGCGCCGCTGCAGGTGCTCTTGTTGTTGGATTTCTTTGTTTAACCAAAGCCATCTGCTCGGGATGAAGTTCTTCCGATACGTCGTGGGCGTTGTCCGCTGATGGCGACCGTGCACACCGCTGGAAATCATTGAATCGCCCTGGGGAAGTTCGAGGTTCCGTATCGAGGACAAATTGGGACCGAGATTGCCGTCACCAATAAGGTATCAATCGAGATGTTCGGCTTTCTCGGAAAGGCGAGTTGCCGCTCTCCGATTCGAGTTTGAAGACCGAACCTTTCCAACTGCGAACGGCGAACCGTGAACTGTGAACAACAAACCGAACGCAGTTCCTCAAAAGCTTATCCGGACACCCCCGGTTACAGTGTTCGAATTGTAGTTGGTGCGGGCTAGTTCGCCATTGTAATAAATGTAAGTGGAAATCCGATCGGTCCACAGCATAGACATGCCGGCGGTGAGCAGCACACCATCCCGGCCAATCTGAGGGCCGTTAACCGTGAAACTGTTACCTGCGCCATTAGCGAAATTTGCTACAACGGCGTATGCAACTGACCCGTACTCATGCACCCAGCCTGCGCTGACTTGGGGTATCAGGGTGACGCGCCCTATCTTCCAAATATAAGAGGCTTTTGCGCCAAAAATTGTGCGCTCAGACTCGTAGTTTTGATCCGGGAATTTCAGAGGCGCTAGAGAACCGGTTTCGGTAAAACCATTGAGGCCGACATAGGCAAATTGGAAGGTGGCAGTCGGCCCAATGCTCAAGTTGCCCCGTTTCCAGTCGTAGCCTCCCGAGACCAGAAAATCGATGTTGCCTCCATTGGTGCTTCCGCTCGCGTTTCCCTGGAGCCCCGTGCGTTCCGTGTTATATCCGCTAGGACCACCACTCACGGCCGTGTCTAAGTAGAAACCGCCACCAAAGACCGTTGCGTAGAGGCCGATCGTCCCGGCATTAATATCGATATTACCGCCGCCATCGAGACTAACATTCGTGTGGGCATAGCCACCGTCCAGACCGATCACGAAGTTTTGGGTCAAGCGATAATCTATCCCGAGCGTAATCCCTCCGGTATCCACGTTATACCCGGCTGCATTGGGGGTACTATCGACATTGGTGAACTCGCCGGTGCCCGTCACAAAAACGCCCCAGCGGTTTTCCGGAGTTGGTGCGAAAACCGGGGGGGCAGCTTTACCCTCAGGCCCGCTTACCCCTGCAAAACCCTCGTCGAAACTCGCAGCGCCACCAGTTATGCCAAAACCAGACGAGCTGAACCCGGAGGGGCCACCCGCCTTAATATAATTTAGTCGCTGTCCAACATTGGCCGCCTGAACTTTTCCAAGTGAGACGGTGGTGGCGTTCATCGAACTTATTTGGGCAGGCGCGATTAAGTTAAGATCATGGGGTAGATTGGCCAATGGCTGGCTATTCAGGAACGCAAATAGGGCCGCTGCCCGAGGATCGCCCGCTGCGCTGTCGAGCGCCTTGGCCACAGCCTGCTCATTCGCCGTTAACCCCGGTATGTTTATGAACAAGCCCTGGGTCCCCTCAATCTCCACGGAATCTGGGGTCAAAACGACTTGCGCCTCGACGATGGTATCACTGATAAAGGGATTTTGGACCGTGCTAAAAGTCCCGCTTACGCCCTTGATCGCCGTGAGAAACTTGATCGTGTTGCCAACCTGCAATTTGAAATTGCCTACACTTTTAAGCTGAAGGTTGCCGCCGAGCGTAGCATGGCCATCTACTGCCAGGTGACTGAATTGCTCGAGCCCGCCCACTGAGACGCGCAATGTGCCGCTAGCAGTCTGTGTATAGTTGCCCCCGACGGTAAGTGTGCCAAAAGGATTACCTGGGCTAACTGTTCCGCTATTCAGCAAGTCCCCACGGAGAAAACCGATTCCGCCGAGTAATCCGCCCGGGTTGACCACCGTCTGGGCACTCCCAATCGAACCGTCGACGATTAAGCTTCCATCATCCACCGTCGTTGTGCCGGTGTAGGTGTTTGTTCCGGTTAAAGTCAGTGTCCCTGTCCCGACCTTGGTTAGTGAACCACCGGTCCCTCCGTTTGTGCCGCCGTCCTGAATGACACCCGAAACTGTGGTAGTCAAATTGTTGCTGCCGACGGTCAGGGTCTTGCTCCCAAGAAAGTAATTTCCGCTGCCCTCAATAGACCCGATGCCCATGCCGGCTGTAGTTAAGCCGCTGATATCGAAGCTGCCGTTTCCGTTCGTGATCGCGCGGGCAGTTCCGCCATCGGAACTGTCGAAAAAGAACGTCCTACCGCCCGAGCCGACGCCCGTTCCGCCGTTGGTGATGATCATCGCGTTACCGGCATTCGAGTTGTTAAAGAAGAAAGTCTCGCCGCCCGAGCCGACGCCCGAGCCGGCTTTGTTGTTGATCGTCGCGCTGCCGGCAGTCGATGAGTCGTAGAATCCCGTCCTACCGCCCGAGCCGTCGACCGAGCCGCCGTTGTTGTTGATCGTCGCGCTGCCGGCAGTCGACGTGGTTTCGAAGCGGGTGAAGCCATTCGAATTGACGACCGTTCCGGCTTTGTTGTTGATCGTCGCGTTGCCGGCAGTCGATGAGTCCAAGAAAACAGTCGCGCCGCCCGAAAATTCGACCGAGCCGCCGTTGTTGTTGATCGTCGCGCTGCCGGCGTTCGATGTGGCTAAAAACTCGGTAAACCCACCCGACGTCGAGTTATCCGTTCCGGTTACTGTTGCGCTGCTGTTGTTGATCGTCACACTGCCAGTAATCGTTGTGCCGGAGAAGAGCAAGCTACCATTGGAAGAGGAGGTTGTGGCTCCGTTATTGATGATTGTCTGCGTTGTCTCCGAGTTGTTCACGATCCCTGTACCTTGGATAGTGAGAACATTCCCGTTCGTGGCGATAGTGAAAGAGTTCGCCCCGAGGTCAAAGTTGATACCCGCGGCGGTGATGTCGCTTTCGAGCGTGACGGTCCCGCCAGCTGAACCCAAGAAAACCGCGACGCTGCCGTCTACCCAGCCCGTGTTCTTGCTGGAACCCGTCGCTGAAGGATTCCACTCAAAGGGTCCGGTACCCGTGAACGTGGTCCAAGTGCCGCTCCCTGCCGTGGCTGGAGTTGCATCGTCAGCCCAATAGAGGTCAGCAGCCCAAACGTCGGACACCGCATTAAACATTAAGAGAGTTGTGATCAGTCCGACTGGTATAAGTCGGACGTGCGTCATCGACTCTGTGGATATCTTGACCGATTCTGGCTTCATTTGCATGGAAACCGATGGTTAAGGGTGCGTCAGAGGGCAAAAATTTTGATTGATTGCAACGCCAGTAACGGTGCAACTGCCAAAGGCGGAACTACAGGTAACAGCCGTTGGTGATTGAGCCGCATTAGCCGTTCCAACAACCTTTTGACGGTTATGCCAAAGGCGTACCCCGGTTGTCAACGCGATTTGCAAGTATTCGAAGAAGCGAGGCAAGTTGGCCCAATCCAACGAACGATTCCTGGCACGGATCGAACACTATGATGAAATACAAAAGCTACTAACAAGCGGAGCTTCAGTTGTGGCCTTCTCTCTCCCGCTCCAAAGCCTGCACCTTAGCTAGCTTCTCTTGCGCAGCACTAAAGTCAGGGTTTAATCTTAGCGCTGCCTCGAACTGCGTAATAGCCTCGTCCCATTTTCCCTTATCGAGAAGAACATTGCCGAGGTTGTAGCGGGTTTTGAAAGAGCTGGGGTTGATTTCGACTGCCTTTTGAAATTGGGTAATAGCATCGTCCAATTGTCCTTTTTGGACAAGAACCACACCAAGATTGCTGCGGACATCGACATTGTTAGGGTCGATCTGCAACGCCTGTTGAAACTGATCAATAGCTTCGTCCGAACGCCCTTTTCGAAAAAGAACATTGCCGAGGTTGTAGCGGGCATCCACATAGTTAGGGTTGATTTTGACCGCCTTTTGAAATTCGGTAATAGCATCGTCCAATTGTCCTTTTTGAACGAAAGCATTGCCGAGGTTGTAGCGGGCATTCACATAGTCAGGGTTGATCTCAACCGCCTTCTTGTATTGTGCAATGGCATCGTCCACCCGGCCCTTTTTGAACAGAGTCACACCAAGGTTATTACGGGCATCCACATAGTTGAGGTTGATTTCCAAAGCCTTTTGAAATTGCTCCAGTGCTTCATCTAGCTGCCCTTTTTGAAGAAAGGCGTTGCCCAGAAGATTGTACGTTTCCGGATAGTAGGGATTAATTCTCACGGCCCTTGTGTATTGTGAAATAGCGTCATCCACCTGCCCCTTTTGGAACAAAGCCAGACCCAGGTTGTAGATGGCTTGAGCATAGTTGGGGTTAATTTGCAGGGCCCGTGTGTACTGTAAAATAGCGTCCTCGACCTGGCCCTTTTGGAACAAAGCGGCTCCAAAGTTACTCCGCGCTTCTGCATATCGAGGATTGATTCTTACGGCTTTTTGGAATTGCTCAATCGCTTCGTCTACTCGCCCCTTTTGAAGGAGAGCTTTGCCAAGATTATTGCAGCACATCCAGCAATCTGAATTCTTTGCCAGCGCATCGGCCCATAACGTTTCTTCGCTTTTGTACGTCAGCGTACGTTGCCAACTCGCCGCCCCGAGGATCAGCAGTAGTCCGGCACAAAGACTGGCTTGTATTCTTGGTTTCTCTGGAATAACAAAATTTGAAAATCGGACGAACGCTGTCCCGGCCAGAGCTAGTGGTCCAATGCTGGCCAGGTATTGCCAATGATCGAAGAAAAAGGAAAAACGAAAGGAGTATTCTTCAATCAATCCCAATACCGGCAGCAACGCCGCCACAAAATAGGCGAAAGCAAAAAAAAGGGCGCGAGACCACAGCAGCCGTTCTATCCAGAAAATAGATAAAATGACGATGACAACCAACAGCGGCAGGTACGAAAACCATTGTCCAGCGTCGATTTGCCAGCGCGGATAAATGGTGGCTAGGGGGTGCGGCCATAGCAGTTTCCCGAGGTAAGACCATACCACGTCACCCGCTGTCGCAAGGCGTTCCGGCCAAGTCCGAACCCATTGACTATCGGTATCCGTCGCGAGTTCCGGCGCTTGCGTCCATATCGATACAGCACTGGGAACGATTGCCATTAGAAACAGGGGGACGACTCTGGGCAGGTTGCGCCAATGCCATCGACCCTCCATCCACCAAGCGCACAAGCAAAGAACAATCGGCAGAATAACCGTGGAGGATTTGCTAGCCATCGCCAGAGCGGCGAAAAGCAAGGTTAGCGCATAACTCCAGCCACATCCGGTTCTTCCGTCGAGGTGTTTTGCTCTGAGCCACCTCAAAAAGAAAAGGATCGATAACAGGAAGAACAGAGCCGATTCCGTGTTCTTGGTTTCGCTTACCCACGCCACCGATTCCACCTGAATCGGGTGCAGGGCCCAGAGCGCCGCGCCGAGCCACGCGCCCTGCACGCGCAAACTTCGCAAGACTCGCCACAGCAATATCGCACAGGTTGCGTGCAACAAAACAGTCACGAGATGGTATGGTAGCGGTTCTAATCCCCACAGCGCGTGTTCCACCCAAAAGGTGGTGAAAATCATTGGAGAAATAATGGCAGGACTAGCAGTCCAGATTTCTCTCAACCCTAGTGGTCCCACAATACAGGGATTAGCCGTCAAGAGTGGACTGTCATCATACACAAAACCCGCTTTCCAAACCGGGGTATAGGTGAGAACGACGCCGAAAATCAGGATCAGCCCCCAAAACCAATGGTGATCAAACCGGGACGGTGACGCGTGAGTCTCCGGCTCTTCGTAGTCACTTCTGTAAAGGGCTCGATTTTCCACGAAAAAGCGAACGCGAGAAATCTGGTTTCCTTAGCCGAGTGTGGGTAGTTTATAGGCAGAGAGTTCTATTACGGTCAACGGAGTAATCACGGCCAAATAACGTCACAGTAAATCTAGAAAGGGAAAGCTTCCATGCTTGCCTGATCCAAATTAGTCCAGTACAACATTAGCGTGGCTGTAAGAGGTAGCAGTTTCATATATATGGTTTTTTCCGGGTGTTTATTCCTCAACACACCGATTGCTCTCGCTCAGGGCCAGAACGCGATTCTGCAGAATATCCAAGCGCAGACGTTCTTAGCTCGGCATCGGGCGACCGAGGATCAAATTCGGATAGCCGAGCAAAATGCTAAGACATTTTTCAAGCAACTACCGCCGGCGAAAAAGGAAGAGCTCAAAAAAAAGAAGATCAAAACGGTTCTAATTCGGACGATTCGAAGTAAGGAAACCGCGCCGGAGGCGAAAGAAGTTAGAATGCGGGTGGATCTTCAGTCAGAGACTTTGATTGACGATAGCGCTTATGAATTTACAACTCCGTTACCCGCGGGGACGATAGCAAAGGTGAAGCTTGAATCGGACTACGTAGGTCCATAGGGAAGACGGTTCTGAGAAATTCAGACATCTATCGTAGAAGTGCGTTTCCAGCGATGGGCTTCCGAGGGGATCGATTCGATCGGCTAGTGCGATGGAAGACTTTCCGGCCACACAACAATAAGAGCTGGCCCACGCCAGCCTCTGCTATTGTTACTCGTCGTCGGGAATTGGTTTGTCGAACTTCGCATTATTTTGTTCGCACCATATTCTTGCCGATTGCATGCCCGCAGTAGCGGCCTGGCTCATCAAATTTTCAGCTTCACTGCGACGGTCCGGCTTCTTCTGAATCAAGAAAAGAGCATACCAATATTTGCTTAAGGGATTGTCGTGTTTTATGGCTTCCTGATAGAGTTTTTCTGCCTGCTCGTCGCTCTTTGTAAGGCCACCCAAACCTTCCTGATAAAATTGGCCAAGTCGTGCCGTTGCGGTCCAGTCACCTTTCGCAGCCGCACGTTCCAACCACTGTCTCGCCTGTACTTCCAATGCGTCTACTGCGGCCTTTTCTCGCTTCTGTTGTGCTTCTACTGCAAGCAGAACACCGGCCTCTTCCATTGCAAAAACTACGTTTTGGTTAGCCAGAAGGAGAGTTATCTTTTTGCCTTCATTCACATCTTTTTTTGTGCCTCTTCCGTTGAGGTAGCAAAAACCCAAATATGCTCCGGCTTCCAAGTTGGGCTTGGCAGACTCATAAGCTCGCTTGAGCCAGCTGAATGCTTGCACATCATCGGCTGCCGTCCCTTTAAAAAGGTAACGTTTGCCAACATTCATCATCGCATACGAGTCTCCCAAATTTGCTGCGCGAAGAAACAGGGCGAGGGACTCGCGCCCTCTTTCGTTTTCGGCTAACCAAAGAATCGCGGGGAGGATATTAAGGCCTGCCGCGTCCTTGATACTGGCTTTATAAGCGATACCGAATTCATCTTTGTTGATGGGAGGGGCTTTCGTACGTAGCTCCTCTATGATTCGGGCAAGCTCTTTGGTGTGCTCTCCGGGATCAGGAGTCTTTGAGGTTGTGCAGAACTGCACAAGTCGCACCAAGGCCGTCACCTGCTCCGGAGTACCTTCACCGTACTTGTTTACCTCGGCAACCAACCCGTCTAAAGGACTCGATTTCGGTTTAAGAGTTACGTGAATTTCGGAAGGCATGCCTTTAGTGATCTGAATCTCTTGGTTCGAAGCCTCATAATTATCCCGAGTCGCGGTGAGCTGGTGCGTCCCAAAGGGGACATGGGTAAAGGTGCTTGGTGGCGATTGGGGTGGTTTGCCATCTAGTAAGATAGAAGCGCTGGACGGATCAGTTTGGATCGAGAGGGAGGCGATTTCCTGGATCGGCTTGAGTTTCAAGTGAATCTCGGAAACCATACCCTTTTGGACCACGATGTCTTGCTTCACCGGCTCATAGTCATTCAAGGTGGCCGTCAGCTGATGGGTGCCAAGGGGGACATGTGTAAAGGTGTTAGGTGACTGCGGAGGTTTACCGTCCAGAAGAATGGCAGCGCCAAGCGGATCGCTTTGAACAGAGAGGGCGGCGAGTTCTTGGGTCGGCTTGAGTTTCAAATGGATCTCAGGAGCCATGCCTTTTCGGACCTCAAGGTCTTGCTTGATCGGCTCAAAGTCGTTCAGAGTGGCCGTGAGTTGATGGGTCCCAAAGGGGACATGGGTAAAGGTGTTAGGTGACTGCGGAGGTTTACCGTCCAGAAGAATGACAGCGCCAAGCGGATCGGTTTGAACCGAGAGAACGGCGAGTTCCTGGATGGGCTTGAGTTTCAAACGGATCTCAGGAGCCATCCCTTTTCGGACCTCAAGATCTTGCTTGATCGGCTCAAAGTCATTCAGAGTGGCCGTGAGTTGATGGGTGCCAAAGGGAACATGGGTAAAGGTGTTAGGCGACTGTGGAGGTTTACCGTCCAGAAGAATGGCAGCGCCTAGCGGATCCGTTTGAACTGAAAGGGCGGCGAGTTCCTGGGTCGGCTTGAGTTTCAAATGGATCTCAGGAGCCATGCCTTTTCGGACCGCAAGGTCTTGCTTGATCA
>Ga0213878_10000446_pt1 | contig 15403 bp, 8 predicted proteins | sample VelepicoBEBS_R02_FD_161053 | JGI IMG/M metagenome (GOLD analysis project Ga0213878, IMG submission 161053) | Vellozia epidendroides bulk soil microbial communities from rupestrian grasslands, the National Park of Serra do Cipo, Brazil - BS_R02 | ecosystem: Environmental > Terrestrial > Soil >... | reverse complement strand
AAAGTCGGGATGAACGACCGCGCCGCCTCGGGTGAGGCATGTCGCCTTGACGAGTTCGTCATCCCAGTTGACCGCGAGCGCCTGGTTCGCCTTGTCGATGAGGGTTTCGACGAAGGCGTAGAGGTTCCGCGCGTAGAGCGAAGACGCGGTGGCGGCGAGGCGGGTCACGCTCGAATAGCCCACAATCTTGACGCCGTTTTCGCTCGTCACCGTCTCGCCGGGCTTCGCGAGCTCGCAGTTTCCCCCGCGCTCGACGGCGATGTCGACGATGACGGAGCCCGCGCGCATGGATCTCACCATGTCCGCGGTGACGAGGCGCGGGGCAGGGCGGCCGGGGATCAGCGCCGTCGTCACCACGATGTCCTGCTTGGCGATATGCGAGGCGATGAGCGCGGCCTGCTTGGCCTTATAGGCGTCCGACATTTCCTTGGCGTAGCCGCCGGCGGTTTCGGCCTGTTTGAATTCGTCGTCTTCAACGGCCACGAATTTCGCGCCGAGCGATTCGACCTGCTCCTTGGTCGCGGGACGGACGTCGGTGGCGGTGACGATCGCGCCAAGTCGACGGGCGGTCGCGATTGCCTGCAGGCCCGCGACGCCGACCCCCATGACGAACAGTTTGGCGGCCGGGACCGTGCCCGCCGGCGTCATCATCATCGGCATCGCGCGGCCGTATTCGGCCGCAGCATCGATCACGGCGCGGTATCCGGCAAGGTTCGCCTGGCTCGAGAGGACGTCCATCACCTGCGCGCGGGTGATGCGCGGCATGAGTTCCATCGCGAAGGCCGAGACGCCCGCCTTACCCATCGCCTCGACCACGTCCTGATGGCCGTAAGGGTCAATCGTGGCAATGACGAGCGCGCCGCTCTTCATCAGAGCGAGTTCGTGTTCCGTTGGCCGCCGGACCTTCAGAATCAGATCCCCGCCGAACGCCTCCGCCGCCGAAGCGAGCTGCGCGCCAGCCGCCTGATAGTCGGAGTCGACGACGCCAGCCTTGAGGCCGGCGCCGTGCTCGACCGCGACCTCCCCGCCGAGCCCGATGTATTTCCTGACCGTTTCGGGGCTGGCCGCGACGCGCGTTTCCGCGGGGTCCGTCTCCGCGGGCACTCCAATCAGCATGAATTTTCCCCACGACCGTCGACGTTTGCCGGGACGGGCGCCCCTCAGCCTGGCATCTTCCGCCAGCGAAGACACGGTCGGTCATCGCAGCGTCAGGCTAGCCATAGAGCATCGACGTTTAGCCCGCAACGCGACCAAAGGTTGGGTTCAACTTCAAGGCTGGCTTGCAATGACGGTTGCGGTGGCGCCCCCTACGGCGGCTCGACCTCAGGCGCGCGCGAGGCCTTCGATCCCTCGCTCCCCCGTCTTGTCGCGGTTTTCGATCGCCTCGATCTTCAGGAGTTCCGCCTGCGCTTCTTCCTGCGCGGCCTTGGCCTCCTCGATCTGACCGGCAAGCTCCACAATCGAGCTTTTCAGGTTGTCGCGCCGAACGGAGGCGGCCCGGGCGTAGGTCGGGTAAGCGAAATGGCGTGGATCGGTGATGCCTGCGCGCCTCTCTTCGTTGGCGATTTCGCGATCGAGTTCAGCGGTCATGCGGGTGAACTCGGCGAGCATCATTTCGATCTGCCGGACGCGGCGTCGCTTTTCCTCGAGTTGAAAGCGCTTCAGACGAATAAGAGTGTCCCGCGACTTCATTCCAGGGCGCTCCATGCACTAGCCACGCTTAGAAGGCGCCTCCGCCCTCCGATTCCACGACCACGGGATCGGCAGAAGATGCAGCATGAAGGTTTCCCTTTTCTTACCGTAAACGCCTCGGGGAGAACCCCCTCGAACCCGCGCTCGCTCCGGAGCCACTCGAAGTGCGGAGCGGTCCGTTAGCACTTCATTTACTCCCCTCATCAACAATCCGGGCGGGCGCTGCCGCGCGTTTAAATTATTTCCATTCAATCAACATCGCGGCAGCGCCGTTGAATCGGTGGCGGAACCGTGAATCCAATGAATCGGTTGAGGCTAATCATTAATGCTTTACTTTAGATAGCTAAAGTATGAAAACTCTATATAGAACATGAGTTTATCTGTGTCGATAAGGACGAGTGGCAGGGACTTGCGCGAAGGAATCATGTTTTGTTAACCATTGGCGGTCACTGTGCGAATCGAATCAGTCCAGGTCCGAATCCGGCGGCCAGCCAGTAAGGATCAGGCGTGAAGGCGACGTACGAAACCGCGGTCACGAAGCAAAAGGCGAGGCGGGGAGCCTAATTATGCGGGTGTTGTTGATCGAGGATGATGCCGCGACCGCGCAAAGCATCGAGTTGATGTTGAAGTCGGAGGCCTTCAACGTATATGTGACCGACCTTGGCGAAGAAGGGATCGATCTGGGTAAGCTTTACGACTATGACATCATCCTTTTGGATCTGAACCTGCCTGATATGTCGGGATACGAAGTGCTTCGCTCGCTTCGCGTGACCAAGATCAAGACCCCGATCCTTATCCTGTCGGGCATGGCGGGGATCGAGGACAAGGTCAAAGGCCTCGGCCACGGCGCCGACGACTATCTCACCAAGCCGTTCCACAAGGATGAACTGGTCGCCCGAATCCACGCTATCGTTCGGCGCTCCAAGGGCCACGCCCAGTCCGTCATCATCACCGGCGATCTCGTCGTCAATCTCGACCAGAAGACTGTCGAAGTCGACGGCGCCCGCGTTCATCTGACCGGCAAGGAATATCAGATGCTCGAGCTGCTTTCGCTGCGAAAGGGCACGACGCTCACCAAGGAAATGTTTCTCAACCACCTTTACGGCGGCATGGACGAGCCCGAGCTCAAGATCATCGACGTCTTCATCTGCAAGCTGCGCAAGAAGCTCGCCATGGCCTCGAATGGACGCAATTACATCGAGACGGTCTGGGGCCGCGGTTACGTGCTGCGCGAGCCCGCGACGAGCGACGATCGTATTCCCGCCTGAACCGACGCCTCTGGCGACAAAGCACGCCCCGGGCCGCCGGGCGTGCGATTTCCCACCGTTCTTTCCTTGCGCTCTTACCGCGGCAGGACGGACGAACCCATCAGCGCTTCGTCGATCGCCGCGGCGCATTGACGGCCTTCGCGGATTGCCCACACGACGAGCGATTGCCCGCGTCGCATGTCGCCGCAGGCAAAAACCTTTGGACGCGAGGATGCATATCGGCTTGTGTCCGCCGCAACATTGCCCCGGCTGTCGAACGCGACGCCGAGTTCGGTCAACAGGCCTTCCTTGACCGGCGAGACGAACCCCATCGCCAAGAGGACGAGATCGGCTCTTAGCGTGAATTCGCTCCCCGCGACAGACTTCATCTTATCGTCGACACGGGTACAGCGGAGACCGGTCACGACTCCGTTCTCGCCCTCGAACGCAGTCGTCATGACCGCGAAATCGCGCTCCGCGCCTTCTTCGTGGCTCGACGACGTCCGCAGCTTCAGCGGCCAGTTTGGCCAGGTGAGGAGCTTGTCCTCCGCCTTTGGCGGCATCGGCATGATTTCGAGCTGCGTGACGCTGAGCGCGCCCTGGCGAATCGATGTGCCGATGCAGTCGGAGCCGGTGTCGCCGCCGCCGATCACCACGACGTGCTTGCCGCCGGCGAGAATCGCATCGTTGGCGCCGATAGGCTCGCTTGACACCCGCCGGTTTTGCTGCGGCAGGAAATCCATCGCGAAATGAACGCCCGCAAGATCGCGGCCGGGCACGGGCAGATCGCGCGACGCTTCCGCGCCGCCGGCGAGCGCCACTGCGTCATGAGCGTCCACAAGAGTCTGGGCGCTGACGCTCTGACCGACGTGGGCCTTGTAGTGGAAGACGACGCCCTCCGCCGTCATTTGTTCGATGCGCCGGTCGACATGGCGCTTTTCCATCTTAAAGTCGGGAATGCCGTAACGCAGCAATCCGCCCGCCTTGGCATGCTTTTCGTACACATGAACTTCGTGTCCCGCGCGTGCGAGCTGTTGCGCGCAAGCCAGTCCCGCTGGCCCGGAACCGACGACCGCGACTTTCTTGCCGGTCTTGTGGGCGGATGGCTCCGGCCTCACCCATCCTTCGGCGAAGGCGCGGTCGATAATCGCGCATTCGATTGTTTTGATCGTTACCGGCGTGTCCTGGATGTTGAGCGTGCAGGATGCTTCGCAAGGCGCCGGGCACACCCGGCCGGTGACTTCCGGGAAATTATTGGTGGAGAGCAGATTGCGCGCCGCTTCCTCCCACTCGCCGCGATAGGTGAGGTCATTCCAGTCCGGGATCTGGTTGTTGACCGGGCAGCCGGTGTGACAATAGGGGATGCCGCAATTCATGCAGCGCGCCGCCTGGTTCCGGGTCGCCTCTTCGCTGAGCGGCAGAACGAATTCGCGATAATGACGAATTCGATCCGACGCCGGGACGTAGCGACGGTCAGCCCGATCAATCTCCAGAAAGCCTGTCACCTTGCCCATACCGCTACGCCCCTAAACCCGTCCCGACTGACTCATGTGACCGCACGGCGCGTTCCGCAGCCGCGTCCTCCCGCGGGATGCAGCAATTCGTGTCATTCTCCCGCGGCGAGCATCGGCTGCCCGCTCTGCGCTGCGAGTTCTGCCAGCGCGCGGCGATATTCGACCGGCATCACCTTGCGGAACTTGGGCAGATAGGTCTCCCAGTTCTCCAGGATGTGGCGCGCGCGCGCGGAGCTCGTCGCCCGGGCATGGTTGGCGATGAGCTGGTGGAGACGCTCGCCGTCAAAACGGCTCATGTCTCGCATCACGTCCACGCGTCCGTGCGCCTCCAAATCGCCGCCCGAGTGGAGATGCCGGACCATCATCTCCTCTTCGGCGGCGACTGGCTCCAGCTCGACCATCGCCATGTTGCAACGCTGAGCGAAGGTCCCCGCCTCGTCGAGCACGTAGGCAATGCCGCCGGACATGCCGGCCGCGAAATTGCGGCCCGTCTCGCCGATGACGACGATGATGCCGCCGGTCATGTATTCGCAGCCGTGATCGCCCACGCCCTCGACGACCGCGATCGCCCCGGAGTTGCGCACCCCGAACCGCTCGCCGGCGACGCCGCGGAAGTAGCATTCTCCGGCGATTGCGCCGTAGAGCACCGTGTTGCCCACGATGATCGACTCCTCCGGCTTCAGCCTCTTCGCCTCCTGCGGCGGATAGACGATGATCTTTCCTCCCGACAAGCCCTTGCCAACGTAGTCATTGGCCTCGCCCTCGAGCTCGAGCGTCACCCCCTTCGCAAGAAACGCGCCGAAGCTCTGCCCGGCCGTTCCCTTGAACTTGATGTGGATCGACTCGTCGCGAAGGCCGGCGTGCCCGTAACGCTTGGCGATTTCGCCCGACAGCATCGCTCCCGCCGAGCGATCCGAATTGCGGATCGAAAGGTCAAGCCGAACGTGCCTGCCGCGCTCGACCGCGTCTTTTGTCTCGGCGATCAAGCGGCGGTCCAGCACATGTTCGAGCCCATGGTCCTGCTCGGCGCTGCGGTAAATCGTGTCGTTCGGCCAGGGCGTCGGCTTGTGGAACAGCTTCGAGAAGTCGAGGCCCTGCGCCTTCGCGTGTTCGACGAGCTTCGCCCTGTCGAGCATCTGCCGCTGGCCGATCATCTCGTCGAACCGACGATATCCCATCGCCGCCATCAGCTCCCGCACTTCTCCGGCGACAAAGAAGAAGTAGTTGATGACGTGCTCGGGCTTCCCGACGAAACGCTTGCGCAGGACTGGATCCTGCGTCGCGACGCCGACCGGGCAAGTGTTCAGATGGCACTTGCGCATCATTATGCAGCCCGCGGCAATCAGCGGCGCTGTTGCGAAGCCGAACTCATCCGCGCCGAGCAGCGCGCCAATCACCACGTCCCGCCCGGTCCGAACGCCGCCATCGACCTGGACCGCGATGCGGGATCTCAGGCCGTTCATCACCAGTGTCTGATGCGTCTCGGCGAGCCCAATCTCCCAGGGGGAGCCGGCATGCTTGATCGACGTCAGAGGCGATGCGCCGGTTCCACCCTCAAAGCCCGAGATCGTGACGTGGTCCGCCTTGCACTTGGCGACGCCGGCGGCAACGGTCCCGACGCCGACTTCCGAGACGAGCTTGACCGAAATCAGCGCTTCGGGATTGACGTTCTTCAGATCGTAGACAAGCTGCTTCAGATCCTCGATCGAATAGATGTCGTGGTGAGGCGGCGGCGAAATGAGGCCCACTCCCTGTGTCGAGTGACGCACCTTTGCAATGACTGCATCGACCTTGTGGCCCGGCAATTGTCCGCCTTCACCAGGCTTTGCGCCCTGCGCCATCTTGATCTGCATCATGTCGGAGTTGACGAGATATTCCGTCGTGACCCCGAAACGACCCGAAGCGACCTGCTTGATTGCGCTGCGCATCGAGTCGCCGTTGGCCATTCGCTTGAAGCGGTCGGACTCCTCGCCGCCCTCGCCGGTGTTGGACTTGCCGCCGATCCGGTTCATGGCGATGGCGAGGGTGGTGTGCGCCTCGCGCGAGATCGAGCCGAAGGACATCGCGCCCGTCGAAAAGCGCTTGACGATTTCCGCCGCAGGCTCGACTTCTGCGAGCGGGACGGGAGCGCGACCCTCGGTCTCCGCCGTCTTGATGCGGAAGAGGCCGCGGATCGTGAGCAACTGCTCGCTCTGTTCGTTGAGCGTCTTGGCGAAGGAGTCATAGCGGTCACGCGCGTTGCCGCGCACGGCGTGTTGCAGCAGCGATACTGTCTGAGGCGTCCAGCTGTGCGCTTCGCCGCGCACGCGAAAGGCGTATTCGCCCCCGACATCCAACGAGGTGCGCAGGACCGGCGACTCGCCGAACGCATCGGCGTGACGGCGTGCCGTCTCGGTGGCGATATCGGCCAGTCCAGCGCCCTCGACCGAGGTCGCAGTGCCGAAGAAGAACTCGTCGACAAAGGCGCGGGATAGCCCGACAGCGTCGAAGATCTGGGCGCCGCAATAGGACTGATACGTTGAGATGCCCATCTTCGACATGACCTTGAGCAGGCCCTTGTCGACCGACTTGATGAAGCGCTTGACGCCCTCGTAGCCGCTGATCGGCTCCGGCAGGTTCTTCGCCATCGCCGTCAGGGTCTCGAAGGCGAGATACGGATTGATCGCCTCGGCCCCATAGCCGGCCAGACAGGCGAAGTGATGGATTTCGCGCGTTTCGCCTGTTTCGACGACGAGACCGACCGACGTGCGCAGCCCTGCGCGGATAAGGTGATGGTGCACCGCCGCGGTCGCCAGGAGCGCAGGGATCGGAATGCGATCGGGACCGACCATGCGGTCGGACAGAATAATGATGTTGTAGCGGCCGTGCACAGCGGCTTCAGCTCGCTCGCACAAGCGACGCAACGCCTCCTCCATTCCCTCGGCGCCCCGCTCGACGGCATAGGTGATGTCGAGCGTCTTGGTGTCGAAAGAATCCTCGAAGTGGCCGATGCAGCGAATCTTCTCAAGGTCCTCATTGGTGAGAATCGGCTGGCGCACTTCGAGCCGCTTGCGCCGCGCCGTCCCTTCGAGATCGAACAGGTTTGGCCTCGGCCCTATGAAGGAAACGAGACTCATGACGAGTTCCTCGCGGATCGGGTCGATCGGCGGGTTGGTCACCTGTGCGAAGTTCTGCTTGAAGTAGGTGTAGAGCAGCTTCGGCTTGGACGAGAGGGCAGAGATCGGGGTATCGTTGCCCATTGAGCCGACCGCTTCCTGGCCAGTCGTCGCCATGGGCGAGAGAAGGAAACCAAGATCCTCCTGCGTGTAGCCGAACGCCTGTTGGCGATCGAGCAGGGACACGTCCGTGCGAGAAGCGCGCGGCTCGACGGGGTTGAGTTCCTCGAGCACGATTTGTGTCGACTCGAGCCACGAATTGTAAGGATGGCCGCGCGACAGCGTCTGCTTGATCTCCGCATCCGAGACGATGCGGTGCTGCTCAAGGTCGACAAGCAGCATCTTGCCCGGCTGCAGGCGCCACTTCGCGACGATCTTCTCCTCGGGGACGGGCAAGACGCCCATTTCGGAGGCAAGTACGACTAGATCGTCATCGGTGACGAAATAGCGCGCGGGCCTGAGACCATTGCGGTCGAGCGTGGCGCCGATCTGGCGACCATCGGTGAACGCCACCGCGGCGGGCCCGTCCCAAGGCTCCATCAAGGCCGCGTGATACTCGTAAAACGCGCGCCGCTCTTCGTCCATAAGCGGATTTCCCGCCCAGGCTTCCGGGATCAGCATCATCATCGCATGGCTGAGCGAATATCCGCCCTGGACAAGGAACTCGAGCGCATTATCGAAGCAGGCGGTGTCGGACTGGCCCTCATAGGAGATCGGCCAGAGCTTCGAAATATCGTTGCCGAACAGCTCGGAGTCGACGCTCGCCTGCCGCGCCGCCATCCAGTTGACATTGCCCCTGAGCGTGTTGATCTCACCATTGTGCGCAACCATGCGATAGGGATGGGCAAGGCGCCACGACGGGAACGTGTTCGTGGCGAAGCGCTGATGGACGAGCGCCAACGCCGTGTCGTAGTGCATGTCCAAAAGGTCGCGGTAGTACGGCGCGAGCTGACCGACCAGCACCATCCCCTTGTAGACAATGGTGCGGGCCGACAACGAGACGGGGTAGTATTCCGCAACTTCCGGGCCACCGAGCGCAAAAACTCGATTGGAAACGACCTTGCGGATAATGAAGAGCCGGCGCTCAAAATCATTCTCGGTGGTGAGATTAACGGAGCGGCCGATGAAAATCTGCTGCATCACCGGCTCGGTCGCCCTCACGCGTTCGCCGAGCCCTGAATTGTTGACCGGCACGTCGCGCCATCCCAGAACCGTCTGGCTCTCTGCGGCCACGACCTCCTCGACAATGTCGCGAACCTGCCGGCGGGCGGCCGGATGGCGTGGCATGAAGAATTGCCCGATCGCGTAATGGCCCGGCTCAGGGAGATCAAACCCGAGCCTGGCGCACTCTCGCGCGAAGAATCCGTGCGGGATTTGGGTGAGGATCCCGCATCCGTCGCCAAGCGTGGGATCGGCCCCAACCGCGCCACGATGGTCGAGATTGGCCAGGATCTGTAGGCCTTTTTCGAGAATGTCATGCGACCTGCGGTTCCTCATGTCGGCTACGAAGCCGACGCCGCAGGAATCATGCTCGTACTTCGGATCATAAAGGCCTTGAAATCGGGGCGTGAGCGGATCGGCTCCCGGAAGGACGCGCAGCGCCGCGCCAGTGAGGCTTTTGTTGAATTGGGTGTTAGCGTTCATCTTTCCGCTCCCCGGACGGTCGCGATCCTCGTCGCGACTGACATTTCCGAATTTTGAAGGCGTGTCGAGGACAAAACGGCTACGTCTCGCGCAGCCAACGGGGCGTTACGCGTCGAATTTTTTTCGATCTCTTTTCGTTGTTCGATTCGACGACGCCATAGCCATGCTCATCGCGCGTGGGCTGAAGCCAGAGCCTCGGTCGCGCAAATGGTCAGCCAAACTGTCCTATCTTCAAAACATGCCAGAAATGGACCCGCGACACAAGCGGCGCCATGCGATTTTTTGATCGAGCCAGAAAGCGCATCTACGCGCAATTGCCAATCCATCGGTGTGTGGGGCATTTTGGCGCCTCAACAAGGTGAGGCGCCAATGAATTTCGCGAGCGACAATGGCGCGGGCGTCGCGCCGGAGATCCTGGACGCGATCGCGGCTTCGTCTCGAGTCAACGCGCCGGCCTATGGCGCCGACGACTACACCGCCCGAGCGGAAGCGATGCTTAGCGAAATCTTCGAGACGAAGGTCGCTGCCTTTCTGGTTGCGACCGGCACTGCCGCGAACGCGCTCACGCTCTCGGCATTGGCCCGGCCGTGGAGCGCGGTCTTCTGTCATGAGGAGGCGCATGTTCACGATGACGAGTGCGGCGCGCCCGAATTCTTTACCGGGGGGGCCAAACTGGTCGGCATCGCTGGCTGGGGCGGCAAGATCACGCCCGACGATCTGCGCGAGACGCTGGGTCGGTTCCCGCGCGGGCTTGTCAAGGCAGTCCAACCGGGCGCGTTGTCGCTCTCGCAGGCCACCGAAGCCGGGACAATCTACCGGCAAGGCGAGGTCGGGGCGCTTTGCGACATCGCTCATTCGGTCGGCGTTGGCGTGCATGTCGACGGCGCCCGGTTCGCGAATGCGATGGTCGCCACCCAGCTTTCACCTGCCGACATGACGTGGCGCGCCGGAGTCGATGCGCTTTCGTTCGGCGCGACGAAGAACGGCGCGCTCGCTTGCGAGGCTGTGATTGTCTTCGATCCCACGCGGGCGATGGAATTGGCGTATCGTCGCAAGCGCGCCGGACACACCTTGTCCAAGGGCCGTTTCCTGGGGGCGCAGATGGAGGCTTATCTCAAGGACGGCCTGTGGCTCCGGCTGGCGGAGCGCGCCAACGAGGCGGCGCGGCGCCTCGGCGAGGGGCTTGCGGCTACGCCGGGGATGCGGCTGGCGTGGCCGGCGGAAGCCAACGAGGTTTTCGTCGTTGCGCCGAACGAAGCCGTTGAAGCATGGCGGGCCGCGGGGGCGCAATTCCATGAATGGAGCACCCGCTCTCTGACGCCAGAGCAGAAGCCGCGCGATGACGAGCGCCTCCTGCGGCTCGTCACATCGTTCGAGACCGAGCAGAGTGAGATCGACCAACTGCTCGGCCTCTACCGCGGCGTCTACGCCGGCGCGGCGCAATGACGACGCCGTGACCGCGCCGCAATTTGCGCTAAAGAATCCACCCGCCGGATCAATCCTGGAGCTTAGGAACATGGCTGCCTCGAACGCGACATTGCGGCGCCTCCTGGCGCGCCTGGCGCTCGCTGCTCTCACGACTCTTGCCGCCGCTGCGGCGGCCAACGCCCAATGGTTCCCGCCGCCGAGCGCCGCTTCTCCATACGAATATGTGCAATGGTTCCCGCCGATCGGCGCCGCTTCGCCGCAGGAAATCGCGGAAAGGCTACGGGCGGAGGGTTTTGTCCTGGTCGGGCCGCTCCATCGTAACGACACCGTCTATCTGGCCGACGTCAACGCGGGCCCCGGAGGCCGGGAGCGACTGGTGATCGACGCCTGGAGCGGTGAAATCCTGCAGCGGATCGTCGCCCGGAGCCCATATTCGAGGCCGGGCGGCGGCTACGTGATTGAAAGGGGCGAATTCGATAGCCCGCCGCCTCTCGCCCCGCCGCCTGCGCGCGACTTCTTCGTCAGTCCTGGCGGCAACGGGAACCTCGCCTACGGCGGACCGGCGAACGCGCGCATTCCCGAAGCCGTTGGCCCGGTCAGTCCGCTCGAGCGGACGCCAAGGGCGAGGGTCAAACCCAAGCCGGCGGCGAGCAGGCATGCGCCCGCCGAGTCGAAACCGACGGCGGCGGCAGTTCCGCCCGCTCAACCGCTGAAGACGGACGAAGGCGGCGCCAATCCGGCGGCGAAAGACAATTCGGGCGGAGGCGCAACGCCGGCGGGGGCGGCGCCGCCAGCGACGCCGCCTCCTGCGTCCGAAGCGTCGAAACAGCCGAACGCTCCGCCGAAACCGGAGGCTCCGCCGACCGGATCGACGCCCGCCGCGCCGCCCGACCAGACCAAAGGCGCCGCCCCCAATCCCGAGGGAGCGGCGTCATCGCCAAACATGCCCCAGACTCAGGCGAAGGGCGAACCCCGCCCGCCGCAATCCGAACCGCCCGCAGCTGTTCCTTCTGCGCCCGCCGCCAAGCCGAGCGACAAGTCGAAGGTCAACGACGTGCCGGTCAACCCGCTCGAGTAGCCAACAGAAAGGGCGCCCTTTTCGGGGCGCCCTGATCTTCAGTGATTAAGCGGTCTTACGCCGCCTGCTTCGTCGTCTCGACTGGCTTGCCGCCGTTGATGGCGATTACGCGCGGCTTCTGCGCCTCGGGAACTTCACGGACCAGATCGATATGCAGCAATCCGTTCTCGCTGGTTGCGCCGGAGACGACCACATGGTCGGCCAAGTGGAAACGCCTCTCGAAGGCGCGAGCAGCGATCCCCTGATAGATGACGTCGTGCTTCTCGTCCTTGACGGCGGGCGCCTTCGCGCCGCGAATCGTCAGCGTATTGTCCCGCGTCTCGACCGTGAGCTCGTTCTCGCCGAAACCGGCGACGGCGAGCGTGATCCGGTACGCGTTCTCGCCGGTCCGCTCGATATTATAGGGCGGATAGGACGGAACGTTCTGTTCCGCGCCAACCGCCTTGTCCAGCATCGACAGAAGTCGGTCGAAACCAACGGTAGACCGATAGAATGGCGAGAGATCGTAGTTCAACATAATCACATCCTCCTTCATGAGCGATATGACAGAGGCGCCCCACTCTGGCTGCGCCTGCCGCATGCGGTTCCTTTGGACCCCGCACGCCTCATTTGGGGCGAAGTCGCCTCGATTCAAGGGCGTAGGCTCACGCCGCAAAAAGTTCGCGCTCGGCGGCGAAAGCGGCGATTGCGCCATCGAGCGCGGCTCGATATAGCGCGGTCGCAAGGAGGCTGCCGCCTCCGATTCATGGGGTGACAAACGCATGCTGAAGTCATCGTTGGCTGCGGCGGTCGGCGCGGCCGCCTTGTGTTTGGCGCCTGCGGCTTTCGCCGGGCCGGCGCCCGGGCCGCAGGAAGAAGAGGGCCCGCCGAAGCCGCTCCCGCCGCTGCAGAAGAATTTCCCCCTGGACCAGACATGGTCCCTGCGCGAGCTCAACGGCAAGCCTGTTCCTGAAGGGCTCGACGCGAGCCTCAAGATCGACGGCAACTTGCGCGGCTCCGGGTTCACCGGCTGCAATTCGTGGTCGGCGACGCTCTACCCGGTCAAGGATCAGCATCTCGCCGTCGGCCCCTTCGCGCTGACGAAGAAGCAGTGTCCCAAGGACATCATGGCGGTCGAGTTCGGGTTCCTGTCGAGCCTGATCGGCAACCCGACCTGGGACCTCGTCAACGGCGACCTGGTGATCAAGGGACCGCGCGGATCGTTGCGGCTCGCGCGTTCGCTCTGAGGGCCAGGCCGGTCTTCGCGGTCCGCCGCGAAATATCTGGAGCCGATCTAACTCTTTCAGCGAGTTAGGGCCTTTTTTTTGTCCATTCGTCCATTTGTCGCATTTTTGCGACGGGGCGGGTCGGCTCCGCTTCTGTCGAAAGCGGCGAGGCCGCCCGCCTACCAGGACTCGAACCCTTTCGCCTATGCCCTGGACGCAGGCGCCATTTCGCCGTTTTGAGCGATTTCAAAAGCTTGCGGCGATCGATGTCCATTGCAGCGGGCCGCCGTGGGAGAACCGCCATTGGCTCGACCGAGCCTTTACTGCAATCGCTTTTCAATGGCGCGACCGGAGACCGCAAAGCGTCAGATCCTCCTTACGCGACACTGGCGACGGTCGCCGGCGCTCCGTCGCGGGGCGCGAACGCGATGCGGCGCTTGTGGAATGCGTTCAGCGTCGAGCGATGGCCGATCGAGACGATCGTGGTCTTGGGCAGCGTGGCGGCGATGGCGCGGTAGAGGTCGGTCTCGCTCTTCTCGTCGATGGAGGCGGTCGCCTCGTCGAGGAAGAGCCAGTCGGGCTTCGCGAGCAGGGCGCGCGCCACGCCGAGGCGCTGCTGCTCGCCGCCCGAGAGCCGCATCTGCCAATTGTCGCTCTCGTCAAGCCGGCCGACGAACGCCGCCAAGCCGACCTTGTCCAGCGCGTCGCGCAGCTCTTCGTCGGAGAAGGTCGAGCTTGCGGCCGGGTAGGCGAGCGCCTCGCGCAACGGGCCGATCGGGATATACGGCCGCTGCGGCAGCAGCATGAGCCTGGCGTACGGAGGTTGGAGGATCTCACCCCTGCCGAACGACCAGATGCCCGCGATGGCGCGAAAGAGCGTCGACTTGCCGACCCCGGTCGGGCCGACGAAGAGCGTCGGCTCCTGCGGGATCAGCGCGAGATCGCCGATATGCGCGAGCTTGCGCCCGTCGGGCAGCTTCAGATCGAGGTCGGGGATCGAGAGGATCGGACCGCCGCCGGCGGCGATCTCGATCCGGGGCGTCTTTTCCTCATCCGCGCGGGCGCGCGCGAAGGCCTCCTCGAAGGAGGCCAGGCGCTGGATCGTGGCGCTGAAGGCGGCAAGGCCGGTGTATTGATTGACGAAGAAGTTCATCGCCGAGTTGACATTCGAGAAGGCGTCGGCGGCCTGGTTGAAGGTCCCGAAGTCGACCTTCTTCACCACGAAATAGAAGGGCGCGACCACGACATAGGGAATGATCGCCGAGATCTGGGTATAGAACTGGAGGAACGAGTTCAGGAAGGTGCGCACGCGGATGATGCGCTGGACGGTGTGGAAAACGTCGTCGAACACCCGGCCCGCGCGGTCGATCTCCCGGTCCTCGCCCTTGAGCAGCGCGATCTGCTCGCTGAACTCCCGGATGCGCGCGAGGTCGAAGCGGAAATTGGCCTCGACCGCCTGCTGGCGGAACATGAGCCCCGACAGCGATCGTCCGATGAGCTGCATCATGCCGGTGGCGAAGCAGGCGTAGAGGACGGCGACCCAGAACAGGAAGCCATGAATCGTAACGCCGAAAAACGTGGGGTCCATGGCTCCGGAGAGCCCCCACAGAATGATCGAGAACGCCACCAGGTTGGTCGCCGTCGACATCGCCTGAATGGTGTAATTGTAGATGCCCACGTTCATGTAGGTTCCGCGGCCGCCTTCGCCGCTGATGAAGCCGCCGATGTCCTCCGAGATGCGCTGGTCCGGGTTGTCGGTCTGGCCGCCTCTCACCGCCAGCTGATAGTGCATCGAGTGCAGGAGCCAGCGGGAGGTGTAGGACGCCGTCATCCAGCGCCGCCATTGCAGGACGAAGTTCAAGGAGACGTAGAACTCGACAAGGAACGCCAGGATCGAGATCGTCACCAGCGGGCAGAAAACCCACAAGAGCTGGTGCCAGAACTCGCCCATATGGGCTTCGTCGGGAATCTGGATGGCGTTGCCGAAGGCCCGGTAGAAGAAGTTCACTCGAACCCCGATCGCCACCTGGAACTGGTTAATGAGGATCAGGAAGATGACGTTGATGCGGGCGTAGAGGCTCTGGCGGAGCGCCATCGGCGGCAAGGGCCAGGGATGGACCGTGATCGGCGTGCGCGCGGCGAAGAAGGGATCGGTGATCCTCAACATCCTCTGGACGAAGGGAAAGTGCGAGATGCCGAAGATGACGACGCCGAAGAGCGCGGTCGCGAGCGGCAGGTAGCGCGGCAGGGAATAGTCAGCGTAGGCCTCCGGCCAATAGCCGGTGAGCGAGACGATGTCGGCGAGGCCGAAGAGGATCGTCTCGGCGGCGAAGAGGTCGGAGAGGATCGAGAGAAAGATCGATGTCCCGAACCGCGGCATCGACGCCACTGCCGCGAGCGCCGATGCGCTGCCGATCAGGAGCATCATGCCGTCTTTCTC
>Ga0213878_10000445_pt1 | contig 15413 bp, 13 predicted proteins | sample VelepicoBEBS_R02_FD_161053 | JGI IMG/M metagenome (GOLD analysis project Ga0213878, IMG submission 161053) | Vellozia epidendroides bulk soil microbial communities from rupestrian grasslands, the National Park of Serra do Cipo, Brazil - BS_R02 | ecosystem: Environmental > Terrestrial > Soil >... | reverse complement strand
GCGTATTCGGCAGGCCGGACCATGACGGCCAACTCCAGTGATCCATCGAGTAAGCCGGCGCACAGTTCGTTTGCGGCCATGTCGTGCAGGATCACGCGGACATTAGGCACCGCTTTCTGGAAGCTAGCTAGCGTTTGAGGTAGGAGTTCCAGAGTAGGTGACGGGGCATAGCCAACGTGGAGTACGCCGTACTCGCCGCGAGCCGACGCTCGTGTGCGCGAGACTGCTTCGTCTATGCGACGAAGCAGATCACGACATTCGTCCAGAAACACTTTGCCTTCGGCAGTGAGGGTCACGCGCGCGCACCGCGAACGAGAAGATCGACACCAATCTCATCCTCCAGGTCCTGCACCTGGCGGCTCAGGGCGGGCTGCGCGATGCGCAACTCGGTTGCCGCGCGCGTAAAGCTGCCCGCTTCACCCACCGCTACGAAATAACGCAGGTGGCCAAGTTCCATGGGGAGTACATATGCCGGAAAAGCATGGCGGCCGAAGCGACGGCGGAAATTCAGGACGGCAAAGCCGACGTAAATGGCGTGCGCTATCACTACCTGCTAGCACGAGGTGGGGGCCAGACAGTCGTGCTGCTGCATGGCTGGGGATCGACTTCGTTCATGTGGCGTTTCGTGACGCCGCAGCTCGTGGCCAGAGGGTACACTGTGCTGGTGCCCGATCTGCGCGGACTCGGCGATACCACGAAGCCGGTCACCGGCTACGAGAAGACCGTGATCGCCGGCCGCGAGTTGGAATATCTCAAGTGGTTCCACAATTCCGAAGCGGTCAACTCGCGCGCCTTCACCAACGAGGCCGAGGAGACCTACGCGAGGGCCTATGGGATGCCGGGCGCGCTGCGCGCCGGCTTTGAGTACTACCGGGCCTTTCCCAACGACGTCAAAGCGAATCAGGAGTTTGCCAAGCGTAAGCTGACGATGCCGGTACTCGGCATTGGCGGTTCTGGCAGCTTCGGACCGGTCATCGGCAATCACCTGCGGCATGTGGCCAACAACGTTGAGGCGATCAACGTTGAAGGCTCCGGCCACTGGGTGGCCGAGGAACAACCGGCCGCCGTCACCGACGCTCTAATAAAATTCCTGCCGCCTGCACGCTGAACGAAAAAGGCCGCCGGCAAGGTCGAGCTTCCTTCAGAAGACTGATAAGTCTTTAGGGAGACAGCTTCCAAAAGAGATGCGCCAATACAAGCGTCAGTCCCACACTGAGCAAAAAACAGGCGTAGAGCAGCCAGAACATTTGCTGCCGCAACCGGCCAAGCCGCTCCACATAGCGCGCCTCAAGTTCTGTCTCGCGTTTTTGCCAGAAGCTCAGGCGCGCTTCGAGTAAGTCCAAACGAGTCGATAGAACATCATCCATTTACCTTAAAGTAATGGTTTTTCGCCTTAAAGTTTCAGGCACCCCGAACAGATGCCCAAGAAGAATGAGGCGAGTCCGCAACCCGGCCGCTGCAGTTGTACCGCGCTGCGAAAGGCCTCCCGGCGTAGCTATTACAAAATACGCTCTTTGGCCGTTTAAGCCGTGGACGGTACCCTTGCACCTCCAAGAAGGCGGCAGTCCATCGCCGCGATCAAATAGGAAAGTTACTCGAGCACGTTCGCCAAGGCCGTAGGAACGATTTCGATAAGCAATAAGTAAGAGAGTTCAACTCGGGAAGGTCATGACATCCCGTCAGCTTAAATTGGCAAAGTGAACTGAAAGACCGCGCCCCTTGGCGCGTTTCCCGTCACCCACAGACGTCCGTGGTGAGCTTCGATAATGGAGCGACTAATGGCTAGGCCCATACCCATCCCATGAGTCTTAGTAGTATAGAACGTCTCGAAAACATGCTTCAATTCCGTCGGATCCAACCCCGGTCCAGAATCTTCAACGGCGATTAATATAGATGCAGATTGCGAATCGGTTAGAGCATTACCCTCGACCGTTTCTCGCCCGACTTCACTGGGGATTTCAGTAACTTTCCGCGAACTTACACACAGCTCCCGCGGTTCGTCGACTACCCGACTCATGGCTTCGATTCCGTTCACTACTAGGTTGAGCAACACTTGTTGCAATTGGATTTTATCTCCTGTCACGATGGGTAGATCTTTTGCGAATTGAGTCCGTAGCGATACGCCATTCCTTCGCAATTCGGTTTGCGTAAGTGTGAGAACTTCCTGGATGACCTCGTTGACATCGACTGGCTCTGTTGCGGGAGGGGTCTTTTTAAAGAGAGCCCGCATACGCGTGATCACATCGCTGGCTCGATTTCCATCGCGAATGATGCGGCGAATCGCTTCGCACGCTTCGGCAAGGTTAGGCGAAACCCCGGCCAGCCACCGCAGGCTGGCGTTGGCGTTAGTCAACATCCCCGCTAGCGGCTGGTTGACTTCGTGGGCAATGGATGCTGCTAATTCCCCCATAGTCGCTACCCGGTTGACATGAGCCAGTTCGTTCTGCGCTTCGCGCAACTTTTCTTCTGCTCGCTTGCGCTTGGTTATGTCGACAAAGACGACCGCGAAAAACGCAGAGTTACTTCCGCTAGGGGGAACGAAGACCGAACTGACGTCCGCCCACAGCTCCATGCCATCCTTGCGCAAGTAGCGCTTCTCGAATCGATGAATACGTCGCAGCCCTTCGTGGGCCTCCAGCATACGAGCTTCGATGGCTGCACGATCCTCTTGATAGGTGATGTCGGCCACCGTGCGCCGTTGGAGTTCGGGCTCAGTATAGCCGAGCATGCTCTGAAGGGCCAGGTTCGCGGCGATGAAACGGAGATTTGGAGCAATTAGTGCAATGCCAGCTGATGAATTCTCAGCCAGCATGCTCCATCGCTCCTCACTCGCGCGCAGAGCTGCTTCAGCCTTCCTCCGATCGTTGTTCTCCTGGATCAAGTCAGCATACAGCCGGGCATTCTCCAGAGAAATAGCCGCCTGAGAAGCGAGCAGTTCAAGCATAGCCAACCGTTTAGTCGTAAACACTCCGGGCGCCAAGTTGTTCTCAAGATAGAGCGCACCCATTAGCTTTGCCTGTTTTACCAGGGGTAGGCAGAGAATGGATCTGGGGCGCTTCTGGCGAACATATTCGTCCTCCGAAAACAGATTCTCTACCGAAGCGTCGTCCAGAATCACGCTCTCTTGAGTTCGGATTACGTAACGAAGCAGCGAGTCGGGCAAGTCCAAAGGCGCCACTGACACCGGTTGCAGTTTGACCTCTACCTCGTCGCGGCCGGTCCTAGCTTCCGCAGCGATCTTATGCTCTTCGCCGTATGGCAGGATAAGAAGCACCCGCTCAGCTCCAGCGTGCTCGATCGCGATGATCATGAGCGTTTGGACAAGATGTTCGAGCACAATCTCGCCGGACACTGCTTGGGATACCTTGATAACAGTCGCGAGGTCCAATTGTTCGATCGGTGCACCGATCGTGTTCGTGAGACCAGGCGATGGCTCAGCCTCATTCAGATGTGGGTATAACTCGTCAAGCTGCCGCACCTTACCACTGGCACCCCAACGGAGGTAGCAGTACCGGGAATCTTGTAGATACGCGTGTGCGATCTTCTCGAATCCGCGCCCCGCATAGAAACGGGCGGCGAGCTCGTTGGCGAGGGCCTCGTTGTGAACAAAGCCGTTTGCATGGGCCGAGTGGATAGCCTGCTCGTAGAGGCGCTCGGCATCGAGCTCGCGGCCCTCAATGCGGGCAAATTCGGCCGCCGCAAGAGCGTACCTGTCCCGAAAAGTAGACGGACAATTCTCGGCCCATTCTTTCAGCTGCGCGAGGTGCCCTTTTAGTAGCTCCAACAATTCGAGTTGGCGGTCCGGTGATGCCTGTTCGTAGAACGCGGCACTCGCCAGCGCGGCATAGTAGCAGTAGTCAAGCAACTGGATGTGGCACTCCGATGCCCAGAGCAAGACCTTGGCCTTCTTCGCTGCAGCAATCGCGGCAGCATAATCGCCGGACATAAAGCGCATCCGTAGATTTAGAATCCAATACCAGCATATCTTCGTCGGATATCGATTTTCCGTCAGTTGCGCTTCGAAGGCCTGCTCGTCCGTTATGTCGAAGGTTGAAAAGCTTGCAGTCTGCCCTCGCATCCGCTGAACAAAACGCTGAATACTCAGAAGAACGTCTGCCACATCCTGATATTTAGCGCGCAGGGCAAAATCGCGTGCTTTGATCGCTTCCAGCCAAACTTGATCGAGGTGTTCTCCTTGCAAAAGCAGGTCAGTCACGGTGTGTTCGCTGCCATAGCATGCATAGGTAAGGTCCCCGATCTCAACCCCGATACGGAATGCGGCGCGACTATGCTCAAGCGCGGTCTTGAGTGGATGGGTCCAAAGGAGCACCATTTCCATCACGTAGAACAGCTTCGCTTTCCAGGCGAGAAAGCTATGCTTTTCGATAAGGTCGAGGGCCAGTTTTCCAAATTGATATGCTTCCTTGTATCGGTTGAAGACTGGCCCAAGAAGGAGACCGAACCAAGCATAGCCATACGGAGAAGCGTCCGTTGTCCCGTACTTGAGACTCACGTTCACCATGCGGCAGAAGAGGAGGCGCAGAAGATTCCTATCGGTGGCCAGTGCGGGAACGAAGAGCGCAGAAAGCACGTTCATCGCGGCGTGCATCTCTGGGTCACGCATCCGCGGTAGCTCTATCAGGCTACCAATGGATCGCCCTGCCAGATTTTTCCATACCTCTTCATACTCGGTCTGTACCTGTTCGCTGGTAGGATGCGGTGGCATCTCGATTCCAAAAAGACCGAGGCATTCCAGCGCGATGCCAACGGCCTCTGGATTCTGCGTTTTCAATACGCAGAGTTGAAGCTTCAACCTGTGAGCTGCAGACTTGTCGAGTTTCGATCTGCCATTTTGCAGCACTTCTGAAATCAATTGTTCAGCTGTTTCAAAGTTTCCGGCCAGAAACTCGCACTCGGCTTGCTCCAACCACAAGTTTAGCGCGAGATCATAGCATCTTTTCCAGCCAGTCTGACCGATCAGAGCCATTCCGGCAGACAGATAGGTGCATGCCGACGCATAGGCGCCCGATGTCTTGGCCTTTTGTCCCGCGGTCAGGTTCAGCTCTGCAACCTGCTCTTTCTCCGTCTGCCGTCTAATGTGAGCCGTACCAGCATTGAACTGATTCACCACGCTGAAAATATTCTCGGCGATCTCTTCCGGCGTCATATTTGAATAGAGCTGACGACCCATGCGCAGATGGGCCTCGGCGCGCAATTCCTCCGGGATCTGTGAATAGGCTGCTTCCTGGATCCGGTCGTGGACAAACTTATAAAGGCCCGGCAAACGTGCGATCAACTCCAGACGCACAGCCTCCCAAAGATCCGAATGGACCTCCTCCTCCGATGTACCGCAGACGATGGAAAGCGTTGTGATCTTGGCGGTGCTTCCAAGGCAGGCAAGCTGCTGCAGCGCCTTCTGAGTCTCGACCGGCAGGCGGTTCAATTTCCCAATCATGAGGTCCACCACATTGTCTGTGTAACCTTTGGCATCAATGCGATTGAGATCCCACGACCATCGCGCGGCGCCGTGATCGAAGGTCAGTAACCCTTCTTCGGCCAGCGCAGAAATAAACTGTATGGCGAAGAATGGATTACCAGCCGTCTTTTCGTGGACCACTTGCGCCAGCGGGGTCGCACGCTCCTGGTTGCAATGAAGAGAATCCGCAATTAACCGTCCCAAATCCTCGCAGCTCAGGGGCTCCAGGACGATCTCCTGCACTGTCGCTCCGGCTCGGCGGATCGCTGCGAGCTTGCGCATGAGCGGGTGGCTGGAATCCACTTCGTTATCCCTGTAAGCGCCGATCAGCATTAAGTGCTGCACATCTGGCCGCAAAGTCCGACGTAGCTTTTGCTCTGCAGGATCCGAACTTGACTGGTCAGCGAAGTCGGGGGTCAAAAGATCCTCGATCAAATCAAGCGTGGCCGTGTCGAGCCATTGCAGATCGTCAAGGAATAGGGCCAATGGATGCTCCGACCGTGCGAACACACCGATAAATCGCCGAAGCACCAGTTGGAAGCGGCCTTGCGCGTCTTGTGGCTGAAGCTCAGGGACTGGTGGCTGTTCCCCTATGATAAGTTTTAGTTCGGGGACCAGATCCAGAATGAGACGTCCGTTCGGACCCAACGCCTCCTGAAGAGCGTCGCGCCAGGTGCTTAGTTCGCTTTCAGTCTTGCTCAAAAGCGGACGAATCAGGCTTTGAAAGGCTTGGACTAAAGTACCGTAAGGAATGTCACCCTTGTATTGGTCAAACTTGCCTGACGCAAAAAGGCCACGGGGCCGAACCAGTACCTTGTGGAGCTCATTGACAACGGAGGACTTGCCGATACCGGAATATCCCGAAATCAATAACAACTCCGGCGTGCCGCTAGCTACGACGCGGCTGAAGGAAGCAAGCAATGTATCGATCTCGCTCGCTCGTCCGTACAATTTCTCGGGAATTAACAGCTGGTCTGGTGTGTCATGTTCGCCAAGCAGGAATTCGCCTACGCGGCGCCCGGTTTCCCATTCAACAAGGCACCGTCGAAGATCGCTCTCAACACCGGCCGCTGTTTGGTACCGTTCCTCGGCTGTTTTGGCCAGCAGCTTCATGATGACAGCAGAGACCGTTGTGGGCACACCTTTCCATCGCTCACTGGGTGGGACTGGCTGTCTCGCGATATGGCAGTGTACCCATTCCATTGGATCGGATGCCGTAAAGGGAAGACTCCCAGTCAGCATTTCGTAAAGCGTGACGCCGAGGGCATAGAGATCGCTCCGGGAGTCGATCGAACGATTCATGCGCCCAGTTTGCTCGGGTGCCATGTACGCGAGTGTTCCGGCAACAAACTCGGGAGGTTCTGGAGCCTGGCGCTCACGCGGAAGCCGCGAAGCGATCCCAAACCCACTTAGCCAGCACTGGCCGGTGACGCGGTTCGCCAGAACATTGGCTGGCTTGATGTTCTTATGGATGATGCCGTGCTGATGCAACCGATCAATTGCGCTCGAAAGGCCGATAGCCAGACGCAGCGAAAACGCCACGTCCAAGGGCTGACCAAGCAACCGATCGAGAGGCACGCCCCCTGGATCCTCCAACAGAACGACCGGGCGCTCCCTGTCACGAGCAATGGCTATCGGTCGTGCAGCCCACGTCGGATCCAGCTCTTCTCTCAGACAATATTCGTGCTCCAGCCGTGTCAGACTTTCGGGCTTGGGATGTCCCGCCACCAGCGAAAGCACGAGAACCTGAGTGCCATCGTCCTTACTGCGCGCACGATAAAGGATAAGCTCTTCATCCTTACGCAACGTCTCGAGGTTGTATCTCGATAGATCGATCACAGGCGGGACTCCAGCCACACCCAGTCTATACTATTCATCCCCGCGAACAGCCAACAAAACAGGCGCTCATCGATGGGATCGTGGATCACATCGTGCAGGACCTCGCCATGACGGAATCGCGATCTAACGCTGCGGCCCGGTGAAGGGGACAGGTCAAATGGCGCTGCGCGTGACCTTGCCCGAATTTGTCCGGAGGCCCGAATTTGAGGGGAGTGTGAGCGGACTTCTCTGCGTCAATTTCAAACCTGGCTTCCTCAGTGCACATTTGCGCCTAACTCGCCTAGGTGGCGTTGGACGATACGATAGGTCTCAGCAGCAAAGGCTTTCAGATCTGGGTTAGTGCCGCCGGTGCTTTCCTGCTTGAATGCCGCACCGTCCACGTGATGGATCTTTTCCATATCGAGCACGTAAGCTTTATCGAATGCGTCGCCCGACAAGGCACTAATCTTGTCCAGTCGTGCTTGGAATTCTGGGTTAAGGGCAGTCGGGAATTCCATTCCATTAGCTTCCATGATCGATTTCAGTTTGTTACCGACAAGGGTGTGATCATGTTCCTCGGTATTGGCCTGATCCTTGAGATCCTGTGTCGTAGCCTTGGTCTGAGCAACCTTGGCAAGTTCGACTTCATACATGCCGCCTTGTGAAACCTTGCCGACGAAAGCTTTGTCAGCTTGGGAAAAAGATTCGCCGGCGGAAAGGGTTGACGCAGAGAGAGCCAGCAAAAAGCTACCGATAGTAAACCTATAGAAACTGCGAAAGATCATGGGAAAAATTAAGAGCCTGGTAGATCATTGCAACTAAAAGTCATGGCCACGGAGGAGACAGGCTCGCGCAGACCAAGCGCGAACAGCGCCATAAAGCCCAGCCCGATGGCGCCTTATCTCACAGGCTTTTAGGGGACGCTCGCACGAAGATTTCTTTAGGCGGGGTTTCGAAATATTTTAAGAGGGCCGGACACAACCATCCTTCCATGTCCCGCTCCGGCCAGCGATACCAATTACCTTCGTATTCGGTTCGCGTCCAAACTAGCCGGGTAGTGTAGCCTGGAAACGGTTTTGCCGAGAAGATGATTTGGAATCCGTTTGAGGCGTCCGGGATGCATTCCGTCAACACATCCAGAATCTTATCGGCACCGCTGATGAAGGGTTCCCGAACGAGGCCGGTCGCTGCGTCGTCGAAGACCCAAACTCCTTCAAGCCTGTAGGGGAATATGACAGACACGGCATTCATTTTTCGGGTATTATCGACTGCTTGAATTCACAAGCAAACCGCACGGTGCCGTTGGAGAACCGCCCAAACGATGCCCGCTTCTCAGCAAATCGCCGTCAGGGTCGGACAAACAAATTGCTGGCCGGGGTTACTCGTTAATATTTAGAGTTGTTGCGGCAGGAACAAAAAAAATGCCCCTCGCCCGCTTTACAAGACGCGACACCGAACTGGCTATCCAAGTTTTTACCGATTTCAAAATGCCAAGAAAGTCTCCGCCCGAACGACGGTCGATTTTGAAAAAAACCGACTCCCCGTCAACCCAAACTCGCCCGCTATCCCGACGCCTGGCTTACGCGGCTGGCGCGATTACGTTGGCTACCCTGTCGACCGCAGGACTCTACCTTCTCTGGCATCGACCGGCTCCCCAAAGCCCGATTCGAATAGCGGTCGTCGCACCTTTGAGTGGTCCGTCGGAATACCGCGGTAAAGAAGCGCTTGATGCGGTCCATCTCTACTTTGACGAGGTTAATCGCCAAGGTGGTGTCCGCGATCATCCGCTTGAAGTTATCCCGTACGATGATGCCGACAAGCCGGTCATTGCCTCGGAGAAGGCGCGCGAAGTTGCTGCCAGCCAGGCATTGGTTGTGATCGGCCACTTCACCAGCCCAGCTTCTTTGGCCGGGGGCAAAATCTATCGGGAAGCCTCTATCCCGGCGATTACGGCGTTTGCCACTGTGCCGGGCGTCACTGCCGGCAATCCGTACTATTTTCGGCTCGCGATCGAAAGCTCCGCCCAGGGCCATTTCCTGGCAGCGTATGCCAAAAACGTTCTCGGCCAGCGGCGTGCGCGCGTTATCTTCAGCGATGAAGCCTATGGCCGATCACTCCGAGCCGCTTTTGCCGATGAATTTGTCGAGGAAGGCGGAGAGATGGAAGGTGAATGGGCGTGGGATCCGGACGGCCCGGTGGAGCAACACGCTGCCGTCATCGAACAGGCGTCTACCAATATTGCCAACGGCGAGTCAGGCGTTCTGGTTCTGGCGGTCGGCACGGACCTCACCAAGGAAGTGGTTCTGCGCTTGCGCCGAACTGGAGTTAACCCAGTCATTCTTGGCGGCAGCAGTCTAGGCAGCGATTTCCCGCAGCGCTTCCGAGATGAGCCTGAGGAACAGCGCGAACCGGGGTACTTTACTAACAATACTTATCTCGCTGCTCCGCTGCTGTTAGACAGTTCGTCCGAACGCTCCCTAGAGTTCAGCGAACAACTCTTCAACCGGTACGGCCTTCGTGCAGACGAGGTTTCGGCCAAATACTACGATGCAGCGCTCTTGATTGTGGAAGCGTTGCGCAGCGGCCAGGTCCAGTTAACCTCGCAAAGTCGCGACGCCGATCGGCGCACGATTCGCGAGTGGCTCGCCCGTCAGGTTAATCCTTCTCAAGCGATTACCGGTTTGACTGGACCGATGTATTTTGACCAGAACCAATCCGCTATCCTAAACGTACGCATCGGCCGTTGTACGGAAGGTCAGTGTGTGTCGGCGCCCATCCAGCTGGCAGCCGTTCCCGATCCTCGCCTGATCGACCTCGATCGAGAACTCGCGGCTGGGCATGTGATTCGAGTTCGCCAGCAGTTTTACTGGCTCCAGCGGGTTGTTTATACGGGTATCGACATTAACCAAATCAGCCGCGTCGATACCAGCAAGGGCACTTTTAGCTCCGATTTCTATCTCTGGTTCCGGTATGCCGGCGACGATGAGGTCCGCAGCGTCGACCTCAACGCGGCGACCGAAAAATCACCGTACGATGAAAAGTCACCGCTCCTGGAACAAAAACTGAATGGTCTCCACTACAGTTTGTATCGGATTCGAGGCGATTTTCGCAGCACGTTCGATTTTCACGACTACCCGTTTGATTCTCAGTCTCTGGTGCTGAGCATCACGAATCCGCGGATGACTCGTGAGCAAGTGATCTATGCGATTGACACTTTCGGACTCAAATTGCCGCGAGCCGGTGGTGGTGTCTCCCAACTTCCCGGGCTAGCTAACTGGGACTTTACACATGTCCTTTATGGTTCTGATACCCTAAGCTCGCATTCCACCCGCGGGCAGCCGAGCGCATTTCGGACTAATAACGAGACGCAGTTTTCCGGATTCAATGTGACAATCGGGATTAAACGCAAGACCCTGGTCTTCCTGATCAAGACATTGCTTCCGCTCCTTTTGTTAGTACTCGTTGTCTATGTGACTCTCTTTTTTCCTCCCAGCCTCACTAAAGAACGACTGACGATTGCGATTAGCGCCATGCTCGCCAGCGCCGTTTTACTGACCGCCATCAACAGCCAACTCACCGATGTGGGGTACACCACCGCGATCGAGTACGGCTTTTACGCATTCTTCGCGTTGTGCTTGTTCTGCGTCATTGCTGGGCTCATGACCGAGCGACTGCATACGCGAAAAAATCCTAACCTCGCCAACCGGTTTGATCTGGCCTCCCGAATTATCTATCCGCTCGCGGCGGTGACTGTCTTTGTCTGTTACTATTTTAGATACCACTGAGTTTGAGCGTGTTATAATGAATAGCCGGTGTCTGGTTTTAGTTTATCTGGTTTTGGTTTCTGCGTTCAACGCGCACCGCGCCGAGGCTGGAGTAGTCCTACAGGGCGGCGGCGCCACCTTTCCGTATCCGCTCTATGCCAAATGGTTCGCCGCCTTTAGCGAAATTGATAAAGGCGTAGACTTTAACTACCAAAGGGTTGGATCGGGTGAGGGGCAGAAACTCATCGCCACGCAAGCGGTCGACTTCGGCGCCAGCGATGCGCCGATGAGTTCTGAGGCTTTGGCCAATGCCCCGGGAACTATCCTCCATGTTCCAACCGTCGGCGGGGCTACCGTAGTGATCTTTAACCTGGCCCAAATCCGCAACGTACGGTTAGACGGGCCAACACTGGCCGCCATCTATTTGGGTAAGATCACTGAGTGGAACGACCCGGCAATTGCGGCTCAAAATCCGCAGATTAAATTGCCGGACGAAGAAATCACCACCGTCCATCGGTCGGAGGATTCCGGGACCACCTATATTTTTACCAGTTTTCTAACCTCGGCTAGTCCGGAATGGAAGCTGAAGGTTGGGCGCTCTGTTTCCGTAAACTGGCTAAACGGTGTCGGATTAAAAGGGAGCGACGCTTTGGTCAGTTACGTGAAGCACACTCCCGGCGCGATCGGTTATGTGGAATTGGCCTACGCCGCTGAGGATAATCTGCCTCACGCCAGCATTAAGAATTCGGCCGGAAACTATGTGCAAGCCTCCAGCGAATCGATCGCCGCCGCCCTTTCCGCCAGCTCGATTCCCGATGATTTTCGCTTGTCGCTCGTAAACGCGCCAGGCCCCGAGTCCTACCCAATCGCGGGCGTTACCTGGCTACTCGTATTCAGAAACCCTGACGATCCAACCAAAACTGCTAAACTGGTCGCGTTCTTGAAGTGGGCCGAAACCGACGGCCAAAAGATGGCTCCTGCCCTCAGCTTCGCTCCCTTACCGGAGACTGTTACCCAGCGCGTGCTAACCGAGATCAACACGATTTCCGCGCGAAACTGAGCCAGTGCCACACCGCGGAGCAGGGCGAGGCTCCCGACTCCGCCCCTCTTCCCCCCTTGCTACGTCGGGCTAGCAGGGGCGCCATAGTTCCGCGTCTGCGGAACGACGGCGGCCGTCCGAGCCGTGGCGCGTGAACAAGGCGGCGGCGGTAGGGCGAAGCTCCGCCTGAGCCGCGGGAGAAAGACGCCGCCTTGCCCTTTCGGTATTCACGCGCCACGGCTCGGGCGGAGCCTCGCCCTACCGCCCAGAGCGCGCCTCTACCGTCTCCCTATCGGCTCGAAGCCGAACGTTGCTCTATTCCTTGCCATCAAACACTGCCTTCAAGCGTTTGATGTCTAGCTTTTGCATCTGCCATAACGCTTTCAACATTCGGTGCGTGTTGTCAGTCTCTTCAGCTTTCAACAGTGCGCCAACAAACGTGGACCGTTCCCGTCGATCCCGGTCCCTCTTCCGGGTAGTGGGTGACACCCGTCCTCTTCGAATTCTTGAAGATTGAAGTATAGAACTGCACTGCTTCCTCGGCGTTATTATCGAACCACAGAAACGGGGTGATTTTTTGCATGGGTCGATCTCCCAAATGGAAAAGCTGTTGTAAAGAGAAAATTCTTGAGGACCAATCGACGAAAACTTCTGAGTTCAGAGCGTTTTTCTGGATGCTTGGTAAAATGTTAGCACTAGCGGCAGGAGGGATCGGATCTTGTAAGAACAGCGTGCCAGTCGGCGATACTTTTCAAACTAAGCCTGCACAACGAGCGGCGCGAAATTGCCTGGTGAAAGATGTCTTAGATTCCGTCTGTCAGTTGGAAGGTGAACTGATCATTGTAGTCGTATGGTGTCAGGTTCGGATACACCGGCGCCACCGGCGAGGTGCCGTAGATGTTGGTCACGCGGATGTCGACGGTCCCGACCCCGACGGGTGCGATTGCCGTGATAGTCGAGCCGTCCTCGGCCACGGTCGCGGAGGCCGCTGGCACGATCCCAAAATCGACGACGCTGTCTTGGCTGAAGCTGCAGCCGTCGGGGGGCGTGATCGTGACCGCCGTTCCGGGCGGGCCGCTGACCGGGTTCACGGATTCGACCACCGGTGCCAGGTTCGGCAGGGGGTTGTCGCCGAGTCCGAGGAGCGTGAGATAGGTGGTGTTGGCGTGCTGATAGCCGACCTGCACCTCGAACTTCTGGAAATCGGTCGTGGCTCCCGCCGGATAGGGCTCTGAAAAGATCGGCGTCACGTCACTTGGGTTGTTGAGTGCCGTCTGCTGCGTTGGCTGCCAATAGCTGTTGTTGTTCGTGTTCGCCGCGATACCCTTGATAAAGCCGCTAAGATCAGGCTCGTTTGCCACCGTCGGCCCTGGGCCCGAGATTGGCTTGCTATTGCTATTCGGGTAGAAGGGGTAAACAGAACTTTTTATCTGGTAGATTTCGTCCAGGTTCTGCCAGGCGTACGGGACGATATCGTAGTAGTTGTAGTAACACATGGCATGCGGGAATATGCCATCGAACAAATTGGCGAAGGCTTGATCCCCGGCGGTCGGCGCCGCGAATGTGTAGGGATAGATGCTCGTTGCCGACAGGAACTTCTGGGCTAGTAGATATAGGCTGACCGTCGTGACCAGCGCCCCGCCCAGGCTGTGTCCCGTGACGTAGAGCTCGCTGGGCGCGAAAATCCCGAGGCTCCCCATCAGCTCGGTGCCCATGATGATGTCGGTGAAAGCCTCCATGGCGCCCTGGGAGATGTTGCCACCGCCGCCCGCCGTGAAAGGCAGCATAAGGCCCACCTCCATGTCTTCGGAGGTGTCGATCGGCGAGCCGGCCACCGTGCCGCGGAGACAGAGTGCGTATTGCGGACTGACGCCTGTATTGTTCTTGGCGATATAAGCGAGGTTTGCGCGGCTCGCTGTGAGACCGACCCAGATCGCACTCCATTGGCCGCCCGTGGCAAGGCTGGTGTTGGCGAGCTGCGAGTTAATCCCGGTGAGAATCCGCTGCTCTTGCTGCTCCAGGCTTTCGCCGGACGGCCGCTCGGTGGCTCCGGTGGCCGCGAGCGCCGCCAGAGTCATCATCACTTGCTGCGTGGTCGAGCTCATTTGGACTCCCTCCGCTCTATTCGGAGTTCCTTTACTTTTCGGTGCCCTAAGGTGTTGCCTTCGGTACTCGATATGTTTGGAATAAAAGGCAGGCCAGTTGTAATGGGATTCATGGTGGAGACTATAATTATGGTAATTATTACCGCGCGGCGGAGCGGAAGCAAGCTCCATGTGGGGACACCTCAAGAAAGGCAAATTTACGCATGTGCTCGAGCTTATAAAGACCAAGCCCGAGCGCCAAAAGCCGAAGTCTGGCGGCCGTCAACAGAACACTTGAATTGGAGCCTATTTGTCAGCCGTTTGAGACTTTCCCCGTAGATTTTCGTCCAGCAGGAATAGTTCAAGAAAGTCGTATTGTCTCCAATCTAGATCGGTGCCGAATTGCCGGTAATTCTGTTCGCCATTGGTAACGTTTTTTGTTTTGATTCTTTTGTTGATGTGGTGGGAAGGTAACTGCACGAAAAGTTAGAGACCCCAAAGACAAGCCGTACCTGGAGCAGTCCATGGAAGAGGAACAAATACGTGAAGCCCTGAATACGCACTGGCGCGCGTCGGCAGCCGGCGATGCAGACGCGGAACACGATATTTACGATGCTGATGTCGTATGCGATTATCCTCAGTCAGGCGAGCGAATCCTCGGGCGAAGCAATTTGCAAGCCTTGCGAAGTCATCATCCCGGCAAGCCGTCAGGCTTCGACGTTAAGCGAATTCTCGGAAACGGTGATCTCTGGATCACGGAATACACAATCACGTACCAGGAGCGATTATCATACACAGTGAGTATTATGGAGTTCCGCAACGGAAAGGTCGTGCACGAGACACAGTATTTTGCGGATCGCTTCGAGGCGCCGGCCTGGCGGAGCCAATGGGTTCAGCAGATCGCGTGACGCCGCACTGAGGCGAGATTGACCCAGATCGGCGGCCGAGCTTTCATTCCTGCTTTGATGATGGCCCGTCGGAAAGTTATAGCCTGCATCGCTCACAAATCTTCAGAGATTCGTGAGCGATGCAGGCTAAGGTGGCTGTATATGCGATCTGACATTATTCCCGGGGCAATCTTCCCCGACTATGAGCTTTCCGATCATGCCGCGAAACGTCGGAAGCTCTCTGAACTGCAAGGACAACATCCAATGGTTCTCATCCTCAGCCGCGGAGGTTTCTGCCCCAAGGACCGCCGGCACGCTGAAGGGCTTGTTCAACTCCATCGTGAG
>Ga0213878_10000444_pt1 | contig 15419 bp, 10 predicted proteins | sample VelepicoBEBS_R02_FD_161053 | JGI IMG/M metagenome (GOLD analysis project Ga0213878, IMG submission 161053) | Vellozia epidendroides bulk soil microbial communities from rupestrian grasslands, the National Park of Serra do Cipo, Brazil - BS_R02 | ecosystem: Environmental > Terrestrial > Soil >... | reverse complement strand
CTTCTTTTTACGCCATTCCTGGCACTTCGTGCCACGCTACTCTCATAAGTCCCTCCGGGACAATAAGTCGCCGGGCGACAACAATTGACTTAGCGCCCATGGGCTGAAGCCCTGGGCTAAGATCCGTAACCGCTTCGCGGTAAATCCGACAAGCTCGTAGGCTGCCCAAACGTCACGCCTTCGGCGCTGAAAGATGGCCAAACTCCAGGCGCGGGCCTTCCCGGCCCAGGCAAAGTTGTTAGCGTGGCTTCTTCCCTAAATCGCTGCCGGGTTTGACCGTGACTGCCGGGGAGTTCGTCGGTGCAGCCGACGCCGGTTTTTGAGCACTGGGGGACGGGGTCGCAGCTGGACGGTTCGCGTTCAGTTTCGTGATGACCGATTCACTGAAATCGTAGTTGTCTCTTACATACAACAGCACCGGAACAATGTTGTTCGCGCTAAATCCGGATTTATCGAAGACGATGTCGTAGTTCTGCGACTTTACCTGATCGTTAACGACTTTCATGATCTCTTCCACGATGCCGTCGCGCATCCGCTTCAATTGATCTTGAATCTGTCTCTCCCGTGTTGCGCGGAAATCGGAGATCTCTTTTTCCAAGCCTTTGGTTTCGGCTATCTTGGAGTCGCGTTCCTGTGCCTTTTGATCTTTCGAAGCACCGCTCAGCTCCGGCTTATTAATCTCTTCATTCAACTTATTGATCGCATCGAGATTCTTCTTGTATGCATCCATCCGTTGATCGAGTTCATCCTTGTAGGCCTTCTGAGCCTCCTTGAGCTTGTCTTCGGCTTCGTGCGTCTTGTAGTACGCGGTAAAGACCTTTTGCATGTCGATTGTGCCGACCTTCATCTCAGCACGCGCCTGAGTCGCTAAGCCACCGCTTACAGCCAACACACAGATCATCGTTAACAATGAGGATTTCTTCATAAAATATTCCGACTAGTACGATTCAAGGGAACTCGATTTGAGGTGAGACCGGAAGAGGGATTTTTCGTTCAAAATTGGTATCCGACACTGAATTGGAACTGGCCGCTTTTGCTACTGAATTGGTCTTCCTGAATTGGATAGCCGTAATCAAGCCGAATCGGCCCGATCGGCAAGTCTAAACGAACTCCGACCCCAATATCCTGATTGAACCCACCGGAAAATTTGCCCGGCGGCGCACCTTGAGGTACGACCTTCTGCGGACTGAAACTCCAAGAGCCGGGGTTGACAAATCCGGCATCATAGAAAACCGCGAAGCGCACCCGTTCAATGATTGGGATCGTGTATTCTATCGTGTATCTGACGAGGGTATTACCGCCGACCGCATTCCCCTCGAAATCCTTAGGTCCTACATCGCGGAATCTGAACCCTCGGAGTGTATTCGCGCCACCGGTATAGAGGCGGTCGAAGACAGGGACTATTGTATTGGAAGCGCTGTCCCAGTTCGCTACAGACGCAATTTCACCGTTCAACAAGAGGATCGTGTCGTAGGGAAGATGGAAATACTGGGACACGTCGAGGTCAAGCCCGTAAATTTGGACGCTGCCTCCAAGGAATCCGCCGGAGACGTAGGTCGAAAAATCGATTCGCGTTCCTTTACGGGTAAGAAAAGCGCTGTCGCGCGTATCATAGGTAAAACCGATCGTCGCCCGGCTCTCGAGATTGCTCTCACCTCCTTGTTTGATGAGGTCAAAAAGTTCCGGCGTAATGGTACTGCTGTTGATGTTGTAGAGGTCGATTTCCTGGATGGTGTAGTCCAACTTCATCGACAGGAAATTCGTGATCGGCTTACGGGCGAAGATGTCGAATCCGTAATCCCGCTGGTCATACTCGGTGCTGTAGTAGTTGAACTCATCAAAAAACAGTCGGCCGCCCACAGCTAGCCGTTGATCGAGAAAGTAGGGTTCACTCAGCTCTACCGAAGCGTTTTTTGTCTGGGTACCGAGTTGAACCCTGGCCCTGAACTTCTGCCCTGCACCGGTGAACGTCCTCCAGTTGGTAATATCGAAGTTCCCCTGAGACAATTCCGCAAATCCCAGCAAGCCGTCGGTCGTACTGAATCCCAAGCCAAAATTCAAATTCCCGGTTCGTTTTTCCTGTACGATTACATTCAGATCCTTGCGCCCCGGAACCGCGGTATCGCTGGCGTAGGTGTCGACCCGCTCGAAATATTGCAGGCCTTCTAAGCGCTTCTTGCTGATATCAACGCGCACTGTGTCAAAGACATCGCCGGGCGACAGCACAATTTCCCGGCGAATGACCTTATCCTTGGTCCGGGAATTGCCGCTGATGTTGATGTGCTCCACGAATGATTGGATACCTTCATCCACCTTGTAGGAGAGATTCACCAAGGCCGGTCCCGCAGGCGTGGTCTCCACGTTCACTTTCGCGTCGGCGTAACCGGCAACGCCATAGGCATCCTCGACTGATTTAATATCCTTTTGGAGCTTTTGCGGCGAAAAAACTTTGCCCTCGGTGACCTTGATTACCCTTCGAAAATTTGGCTCGGTCACAATATGTAGGCCAGTGACCGTCACCGTCCCAACGTGGTATATCTGGCCTTCGTTCAAGTAGATCGTAATAGCGACGTTCTTCTTATCTAATCGATCTATCCTCACATCCGTAACCTGGACGTCAGCGTAACCGTTATCCTGATAGAGCTCCTTGATCTTCTGAACATCGCTGTCGAGTTGCTGATTGTTCAAACGGCCAGCACCGGTGACGAAGCCAAGGATGTTATTTTCCTTCGTTTTCATCTCCTTGCGAAGCCTCTTCGACGTAATGGCCGTGTTCCCGACGAACCTGATTCGCTTAACGACTGCTTTCCGACCTTCACTAATCGCAAAAGTAACCCGGGCAGTTCCTCTCTCCTCGTTTACGTCGACCTTATATTGGACATCGGTGTCCGGAAAACCTCGCTTTTGATACAGCTCGACAAGCTTCTGACGAGCTTGTTCCAGAGTTTGTTCGTCAAGAGGTGTGCCGGTTTTCAAATTCAGCTCGCGGCGAATCCGTTTCGTCTTCACCGCTTCGTTCCCCTGAATCGCCACCTCCGTCAGGGTCACGCGCGTTTGTACCACGACAATCACTTTCACGCCGTCCGGCAGCGGCTCCCCGTAAATTCGGACGTTCGTGACTAATCCCGTCGCGTAGAGCGCGCGCACGTCATCCTCAACTGTCTGCTCAGAGTATGGCTGGCCTACAGTCGTCTTCATGTTCGACAAAATTCTCTGACGGCTCAAAGTCGCGGGACCGGCATATTGAATCTCGATCTGACGGACGATCGCCGCCTGCTGCGGCTTTTCCGGTTGCGGCGGCGCCTGTGATTCAGGCCCGGGTGCCGGCGGATTTTGGCCGGCCGGAGGCAGCGGAGGCTGTCCGGGAGCCTGTTGCTGCTGGGCCTGCCCCTGCGGATTAAGGAACGCCAGAAGGATCGTCACCAAAATCCAGATGCGGTAGCGGGGACTCGGGAAATTCATAATGTGGAAGACCGACAACAGATCAGAGCGAATGGGCGTAATTCATGACGATGACGTTACAAACGTCAACAGAAAAACCATGCCGAGGACAGAGTAATGCTCAAAGGCCGCTGACCTAGTCGACCAGCTCGTACCAGTTGTTCCGAGTCCGTGGCTCAAATCCTGCCTCGGCAATTAACAACTCGATCTCCTCCCGGGTGATCCGAAACGAAGTTCCGGCACTGCTCACCACGTTCTCTTCCATCATAACTGAACCGAAGTCGTTCGCCCCGTATCGCAGCGCAATCTGACCTATTCTCGGGCCTTGAGTTACCCAGGAACTTTGCAAATTCTCGAAGTTATCCAGATAGATTCGAGAAAGAGCCTGCGTTCGCAGGTATTCTGCCGACCCCACCGGGGCTGCCTTCAGGACAACGTTTCCGGGTTGAAACGTCCAGCAGATAAAGGCGGTAAAACCCCTGGTCTGATCCTGCAGCTGCCGAATTCGTTCCAGGTGTTCGATTCGATCTTCCACCGCCTCAACGTGCCCAAACATCATCGTCGCGCTGCTGTTCAAGCCCAGGTCGTGCGCCGTTCTCATAACCTCAAGCCATTGCGCGGTATTGCACTTCAGCGGTGCAATCCGATTGCGCACCTGATCAACCAGGATTTCACCCCCACCGCCCGGGATAGATCCAAGTCCAGCCTCTTTGAACCTCAGAATAACTTCCCGCAAAGGCATCCGGAACACTTCCGCAAAATGATTGAATTCCGGAGGACTGAAGGCGTGAATGTTGACCTGCGGATATTTCTCCCGGATGTGATTAAGCAAGTCCAGGTAGTAGTCAATGCCCAGCTTCGGGTGGTGACCGCCCTGCATCAAGATCTGGATCCCGCCGATCGATACAAGCTCATCAATTTTCCGATCGATATCTTCGTGACTCAGAACGTAATGATCAGCATCCCTCTCCGTTCGGTAGAACGCGCAAAACTTACAATAAACATTGCAGACGTTTGTGTAGTTAATATTGCGATCAACGATATACGTCACGATCTCGCTTCCCCGACCCTGAAACGCCTCGCTCTTAGCCCTTTGCCGGCGATGATCGGCCAGTTGCCCAAGTTGATTTAAGGGGAGTCCGTATAACTCCTTGGCGTCCTCGGCCGTAATCCGTTCACCATCCAGAACTTTGTCAACTACTCGCGAATCCGAGATCGTAGCGTTCATTAGCGAAGCTTATGATACGTTATTTCGCAGTATCCTCAAGGATGGTAGGAGGCGCGCCCCGGCGCGAAGAAGTCACACACAGGTCACAGAGGTCAGAAAAGGTCGGGAAGGTTTTTGGAGATTGAATAAATACTAACGATGGCATTGGGTTTCCCTCGATTCGGAACACCTTTAAGATAACCTTTGTGACCTCCTCTGACCTTCGTGACCTCTGTGTGACTTCTTTGCGCTACCGGCCGTTATTCGGATAATAGCTTTGCAACGACCTCATAAACCTTTTTGCCGGTCTCCTTTGTCTGAACGTTGCCCCCTGCCGGGCCTTGCCCGCCCCTCAAACGGTCCGCGATTGATTGTAGCGTAATCAAAGCACCTGTTTCGCCAATCGGTCGAATCCAATAATGCTTTGACAATTCTGAATAGTCTGGCCGCAAACCAGTCAAGACAACGATCTGGTCGTCCCAAGGCATTGCGTCGAATATGTCACTGAGGTAAAGCGGCTCAGGTTCCCAAATCGCCCCGGTGTCTCCCTCGGGCAATATCCAGCCGGCATCGGGTTGGATTCTGTCCAGGGCTCTCCCAATGATGTCCCGAATGACGCTGCTGTCTTTCGGCTGGTCGAGCGTGACCACCAGATGATTCGCCGCGGCGAGCCGTTGGCCAAGCGGAACGATAGCTTCTACGACCCCTTTGTCCGCGTGGACTACGTCTCCACGCATCCGAACAAGTTGTTTCCGATCTGCTCTCCAGCCTTTGGGCGTCTTATGCAAATCAATCCTGGCGACGTATGTTTCCCCTCGTCCAAAACAGAAATTCTGCGATAGAACCACACCGGTAAGCGACGCGCCGGTCGGCAGATCCGCCTCGCTCCGGGTATCGGCGGTTTGCCCCGACAAAACATCGGCCCCGGTTTGCACCAGCCTCTCGACTAGTTCCGGTTGTCGGGCAAAATCTGCATTCAGTGCCACGCAGACATTGAGCGTAGGCCGGCCGTGACTGGTTTGATTGATCACCGGCACACGGACGGCATCGACCCCGGTGGGGACACTACCCGGCGTCAATGGCCACCCGGATGATTCATCCGGACAAAACACCGCGAAGAGCCTGACCTCCAACCTGCCCTTCTTCAAGACGATCGACTCATTTCGAGGCGCCGGTGGATCGCCAGAACGTTCCGAACGAAACGGAACCAGCATCGGCGCCTGGACTTCGCTTAGTGATCTCTTGGTCAGCCGAATGTCCTGGTTTCCCAGAACAATCGCGTCGTAACCTACCTTGTTGAAAAACGTAGCCACATTTTCAGAGTCCAGCACCTCAGACGCGAACGATCCAGAGAGGCTGTTGCCCGAATCGAACAAAACCACTTCGGCACCTGTTTTCGCCGCTTCCTCCCGCACCGATCTGACATAGGCGCTGATATACTGATAGGTCTGCCGTGGCGCGGAATGGCTCAGACTCACCGGGTAGATATTCCCATGAAGACAGCCGGTTTGAAGAATGATCAAGCTCACGGGTTCTGAACGCCTGCCGCAACCGGACAACATCATTGCGCAACCCATCAGAGCAATCGAGCAACGACGAAACACGCAGTTCATTCTAAGCAGCACTCATAACTGACTGGCCAGATTTATTTGCTTAAGAGCCCCGACATTTTATTGATTTGAGCGTTGGAAATCCGAATGTAGATCGTTTGTGGCGGAAAACTTTTATCAGGAAACTGTAGAGGCTCCTAAAACCGCCTTTGACCTGTCTCTCCGGCCCCCCTTATTCAGCGAGTTCCAGGGCCAAACTCGCGTCCGCGAGCGGCTGGAATTGATGGTGCAGGCCGCCAAAAAGCGAGGCGACGTACTCGAGCATGTCCTGCTCAGCGGTCCGCCCGGACTGGGAAAGACCACGCTGGCCTTCATCCTGGCCAACTCTATGGGCGTTAACATCAGGACCACCAGCGGCCCGATGATCGAAAAGGCGGGAGACCTGGCCGGTATTCTGACCACCCTCGAACGCGGGGATATTCTTTTTATCGATGAGATCCATCGGTTACAAGCCGCCATCGAAGAATATCTCTACCCTGCGATGGAAGATTTCCGATTGGACATCATCATCGACCAAGGGCCTAACGCGCGTAGCGTGCGGCTTAACCTGCCCAAATTTACTCTGATCGGTGCTACGACTCGGGCAGGCTTGATCAGCGCGCCGCTACGCTCCCGCTTCGGCATGACCAGCCGGCTCGATTACTATGGAATTGAAGATCTGAGCCAGATTATCCGGCGCAGTGCAGGGTTGATTGGTGTCGGCATCGACCAGGAGGGTTGTGACGAGATTGCCTCGCGGGCTCGCGGGACACCGCGGGTGGCCAACAACCTGTTGCGCTGGGTGCGCGATTACGCTCAGGTCAAATCCAGCGGCTACATCACCAAACTTGTCGCCGACAAAGCCCTCGAAATGCTTGATATCGACCGGGATGGGCTGGACGAAATGGACAAGCGGATACTGGAGGCGCTGGTCGTTCGTTTCCAGGGAGGGCCGGTAGGAATCACTTCGCTCGCTGTTTCGGTCGGAGAAGATTCGGCAACAGTCGAGGAGGTCAACGAACCATACCTGATTCAGGAAGGCTTTATTAAACGCACGGCACAAGGCCGCGTGGCGATGCCAAAGGCCTACGAGAAGTTAGCAATCAAAATCCCTTTGCACCGCCAAGGAGAACTGTTTTAGGCGGCATCGGAAGCGCCCTACCGCGCCCGACACGCATTCACTCCCCCGAGCGCCCCTTCCTCGCACCCCGTGGCGGCGCTTCCCCACCCTGCTGTCCTTCCGGATATTTGATTGTTGTCGGCCAGACGACCCGCCAAGGTTGCCGCTTCAGTTTATCGGTCAATTGGTTAAGGTCCTGCACGATGAGATCAAACCTGGGCAACGCCGAGTTCATCGTCTTGTCCAACGAATCCAGAATGATCTTCAACCGAGCCGAGGCGGCTCTAAAATTCGCTAGAGTCTTCTCAAGATTGTTGTCCTTTTCCAGTTGACCCGTCACATCTTTGACGGTTGAAAGTACGTCCTGGAACTTCGTGAGCGCAGAATCGACCCCTCCGCCCTTTTCGGTGATACCTTTGAGATTTGCGCCGACACCTTCAAAGTTCTTCAGCGTTTGGGTCAAAACAGAGTCGTGCGCTGTTAGCGCTGTGAGGTTTTGCGAGGTTTTCTGCAACTCGCGCAACGTCGCTTCCGACTGCTTCAGGGCAGGTTCGAGCTTTTGAATAATCATCGGACCCACCTCCCCGAGATCAGGCGCACGCGTGCCGACGAATTTTTCATTCGGTTCCGCTAATCCCGAGGCAGGGTTCCCGTTTGTAAAGTCGATTACGAGCTCAGCCAGCAGTCCAAAACTTCGCATCGAGACGGTGGTCTCCTTGTAGATCTGCGAATCCTGGGCAACCTGAACTCGAACCATAGCCTCGTAATTGAGTTGGTGCTCCGGGCGATCGTTCAGTGGCACCGGCGATTGGATGTTGGCTACCGTTCCAATTTTCCTTCCAGCTAACATCACTGCTGCACCCGGCTTGACACCCGCAGCATTATCAAAATATACAAAAAACATTTTTTGCGGCCTGAACAAGCCGGGAGAAGAAATGTACAAAACGACGCTGACCACGAGGCCGAGCGTTAAAATCACCAAAAGTCCGGTGCGAACTTCATTTCGCAGAATCTGCATGCGCTGGTGTCTCCATTATCGGCCCTTCCGTCGTTCCGGTCACAAATTGGTGAACGACCGGGTTATCCGAGGCGCGAAACCGGTCGGGGGTACCATCCTCGATAATCTTGCCCTGATAGAGCATGGCCATCCTCGTAGCGATTCGAAATGCACTTTCCATCTCGTGTGTGACAATGACTGACGTTGTATTCGTTTTCTCAGTCAGACTGATAATCAGTTCGTCGATCACAGAACTGATCACCGGGTCAAGTCCGGCCGAAGGCTCGTCGAATAGGATCAGTTCCGGCTCCATCATCAGCGCGCGAGCCAGGCTCACGCGCTTCCGCATCCCGCCGCTGAGCTCCGCGGGCATGTTCCCCTCGGTCCCGCTCATCCCCACGATGGCGAGGTTTTGCTTGACCAACCTGTCGATCTCCTTTTTCGAACTGCGGCCTAACTCCTCCACTGGCAGCGCGAGATTCTCTCGCACAGTCATGGAGCTGATCAATGCCGAGTACTGGTAGACCATCCCTATACGGCTGCGGAGCAAATTCAATTTGCTCCGACTTAGCCTCTGAACCTGGAGATGGCGGTATCTCACCACGCCAGAGGTAGGTTTCAATATGCCGAGGATCAGCCGTAACATCGTGCTTTTACCGCCGCCGCTCTGACCGAGAATGACCAGTCTGTCTTTGCCAAAGACTTTAAGATTGATCCCGTCCAGAACGGTCTTCTCCCCAAACCGGAGCATAATGTTATCGAGATGAACCAACGGTGTTTCGCTCATCCAGTGATCTTTGTAACCATAATATTGAATAATGTATCGAATCCGATCACGGTTGTAATCGAGACCACCACGCTGTCTGTCGTCGCCCTGCCGACACCCTCGGCGCCTCCCGTTACTGTAAGACCTTGGTAACAGGCAATTAGGCCGATCAGGAGCCCGAAGAACATGGCCTTAAATAAACCGATAACTATATCGCTGATTATCAGGCTCGTCATGATCGCATCGAAATAGAACGCAGGTACCAGATTCAGCGTCGCCCAGGAAATCAACGCCGACCCTACGAACGCCGCAACGCACGAAAGCACCGAAAGGCAAGGCATCAGGCTAGCTATCGCCACCAGTCGGGGAGCCACAAGAAATCGCAATGGTCCAATACCCATCGCCTCGATTGCCTCCACTTCTTCGGAAACCTGCATTGTACCAAGTTCAGCGGTGTAGGCCGCGCCGATCCGAGCCGCCAGAACGATGCCGGTCAGCAACGGTCCCAATTCTCGTGTGAAGGCGATCGCGATCAGCGTTGGGACCAATCGTTCAGTACCAAATTTTTCCAACTGATACCCCGTCAACAACGCCATCGTAAGCCCGAGAAAAAATGAAACCATCAGAACCAGCGGGACCGATCCGACACCGGTTCGATCGGTTTGCGCAAACAGCATCGAAGCTCTGAAGGGTAGCCTCCCGCGGCGGATGCTGTCTCCGATTTCTTCCAGCGTGTTTAGAAGGAGCCAGAAAATGCTGCCAATGTGGGCAAGAGCCCGCCCGGTCAAGTAACCAATCCGATAGAGCAATTTGTACTAATCAGGCTTCGTACAGGCCGAGGCAAGCAAAAATCCTATAGGATTCAGGAGCTGCCCAGCCTCAGACTTGCGGTGCAGAAGACGCTAGGCTGCATCTCTGATAAATCTTCACCGATGCAGCCTAGCGTCTTCTGCACCGCAAGTCTGAGGCTGGGCAGCTCCTGAATCCTCAAAAAACAGCCCACTTTCGCAGAGCTTCGCGTAAATGCCGTCCAACTCGAGCAGTTGCTCGTGATCGCCCCGTTCCACTATCTGACCCCGGTCCAAGACGAGGATCTGGTCGGCGTGCCGCACCGTCGACAGGCGATGCGCTATCACAAAACTTGTCCGGCCTAACAAAAGGCGATTCAGCGCCTCCTGAATCTGCCGTTCGGTCTCAGTGTCGACGCTGGCGGTAGCCTCATCCAGAACCAACAATGGCGGATCTTTCAAGATCGCGCGAGCGATCGAAATCCGCTGCTTTTCTCCAACGCTCAGGCGTATGCCTCGCTCGCCAACCGTCGCATCCAAACCCTGCGGCAATTGTGAGACAAACTCTGCCGCGTTCGCCGCGCGAAGCGCGCTCCAAATCTCGGGCTCCCTCGCCTCAGGTCTGCCAAACAACAGATTCTCACGAATCGTTCCATTAAATAGAAAGCTTTCCTGACTGACGAATCCGGTGGCATTGCGGATCGCGTGCTTAGAAAGGTCGCGAATTGACCGGCCATCAATTAAAATATCTCCCCCGCCTTGATCCAACTCGTAAAAACGCAACAGAAGATTAACCAAGGTTGATTTTCCGGCTCCCGTCGCGCCCACTAGGGCAATGGTTTGCCCTGGCTCAGCTACGAACGCGATATGTCTTAACACAGGTTGCTCCACAGCGTAGGAAAACGATACGTCTCGGTATTCAATACGGCCGATCGGATCAAACGGTTCCCTTTCACCGAGATCGGCCTCGGGCGCCTGATCTAGGATTTCGAATACGCGATCTCCCGCAGCACGCGCACTTTGAACCATCTGATTTAGTGCATGCAGCCTACCGATGGGCTCGTACAGGTACCGAACCAGAATCAGAAATGCCACCAGTTCACCAATAGCCAGGCGACCCTGGAGAACGGCGAATCCTCCGAACCCGGTGACGATCACGAGCCCGCATGAGGTCAGAAAATCCATCGATGGCGAGTAGATTGCCCAGAACTTCATCACCACCAGCGTTGCTTGCTTCAATCGTTTGCTCGCCTCATTGAACTTCTCATGTTCCTGCGCTTCCCGCACGTAAGCTTTGATTTGGCGGACGCCCGATAGGTTATCGTGGAGTAACGAGTTCATCGCAGACGCGGCCTGCCTTTGTGACCTGTAACGCGATCTCGCCGTTAAAGTGTAGGCCATTGCACCGGCAACCAGAAGCGGGATCGGCAACATCGTCAGGGTCGCCAGCCAAGGTTCCCGGACGAAGAGTAAGACGCTGACGATCAACACCTGCAGCAGTGCAACGGTTCCCTGCTCGACACCGTCGATAAGCACGCGCTCCACCGCGTTTACATCCTCCAGTACCCGCGTCATAATGTCGCCGGTGGCGCGGTGGTCAAACCAGCGCAGCGGCAATTTTTGTATGTGGTCGTATAGGTCGCTGCGCAGATCGAAAATGACCTTCTGTTCGAACATGTTGTTCAAAATGATCCGAATTCCATCGGCTACGCTCTGCACAAAAAATGCGCCAACCGTCAAGAGGGCCAGTGGCAGGATCAGTTCCGGTTTCCGACCTCGAATCCCCTCGTCGATCACTCGCTGCGTCACCATCGGAAACACGATAACCATTAGTGTCCCGAGTACCGCGAATCCCACTGTCCCAATCGCCATCCATCGGTATCGTCGAATGTATCGGAAGACACGAAGAATCGTTCGCATCAAGTAGCCTACGTCGGAGAAAGCGAGAAGCCAAGGAGCCAAGAGCCAAAGAAGCCGGAAGAGGGAGTACAGGAGCCAGGAAAAGAGAATCGACTTCTGAATTCTTGAATTCTTTCCCTCCCCCCGTTAAGTCCCCGTGTCGTGCAGTCCCATCTTCCTATCTACGAGCTTCAGGAGCGAATCATCGAATCACTGCAAGCCTTCCCCCGCCTTATTCTGCAAGCACCGACAGGTTCCGGGAAGTCAACCCAGGTTCCGCAGATCCTGCTTGATAAAGGTATCGCCGGCAATGGTCAGATCATCGTTCTGCAGCCGCGACGATTGCCAACCCGGATGTTGGCAGCGCGGGTAGCTTTTGAAAGAAACGTCCGCTTAGGTGAAGCCGTCGGCTATCAGATCCGACTCGACAATGTGTCGACCCCGAATACCCGGATCCGGTTCGTAACCGAGGGAGTCCTGCTACGCCAAATGGTCGGTGATCCGGCTCTAACCGGGGTCAGCGTGCTTATTTTCGACGAATTTCACGAGCGTCACCTTTACGGCGACATCGGGCTGGCTCGGGCACTCGACATTCAACACTCGATTCGTCCTGACCTGAAGATCGTAGTAATGTCGGCCACACTGGACACCGTTCTGGTGGAGTCCCACTTGCGACCATGTAACGTTCTGACTTCCCAAGGACGCACGTTCCCGGTCGACATCGAATATTTGAAGCGCGAGACGATTGATGAGCCCCCGTGGGAGCTTGCTGCAGATGCCTTCGCCCAGGCTGACGATGATGGCGGTGATGTTCTTATATTCATGCCGGGCGCTTTCGAAATCGCGAGAACAATCGAGGAGATTAGGCGCTCCAAATTCGACGGAGTTATCTTGCCTCTCCATGGTGACCTGTCTCCGCGGGCACAGGATGCCGCCGTAGCCACTTATCCTGAACGAAAGATCGTTGTTTCTACCAACGTTGCCGAAACCTCGTTGACCATCGATGGCGTGACGCTCGTAATCGATAGCGGCTTGGCGAAGATCGGAAAGTACGACCCCCATCGGGGCATCAATACCCTCATTACTGAAAAAATCAGCCGGGCTTCGGCTGACCAGCGAGCCGGCCGTGCCGGTCGAACCGCGCCGGGACGATGCATCCGGCTTTGGTCGGAACGGGATCAATTGGGCAGGCGTCCGCAGGACCTGCCAGAGATTAAACGGCTCGATCTCGCAGAGGTTTTGCTCAACTTGAAAGCGGCCGGAGTAATTGATCTCGAAAGATTTGCTTGGATCGAGGCGCCTGATCCGAAATTCTTACGCCGCGCTATCACGCTACTCGAGGATCTCGGGGCATTGGACCGACAGGATGGGAAAATCACCGCACTCGGATATCGCATGCTCTCGTTCCCGGTTCATCCTCGGTACTCTCGAATGCTTTTGATAGCGGACAAACTCGGTTGTGTTCCGACTGTCGCACTCATTGCGGCGCTTACTCAGGAGCGGCATCTGCTCAGACGAAGCGAAAACAACCAGATGGAGCATGATCGGGAGCTGATACTTGGCAAAGAGGTCGAGTCAGATTTCTTCGTTTTGATACGCGCATGGCTTTATGCTCAGCAATACGGCGCGGATAAGGCGCGCCGTCTTGGGGTTCGCTTTGCTGTTGCGCAACAGGTAGCGCAGGTTTTCGAGCAGTTCATCGAGATCGCCCGAGCCGAAGGGCTCAACGTCGATAAAAGGGTCGATGAGTTCGATGCCGAGGCACTTGGTAAAGCCATGTTGGTGGGATTTTCAGATCACTTGGCTAAAAGGATTGATGGAGGGACTCTGCGCTGTGATCTCGTCCATGGCAGGCACGGGGTGCTGGCACGGGAGAGCGTAGTGCACAAAAGCCCTCTGCTGGTTGCGGCTGAGATTCGCGAAATTCAAGGCCGGGACGATGAATTGATCGTTCTTCTTTCTCAGGTGACGGGCGTACACGAAGAGTGGCTTCGTGAGCTATTCTCTGGCGACTTTCGAGAGTCTGACCAGGTGATGTTCGATCCTGTGACCCGGCGAGTGCAGGCAAGAAGAGACCTTCTCTTCCGAGATCTCCTTCTCCACAGCACAAAGCTCGATACACCGCCACTCGCAGTAGCGGCCGAAATGCTGGCGAAAGAGGTCATCGCCGGCCGGTGTCCGCTGGCGAACTGGTCTCATGAGGTAGAGCAATGGATCGTTCGCCTCAACTGCTTATGCCGATGGTACCCCGAGTTGGCGCTACCGACGATTGACGCGGACGCGCGCCTCCATTTGGTCGAACAAATATGTCACGGCGCGGTCAGCTACAAAGAAATCAAGGATCGCAATGTCTGGTCCGTTGTTAGATCCTGGATTTCGCCGGCACAGCAGCAGGCAATTGATCACTTCGCACCCGCCCGGTACGAACTACCCAATGGCCGGCAAGTCAAACTGCAGTACGTCGAAAATCAGTCCCCAGTGCTGGCCGCACGGATCCAGGATCTGTACGGAGTCGCCGGATCCTTGAAAATCTGCAACGACCGCATTGCGATTCTCGTGCACATCCTTGCGCCCAACCATCGCCCGATCCAGATCACCCAGGACTTGTCAAACTTCTGGAAAGAAGCTTATCCAAAGGTCAAACAGGAATTGCAGCGCAAGTACCCGAAACACGAATGGCGGTGAAAGTAGCCTCCATCGCTCGAAAATCTCTAAAGATTTGTATAACCACGGGTTCGTTTCGAGCCAGGACGCGGCGAAGCGCGTCCCTACCAAACGATCTGGTAGGGCCAAGTTTCACCTTGGCCTTGTGGCGGCCGGCGTGCTACCGGCCTCGAGCGCGCCCCTACCGGCTATTCTCCCTCCACGGCTTACCGGCTTGGTAGCTCAGCAGGCGGCGCTGATAGAACGGCACATCCTGTTGCGATCCGCGCAGAATCGCTTTTTCCTCCCATTTCTGTGCAGAGCTGAAGTCGCCCGCTTCTGCATACGCGGCGGCTAGAACGTCGAGCACGGTGTCGTCCTTCCACAGGCTGAGTTTTGCAGCTTCAGTAGCCAGCGCAACCGCAGATGCACCGTTGCGAATCTGCCCGTCTGCTGAAGTGGCGTAGAGCCAGGCGGCGCCGGCTCGACAGATCGGATCGGTCTTCGAAAGTTTGATTGCGGTCTGAAAGTCGTTTAGCGCTTCGCTCTTCCGTCCAAGCCGACTCAATGCGTTGGCTCTTAATGTATAAAGCTGCGCCAAATTCAACCGGTTGGCGTCTCCCTTATTATTTTGAATTGCTGCGTCCACAGCCTCGATTGTGTCCTTCGGTTTGTTTAAATTTGAAGCGGCAGCCGCTCGAGCCGCCTGCAACCACCATCTTTCTGGATGCTCCTTACCGGCCTTGGTTGCGGCCTTAAAAGCCTCTCTCCACATACCGTTTTCAACCAGTACACCGATCTCGCTGGCTTCGGCCTTTTCTTCAGGGGTGAACTTGTGACCAGGCGGAAAAATCTCCTGGGGAACCTGTTCGACCATTGGTCCTTGAGACTTATTTGCCCGGTGATGCCTGGCGTAATGATGCTTCGAACTCGCATGCTTGTTCTTACTCTTTTGCTTGAGCCGATTGG
>Ga0213878_10000442_pt1 | contig 15433 bp, 14 predicted proteins | sample VelepicoBEBS_R02_FD_161053 | JGI IMG/M metagenome (GOLD analysis project Ga0213878, IMG submission 161053) | Vellozia epidendroides bulk soil microbial communities from rupestrian grasslands, the National Park of Serra do Cipo, Brazil - BS_R02 | ecosystem: Environmental > Terrestrial > Soil >... | reverse complement strand
ATGGCTTTATCTCCCGGGACCGGCGCGATATAGGGACGGCGCAACCCAACGACGCCGCCCCTCCCCCAAAGAGCGAAACCCCATGAAAAAGCCATCCGGCCCGCGATTCGACGAGCCAGAGCATGGGCTCGTTGATATCGCCGCGATCGACCAGCTCGCTCAGATCGTCGTAAAATATGGTTTGAGCGAGGTCGAAATCGATCTTGGCGAATTCCATGTGCGTCTGGCGCGCGAACAGGGTCAAACGCAATCCGAAGTATCCCTTCAAGCCGCGGCCGCAGCCGCCGCCTGCGGCCCGTCCGAGACTATCGCTGAAACCGCCGCCGAGCCTGCGGCCGCCGATCTCGCCGGCGCAGTGAAATCGCCGATGGTTGGGACCGCCTATCTGCGGCCGAGCCCCGAGGCCAAGCCCTTCGTCGAGGTCGGTTCGATGGTGAAGGCTGGAGACAAGCTGATGCTCGTCGAGGCGATGAAGACTTTCAATGACATCGTGGCGACGCGGGCAGGCAAGATCGTCGACATTCTCGTGATGGACGGATCTCCGGTCGAATATGGACAGACATTGATGGTTATCGAGTGACCGGGGATGACTATCGAATGACCGGGATGAACAAGCGCATTCTCATCGAGCCGGGATCGCACAGGATCGGCGTCGATGTTCGATAAGATTTTGATCGCGAACCGGGGCGAGGTCGCATTGCGGGTCATGCGCGCGGCCAAGGAGCTCGGGATTGCGACAGTGGCTGTCTATTCGACTGCCGACAAGGAGGCGATGCACGTCAAGCTGGCCGACGAAAGCGTATGCATCGGCCCGCCGCCGGCGCGCGACAGCTATCTTAATATCCCCGCGATCGTTGCGGCTTGCGAGATTACCGGCGCGGACGCCGTCCATCCGGGCTACGGCTTCCTCGCCGAGAATGCGCGCTTCGCCGACATTCTCGAAGAGCACGAGATCGCCTTCATCGGCCCGAAGGCGGAGCATATCCGGATCATGGGGGACAAAATCGAGGCCAGGCGGACGGCCGCACGGCTCGGCATCCCTTGCGTTCCCGGCTCGCCCGACGCTGTCGCGAATGAGGCAGAGGCATTGAGCATCGCGGCCGACATCGGTTATCCGATTATCGTCAAGGCGGCCGCAGGCGGCGGAGGTCGCGGCATGAAGGTCGCCAAGAATCCGGAGGATCTCGTCGACGCAATTGCCGTCGCCCGAATCGAGGCCAAGACCGCCTTCGGCGACGACTCAGTATATCTGGAGAAATATCTCACACAGCCGCGGCACATCGAAATTCAAGTGATGGGCGACGGGAATGGCGGCGCCGTTCACCTCGGCGAGCGCGACTGCTCGCTACAGCGCCGCCACCAGAAAGTCTGGGAAGAAGGCCCCTCCCCCGCCCTCAATGCCGAGCAACGCGAGGAGATCGGCGGGGTGGTGGCCCGAGCCGTCGCGGAACTCGGCTACGTCGGCGCGGGAACCGTCGAGTTCCTCTGTGAGGAAGGGGAGTTCTATTTCATCGAAATGAACACACGGGTACAGGTGGAGCACCCCGTAACCGAGATGATAACCGGCATCGATATCGTCAACGAGCAGATCAAGATCGCCGCCGGGTCGCCGCTATCGATTGCGCAGGATGACGTTCGCTTCCTAGGCGCGGCGATTGAATGTCGCGTCAACGCCGAACACGCGAGGACCTTCGTTCCGTCGCCCGGCCGCATTACTTACTTTCACCCGCCCGGAGGCCTCGGCGTTCGGGTCGATTCGTCCGCCTATCAGGGCTACGTGATTCCGCCGTTCTACGACTCGCTGGTCGGCAAACTGATCGTGCACGGTCGGACCCGCACGGAGGCGATGATGCGTCTGCGTCGGGCGCTCGACGAGTTCATCATCGACGGTATCAACACGACGTTGCCCTTGTTTCGCACGCTGGTGCGAAACTCCGACGTGCAAAACGGCCAGTATGACATTCACTGGCTCGAGGAGTTTCTCAGGACTGAGCCGGCAATGGAACTGTAAAGGGCCGGCCTTCTCGCTCGACTAGCCGGTCGATCAGATCGATTTCAGCCCAGCCGCTGCAGAGCGGCGCGCGCGGCGCCGTTGTTCGGATCGACCAGTACGGCGCGCTGATATGACTCCAGAGCCTTGGGGCGATTGTTCAACTTCTCGTAGCAAAAGCCAAGGCCTGCCCAGGCGTCCGAATTGTTCGCATTGACGTTGAGAGCCGCATTGAAGTCCTCAATCGCCGCCTCATATTTGCCCGTCGCCATCAGGCTTTGGCCGCGAGCCTGGTAAGGGGCGCCTGCGAAGGGATCGCGATCGATCGCGTTGTTGAAGTCCGTGATCGCCTGAACGTCGTTGCCCTGGCGCTGATAGATCAGACCCCGCGCGTGATAGGCTTGCGCGCCTTCCGGGTTTAGCCTGATCGCCTCATTGAGGTCGGCTAGCGCGCCATTGAAGTCATTTTTCGAGCGAAGAAGGTTCCCACGCCCGAGATAGGCGGCGGCATCATTTGGATTGACGGCGATCGCCTGGTTGAAGTCCTGCATCGCCAGATCGTCTTTCTTCATCTGCCGATAGGCGAGCGCCCGATTGGTGTAAGCTCCCGCGAATTTCGGATCGAGTTCGATCGCGTGACTGAAGTCCTCGATTGCGTTGGAGTAACGTCCGAGCTTGGCGTAGACGACGCCGCGGGTGTTGTAGGCGACCGCATCACGCGGATTTCGCTCAATGACCTCAGTCAGGGAGGCGATATTTCCGGCGTTGGAGGCCTGCGCGGCGGCGTCGGCCTCCGTTTCCGCCACATGTCCGGACGGGCTGATCCCGCCGATGGTCTCGCTGCACGCGCCGACGGCCAAGGCCAGGCCCAAGGCGATCGCCGCTCGGAGCGCTATTTGCGCGAGCGGGAGCGGGCCCTCACGATTCGCGAACTTTGCCAACGCCTGACCTCGCGCGCACCGATGCGTCGCCTGAGCGAACGCACGTTAAGAAACAAAAACCCCGCCACGCCGGCGGGGTCCAAACTCTTGTCGGACTTGAGAGCGCGGGCGCAGCGATGCGTCGGCGCCCGACGGCTTTTGGCCCGCCGGGCTCTAGCCGGCCGAACGGGGGGCGCCGGGCGCTGGCTTGGCCTTGACCGGCAACAAGCCCTCGCGCTGCAGCTTCTTGCGCGCAAGCTTCCTGGCCCGCCGAACAGCCTCCGCCTTTTCGCGCGCCCTCTTTTCGGACGGCTTCTCATAGTGGCCGCGGAGCTTCATCTCGCGGAAAATTCCTTCGCGCTGCATCTTCTTTTTGAGCGCCTTGAGGGCCTGGTCGACATTGTTGTCGCGAACGAGTACCTGCACGGGATATCCTGTGTTTGAGGCGAAGCCTCGGCGGCCTGAATTTATCCGAAAAAAGGTTCGCGCGCCACCATCAAGGAAGCGCGCCAAGCGTGCGGGTCCTTACCAGAGTGGCCTTGCGTTGTCCAGCGCGTTATAGCAGGAACATCGCCACATGAAGTTCCATCGACGGTCCGGCCGTAGCATAGAGTGGCAGAACCCGGAATTCTCGCCATGAACAGGATCGAGCGCCGCCCAGCCGATTCAGGCGAAGCGAAAGTCGACTATCTCGACGGCGATTTTCGAATTGTGCGCCCGGGCGCATTCGTGCGTTGCGTCGTCACCGGGCAACCCATCCCCCTCGAGGAGCTGCGCTACTGGAGCGTCGACCGGCAGGAGGCTTACGCAACCCCGGCGGCCTCTATGGCTCGCGAGGTCGAGAGTCGCTGACAGCGGCGCTCACGCGCATCTTTGTCCTTCTGGCGCGCCGCCAGAGCAGGGCGGGCTCGGCCCGACTGACGCTGAACAAATTTGCTTGCAAAGCGCGTTCTGTTGGTTCATATATAAACCATCTTGTGAGCTCTTCCGTAATCTTGAGGTTTCAGCATGCCGACCTACAAAGCACCGGTGAGCGACACTGTTTTCCTTCTGAACGACGTCTTCGACTACGCCAAATACGCGAATTACCCGGGATTTTCGGAAGCGCCGATCGACGTCGTCCAAGCGGTGCTGACTGAAGGGGCAAAGTTCGTCGAGGAAGTTGTTCAGCCGCTAAACCGAGTCGGCGACCTGGAGGGCTGCACGCGGCACGCCGACGGTAGCGTCACAACGGCGAAGGGCTTCAAGGCGGCCTACAAAGCGCTGGTCGAGGGCGGCTGGGTCGGCCTCGCGGGCGATCCGGCCTACGGCGGTCAGGGTTTGCCGCCCTTTCTCGCCGTCCTCTTCAGCGAATACGAGTGTTCGGCGAACCTGGCCTTTGCGATGTACCCCGGTCTGACCAATGGCGCGGTCGCGGCGCTGACGGTTCACGGCAGCGACGAACTGAAGTCGCGCTTTCTGCCGAAAATGACCACCGGCGAGTGGACCGGCACAATGAACCTTACCGAGCCCCATTGCGGCACGGATCTCGGGCTCATCAAAACCCGCGCGGTTCCCCAAGCCGACGGTTCCTACGCCATAACGGGGCAGAAGATTTTCATTTCCGCTGGAGAACACGACCTCGCCGAAAACATCATCCATCTGGTGCTTGCCCGCATTGAGGGCGCGCCGGCGGGCGTCAAAGGAATTTCGCTCTTCCTCGTTCCGAAATTCCTGCCGAGCGCCGACGGCGGCGTCGGCGAACGCAACGGCGTCGTCTGCGGCTCGATCGAACACAAGATGGGCATTCACGGCAACTCTACTGCGGTGCTCAACTACGATGGAGCGAAGGGCTGGCTCGTCGGTGAGGAACACCGGGGTCTTCCCGCGATGTTCGTCATGATGAACAGCGCTCGGCTCGGCGTCGCCGTCCAGGGGCTGTCGCTGTCTGAAGTCGCCTACCAGAACGCGGCCGCCTATGCCAAGGAGCGGCGGCAGGGCCGATCGCTCAAGGGCGCGGCGGAGCCGGACAAGCCCGCAGACATCCTCCTCGTCCATCCCGACGTGCGCCGTATGCTGCTTGAAATCCGGGCCTTCAACGAGGCGGCGCGGGCCTTTCTGGTCTGGATCGCCCTCATTCAGGATGAGGCCAATCACGCGCCCGACGCGAAGGCGCGCATAGCGGCGGACGACAGGCTCGGCCTGATGACGCCAGTTCTGAAAGGCGTGTTCACTGACCTCGGTTTCGCTAATGCGGTCAAGGCGCAGCAGGTGCTCGGAGGCCACGGCTACATTGCAGAATGGGGCATGGAGCAATTCGTGCGCGATGCTCGCATCGCCATGATCTACGAAGGCGCAAACGGCATCCAGGCGCTGGACCTCGTCGGTCGCAAGCTGCCCAAGGACGGCGGCCGCGCAATGATGGCCTTCATGGGGGAAGTGTCGCAGTTTCTCGCTCAGTCAAAGGAAGACACCGCGCTTGCGCCCTATCTTGGCGGCCTGCAAAGCGCGCTCGCCCATCTCCAGCAGGCAAGCATGTGGCTGTCGCGTAACGGGCTCGCGGACCCCGACAACGCCGGCGCGGCCTCGACCGATTATATGCATCTCTTCGGCCTTACGGGGCTCGGCTATATGTGGGCTCGGATCGTGAAGGCGGTCCTGGCTTGTCAGGCGCGAGGAGAGAGCAATCCCGGGCTTGACGCCAAATTGACCCTCGCCAAGTTTTTCAGCGAGCGTATGCTGCCGGAAACCGGCGCGCATCTGGCGCGTCTGAGCGCAGGGGCCGCGACGCTGATGGCGCTTCCGGCCGAGGCGTTCTGAAGGGCGCAGCGGGTTAGGGAGGTCTCGAGCGATGGGCGCAGGCGAGGTGCAAGCGAGCCTGACGGGCGGGCGCCAATGCGGGTCGGTGCGCTATCGGCTGATGCGCGGGCCCGCGGACGCGAGCGTCTGTTACTGCCGGGTGTGCCAGAAGGCGAGCGGCGGTCCTTTCATGGCCTTCGGCGGCGTGCGCCTCGATGAACTTGTGTGGACTCGCGGAGCGCCGAATATCTTCGCGAGCTCGACTTTCGCGGAGCGCGGCTTCTGTGCGGACTGCGGCACGCCGCTGACCTATCGGGTGCTCGACGGCGACCGAATCTCGGTGACGATCGGCAGTCTCGATGCGCCTGCCGCCGTTGCGCCGAAGGTTCAGTGGGGCGCTGAATCGAAGCTTTCCTGGCTCGATTCGATCTCCGGTCTGCCGCCCCGAGACATAAAGGCGTTCTTTGAACCCGACGTCGGGTCGCACCAGCACACCGATCACGAGACTTGACGAACCCATCGCGGCAGGCGCCGCAGGAGAGCAGCATGACCGACGCCTTCATCTTCGATCACGTAAGAACGCCGCGGGGCCGCGGCAAACCGGACGGCTCGCTTCATACAGTCTCAACGTTGCGCCTCGCGGCGACTGCGCTGCAGGCGATCAAGGATCGCAATCATCTCGACCCGCATCAGGTCGACGATGTGGTCATGGGTTGTGTGGACCCGGTCGGCGAAGCGGGAAGCGACATCGCACGGATGGGCGCCTTGGCGGCGGGGTACGGCGATACGGTCCCCGGCGTCCAGCTCAACCGCTTTTGCGCCTCCGGCCTCGACTCGGTCAATTTCGCCGCTTCTCAGGTGATGAGCGGGCAGCATGACCTGACGATCGGCGGTGGCGTCGAATCCATGAGCCGCGTCGGCATCGGTTCCTCGGGCGGCGCGTGGCCCGCCGATCCTTCGCTCGCCATTCCCACATATTTCATGCCGCAGGGCGTGTCGGCGGACCTGATGGCGACAAAATACGGGTTCTCCCGCGACGACGTCGACGCGTACGCGGTCGAGTCGCAAAAGCGGGCGGCCGCGGCTTGGAGCGAGAGCCGCTTCAAGAACTCGATTGCGCCGGTTTTCGACATCAACGGCCTGCCGCTGCTCGAGCGCGACGAACATATGCGTCCGAACGCCGACATGCAGTCGCTTGCGTCTCTCAAGCCTTCCTTTGTGATCCCCGGCGAACAGGGCGGGTTCGATGCGGTCGCCATTCAGGCGCATCCGGAAGTCGAGCGCATCATCCACGTCCACCACGCCGGCAATTCGTCTGGCATCGTCGACGGCGCCGCCGCCGTCCTGTTGGGGTCGCGCGAAGCCGGTGAGAAAGCCGGCCTCAAGCCGCGCGGACGCATCCGCGCTTTCGCCAATATCGGCTCGGAGCCCGCCATCATGCTGACCGGTCCGGTCGACGTGACGAAAAAAGTGCTGGCGCGCTCCGGCATGACAATCAGGGACATCGATGTCTTCGAGGTCAACGAGGCCTTCGCCGCGGTGGTGCTGCGTTTCTTGCAGGCATTTGACCTCGACCCGAACAAGGTCAACGTCAACGGCGGGGCGATCGCCATGGGCCACCCGCTCGGCGCGACTGGCGCTATGATCCTGGGCACTGCGCTGGACGAGCTCGAGCGGACTGGCAAAGGCTCGGCGCTCATCACCCTTTGCATCGGCGGCGGCATGGGCACCGCGACGATCATCGAGCGCGTATGAACTCGGGACGGAGACCCGCGACAATGAACCTGACCAGCTTTCGTTTCGAAACCGACTCCGACGGAATCGCGCTCGTCACCTGGAACAGCCCCGGCCGTTCGATGAACGTGCTGACGGCGGAAGTGATCGCCGAGATTGCGACGATCGTCGACATGATCGCCAACGACGCCGCGATCAAGGGCGCCGTCATCACTTCCGGCAAGGAGAGTTTCTCCGGCGGCGCCGACCTCACCATGCTCAAGTCCGCGGGCGACGAATACGCACGCCTCGTCAAGGCCGAAGGCAGGGGGGCGGCTATGCGCGTCTTCGTCGACAGCACGAAGCAAGCGTCTCTCATCTACCGTCGCCTCGAAACCTGCGGCAAGCCGGTCGCGGCGGCGATCAACGGAGTTTGCATGGGCGGCGGGTTTGAGATGGCGCTCGCCTGCCACTATCGCATCGTCGCCGAAAGCGATAAGGCGCGCGTCGGCCTGCCCGAAATCAAGGTTGGGCTTTTTCCCGGCGGAGGCGGCACGCAGCGCATCGCGCGGCTGATGCCGACGCCGGATGCTCTGCAGATGCTCCTTAAGGGCGACCAAATTCGTCCGGCCGCGGCCAAGAAGATGGGCCTCGTGCACGAGGTCGCGCCGGCCGATCAGATCGTCGCGCTCGCCAAGGCCTGGGTGAAGGCCAATCCGAACGCCAAGGCGCCGTGGGACGATCCAAAATTCAAGCTGCCTTCGGGCAAGGTCTTTTCTCCGCAGGGGATGATGATCTGGCCGCCCGCCAACGCTCTCTATCGGCGCGAAACCTACGATAATTATCCCGCGGCGAGGGCGGTGCTGAGCAGCGTGTTCGAGGGACTGCAATTGCCGATGGATCCGGCGCTCGCGGTCGAGAGCAAATATTTCGCTAACATCCTGCTCTCGAAGGAAGCGGCGGCGATGATCCGGTCGCTGTTCCTGTCGATGGGCGAGCTCAACAAGGGCGCGCGCCGTCCGGCGAATGTTCCTGCGGCGAACCTGCGCAAGATCGGCGTGCTGGGCGCGGGCTTCATGGGCGCGGGCATCGCCTATGTTTCGGCGAACGCCGGCCTTGAGGTCGTACTGATCGACCGCGATCAGGAATCGGCGGACAAGGGCAAGGCCTATTCGGACAAGGTCATCAGTTCCCAGATCGCAAAGGGGCGTGCGAAGACAGCCGACAAGGACGCACTGCTTGCACGCATCAAGCCGACCGCCGACTACGGGGAGCTCAAAGGCTGCGATCTCGTCATCGAGGCGGTGTTCGAAGATCGAGAGGTAAAAGCCGAGGCGACGAAGAAGGCGCAGGCGGTTCTCGGCCCCGACGTCGTGTTCGCCAGCAACACCTCGACGCTCCCGATCACCTCGCTCGCCGAGACTTCGCTCAAGCCCGAGCGCTTCATCGGAGTGCATTTCTTTTCGCCGGTCGAGAAGATGATGCTCACCGAGATCATCATGGGCGAGAAGACCGATTCAAACGCGCTGGCGGCGGCCATGGATTTCGTGCGCGCGATCAAGAAGACGCCGATCGTCGTCAACGACTGCCGCGGCTTCTATGTCAACCGCTGCGTCGGCAATTATATGGTCGAAGCCCACGCGATGGTGATGGAAGGCGTGCCGCCGGCGATGGTCGAAAACGCCGCAAAGATGGCCGGCATGCCGGTCGGGCCGCTGGCGCTGAACGACGAGGTCGGCGTCGATCTGAGCTGGAGGATCCTTCAGGCGGCCAAAATGGATCTCGGGCCGAAGTCCGTCGATCCGGCGCAGGAGAAGCTCATCGAGGCGATGGTGGTCAAGGAAAAGCGCTTCGGCCGCAAGAACGGCAAGGGCTTTTACGACTATCCGGCGATCGGACCGAAGAGCCTGTGGCCGGGAATTGCGGCGGTCGCCGGCAAGAGACTCGACCCCGATGCGATCAGCGTGAAGGACCTAAAAGACCGCTATCTCTTCACCGTGGCGCTCGAGGCTTCGCGTTGCCTGTTCGAGGGCATCGTGACCGATCCGCGCGAGGCCGATGTCGGCTCGATCCTCGGCTTCGGCTATGCGCCCTACTCGGGTGGCGCCATCTCGTTCATCGACGGCATGGGGCTCACGGGCTTCGTCGCGCGCACGAATGAACTCGCGGCGAAATACGGCGCCCGCTTCGAACCCGCCGACAAACTCGTTCAGATGGCCGAGCGCGGCGAGACGTTCTACGGAACCTACGGCGAGAAGCAGAAGGCGGCGTAAGAGGCCGCTTGCTCAAAGCCGTCACAAATTCGCCCCCGCCGGAGTCCTCTCCAGCGGGGGCCCTTTTTGCGTTTGCCGCCCCACGAGCTCCTGATGAGTTCAGTAGTCCATGCCACCCGGCGGCATGGCGGGCGCAGCCGTTTCCTTCTTCGGCTTCTCGGCGACCATCGCTTCGGTCGTGATCAGGAGACCGGCGACGGAGGCCCCATCCTGCAACGCTGTCCGAACCACCTTGGTCGGATCGATGATGCCGAGCTTGAACAGATCCCCGTACTCGTCCTTCTGCGCGTCATAGCCGAAGGCGTAGTCGCCCTTGTCGAGAATCTTGCCGACGACGATGGAGCCGTCCATGCCCGAGTTCTCGACGATCTGGCGGGCCGGATGCTGGATCGCCTTGCGGACGATGTCCACGCCGGTGCGCTGATCGTCGTTTTCGACCTTGACGCCCTGAAGCGTCTTGGCCGCGCGCAGAAGAGGAACGCCGCCGCCGGGCAGAATGCCTTCTTCGACAGCAGCCCGGGTGGCATGGAGCGCGTCGTCGACCCGATCCTTTTTCTCCTTAACCTCGACTTCGGTCGCGCCGCCGACGCGGATCACCGCGACGCCCCCCGAGAGCTTGGCCAGACGCTCCTGCAGCTTCTCCTTGTCGTAGTCGGACGTAGTCTCCTCGATCTGCGCCTTGATCTGGCCGATGCGCCCCTCGATGTCCTTCTTGGATCCAGCGCCGTCGACGATCGTCGTGTTTTCCTTCTCGATCCGAACCTTCTTGGCGGTTCCGAGCATCTGAAGCGTCACGTTCTCGAGCTTGATGCCAAGATCCTCGGCGATCATCGTGCCGCGGGTCAAGATCGCGATGTCCTCGAGCATCGCCTTGCGGCGATCGCCAAAGCCAGGCGCCTTGACCGCCGCGACCTTCAAGCCTCCGCGGAGCTTGTTGACGACCAGCGTCGCCAGCGCCTCGCCCTCGATGTCCTCGGCGATGATAAGCAGCGGCTTGCCGCTCTGCACCACCGCTTCGAGAACCGGCAGCATCGGCTGCAACGAGGAGAGCTTCTTCTCGTGGATGAGGATGTAAGGCTCCTCGAGCTCGGCCACCATTTTCTCGGCGTTGGTGATGAAATAGGGCGAGAGATAACCGCGGTCGAACTGCATCCCTTCGACGACGTCGAGTTCGGTCTCGAGGCTCTTGGCCTCCTCGACTGTAATCACGCCCTCGTTGCCGACCTTCTTCATCGCCTCGGCGATCATCTTGCCGACCGAGGCGTCGCCGTTGGCGGAGATCGTGCCGACCTGAGCGATCTCGTCGGATTTGGTGACCTTGCGGCTGTTCGCCTTGAGATCGGCGACGATCGCATCGACCGCGAGATCGACCCCGCGCTTGACGTCCATCGGGTTGGCGCCGGCTGCGACCGATTTGGCCCCTTCCTTGACGATCGCGTGGGCGAGAATGGTCGCAGTCGTGGTGCCGTCGCCGGCCGTGCTGCTCTGCTTGGCCGCGACTTCGCGCACCATCTGCGCGCCCATGTTCTCAAACTTGTCGGCAAGCTCGATTTCCTTGGCGACGGTGACGCCGTCCTTCGTGACGCGCGGCGCGCCAAAGCTTTTGTCCAGGACGACGTTGCGGCCTTTCGGACCCAGCGTGACGCGAACTGCGTTGGCCAGAATATCGACGCCGCGAATCAACTTCTCGCGGGCCTCCTGCGAGAATTTCACTTCCTTGGCAGACATGACGCCTCACTCCGCAAACATGAGATTGAATATGGAACCGCCCTCAAATCAGGCGGCTTTGCGAGACGGCTTCGCCGCGCTCTCGATCACGCCCATGACGTCGCTTTCCTTCATGATGAGGAGCTCTTCGCCCTCGAGCTTGATTTCGGTTCCCGACCATTTGCCGAAGAGGATGCGGTCCCCGACTTTCAGATCGATTGGGATCAGCTTGCCGCTCTCATCCCGCCCGCCGGGGCCAACGGCGATCACTTCGCCCTCCTGTGGCTTCTCCTTGGCGGTGTCGGGGATGATGATCCCTCCCTTGGTTTTTTCTTCCGCGTCGACGCGCTTGACAACGACACGATCGTGCAGCGGGCGAAACTTCATGAACGTCCTCCTTTGACAATTTCGCTTGTGGCGCGGAGCCTATACCCCTCGCGCGAGAAAAATTTGGCGCCGATCGCCGATCCGTCAAGGGGAGGGTGGCGGAAAAATCAGCACTCGGCTCATGATGCTGCTAACAAGCTGATATCGTTTTGCTTTTTGGAACGGTTGTTGCATGGACGCGTTGGCGATGGCAACATTCCCGATGTTCAGTTCTTGGAGAAGCCGAATGGTCAGCGTCGACTTCCGCCGCCAGCTCGAGGGTTTCGGTCTGACGACGGCCAACATCCTGTACCGCATGCCGGACCATCCCGGCATCCTGCAAAACTACATCTGGCAGCAGCATGATCTTCATCCCCATTTCCCCGAGCTGAAGAAATTCCTCGACTTCTGGTCGCGCGAACTCGACGGTCTCCTCCATTCCGTGACCGTCGCCCATTGTCGGCTGATCAAGCCGGCCGAGTTCAGGGCGGTCGACGGAGAGTTCCGGCTGAATTGACGCCTGCCGCTAAGCACATCCAGCTGGAATTCGAAGCGGCTGCGCGTCCGGCGTGATGCGCACGTTTCGGAGAACTTATGGATCTGCATCGCTTCCGCCCGGAGGAGACTGTGAGGTGAGATGGAACGCAGCCACGTGTCCACTGAGGGCCACGCTGATCTGACTTCCCATCTTGCCGTCGATCGCGGCGCTGAGCCCCGTCAAGACGTAGGTCACGTCTTTGACGTCAACGTTCAAGTGATCCGGATGGGCGAAGATCGCACGCAGGGTTTTACGGTGATGATGATTTGCCGGGAGCGCTCGCTGGAAGCCGAATGTTATTACAACATGCTGCCGCCGGACCTCCGGCCTGTCTTTCACGGCTTGCCGCTGCTCTCTACGAAAGGATCGTGAAGGGCCGCCGGCCGCGCCGCGTTCCGGAAGCAATCGGCCGCAAAAGTCTTTTGCTCTTAAGAAACGCCATCAGATCGCCGCCCGGGAAGAGATATCCGGGGACGCCCGCGGCTTCGGCGGCCTCGATGTCGCTCCTCTTGTCGCCAATGAGAAAACTCCTCTCCCGTTCGATTGGCCAATGTTCGAACAAATCCAATAGCATGCCGGGGTTCGGTTTGCGCCAGTCGTGCGCGGCGCGGTAGGCGGCAACCCTGGCCTCCGGATGGAAAGGGGAATATCGCCAGTCATCGATCGAAGCGCCACCGGCGGCCAATTCCTTTGCCATCCAGCGATGGAGCGCTCCGACCGCCTCCTCCCGGTAGTGTCCTTTGGCCACGCCCGCCTGATTGGTGACGACGAAAAGGTAGTAGCCCGCGTCGTTCAAGGACTTCACCGCCTCCTTGGCTCCATTTACCCATTCGACCTGCTCGGGCGCATGAACATAGCCGCGGTCGACATTGAGCACCCCGTCGCGATCGAGAAAGACCGCAGGGCGGCGGCGCTGCTTGGCGACAAGGTCGGCCGCAGCAGCGAAGGTTTCCGGCACGGCGATGTCGACGAAAAAGCCCGAATAGAGATAGCCGCGAAGGGCGCCTCGGCTGACGAGCCTCGGCAGGATCTCGGTCTCGAGCGACGACGGCGCCACCGAACCCTCGAGCGCGCGACGGGTGAAATAGTAGACACCGCCATTGATCAATGCGGAAGAGAGGTTTCGAGCGCGAGGCCGGATCGCCCGAACCAGAGTGCCTTCCAACGCGATTGTTTCGTAGCGGTCAGGCTTGGCGATCTCGCGCAACGACAGGGCCGCCCCGGCGCCGGCGCGGCGCGCGCTCGCGATCAGATCGAGCCAGTTGAAATCGAACCAGGTATCGCCGCTCAAGAGCAGAAAGTCGTCCCTGAGGTGCGGCAAGGCATGTACCAGCGCACCGCCCGTGCCCAACGGCGTCGGCTCGATCGAGAGCCCGATGTGACAGGAAAATTGCCGCTCTATGGCGCGTCCTGTCAGGAAGGCGATAACCGCCTCGCTCCGATGACCGGCGAGCAGCAGAAAGTCGTCAAACCCGCGTCGGCGCGCTTCGCTGATAAGCGTCTCAAGAAACGGAGCGTCACCAGCGTAGAGTAGCGGTTTCGGCGTCGTCTTCGTTCGTTCGCCAAGCTCGGTCCCTAGTCCGCCAACGAGTATCACACACTGATTCGTCAATCCGGTCCTTCCAAGCCCGTCGTGTTGCCCTCATTAAATCGGCGCTAGCAACCACTAGGACCGTGTTGAACTTGCTCTTAACACCAGAGCCAGAGTCCGCATAGCCGCGCGTTGATCGCGCGTCCGTCGCACTGGCCGAGGATATCCGCGACGTGCCGGATATTCCGTTGAGCAATGCGTGTTTCATTTCGGTGGGGTCGCGTTTCCGCGCATGCATATTGCTGAGCCCTGCACCAAAATATTCAAAAAAAGCAAAGCGGTACCATCCTGTTCAGGAAGGCGATCCGAGCGCCAGCTCGAGGGTTTCGGTATGTCGGTCTGACAACGGCCAACAGGGCGTTGGCGATGGCAACATTGGCCATGTCAAGTCCTTGGAGCGGCCGCATGATCAGCGTCGACTTCCGCCGGCATCGGCTCTCTTTTCAACTCGCCCGCCAGTGCGGCCCTGCGCCGAGCACAAGCACTTTCCGCGAAAGGCTGCTCGGCTTTCCCGGGTTCTTGGAAACGGCGAACCCGAGCTGCAGCCTCCCATCGTGCCACCTGGGATAGTTCACGCGCTATCTCCGTTGTAGCAAGTTTACTCCCCGAGATTACAAGGAGCATTGCAAGCTCCTCACCCGGCAACCGTCGAGCGTTTGCGACCGAATGTTGATGGCAGCTCAACACATCTGCTTTCTCTATATCAACCTTTCGGCGTGTTTATTCTACTGATAATATTTAATGGTCATCGCTGTATCCTCCGCGCACCTCGGAAAGGAAAGATACCCGGTCATTCCCAGGCTTCGAATGCCTTGGCCAGCATCGCCTGTCCCTCCAAGGACTTCTGAAAAACTAACTTTGCAATGCGATTGTCGTTGAGGAGCAACGTAAAGTAGAACTAGGCGCGCGTCTGCGTAAGGTCGAGATTGTCCTGATTGCCCATGGCTAGGACGATCAGAAAATAGATATCTTATCTTGACTTTAACGCTCGTCAGAGACTCCGATTGCGCATTTTCGGCTCGACGTCATTGATCGGCGCGCCGTCTGGCGAACGAAAACTTTAGGTCAATCGTGCGCGTGGCGTGCAAGGTGGGATCCGCCGTGTTCTTCCTCAGGGTCGTGGAAGCGCACATCCTGAGATCTGGAATGTCGGCGTCCGCCTTCACCGCGACCGTCGCAGGTTGCCCGGGCACCCCCGGGATTGTTGACCAAACCGTCGATCCGAGACTGACCACCGGGTTCTGCGGATTATCAGAGGCGACCAAGTCGAGTGCTTCCAATTTCGTCGGTGTTGATAGCCCTTAACCGTTTACCCATCCTTACGCCCGGAAAGCAAATTGACACTTTCGATGCTCGTGTCGGTTGCAAACTGCGGTTCTGGCCGGTAGGAGGTCCGCGCCACGAGCCCAGACAGGCAGGAAGGGCACATGACTCATAATTGGTCCGGCCTGATCGGCGCCGTCGGGATTGCTGCCCTGACGGGGAATTATTTCGCAGACCTGCAACTGCCGTTCCCGGAAAACCTTCCAAGTGGGAACGATAGCGCGTGTGCCGGGG
>Ga0213878_10000441_pt1 | contig 15440 bp, 15 predicted proteins | sample VelepicoBEBS_R02_FD_161053 | JGI IMG/M metagenome (GOLD analysis project Ga0213878, IMG submission 161053) | Vellozia epidendroides bulk soil microbial communities from rupestrian grasslands, the National Park of Serra do Cipo, Brazil - BS_R02 | ecosystem: Environmental > Terrestrial > Soil >... | reverse complement strand
TCTCGTCGGCGAGCACCGCGAGAACGTCCTTTTCAGAAATGATGAGGTACTCTTTGCCTTCGAGCTTGATCTCCGAGCCCGAGTACTTCGAGTAGATGATGCGGTCGCCGACTTTCACGTCCATCGGCAGCTTGGTGCCATTGTCGAGCGTGCGGCCGGTGCCGACGGCGAGAACGCGGCCTTCCTGCGGCTTCTCCTTGGCCGTGTCGGGAAGGAAGACGCCTCCGGCGCTCTTCTCGGCCTGCTCCACGTGCTCGACGACCACGCGATCGCCCAGTGGCTTGAGATTCACGAAAACCATCCTCCGAGAGCTGTTGGCTAACGGTTCAGACTTGAGGGGGGAACATCGGTTGGCACTTCTAGCACGAGAGTGCCAGCCGGGTATTTAGGTTAGCAGACTCGATCGCCGAGTGCAAGAGCAAAAGTCCCGCGTCGGGCCGGGCAAGCCGGCGGTGCGCGGGTACGAACGAGCCGTGGCTCCCCACACCGTCATCGTGGTCGAGCGGGTCGTGCGCTGTCCGTTCTCGGTCGCGCACGACTACGCCGAGGACTTCCTGCGCGACGCGGCCGGCCGGACGGTCGAGGTGCGGGTCCCGCTGCGCGACCTCGTCTGGGCGCTGCGCGGCCGCTTGCACCGGCCCGTGAAGATGGTGTTCCGGCGCCATCCGGACACGACGGATGGCGGCCGCCGGCACGACGCGATGCTGATCGACTGGGCGGCCGGGACGGCGCTCTTTCCCGACTTCCACGGCTACCTGCGGATGCGGATCGCCTCGGTCGAGACGACCCGGCTGACGTTCGAAGGGTCCTACGAGCCGCCGTTCGGGCGCTTCGGGCGGGTCTTCGACGCGGTGCTCGGACGGCGAATCGCGCGCGCGACGATGGCCGACCTCCTCAAACGGATCGGGGAGGCGCTGGAGCGGCGCGAGGACGAGTTCCGCGCGCAGCACGAGCAGCTGAGCGCCAGCGGCTCCTAGCACCGGCTCGGGGGGCACCGGCGGCGGTTCGCGAAGGGCGGGCGCCGTGGAACGAAGCGTACCGCTGCGGCGCGAGGAGATCACGGCCGGACTGCTCGCGGGCGTCGCCGGCGCGATCACGATCGAGGTGTTCTATTTTCTGACGTTCTTGCCGGGCGGCGACGCGGTGAAGATGCTGGTCGGCTCGTTCGCGTTCGTGTCCTCGGTGCTGGTCGGGCCGAGCACGCGCGTGACCCCGGCGGTGCTCGTGTTCGGGATCGTGCTGAACTTCTGCGTCTCCGTCGGCTGGGCACTCGGCTACGTCTACCTGGCGCGCACACGGCCGCAGCTGATCGCGCATCCGTGGCTTTCCGGCGCGGCGTTCGGCTTGGTCGTGTACCTTTTCTCGCAGATCGTGCTGCTGGCGGCCGGCGCGAATCACATGCTGTCCTCGCCCGAGGACCTGACGATTCAAGTGATCGCGCACATCGTGTTTTACGGGATCCCCGTCGCGCTGGTCGCCTCGCGATTGCTGCGCCCTTCGACAGGCTCAGGATGACACGTCCTTCGACAAGCTCAGGATGACGCGGTGACACGCTCGGGATGACGGTTTGATCGCGCAGATCGACGTTGATCTCGGCGCGCTCGGTCGCAACGCCGACGCGCTCGCACGGCTGGTCGCGCCGGCGCGGCTGAGCGTGGTCGTCAAGGCGAACGCGTACGGCCACGGGCTCGTGCCGGTTGCGCGCGCGCTCGCGCCGCACGCCGCGCGCTTGTGCGTGTACGCGCTCGAAGAAGCGGTCGCGCTGCGCGACGCCGGCATCGACGCGACGATCCACGTGCTCGGCCCGGTTCCGCCGAACGAGCTCGACGTCGCGCACGCGGCGAACGTGCAGCTCACGCTGTGGGACACCGACCTCTACGCGCGCCAAGTCGCGAGCGCCGCGCGGCGCCGCCGGCGTCCGTTTTCCGTGCACGCAAAGATCGACACCGGCGTCGTGCGGCTCGGGCTCGACGTGCGCGACGCGCCGGCCGCGCTGCAGCAGTATCTCGCGACGCCCGAATTCGAGCTGGTCGGTGCGTTCACGCACCTCGCGGCGGCGGAAGAGCTCGACTCCTCGTTCACGCTCGAGCAGACGCAGCGCTTCGTCGATGCGACGCGGGCGCTCGACGCGCGCGTCGAGCGGCATGCGGCAGCGACCGCGGCGGCGATCCTGTGGCCGCAGACGCGGTTGGACGCGGTGCGCTGCGGGATCGGCGTGTACGGCATCTGGCCGAGCGACGAAGCGGAGACGGAGATGCGCGCGCGCGGGCTCGTGCTGGAGCCGGCGCTCACGTGGCGCACGCGCATCGTCGCGCTGCACCAGATCGACGCCGGGGCGACGGTCGGCTACGGGCGCACCTGGCGCGCCGAGCGGCGCAGCACGATCGCGACGCTCCCGGTCGGCTATGCCGAAGGGCTCCCGCGCGCCGCGAGCAACGCCGCGCACGCGCTCGTGCGGGGCGTGCGCGTCCCGCTGGTCGGGCGGGTCTGCATGGACATGGCGTTCCTCGACGTCACCGGCGTCCCGGGGGCCGTGCCGGGCGACGTGGTCACCTTGATCGGCGCCGGCGGCGGCGAGCGGATCACCGCCGAGGAGCTCGCCACGGCGTGCGGGACGATCGGTTACGAGATCGTCGCCCGGCTCCCGGCCGACGTTCCGCGCCGCTACGACGTTATCGAGCCGTGATCCACGCGCTGACCTTCGCGACCTACGCGGTTACCCTCGACGGACGCCCCGTGCTGCCCAAAGCGCGCGCCGCCGTCGTGGCCGGCCGCGTGCTGCTGCCGGTGCGTGCGCTCGGGAACGCGCTCGGCGCCGACGTCGGCTACGACGGGCGCACGCACACGATCACCGTGCAGCGCGGCGCGCGCGTCGCGACGATCTCCGCGCGCGGCGCGGTGCGCATCGTGAACGGCAGCGCGTACGCGCCCTTGCGCGCCGTCGCGACGGCGTTCGGGATGCGGGTGGCGTACGAAGCGCGCTCGCGCACCGTCGCGCTCGACGACCGGATCGGCGAGCTCACCCGCAACGCGCACCAAGACGCGCTGCGGCGCGTCAACTCCAACGCGCCTTCGCCGACGCCGCGGTCATACGCGATCACGCTGACCCCCGCGAACGGCGCGAGCGTCCACGATCCGTATCCCTCGATCACCGCGCGCTTCGCCGGCGCGACCTCGCTCGATCCGCAGTCGCTGCACGTCACCCTCGACGGGCGCGACGTGAGCGCTGAAGCGGCGGTGGTCGGCGACGAAGTGCTGCTCACGCCGCGGCGCGCGCTCGCGCCGGGAACGCACTACGTCTCGGTGTTCGCGCGCGACTTCGACGGGACGCAGCTCGCGCAGCAGTGGTCGTTCGGCGACGACTTCGCCTTCGTCGCGCCGCCGCCGCCGACGCCGTTTCCGATCAGCGCGATGTGGATCGACCGCTGGATCGTGCCGGGCACGAACGCGTTCGACGTCTACGTCGAAGGCCAACCGGGGATGAGCGGCTACGTCGGCGTCGACGGCGTGCCGGGGATCTTTCCGCTGCAAGTGTACACCGCGAACTCCTACGTCGCGCACGTGCTCGTGCCGAGCGGCGTGAACCAGCCGTACGCGCGCGTCGCCGCGCGGATCATCCTGCCGAACGGAACGCCGCAGACGATCGTGCTGCCGCAGACGATCAATCTGTTCACGCCCGTGAAGCCGCTCAGCAACCAAGGTTATCCGACGCCCGCGGCAACGTATCACGCCGCACCGCGTTTCCCGCTCGGACAACGCACGCCCACCCCGGCGCCGCGCACGCCCGCACCGACGCCTCATGTCACACCGCATATGCCGCCGCAGTACACGCCGACGCCCATACCTGCGCGCCAGACGCCCGCACCGACGCCCGCGGTGCGGCGCGTTTTAGGTTCGCCGGTGCCGCTGCGAACGCCGGAATCCGACGCGACGCCGCTCGTGCGGCGCCCGCTGGTTCGTCGCACCCGGTTCCGACGCCCCGTCCCACGCCGACGCCGTCGCCGACGCCGAAGCCGGCGTAGAGCCACTTTCCGCGCCGCGGTGTGAGCCACTCGGGGCGGAGGCGTCCGGCGCGGGCCGAACGTGGGCTTGCATGGCGTCCGTGCGGCGGCGTTCGCAGATCATCGGGCTTTCGCTGCTCGCGATCGATCGTGCGGCCGACGAGAGCTTGCGCCAGCAGCTCTACGTGCGCGTGCGCGACGCGATCGTGCGCGGCGAGATGCGGGCCGGATTTCGCCTGCCCTCGACGCGCGCGGTCGCCAAAGAGCTGACCGTCTCGCGCAACACCGTCGGGGACGTCTTCGCGCAGCTCGTCGCCGAAGGCTACCTCGTCGCGCGCCACGGTTCGGGCACCTACGTGGCACCGAACGCGATCGCGCTCTCGGCGCGCGCCGCACCGCTCCGCGGCAGCTCGTGGGAGCGCGCCTCGTCGCGCGGCAAATTGCTGGCGGCGATCAACACCGAGGAGCGCGCGTTCGGGAAACAGCCGCTGCCGTTTCAGCCGGGAATTCCGGACCTCGAGCACTTTCCGTTCGACACGTGGTCGCGCATCGCGGCGCGGTTGATGCGCCGCCCGCGCGCGGAACTGGTGAGCTACGGCGATCCGGCCGGGTACCGGCCGCTGCGCGAGGTGATCGCCGCCGAGCTGCGCTCGCGCAAAGGGATCGCGTGCAGCGACGAGCAGATTGTCGTCGTCGGCGGGACGCAGCAGGCGCTCGACCTGGTCTGCCGGCTCGCGCTCGACCCGGGCGACGAGGTCTGGATCGAAGAGCCGTCCTCGCGCAGCGTGCGCGCCGCGTTCATCGGCGCCGGCGTGACGATGGTTCCGGTGCCGGTCGACGGCGAAGGGCTCGACGTCGCGCGCGGCCGCGAGCTCGCGCCGCGCGCGCGGCTCGCGCACGTCACCAGCGCGCACCAATGGCCGCTCGGCATCACGATGTCGCGCGCGCGCCGGGAAGAAGTGCTGCGCTGGGCCGACGAGTCCGACGCGTGGATCGTCGAGGACGAGTACGACGGCGTCGTCCGCTACGACGGCATGCGGCCCGAAACGCTGCGCGCGCTCGACCGCGGCGACCGCGTGATCTACACCGGCTCGTTCAGCACGACGACGTTTCCCGGCTTGCGCATCGGCTTCTTGATCGCGCCGCCGCCGCTGGTCGGCGCCTTCATCGCCGCCAAAGCCGTCGCCGACCGGCAGACCTCGTCGTTCGATCAAGCGATCCTGGCGGAGTTCATCTACGATGGCCACTACCACCGGCACCGCGCGCGAATGCAAGCGATCTACGCCGAGCGCCAGGCGCGTTTGATCGAGCGGCTGCGCGAGCTCGCCGGGATCGAGATCGCGCCGACGGCGTCCGGCTTGCATATCGTCGTTCCGCTGCCGCCGAGCACGGATGACCGCGCCCTGTCGCTGCGCGCGCAGGACGCCGGCGTCATCGCTCCGCCGCTCTCGCAGCAGTACCTGACGTCCGCGGCGCGGCGCGGGCTGCTGCTCGGGTTCGGCGTCGCCGGCCTGGCCGCGATCGAGCGCGCCGTGCCGCCGCTCGCGCGCTGCTTGGCTCAGGTCGCGCAGCGGCCGCGCGCCCTGCGGCCGCTCCCGCGCGCGGCCCGCGAGCTCCCCGGCTGAGCGAGCATCTCTAGCCCGGATTCAGCCTTCGCTTCGGACCCTTGTAGGGTCCGAAGAAAAGTGCTATGCTGAGCCCGTGGCACCGGTGATCTCTGAGCTGCAGGAAGTCCGAGATACCTTCGGTCTGACCCGTTCCGAGCTTGCGGACCTCTTTGAGCGTCGTCCCCAGTCGCTCAGCGAGTGGGAGACTCGCGGGATCCCGCAAGATAAGCGCGCTTCGGTCGAGCGCCTTGTCGATCTGGCCCGCCTGTTTCGTAAACGTGTTATTGCCAGTCGCATACCTCAGATCGTGCGTACGCCCGATAACTGGCTCGGCGGCCGCACGATGCTGCAGACGCTTCGAACCGACGGCGTCGATCCGATCTATGCGTATTTAGGTCGGCTGTTCAACTACGGCGGCTCGTGAGCGCACTGCCGACCGCGGAACGCGGCGGCGATTACTACCGCGTCGTCGCGCCGGACTGGATCGATCCGCTCGACACACCGTATTCAAAAGCCTCGGGCGGGCGCTGGAACCCAGCCGGCGAATTCGGTGCGCTCTATCTCAATGCGGACCTGCGCGTTGCGGCTGCGAATGCGCGCGCTCAACATGCCGGGCGCGCGATTAAGCTTTTCGATCTCCTCCCTGACGCCAGACCTGAGCTCGTAACCGTTCAAGTCCCGCCCATTGATGTCGTTGACGCATCGTCTTCGGCCGGCGTCGCCGCGCTCGGATTCGCTGCAAACTTCCCGTTCGGAGTTCCGTGGCCACCCTGTCAGGCAGTCGCGCGCAGTGCGCGCGGCGCGGGAATAGCCGGCGTTGCCGCTCGGTCAAACGCCGAGGCAACGCGAACGCAGACGATCGGAGAGGAACTTGCGGTCTTCGAGGGCGTCACCCTTCGAGAACGGCGGCGACGGCGGTTCTCCGACTGGTATCCTGATCCGATTCCGGGCTAGAGGATGAAAGTGGTCCGGCTGCGATGGGCCAACTGGCGCTTCACAGGCGAGCGCGCGCGTGGGATGCTGCTGGCATGCAGCTCGACGACCTCATCGTGTACCACCGGGGCGAGTTCAAGCCGTATCCCGACGCGAAGCTCGGCCTCCTGACGCACGCGCTGAACTACGGGACCGGATGCTTCGAAGGGATTCGAGCGTTCTGGAGCGAGGGGGCCGGCGAGCTGTACGTGTTCGAGCCGACCGCGCACTTTCGGCGGCTCGCGGCGTCGGCGAAGGTGCTGCTGATGGACCTGCCGCTCGCGCCGGAAGAGCTCTCGCAGCTGACGGTCGAGCTGTGCCGGCGCAACGGCTTCCGCAGCGACGTCTACATCCGGCCCGTGCTCTACAAGAGCGAAGAGACATTCGGCGTGCGGCTCGACGACCTCGAGCACGACCTCTTCGTCGTCGCGTTCCCGAACAGCAAGTATCTCGACACGAACGAGGGCGTGAAGGCGTGCGTGAGCAGCTGGCGGCGCCTGGACGACAACGCCGAGCCGGCGCGCGCGAAGATCACCGGCAGCTACGTCAACTCCGCGCTCGCCAAGAGCGAAGCCCGGCTGAACGGCTTCGACGAAGCAATCATGCTCACCGACGACGGCCACGTCTCGGAGAGCTCCGCGGCGAACCTGTTCGTCGTGCGCGACGGAACGGTCTCGACGCCGGGCGTCGCGCACAACCTGCTCGAGGGGATCACCCGCAAGCTGGTGGCGCAGATCATCGCGCGCGAGCTCGGCATCCCGGTCGTCGAGCGCACGATCGACCGCACCGAGCTGTACTCCGCCGACGAAGTGATCATGTGCGGAACCGGCGTCGGCATCGCCTGGCTGCGCACGCTCGATCACCGCGTCATCGGCAGCGGCAGCGCCGGGCCCGTCGCAACCGCAATCGCCCGCGTCTACGACGACGTCACCCGCGGCCGCGACCCCCGTTTCGGCAGCGAGCTGCGCGCCGTCCACGGCACCCCGGCGCTCGCGCTGACGTAACCGCACACCGCGATCGGCGATTGCGCCGGTCGCGCGTCAGCCCAGCGCGGCGAGCGCATCGGCGAGGTCGAGCGTCCCTTCGTAGAGTGCGCGGCCGACGATCGCCGCGTCCACGTTCGCCGGCGTGCCGGCGCGCAGGTCGAGCAGGTCGGCGAGCGTGCGCGCGCCGCCGCTGGCGGTGACGCGCAGCGGCGCAAGCGACGCGACGTGCGCGAGCGCGGCGACGTCGTAGCCGGCGCCCATTCCGTCGCGCGCGATCTCGGTGTAGACGATGCGCCGAATCCCCCACGCGGCGACGGTCCGCACCAGCTCGTCACGCGAGACGGCGGTTGCCGTGACCCAGCCGCGCGTCGCGACGGCGTCGTCGCGCGCATCGATGCCGCCGACGATGCGCTCGCCCCAGCGCTCCGCGATCGCGCGCGCTTCGTCCGGCTTTTCGACCAGCAGCGTGCCGATCACGACGGCGTGCGCGCCCGCGGCGAAGCGCGCTTCGACGTCGTTCGCGCTGCGAATCCCGCCGCCGGTCTGCACCGGAACGCCGGCCGCCGCGCAGATCGCGCGCAGGGCGGTTCGATTTTCGCCGGTGCCGAACGCGCCGTCCAAGTCGACGACGTGCAGCGCCTGCGCGCCCGCGGCGACGAACGCTTTCGCGCGCGCGACCGGGTCGGCGTCGTAGCGCGTCTCGCGCGCCGGATCGCCGCGCTCGAGGCGCACGGCGTGGCCGGCGCGCAAGTCGATCGCCGGATAGAGCGTCAGCGTGCGGCTCACGCGGCGGCGATGCGGAGGAAGTTCTCGAGCAGACGGGCGCCGGCGGCGCGGCTCTTCTCGGGATGGAACTGCGTCGCCATCACGTTGTCGCGGGCGACGATCGCCGCGAAGCGCTCGCCGTACTCGCACGAGGCGACGAGCGAGTCCGCGCCCGCCGAGACGCAGTACGAGTGGAGGAAGTAGGCCCACGCGCCGTCGGCGAGTCCGCCGACGAACGGGTGCGTGCGCTCGATCACGAGGTCGTTCCAGCCCATGTGCGGGACGCGGGGAGCGTTCGTGAAGCGCCGTACGTTGCCGGGTAGGATACCGAGGCCCACGGCGCCGCCGTACTCGTCGCTGGAGTCGAACAACACTTGCATTCCGACGCAAATGCCGAGGAACGGCCGCCTCGCGGCGATCGTCTCCCGCACCGCCAAGTCCAGCCCGCGCTCGCGCAGAGCCTCGACGGTCGCGCCGAACGCTCCGTCGCCCGGCAGAATCGCCGCGCCGGCGCGCACGACCTCGCGCGGATCCTCGGTCAGCGCGAAGGACGCACCGCGCCGCTCGAGCGCCGCCAGCAGCGAGCCGACGTTCCCGCCGCCGTAGTCGATCACCGCGATCCGCTGCGAGTGCACCAGCTTCTCGCTTCGCTCGCCGGCGCGGCGTTGCTTGCCGCCGCGCTCGCCGCATGCTCGGGCGGCGGTTCGACCACGCCGGCGAACGGCAACAATCAGCCGCCCGGAGTCGGAGTGGGGGTCGTGGGCGGCCCGACCAGCGCGCCCGCGACGCCGACCCCGGTTCCGACCGCTACGCCGACCAGCGCGCCGAGCGTTCCGCCGGCGCCGGCCGCCGATCCGAACCTGCACGTTCCGGCCGGCTTCCTGATCAGCACGATCGCGCAGGTCGGCGGCGCGCGCCAGCTGGCCCCGCTCCCGAACGGCGACCTGATCGTCGGAACGGGAGGGACGACGGTCGCGATCGTGCCGAACGCGGAAAGCCCGGGCGCCGCGGGAACGCCGGCGACGTTCGCGACGATCAACGACGCGCCGGCGCAAGGCGTGGCCTACGGCGGCGGCTTCGTGTTCGTCGCGACGCAGTTCGGCGTCTACCGCATCCCGTACAGCACCGGCGCGCAGAGCGGCACACCGCAGAAGATCGCGTCGGTCCGCCCCGGCGGAAGCTCCGACCACACCAGCACTTCGGTGACGGTGAGCGGCTCGTCGCTCTACGTGAGCGTCGGTTCGTCGTGCAACGCGTGCGTCGAGACCGATCCGACGCGCGCGACCATTCAGCGCATGGCGCTCGACGGCAGCGGCATGACGCCGCAGGCGCGGCGCTGGCGCAACGCGATCGGCATCACCACCGATCCGGTCAGCGGCGTGGTGTGGGCCGGCGGCGCGGGACAAGACGATCTGCCGCAGGGGCATCCGTACGAGTACGCCGATCCCGTCTCGACGCGCACCGCGCCGGCCGACTACGGCTGGCCCGACTGCGAAGAGAACCACGTCGCGTACACGCCAGGCGCGAACTGCTCGAACGTCGTCGTTCCGGAAGTGGTGTTCCCCGCATACTCGACGATCATCGGCGTCGCCGTCTATCCGGCCTCGCAAACCGGCGCGTACGCTTTTCCGGCCGCTTGGCGCGGCGGACTCTTCGCGAGCATGCACGGCTCGTGGCACGCCGGCAGCAACGGCGTGCCGATCGCGCCGCCGCACGTCGCGTTCGTGCCGCTCAACGGCAACGCGCCGGCGCGCGCGGTGAACTGGAACGATCCGACGGCGCAGTGGAACGACTTCCTGACCGGTTTTCAAAACGCGTCGGGGGCGCGGATCGGGCGCTCGACCGGCGTCGCGGTCGGCCCGCAAGGGAGCTTGTTCGTCGCCGACGACGCGACCGGAAACATCTACCGCATCCGGCCCTCGGCGCTCGCGACCAGCGCGAAGGTTCGTCGCTGAGAGGGCGAGGCGTGCGCCGTCGTTCGATTCACGTCCCGCTGCTCGCCGCCCTCGTCGCGCTCGGCGCGCTGCCGGCGCGCGCGGCCGACCCGCTCCCGACCGTGCCGAGCGGGTTCAGCATCGAGCGGATCGCGACCGTTCCGCGCGCGCGAGAGCTCGCCGTCGCACCGAACGGCGATCTGTTCGTCGGCACGAACGGCGATGCGATCTACGTCGTCCCCGACGCCGAGAAGAACGCCGGCGCGCCGCGCGTCTTTGCGAGCTTCGACGACCGTCCGATGCACGGGGTGACGATCGTGGGCGACACGCTGTACGCCGGCGGCCAGTTCGGCGTCTACCGCATCCCGTACCGCAGCGGCGACCGCGAAGCGCGCAGCGCGCCGCAGAAGATCGCGAGCGTTCGCCCCGGCGGGAGCGGTTCGCACAGCACGACGACCGTCGCGCTCGCGAACGGCACGCTCTACGCGAGCGTCGGCTCGTCGTGCAACGCCTGCAAGGAAACGGATCCGACGCGCGCGACGATTCAAGCAATGACGCCGGACGGCAAGAACATGCACGCGCGCGCGGTCGACATCCGCAACGCGATCGCGCTCGCGCTCGCGCCGGGCAACGCCGACCTGTGGGCCGGCGTCGCCGGGCGCGACGACTTGGAGCACGGTCACCCGTACGAGATCTTCGACGACGTGAGCGCGCACGCGGGGACGCCGGACTACGGCTGGCTCACCTGCTACGACGACCGCAAGCCGATCGGCAACGCGAGCTGTGCGAACGTCGTCGTTCCGAAAGCCGTCTTTCCGGCGTACGACACGCCGATCGGCGCGGTGTTCTACCCGCTCGCCGCGACCGGCGCGCACGCCTTTCCGGCCGGCTACCGCGGCGGCGCGTTCGTCGCGCTGCACGGCTCGTGGCACCAGCCGCCGGTCCCGCCGCGCGTCGCGTTCCTGCCGTTCAAGAACGGCGAGCCTGCGAAGAGCGTCGACTGGTCGAATCCCGGCGCGCAGTGGACCGAGTTCCTCGGTGGCTGCCAGAGCGCGGACGGCTCGCGCGTCTGCCGCCCGACCGGCGTCGCGGTCGGCAACGACGGCTCGCTCTTCATCAGCGAAGATCTGGGCGGCGCGATCTACCGCATTCGCCCGCAGCGGCACCGCGAGTAAGGACTAAGCCGCGTGCGGGCGCTCGCGGCGGTGGACCGGCAGCGCCACGACGACGCGCGTTCCGTTGCGCTCGCCGTCGGCCGCGTCGACGACGACGTCGCCGGCGAGCGCGCGCACGAGCAGCAGGCCGCGGCCGCGCTCGGACTCCGGGTCGGGCGCCGGGTAGAGCGGGCGCATCCCCGGGCCGCGGTCGACGACGCACAGGATCGGCGGGTCGTCGTGCCAGTCGATGCAGACGCCGAACGGCGGCGCGCCGTGGCGGACCGCGTTCGCGACCAGCTCGCCGACGACAAGCTCGGCGGCGTCGAGGTCCGAGCGCTTGGCGTCGGCCTCGGTCTCCAAGAAGGTGCGCACCTCGCGGCGAACGCCCGACGTCTCCTCGGCCCGAGCCCCGACGTACGACCAGTACCGGGAATCGTCCACGGTCCTCGTACGTGCCCGTTCCGGCGAAAATGAATCAGGGAATGACCGAACGGTGACGATTGCCGGGCGAGCGTTCGGCGAGTATTCTGTAGGCATGCGGTGCTCGGCGGTGTGGTCGTGACGGACCCGGCGGTGGTGGCGTTTGCCGGCGACCTGGCGGTGGAGCGGTATCCCGAAGTGCATGCGGCGCTCGAAGCGGCGAAGGTCGCCAAGGGCCGGCCGCTGGTCGTCGACCTGTCGAAGGTCGGCCACGTCGACGCCATCGTCGCGGCCGAGATCGTCATCTTCATCCGGCGCTCGCTGCGCTACGGCGCGACGGTCGCGATCGTGCCGCCGGCGCCGCCGAACGAGTGGCTCACCCACGCGGGCTCGATCCGCGAGGCGCACTTCCGCGAGAGCGCCGCGGAGGCGCTGGAGTTCGTCGCGGGCTGAAAACACGTTTCGGCCGAGCCGGTTCACGGAAAGAAGCGACCGAGGGGAACCTGGCCAGGAGGGCCCACAGGGTTGATCACGATCGCAGGGTGGCGCGCGAAGGAACGCCGGCAAAAGAAGAGGCTGCCGCCCGAGTACGACTTCTCCGCGACGGTGCTCGGAGCGGCCGTCGTGTTCGTCGTGGTCGCCGTGATGTTCAGCTTCTGAGCGTCAGCCCGGGCGTTCGGTCAACGAACCTTTCGTCGAGGGGACCTCGGCCGACGCGGTGAGGGCCTTCGCCTGCGCGAACGCGCGCGCGAACGACTTGAAGGCCGCCTCGCACAGGTGGTGGTTGTTCGTCCCGGCCCAGCGCAGCAGGTGCAGGTTGAACTTGCCGTGGTCGACGACGCTGCGGAAGAAGTGCGGGATCAGCTCGGTCGGGAGCGCGCCGAGCGCCGGCGCGGAGAGCGGGACGTCGTAGTTCAAGAACGGCCGGCCGCTCAGATCGACCGCGCACTGCACCAGCGCGTCGTCGAGCGGAACGGCGACCGAGCCGAAGCGCGCGATCCCGCGCTTCTCGCCGAGCGCCTCGTCGATCGCGCGGCCCAGCGCGATCCCGACGTCCTCGACCAAATGATGATGGTCCATCCCGTCGCCGTGCGCGACCAGCTCGAGACCGAGCCCGGCGTGCGTCGCCAGCGCGGTCAGCATGTGGTCGAAGAAGTCGACGTCGGTCTCGACGGAGACCGGGCCGCCGTCGAGCGCGAGCCGCAGCTCGATCCGCGTCTCCTTCGTCTCGCGCCGCACCTGCGCGCTACGCGGGCTCACGTCATCCTGAGCTTGTCGAAGGGCCCGCGGATTTGCCGTTCGGCTTGCCGTTCTGCGCGCGGCGCTCGCCGATCGGCTCGTACGGATGAACTTGCGGTCCGACGTAGGTCGCCTGCGGGCGGATCAGGCGGTTGTGCGCGAACTGCTCCAAGACGTGCGCCGTCCAGCCGGCGATGCGCCCGCAGGAGAACATGCAGGTGAACTCGTCGGAGGGAATCCCCAGCGACGAGAGGGTCGGCGCGGTGTAGAACTCGACGTTGGCGTAGATCCGCTTGCCGGGCTTGAGCTCTTGCAGCACCTTGTTCGAGGCGTCTTCGAGCGCACGCGCGATCAGGTACCACTTGGTGTGCGACTTCTCGGTGAGGTTGCGCGCCATCTGCTCCAGCTGCTGCGCGCGCGGGTCGCGAATCTTGTACTCGCGGTGCCCCATCCCCATGATCTTCTCGCCGCGGCCGAGCAGCGCGCGCACGTACGGCTCGGCCTTGTCGGGCAAGCCGATCTCTTCGAGCATCGTCATGACCTTGCTCGGCGCACCGCCGTGCAAGTCGCCGGCAAGCGTCGCGACGGCGGAGGTGATCGCGCCGTAGATGTCCGCGCCGGTCGAGGCGGTCACGCGCGCGGAGAACGTCGAGGCGTTGTACGAGTGGTCCGCCAGCAGCACGAGGTAGGTGTCGAGCGCGTCTTCCGCTTCGGGGATCGGGTGCTCGCCGGTGCGCATGTAGAGGAAGTTCGCGGCGGTGGTGAGCTTCGGGTCGGGCGCGATCGGCTCCAGGCCGCGGCGCATGCGGTGCCAGGTCGCGACGATGGTGGGAAACTTCGCGATCAGGTCGAGCGCGGTGTCGACCGAGGTCTCGTGCGCGCCGTCGGGGCGGTGCGGGACGAAGTGCGCGACAGCGGAGACGCCGGTGCGCAGCACGTCCATCGGCCAGGCGTCGCGCGGGATCGCGTGCATCATCGCGATCAGCCCCGACGGCAGCGCGCGGCGCGCGGCGAGCCGCGCGTTCAGCTCGTGCAGCTCTTGGTGCGTCGGCAAGTGCCCGAACAGCAGCAGGTGCACGACCTCCTCGAAGCTGGCGTTCTCGGCCAGGTCGTGGATGTCGTAGCCGCGGTAGGTCAGTCGCCCGACCTCCCCCTCGACGTTGCTCAGGACGGTCTCGCCGACGACGATTCCTTCGAGACCCGGATTGACCACGGTGGACGGCATAACGGGAAGGATTTCTCGGTGCCGGGCGCTTCTCCCATCCGGCCACTTGCACTGAGCGAAAGGGCCGCAGCGGCAAAAGTCTTAACTGCCTCCTCCCAGGCGCCGGCTCGGGGGCCGCGTCACGCGCATCGATGAGGAGGTCCCATGAGTCGTCTCAGTCGTCGCTCGTTCGTCACGCTCGCCGGCGCCGGCACCGCCGCCGCGTTCGGCATTCCTGCGTACCTGCCGCAGATCGGCGAGGCCGCCGATTCCATCAAGATCGGACTGCTCGAACCGTACACCGGCGTCTACGCCGGTCCCGCCGAGAACGAGACCGTCGGCTTCGAGCTGGCCGCCGACGCGTGGAACAAGCGCGGCGGCGTGCTGGGCCGCAAGCTCGAGCTGGTGAAGGAAGACGAGCAGAACGACACGAGCATCGCCGCGCAGAAGGCGCGCAAGCTCATCAACCAGGACAAGGTCGCGGCGCTGGTCGGCACCGTGTCGAGCGGCGTGTCGCTGTCGGTCGCCGGCGTCGCGACGACCACCAACACGCTGTTCATCGATTCCGGCGGCCACACCGACGACGTCACCGGCAAGAACTGTCACTGGAGCGTGTTTCGCACGTGCCACAGCACCTGGATGGAGACGCACGCGACCGGCTACGCGCTGCAGAAGCGGTTCGGCAAGAAGTGGTTCCTCATCACCCCGGACTATGCGTACGGGCATTCGCTGGAGGCCGGCTTCAAGGACGTGCTCGCGCACATCGGGGGCAGCATCGTCGGCAACGAGCTGACGCCGCTGGGTACGACCGACTTCAGCTCCTACCTCACCAAGATCGATGCTGCGAAGCCCGATGTCGTGCTCGTCCTCGTCCAAGGCGACGACTACACGAACTGCCTCAAGCAGATGAACCAGTTCGGGCTGCTCAAGAAGTACCCGGTCGGCGGGCCGCAGGTCGAGCTCGAGCCGCTTTGGGGACTGCCGCCCGAGGCGCGCGAAGGCTACTGGGGCATCGAGTGGTACTACAAGAGCGACAAGACGCTCGGGAAGAACAACAAGCTCGCGCACGAGTTCGTCGCCGAGGCGACCCGCCGCAAGAACGGGCGTCCGCCGACCGCGCGCGATGCGTTCGGATACATCACGCTCGACCGGCTG
>Ga0213878_10000440_pt1 | contig 15454 bp, 12 predicted proteins | sample VelepicoBEBS_R02_FD_161053 | JGI IMG/M metagenome (GOLD analysis project Ga0213878, IMG submission 161053) | Vellozia epidendroides bulk soil microbial communities from rupestrian grasslands, the National Park of Serra do Cipo, Brazil - BS_R02 | ecosystem: Environmental > Terrestrial > Soil >... | reverse complement strand
CTGCTCTACATTCCCTGCATCTCGGTGATGGGCGCCATCTCGCGTGAGTCCAGCCGCGGCTGGATGTTCTTCTCCATCCTGTGGGGGCTGAACATCGCCTATTCGCTGGCCACCGTGTTCTACCAGACGTCAAGCTTCAGCGAGCACCCGCAGTACAGCACGGTCTGCATTCTGGCGGTTATCCTGTTTAATATCATGGTGCTTGGCCTGCTGCGTCGTGCGCGCAGCCGGGTTGATGTGAACCTGCTGGCGACGCGTAAAACCGCCAGTAGTTGTTGCGACAGCCCGGCGGGCAACTGCCACTAAGGAGAGACAATGGCGTCGTTAATCGAACTGCGGGATATGCTGGCGATACAGGGACGGATGAACGCCCAGCAGCTCAGCCGCGCGCTGCACACGCCGCAACCGATGGTCGACGCCATGCTCGCCCGTCTGGAAGCGATGGGAAAAGCGCGCCGCGTTCAGGATGATGCCGGGAATTGTCTTTCAGGAAGCTGCCGTAACTGCCCTGAGGGCAAGGTCTGCCAACCAGAGTGGTGGATGCTGCAGTAAAGCGGAAAGAAAAAGCGGGTTCTGCACCCGCTTTTTTATTATTTGTAGACGTCCGCGTTAGCGTGAACGGTTTTCTCGTTCTTCTCGCCAGCAATCACCACAAAATACTTACCGCCCATTTCATCGGCTTTTTTCGACAGATCTTGTCTTGCATCCATCGGGGATGTGGTTTTAGAGGTGGTGATAGAACCCAACTTAGTCAGATGCATTTTCGCTACATCTTCTTTAGTAATTTCTTTCGCGGCAAACGCGCCGAAAGAGACAGAACCCATCACCAGTGCTGTAACAATACCCTTAACCAGTTTCATAGCCTAACTCTCCATAGATTTATAGCGGTCATGTGAAACATGATGAATAACGTTAACCCGAGCGGTAACCCTAACATCGTCCTAAGTATTGTTCTGGTATGTCACTTTCGCCAGTCCGTGACAAAAAAATCAGCTTAACCGCGAGGTTAGCGTCAACAGCGTCTCGCAGAACTGCCGGGGATGAGAGATAAAGGGCGCATGTGCCGCTTTCTCTATGATGATCGACTCGCTTTGCGGCCAGGCCGTATCGAGCAGCCCGGCAATCTTGCGCGGCACCAGCCCGTCGAGCGCGCCGTACAGACGCAGGAAAGGCAATTGCAGTGTTGCCAGCGCATCGCGCAGGTCGACGGTTTTGAGGATCTCCAGCCCCCCGTTCAGCACCCCTGTCGGCGGCATCGGCAGCGACAGTACAGCGCTTTTCAGCTTCCGCGCATCCTGTCGCGCGCTCTCTGTTCCCAGCGTCTGTAGCGCCAGAAACCGCTCGACGGTACGCTGGAAATCCTCGCTTAACTGCTGCTGGAAACCGCTCAGGACGTCCGGTTTGATGCCAGGCCAGTCCTGATGCGCGCTAAAGCACGGCGATGACGCTACCGTCACCAGCGCCTGGACCCGCTGCGGCGCATCCAGCGCGATACGGCTGGCGACCAGGCCGCCAAGACTCCAGCCAAGCCAAATCGCGCGCTCCGGCGCCTGGGCCAGCACCCGATCCGCCATCTCGTTTAACGACAGCGCGCCGAACCCCTGGCTGCGCCCATAGCCGGGCAGGTCGACCAGGTGCAGCGTAAAATGCGTACTCAGTTCCGGCGTAATGCAATCCCATACCTGTGCATTCAGCCCCCATCCGTGCAGCAGCACAAGATGGCAATCTCCTTCGCCTGTGGTTTGCCACCAGATGTTGTTCATCAGTTATTGTTCTCATTCACTATTTTTCAGGGAGAGAGGATATGCTAACAGCCCACGGCTTATGCTGGCTATGCCAAATGCCGCTGGCGATGGCGCGCTGGGGCGTGTGTTCATTCTGTACCCGCGTCTTATGCCGCTCGCGCCCGCGCTGCCCACAGTGCGGGTTAGCCGCCGCCCATCCCCACCTGCCCTGCGGGCGCTGCCTGCAAAAACCGCCGCCGTGGCAGCGTCTGGTGGCGGTAAATGACTACGCCGCCCCCTTAAGTTCGCTGGTTGCGCAGTTTAAATTCAGCGCCAGACCGGAGCTTGCCGTCGCGCTTGCCCGTCTTCTCCTGCTGCAGGTAAAAGCGCATCCCGCGATAACCCGCCCCAGCCTGCTGGTGTCGGTTCCCCTGTGGCAGCCGCGACGCTGGCGGCGCGGCTACAACCAGAGCGACCTGCTCTGCCGCCCGCTGTCGCGCTGGCTGGGGTGTCGTTATACCGACGAGGCGCTACAGCGTATACGTCCTACCGCGACCCAGCATCAGCTCTCCGCCAGGTTGCGCAAACAGAATCTTAAAAATGCCTTTCGTCTTGATATTCCGGTCGCGGGACACCATATCGCCATTGTGGACGATGTCGTCACAACGGGCGCTACCGTGTCGGAGATATCCCGCCTGCTTTTGCAAAGCGGGGCGGCGTCAGTTCAGGTATGGTGCCTGTGTCGCACCTTGTAGACCCCCGGTAATGGGCGTATTATAACCCAGTAAAATAGTCAACTATTAGGCCAACGCTATGATCCGTATTTCCGATGCTGCACAAGCGCACTTTGCCAAACTGCTGGCCAATCAGGAAGAAGGGACACAAATCCGCGTATTTGTGATTAACCCGGGCACCCCGAATGCTGAGTGCGGCGTATCCTATTGCCCGCCGGATGCGGTGGAAGCCACCGATACTGCGATGGAGTTTGAACAGCTTACCGCCTATGTCGATGAGTTAAGCGCTCCGTATCTGGAAGATGCCGAAATTGATTTTGTGACCGACCAGTTGGGTTCCCAGCTGACGCTGAAAGCGCCGAACGCCAAAATGCGTAAGGTTTCCGACGATGCCCCGCTGATGGAGCGCGTGGAATACATGCTGCAGTCGCAAATCAACCCGCAGCTGGCAGGTCACGGCGGCCGGGTGTCGCTGATGGAAATCACCGACGAAGGTTATGCCATTCTGCAGTTTGGCGGCGGCTGCAACGGTTGCTCGATGGTTGACGTCACGCTCAAAGAAGGGATTGAAAAGCAACTGCTGAACGAATTCCCCGAGCTGAAAGGCGTGCGCGATCTGACTGAACATCAGCGCGGCGAGCACTCCTACTACTAAGTTTTCCCGACGTTCCCGGCGGCGTTCTGCCCGTCGGGACGCCGCCTGCCCCCTCTTTCCTCGTCAGACTACTTCCACGCAATAACTTGACCTGCGTCCCATAATGAACATTTTGCCGTCTCAGGTGATTTTCAAACACCGAATGTTACCCGTATCATTCATGGCAAGTACTGTTACAAGAAAAATAACCAACTATCTTTTGGGGATGGAAGGAAAACTGAAGCGGTGCCTGATTTACTTAATTACCCGGATTCAGCATTTGGACGTTGTTGCTGAAATATTAACGTTACCCATAACAAAACAAAGGCCAGGTTAATCATGCCATTAGTCATCGTCGCTGTCGGTGTCGTCTTGTTATTACTGTTGATGATCCGCTTCAAATTGAACGGATTTATCGCGCTGGTGCTGGTGGCGCTTGCCGTCGGCTTAATGCAAGGTATGCCGCTGGCTAAAGTTATCGTTTCCATCAAAAACGGCGTAGGCGGAACCCTCGGCAGCCTTGCGCTTATCATGGGCTTCGGCGCCATGTTAGGTAAAATGCTGGCAGACTGCGGCGGCGCTCAGCGCATCGCCACGACGCTTATCGCGAAGTTTGGTAAAAAGCACATCCAGTGGGCGGTGGTATTAACCGGTTTCACCGTAGGCTTCGCGCTGTTCTATGAAGTAGGCTTCGTACTGATGCTGCCGCTGGTGTTCACCATCGCCGCCGCGGCGAATATCCCGCTGTTGTACGTCGGCATACCGATGGCCGCTGCGCTCTCCGTGACCCACGGCTTCCTGCCGCCGCACCCGGGCCCGACCGCTATCGCAACCATCTTCCATGCCGATATGGGTAAAACCCTGCTGTTCGGCACCATCCTTGCGATCCCGACCGTTATTCTGGCAGGTCCGGTCTATGCGCGTTTCCTGAAAGGCATCGACAAGCCGATCCCGGAAGGTCTGTACAGCGCGAAAACCTTTACTGAAGCAGAGATGCCGGGCTTTGGCGTCAGCGTCTGGACCTCTCTGGTGCCGGTTATCCTGATGGCGATGCGCGCGGTTGCGGAGATGATCCTGCCGAAAGGTCACCCGTTCCTGTCCGTTGCCGAGTTCCTGGGCGACCCGGTCATGGCGACGCTGATTGCCGTCCTGATTGCGATGTTCACCTTTGGCCTCAACCGTGGCCGCTCAATGGATCAGATCAACGATACCCTGACCTCATCCATTAAAATCATCGCCATGATGCTGTTGATCATCGGCGGCGGCGGCGCGTTCAAGCAGGTACTGGTCGACAGCGGCGTGGATAAATACATCGCCTCTATGATGCATGACACCAATATCTCGCCAATCCTGATGGCCTGGTCTATTGCCGCCGTACTGCGTATCGCGCTGGGTTCAGCCACCGTCGCGGCAATTACCGCTGGCGGCATCGTCGCCCCGCTTATCGCCACTACCGGCGTGAGCCCGGAGCTGATGGTTATCGCAGTCGGTTCTGGTAGCGTGATTTTCTCTCACGTCAACGACCCGGGTTTCTGGCTGTTCAAAGAGTACTTTAACCTGACTATCGGCGAGACCATTAAGTCCTGGTCGATGCTGGAAACCATCATCTCGGTATGCGGCCTGGTGGGTTGTCTGCTGCTGAATATGGCTATCTGATGTAAAAAAGCCGGGTGGCGGCTTCGCCTCACCCGGCCTGTGCTCCATACCCTCTCCCTTATGTGAGAGGGAAAAATTACCGCTTCTTACCCGCCGCCTTTCTGCGTTTATCCAGATCCTTAATCAGCTTGTTTACCTGGTCATCGGCAAACATCGCCTCCAGCGAGGTTGAGAGCTTACGACGCCAGTTCGGGTACTGATCGCTGGTGCCGGGAATGTTCACCGGTTCCGGCATCTCCAGCCAGTCTTCCGGTTGCAACCCCAGCAGGGCGCTGTTGCTGTCGGCGATATAGCGCTGCATCCCGCGGTTAAGCGTGGCGGTCATTCTCATCAACGAGGCCTTATGTCCGGCGCGTTTCGGCAGGCAGCCGTGTTTGTGCAGAGCGTTCAAAAGCCCCTGCTTCGCCTGTTCGCGGTCCTGATACAACCCGCGCAGCACGACCTCGTCCGGATACAACCCCAGCGTTTTGCCAAGCGTCAGATCGCCGCTCTCCCAGTAGCCGCGAAGCGTCGGCAGGTCATGGGTGGTGGCGACCGCCATCGACTGTTCCGGATAGGCCTTCGGCGCCCGGAAGGTCTTCCTGACGTCGCTTTCGAAATACAGCACCTTGTAGGAATAGACGCCGCTCTTACGCAGCTTACCGACGATCTCTACCGGCACGGTGCCCAAATCTTCACCGATCACCATGCACTGATGGCGTTTACTCTCCAGCGCGAGGATAGACAGCAGCGCATCGACCGGGTACTGCACATACGCCCCGTGGTCTGCCGTTTCGCCGTAGGGGATCCACCATAGTCGCAGCACCGACATAACATGGTCGATACGCAGCGCTCCGCAGTTTTGCATATTGGCGCGCAGCAGGTCGATAAACGGTTCGTAGGCTCTGGCGACAATCACGTGCGGGTCCATCGGCGGCAGCCCCCAGTTTTGCCCCAGCGGACCGAGAATATCCGGCGGCGCGCCGACAGACGCTTTCAGGCAGTACAGCTCCCGGTCGCACCAGGTCTCCGAACCGCCTTCCGCCACGCCGACCGCAAGGTCGCGGTACAAACCGATGGGCATGTCATGCCGCTGGCTCTCCTGCCAGCAGGCAGCAAACTGGCTCCAGGCCAGCCACTGCAGCCAGAGGAAGAAATCCACCTCGTCGGCGTGCTGTTCGCAAAACGCGCGCACCTGCGGGCTGGTAATGTCCTGCAACGCCTTCGGCCATACCGGCCATCCCCAACGCAGCGGATCGAGCTTCACCTGCTGGGCGTGCAGGGCATCAAACGCCGCCTGCCAGTACAGGCTCTCGCCCTCTTGCGCCACAAAGCGGCGAAATTCAGCCATCGGCTCATCATCACGCGCGGAGAATGTCTGCCACGCCATGCGCAGCGCCGTCATCTTAAGTCGGGTCACCGCGGTATAATCAACTTGCTTTGCCTCCCGCGCAGCGCGCAGCGCCTGCTGCGTGGCGGGAAGCTGCCACCACGCCTGCGCGGCACGGCTGGCGTGAAAATCGTCAACGGCGTTGACGTCGATGTAGATAACATTCAGCCAACGTCGGGAGGAGGGGCTATAGGGGCTGGCGCTTTCCGGGTTCGCCGGGTAAAGCGCATGGATGGGGTTCAGGCCGATAAAAGCGCCGCCGCGACGGGCAATCTCCGGCAGCATTACCTTCAGATCGCCGAAATCACCGATGCCCCAGTTCTGTTCCGAACGCAGGGTATACAGCTGCACGCAACTGCCCCACAGCTTCTCTCCCTGTTTTAAAGCCTGCGGCTCATAGCAGCGTTCCGGCGCGACGATGACCCGGCAGTGCCAGCGATGCTCGTCCTGGGTCAACGTCAGGGAGTGATAGCCTTCCGGCAGGCGAGTCGGCAGGTGTAGCGCCTTCCCACCGCTGGCGTGCCCCTGATGCCGCACGCCCTCTTCGGTCGTCAGAAGCCACAGGTATTCGCCGCGCCCCTCGACCGCCAGCGTCATCTTTTTCCCGTGCGTGAACACCATGACGTTGGGCACTGGCGTGACCGCCGCCGGGACGCCCCGGGCGGCGGGATGCATGGCGTCGAGCAAGCGCCGTTTGGTGTCGGCACCAATGGACTGCGGTTTGCCGTGGGCATTGATATAGTTCGGGCTAATGCCCGCCGCCAGCGCGGCATTATCCAGACGTTTGCTCTCCATAGCGCTTCCTTAACGTTTAGCCTGCCAGATACGGTGTTGATAATCGCGGATGGAACGGTCGGAACTGAACATCCCGCAGCGAGCGGAGTTGAGAATTGCCGCACGGGTCCAGGCCTCCTGATCGCGATACAGCACGTCGACCTGTTTTTGCGCCTCGACATAAGCGGCAAAGTCCGCCAGCACCAGGTACGGATCGCCGCCCTGCTTGCCGATGCTGTGCAGCATCTGGTCAAACGCATGCTTGTCGCCGCCGCTGTACTTACCGCTCTCCAGCTCTTTTAACACCGCATCCAGCAGCTTATCTTTTTTGCGCCACTTCAGCGGGTCATACCCTTTGGCCTTGAGCGCTTTTACCTCTTCGACGGTATGGCCGAAAATAAAGATATTCTCTTCGCCGACCTGCTCGGCAATTTCCACGTTTGCGCCATCCAGCGTACCCACGGTCAGCGCGCCGTTCAGCGCCAGCTTCATGTTGCCGGTGCCGGAGGCCTCTTTACCGGCCGTTGAAATCTGTTCTGACACATCCGCCGCCGGGATCAGCATCTCCGCCGCCGACACGCAGTAATCCGGCAGGAATACCACCTTCAGCTTATCGCCCACCTGCGGGTCGTTGTTCACCACGTCTGCGACCTTATTGATGGCAAAAATGATGTTCTTCGCCAGGTAATAGCCCGGCGCCGCCTTCGCGCCGAACAGGAACACGCGCGGCACGCGGTTGGCTTTCGGGTTTTCGCGAATCTCTTTGTACAGCGCCAGAATGTGCAGCAGGTTCAGGTGCTGGCGCTTGTACTCATGCAGACGTTTAATCTGGATATCAAAGATAGCCTTCGGGTTGATATCAATCCCGGTGCGGGTTTTGACGAACGCCGCCAGACGGCGCTTATTCGCCTGCTTAATCTCGCGATACTGCTGACGGAACGCCGCATCGTCGGCCTGTTTTTCCAGATGAATCAACTGGTCCAGATCGTTGGCCCACTCTTTTTTCAGCGTCTTATCAAACAGCGCGGCAAGCTCCGGGTTGCACTGCTTTATCCAGCGGCGCGGCGTAATGCCGTTGGTGACGTTATGGAACTTGTTCGGCCAAAGCTGGTGATACTCCGGGAACAGATCTTTCACCACCAGGTCGGAGTGCAACGCCGCCACGCCGTTAACGGCAAAGCCGCTCACCACGCACAGATTCGCCATACGCACCTGTTTATCATGGACAACCGCAAGCTTCGCCCACACCGCCTTATCGCCCGGCCAGGTTTTCTTCACCAGCACTTTGAAGCGCTCGTTAATCTCATTAATTATCTGCATATGGCGCGGCAGCAGCGCCTTCACCAGCTTCTCATCCCAGCACTCGAGCGCTTCCGGCATCAGCGTGTGGTTGGTGTAGGCGAAGGTTCGACTGGTGATGGCCCACGCGTCGTCCCAGCTCAGTTGGTGCTCGTCGATAAGCACCCGCAGCAGTTCCGGAATGGCGATCGTCGGATGGGTGTCATTCAGTTGAATGACCTCAAACTTCGGTAGCTCAGCCAGTTTGCGCCCCGCCAGGTGATGGCGTCGCAGAATATCGGCCACCGAGCAAGCACACTGGAAATACTGCTGCATCAGGCGCAGCTTTTTGCCAGCAAGGTGGTTGTCGTTCGGGTAGAGCACTTTGGTCAGCTTTTCGGCGTCGATGCCCTGCTGCTCGGCGCGCAGGAAGTCGCCGTCGTTGAATTTGGTCAGGTTGAACGGATGCGCGTGTTTCGCCTGCCACAGGCGCAGCGGTTGCGCGACGCCGTTACGGTAGCCCAGTACCGGCAGATCCCAGGCTTCGCCGACGAGGGTAAACGCAGGCACCCAGTGGCCGCTTTTCGACACCTTGCCGCCGAGACTGACCTGGATATCAAGCTGCGCGTTGTGGCGAAACCACGGGTAGCTGCCGCGCTGCCAGTCGTCCGGCGCTTCCATCTGCTGGCCGTCGGCGAAGGACTGACGAAACAGCCCGTACTGGTAGTTCAGACCATAGCCGATCGCGGATTGTCCGACGGTCGCCATTGAATCCAGGAAGCAGGCCGCCAGCCGACCGAGGCCGCCGTTGCCCAGCGCCGGGTCGGTCTCCTGCTCCAGCAGGTCGCTCAGGTTAGCGTCGTGCCCCTTCAACTCATCGCTCACCGCCTGATACCAGCCGAGGTTGAGCAGGTTGTTGCCTGTGAGGCGGCCAATCAGAAACTCCATCGAAATGTAGTTTACATGACGCTGCTCTTTCGCGGGTTTCGCCACCGGCTGGGCGGCCAGCATTTCCGCCAGCGCTGCGCTGACGGCCTGCCACCATTGGCGCTGCGTCATCTCCTGAGCAGCCTGTAAACCTAAACGCTGCCACTGACGCGTCAGCGCAGCCTGGAACTGTTCTTTGTTGAAGGTCGGCTGTGACATAAGTAATCAAATCCTGTTAATTAACACGTTGTCGTTAGTGTCTCAGGCTGCCCCGCTAGCGTCCTCATCCTGCCGGGGATTAGGCAGGGAGGAGTCGCAGGGATGAGCAAAAAATGTGATCGCAACCACTTAAACGCCAGCCTTTCACGGTAAATCTGCCCTGTTTTACCGGGTCAGGATGACAAAAAGTGAAAGGTTATTTTGCAAAATATCGGCCGGGACGAAACCAGGGCTTACGTTAAATACGAATTCCCTGGCAGATACCGACCATATTCATTATTCAGGTCAGCGCAATCACACAATTCTAAATAGTTTCCCCTCCGCGTAATGTCGTAGAGCAACTATTTCGCAACAATAAATCCCCCTGCACCACCAGGTTTTACGCGCGCTGAGGCCGGTTTCAACGACAGCATTTAACAAATCTAAAGATTTGTGACAGAGTGCAAATTCGCAAGCATTAAAGTTGGACATAACTTGCAATACATTTCTGTTTATCCGAACGTAGCAAACATTAATTACGAAGCGCGAAAAAAATACCTCTCCCCCTCACAGTGAAGTGATTAGCTTATGTTGATTCCGTCTAAACTCAGTCGCCCGGTTCGTCTTGAGCACACGGTTGTTCGGGAACGCCTGCTGACGAAACTTTCCGGCGCGAACAATTACCGTTTGGTGCTCATTACCAGCCCCGCGGGATACGGCAAAACAACGCTCATTGCACAGTGGGCGGCGGGAAAGCACGATCTCGGCTGGTTCTCGCTGGACGAGGGAGATAATCAACAGGAGCGTTTCGCCAGCTATCTTATTGCCTCTATTCAACAAGCCACTGGCGGTCACTGTGTCGCCAGTGAAACCATGGTGCAAAAACGCCAGTACGCCAGTCTGACGTCGCTGTTCGCGCAGCTGTTCATCGAGCTGGCGACGTGGCAGCGCCCGCTGTATCTGGTGATTGACGACTACCATCTCATCACCAACCCGGTTATCCACGACGCCATGCGCTTTTTCCTGCGCCATCAGCCGGAAAATATGACCCTACTGGTGATGTCGCGCAATTTGCCGCAGCTTGGCATCGCCAACCTGCGCGTGCGCGATCAACTGCTGGAAATCGGCAGCCAGTTGCTGGCGTTTAACCATCAGGAGGCCAAGCAGTTCTTCGACTGTCGCCTCACGTCGCCTGTCGAAGCGGAAGAAAGCCGCCAGATGTGCGATGACGTTGCCGGTTGGGCAACGGCGCTGCAGCTCATCGCCCTCTCCGCCCGACAAAACAACAGCGCGGCAAGCCATTCCGCGCGCCGTCTTGCCGGGATCAACGCCAGCCATCTCTCTGATTACCTCGTGGATGAGGTGCTGGATAACGTTGACGCACCAACCCGCAGTTTCCTGCTGAAAAGTTCGCTGCTGCGCTCGATGAACGATGCGCTGATCGTCCGCGTGACCGGCGAAGAAAACGGCCAGATGCGGCTGGAAGAGATTGAGCGTCAGGGGCTCTTTTTACAGCGTATGGATAACTCTGGCGAATGGTTCAGCTACCATCCGCTGTTCGGTAGCTTCCTGCGCCAGCGCTGTCAGTGGGAGCTGGCAACGGAGCTGCCGGAGATTCACCGCGCGGCGGCGGAAAGCTGGATGGCGCAAGGTTTTCCCAGCGAAGCCATCCACCATGCGCTGTCGGCGGGCGACCCGCATATGCTGCGCGATATCCTGCTGAATCACGCCTGGGGCCTGTTCCATCACAGCGAACTGGCGCTGCTTGAAGCATCGCTGGCGGCGCTCCCCTGGGAGAGCCTGCTGGAGAACCCGCGCCTGGTGTTGCTACAGGCCTGGCTGATGCAAAGCCAGCACCGCTACAGCGAAGTGAACACGCTGCTGGCGCGCGCCGAGCAGGAGATGCCGGTCGACATGGACGCCTCCTTGCATGGCGACTTTAATGCCCTTCGCGCCCAGGTCGCCATTAACGACGGCGACCAGGAAGAGGCCGAGCGGCTGGCGATGGTCGCGCTGGAGGAGCTGCCGCTCGCCAGCTACTACAGCCGTATTGTGGCGACATCGGTGCATGGCGAAGTGCTGCACTGTAAAGGCCAGCTCAATAAATCGCTGACGGTGATGCAGCAGACGGAGCAGATGGCCAGACGCCATGACGTCTGGCACTACGCGTTGTGGAGCCTGATTCAGCAAAGCGAAATTCTGTTTGCCCAGGGCTTTTTACAGGCTGCCTGGGAAACCCAGGAAAAAGCCTTCCAGCTTATTCGCGACCAGCACCTTGAACAGTTGCCGATGCACGAGTTCCTGCTGCGCATTCGCGCGCAACTACTGTGGGCGTGGGCGCGGATGGATGAAGCCGAACACAGCGCGCGTCACGGCATGGAGGTGCTTGCCGACTACCAGCCCCAGCAGCAGTTGCAGTGTCTTGCCCTGCTGGTGCAAAGCTCGCTGGCCCGCGGCAATCTGGACAATGCCCGCAACCACCTGAACCGTTTAGAAAACCTGCTCGGCAATGGCCAGTACCACAGCGACTGGGTCTCTAACGCCGACAAGGTGCGCGTGATTTACTGGCAGATGACGGGAGACAAAAAAGCGGCGGCTAACTGGCTGCGCCAGACCCCGAAGCCCGCGTTCGCCAATAACCATTTTCTGCAAAGCCAGTGGCGCAATATCGCCCGGGCGCAGATCCTGCTGGGCGAGTTTGACGCTGCCCAGGCGGTGCTGGAGGAGCTCAACGACAATGCGCGTTCGCTGCGACTGATGAGCGATCTCAACCGTAACCTGCTGCTGCTTAATCAGCTGTACTGGCAGTCGAACCGCAAAACCGACGCCCAACGCATGCTGCTGGAAGCGCTCACCCTTGCCAACCGCACCGGCTTTATCAGCCACTTTGTAATAGAGGGCGAAGCCATGGCGCAGCAGTTGCGCCAGCTCATTCAGCTCAACACGTTGCCGGAGCTGGAGCAGCATCGCGCTCAGCGTATTTTGCGCGAAATTAACCAGCATCATCGGCATAAGTTCGCCCATTTCGACGAGAATTTCGTCGAACGCCTGCTTAACCATCCGGAAGTGCCGGAACTTATCCGTACCAGCCCACTGACCCAGCGCGAATGGCAGGTGCTGGGGCTCATCTATTCCGGCTATAGCAACGAACAGATCGCCGGCGAGCTTGACGTCGCAGCCACGACCATCAAAACCCATATCCGTAATCTGTATCAGAAACTCGGGGTCGCGCACCGCCAGGACGCCGTCCTGCACGCCCAGCGGCTGCTTAAAATGATGGGATACGGCGTCTGACGATCAGCACAATTCCAGCTGAATGTTATGCTCGGCAATCACCTGCATCACGCCTGCGGGCGGCATAATATCGGTATACACCGCATCCACCATGCTGATGCTGCCCATGTTGACCATCGCGTTACGGCCAAATTTCGAATGATCCACCACCAGTATCGTATGGCGCGAATTTTCTATTATCGCGCGTTTGGTGCGCACTTCGTGGTAGTCGAACTCGAGTAGCGAACCGTCGCTGTCGATGCCGCTTATCCCAAGGATGCCGTAATCCAGACGGAACTGGGAGATAAAGTCGAGCGTCGCTTCGCCGATGATGCCGCCGTCCCGGCTGCGCAGTTCGCCGCCGGCCAGGATAATGCGAAAATCGTCCTTCGCCATTAAGGTGTTGGCGACGTTCAGGTTGTTGGTCACGATACGCAGGTCCGAATGGTACATCAGAGCATGCGCGACCGCTTCCGGCGTGGTACCGATATCAATGAACAGCGCGGCGCCGTTCGGGATCTGGCTTGCAACCTTACGGGCGATACGCTCCTTCTCCGCCGCCTGGGTCGTGCGGCGATCCTGCCATGAGGCGTTCACCGCGCTGGACGGCATTGCCGCCCCGCCGTGATGGCGCAGAATCATTTTCTGCTCGGCTAAATCGTTCAGATCGCGACGAATGGTTTGCGGGCTGACGGCAAACTGCTCCACCAGCTCTTCCGTGCTGACATAACCCTGTTTTTTTACCAGCTCGATAATCGCGTCATGACGTTGTGTTTGTTTCATGAAATATCCCTGGAAAATTATGTTCGTTTTCGCACATGTTGTGTGTCCGCAAACGCCATGGCAAGGCCAACGGCAAGCCCGGCCACATGGGCGCCGTTCGCAATCGACATACCAAATAGATCAAACCAACCGGCGACAAGCCACAGCAGGGAGAACAGAATCAACCCGCGCTGCAAATACACGCCGCTTTGCGGATCGCGCTCGCCGCGCAGCCAGACGTAGCCCATCAGCGCATACACCACCCCGGATAAACCGCCGAACCACGGCCCGCTGAATTTCTGCTGAATAAAACCGCTAAGCAGCGCGCTTATCACCGTAATCACGATGAGTTTTCCGCTGCCAAGGCGCTTCTCGACCGCGCCGCCGAGATACCACCACCATAACAGGTTGAAGAGGATATGCAGCAGCGAGAAATGCATAAAAGCATGGGTAACGTAGCGCCAGAGCTCATATTTCAGCGAGGGATCGTACGGCCACGCCAGCCAGGCCATTACAGTCTGATCGCCAATGATGTTCATCACGATAAACACCAGAATGCAGGCCGTCATAATGAACCAGGTAAAAGGACCGGCGTTATTCTTCAACGTCGCGAGAAACGGGAAACGGCGGTAGTGCAGGCCGCTGTTGGTATGGCCCGACTGCCAGCTTGCCGCCAGATAGCGCGGATCAGCGGGATTTTCCAGAAAGCGGGCCAGCTCCTGCTGTACCCGTCCGGCCTGGCTTTCGTCGGCGAGCCAGATGTCGCTCTGAGTATGTTGCTGAATGGTCAGGATAATACCCTGCGTCGCCATATAGTCGACAAACGCCTGGGCGACGCGCGGGTTTGCAAAAGAGGTGATCATCAACATGCAGAGAGTCGCTTATTCCACACAAAAGGGGACAGTATACGCTGTCAGGCGCCGCGCGCCACCTCTGCCGGGAAATGGCGATGCCAGGCGTCAAACCCGCCGTCGACGCTGTAGACCTGGTCATAACCCTGTTGCAGCAAATACTGCGCCGCCCCTTTACTGCTGTTGCCGTGGTAGCATATCACCATCACCACGGTATCGAAGTCGTGATCGCGCATAAACGCGCCCAGCGTATCGTTGGTCAGATGAAACGCGCCGGGCGCATGACCGAGCGCATAGCTCTGCGGGTCACGGATATCCACCAGCACAGCCATGCCCCGCTGCAGCTTCTGATGCGCTTCTTCTACATTAATACACTCGAATTGTTCCATGGCGTTCTCTTTGCTGTTGTTCAGGTGTGCTCGGGTAAAGACCTCCGCACTAGTTTACCTTTTAGTGTACGTCCTGAAGGGAGTTAAACGCCAATTTGTTATACACATCACTCTGAAATGTTTTTTTGATGTTACCAAAAGCACGTTCGTTTGCTATGATGAGCGATATCGAACATTTTTGAGCTTTAACGAAAGTACACGAGGGTGCAGCATGGAAACCAAAGATCTGATTGTGATAGGTGGTGGCATCAACGGTGCCGGCATCGCGGCAGACGCCGCTGGACGCGGTTTATCCGTGCTGATGCTCGAAGCGCAGGACCTTGCCTGCGCCACCTCAAGCGCAAGCTCGAAACTCATTCATGGCGGGCTCCGCTACCTTGAACACTACGAATTCCGCCTGGTGAGCGAGGCGCTGGCCGAACGTGAAGTGCTGCTGAAGATGGCCCCGCACATCGCCTTTCCAATGCGTTTTCGTTTGCCTCACCGTCCGCACCTGCGCCCGGCGTGGATGATCCGTATCGGTCTTTTTAGGTACGCCCATCTTGGAAAACGCACCAGCCTGCCGGGTTCAGCCGGATTGCGATTTGGCGCAGAATCCGTCCTCAAGCCGGAAATCGTGCGCGGTTTCGAATATTCCGACTGCTGGGTAGACGACGCACGCCTGGTGCTGGCCAATGCGCAGATGGTCGTGAAAAAAGGGGGGGAAGTGATGACTCGCACCCGCGCAACCTCCGCCCGTCGCGAGAATGGTCTGTGGATCGTTGAAGCGGAAGACATCGATACCGGTAAGAAACACAGCTGGCAGGCGAAAGGCCTGGTCAACGCCACCGGCCCGTGGGTGAAACAGTTCTTTGATGATGGCATGCATCTGCCGTCGCCGTACGG
>Ga0213878_10000439_pt1 | contig 15458 bp, 14 predicted proteins | sample VelepicoBEBS_R02_FD_161053 | JGI IMG/M metagenome (GOLD analysis project Ga0213878, IMG submission 161053) | Vellozia epidendroides bulk soil microbial communities from rupestrian grasslands, the National Park of Serra do Cipo, Brazil - BS_R02 | ecosystem: Environmental > Terrestrial > Soil >... | reverse complement strand
AATCCCGCGGCCATCGCATGACCACCGAACTTGAGCATCAGCCCCGGGAACAGCGTATCGAGGCGCTCCAGCGCATCGCGCATATGCAGCCCCTGAATGGAGCGACCTGAGCCTTTTAACGTGCCGTCGCCCGCGGGAGCGAACGCAATGACGGGCCGGTGGAAACGCTCTTTAATCCGCGAGGCCAGAATGCCGACCACGCCCTGGTGCCACTCCGGGTGATACATCGCCAGACCACCGGGCAACGTTTCGTGGCTTTGTTCAAGCTTTTCACACAACGTCAGCGCTTCGGCCTGCATGCCCTGCTCAATCTCCTTACGCGTCTGGTTCAGCGCATCAAGGTCGCTGGCGAGCATTCGGGCTTCGCCGATGTTGTCGCACAACAACAGCGCCACGCCAACGGACATATCGTCCAGCCTTCCTGCCGCATTCAGACGCGGACCAAGCGCAAAGCCGAGGTCGCTGGCGGCAAGCTTTTGCGCGTCGCGGTTCGAGACTTCAAGCAGCGCCTTGATCCCCGGCCGGCACTTACCAGCGCGAATACGGCTAAGCCCCTGCCAGGTCAGAATACGGTTGTTAGCATCGAGCGGCACGACGTCCGCTACCGTGCCAAGCGCCACGAGATCAAGCAGCTCCGCCAAATTCGGCGGCGTTATCCCCTGCTCCTCAAACCAGCCCTTATCACGAAGATAGGTACGTAGCGCCAGCATCAGATAAAACGCCACGCCGACGCCCGCCAGTGATTTAGAGGGAAATTCGCAGTCACGCAGATTGGGGTTAATGATGGCGTCCGCGGCAGGCAGTGTGTCACCTGGCAGGTGGTGATCGGTCACCAGCACCGGGATCCCTAACGCATGGGCGCGCTCGACGCCCGCATGAGACGAAATGCCGTTGTCCACGGTCACTATCATCTGAGCGCCGCGAGCATGGGCCTGTTCGACCACCTCCGGGCTCAGCCCGTAGCCATCTTCAAAGCGATTCGGCACCAGATATGATACGTTCCGGCAGCCCAGCGCGCGCAGACTCAGTACGCTCAGCGCGGTGCTGGTCGCGCCGTCGGCGTCGAAGTCGCCGACCACGATAATCCGCACGCCTTCACGAAACGCGCCGTAGAGCATTTCAACGGCTTTATCGACGCCGTTCAACTGCTGCCAGGGCAGCATGCCTTTCACACCGCGTTCCAGGTCGGCGGCGCTGCGCACGCCGCGGCTGGCGTACAGTCGTCTTAATAGCGGCGGCAGGTCTGCCGGAAGGTCAGCGCTTTCATCGACCTCCCGACGCCGCAAGGGAATAGGTTGTCTCACGCCAATTACTTACCGCTGGTCTGTTTTTGATGTTCGTCCAGGAACGCTTTCATTTCCTGCGGCCCCTGATAACCCGGCACCACGAAGCCATCATTCAGGACGATGGCCGGGGTGCCGTTGACGCCAAACTGCACGCCCAGCGCATAGTGGTTAGCGAGGGTGATATCGCAACTCACTGGCTGAACGCCTTTGCCGTTCATGGCGTCGTCAAAGGCTTTATTGCGATCTTTCGCGCACCAGATAGCCTTCATATCCTGCTCCGCCTGGCTCTGCACGCCCTGACGCGGGAACGCCAGATAACGCACGGTTATCCCCAGCGCGTTATAGTCTTTCATCTCTTCATGCAGCTTGTGGCAATAGCCGCAGGTGATATCGGTAAACACGGTAATGACGTGTTTTTCCTGCGGCGCTTTGTAGATGATCATCTCTTTTTCCAGCGCGTTCAGTTTCCCCACCAGCAGCGTGTTGGTCACGTTCACCGGCTGAGCGCCGCTGACATCGTACATCGGCCCCTGAATGATGTGTTTACCGTCGTCGGTCACGTACAGAACGCCGCTGTTGGTCAGCACGGTTTTCATACCGGCAACCGGCGCAGGTTGAATATCCGTGCTCTGCACACCCAGTTTAGTCAGCGACTGGCGAATAGCGGTATCGTCAGCATGCGCGGCGCCGGACAGCGCGGCGGCCAGCAAAGAGAATGTCAGTAAACCTTTTTTCATAACCCATCCCATAGTTTCAACATCACGCCCGCGGGTGGTGCTGTTGATGAAGTTGACGCAGCCGCTCGGTAGCGACGTGCGTATAAATCTGTGTGGTGGAAAGATCGCTATGTCCCAGCAGCATCTGCACCACGCGCAGATCCGCGCCATGGTTCAGCAGATGCGTCGCAAACGCATGACGAAGGACGTGCGGCGACAGTTTTTCGCTGTCGATCCCCGCCAGTTGGGCATAATGTTTTATCCGATGCCAGAACGTTTGTCGCGTCATCTGTTGCGCTCGCTGGCTGGGAAACAGCACATCGATGGAAACGCCGTTGAGCAACCACGGACGCCCATGCTCCAGGTAGGTCTCAAGCCAGTAGACGGCCTCTTCGCCAAGCGGAACCAACCGTTCTTTATTGCCTTTACCGATGACCCTGACCACGCCCTGGCGCAGGCTGATATCGCTCATCGACAGGCCAACCAGCTCAGAAACGCGAAGCCCGGTCGCGTACAGCACTTCGAGCATCGCTTTATCGCGAAGCTCCAGCGGTTGATCCACCAACGGCGCCTGCAACAGGCGATCGACCTGGTTTTCGCTCAGATCTTTTGGCAACCGCTGCGGCAGTTTGGGCGACGCCAGCGGCGCGCTGGGATCGTCCGGACGGATTTTTTCCCGGTAGAGGTGCTGAAACAAGCGGCGCATAGCGCTGAGCAGCCGCGCCGAACTGGTCGCCTTGTAGCCGCCGTCAACGCGCTCGGCCAGCAGGTCTTGCAAATCGCCGGGTTGGACGGTTTCCAGCGATAACCCACGGTGCTGCAACCATGCCGCCACCATGGTCAGATCGCGACGATAGGCGCTTAGCGTATTCTCGGCCAGGTTCTTCTCCAGCCACAGCGCATCCAGAAATTGCTCTATTTGTGCGAGATCCTTTTCCACATTCGCCTCTTCAGTGCTGCAATCGGGTCATTATGCCTTAAGGCGTTACCTTTCTGATACACTAGCGCAAAGTTACAGCAAGCACTGAGAGTTTTTGCGATGAAAATTGGCCTGTTTTATGGTTCCAGCACCTGCTATACCGAAATGGCGGCGGAGAAAATCCGCGACATTATCGGCCCGGAACTGGTGACGCTACACAACCTGAAGGATGATTCCCCGCAGTTGATGGAGCAGTATGACGTGCTCATCCTCGGCATTCCGACCTGGGATTTCGGTGAAATTCAGGAAGACTGGGAAGCGGTCTGGGAGCAACTGGATACGCTGAAACTGGATGGCAAAATCATCGCGATGTACGGGATGGGCGACCAGCTCGGCTACGGAGAATGGTTCCTGGACGCGCTCGGCATGCTGCATGACAAACTGGTCGCCAAAGCGGTGAAAATTATCGGCTACTGGCCGACCGAAGGCTACGAATTTACGAGCAAGAAGCCGATTATCGCCGACGGCCAGCTGTTTGTCGGTCTGGCGCTGGACGAAACCAATCAATACGATCTGAGCGACGAGCGTCTGCAGAACTGGTGTGAGCAGATCCTTGGCGAAATGGCCGAACAGTTTTCCTGACGGCCTTTTACTGCCGCGCCGGGTGCTGCAATATCGCCCGGCGCAAATCCCGCCACTCCCCGGCATCCATGCTGTCAGCCGCAATCCACAGGTGCATTTTTTTGTAGCTCCCCGTTCTGCGTAAGCGCAGCATCATCCCGCAGTTGATGACCCAGGGGGTGCCAAGAATTTCCCACTCCTGGTTATGCCAGCGCAGACGGGAATCCATCAGCAGTTTGATTTCCCCCTGACGGGCGTTGATGCGACGCTGGCTGCGCACGCAGTCGAATACTACCAGCGACAGGAGCACCAGCCATAGCGGGGTGTAGCTCAGCGGCCAGGGCATCAGCAATATCGCCGCCGCCACCAGACCATGGAGCAGCAGAGACACCCACTGAGCGCGCCATGAGACGCGAAGATCAGATTGCCACAGGACCACGTTCCCGATTCCGTGTCTGAATGAGTTGCACCATCCTTTGCAGTTCCGCATCCGCTGGCTTACCGTGGTTCATCAGCCAGTTGAATAAATCGGGGTCGTCGCACTCAAGAAGGCGAATAAAGAGCTGCTTATCGCTGTCGCTCAGCGTGTCATATTCATATTCAAAGAACGGCATGATGGAAATATCGAGCTCACGCATACCGCGGCGGCATGCCCAATGGATACGGGCTTTATTACTAATGTCCATGTTGACCTTCCTGCATATTGATACAGAGTAGTTTAACGCGTTTCTTGCACTTACTTTACAGGAATATTGCGCTTTGCGGTGCCTCTTCCCTGAAAACCCTTCATCTTTGCAAGGTGTTGCATCATTTTCCGTGCTTTCTCGTAAAGCAGGATAACGGCACAAATGGACTTCTGAAAGCGCTTGCAATGCGCTATAGCTCTTTTACCATTAGTCATTAACTCTGCGTTAAGCTATTCAGGACATTACTATGGCTTTTACTCCATTTCCTCCGCGTCAGCCTTCAGCGTCCGCCCGTCTGCCGTTGACCCTGATGACGCTCGACGACTGGGCGCTGGCAACCATCAGCGGTCAGGACAGCGAAAAGTATCTTCAGGGTCAGGTGACGGCAGATGTCGCGCAGTTGACCGAACATCAGCACCTGCTGGTGGCGCATTGCGATGCCAAAGGCAAAATGTGGAGCAACCTGCGCCTGTTCCGTCAGCAGGACTGCTTTGCCTGGATCGAGCGTCGCAGCGTACGAGATGCGCAGCTGACGGAGCTGAAAAAATATGCGGTGTTCTCCAAAGTCGTCATCGCGCCAAACGATGACCGGGTACTGCTGGGCGTTGCGGGTTTCCAGGCGCGCGCCGCGCTGACCAACGTGTTCAGCCAGTTGCCGGACCGCGACGTACAGGCGGTTTCCGAGGGCGACAGCACCCTGCTGTGGTTTGAACACCCGGCCGAGCGTTTTCTGCTGGTCGTCTCTGCCAAGACCGCAGGACGCGTTGCCGACGCGCTGCGCGGGGAAGCGCAGCTGAACAACAGCCAGCAGTGGCTGGCGCTGAACATCGAAGCCGGTCTGCCGACGATCGACGCCGTTAACAGCGCGCAGTTTATCCCGCAGGCGACCAACCTTCAGGCACTGGGCGGCATCAGCTTTAAAAAAGGTTGCTATACCGGCCAGGAGATGGTTGCTCGCGCGAAATTCCGCGGCGCCAACAAACGCGCGCTGTGGTTCCTCGCGGGCAGCGCCAGCCGCGTACCGCAAGCGGGTGAAGACCTTGAGCTGAAAATGGGCGAAAACTGGCGACGCACCGGCAGCGTACTGGCCGCCGTCGCGCTCGATGACGGGCGCCTGCTGGTGCAGGTGGTGATGAATAACGACATGGAGCCGGACAGCATCTTCCGTGTACGCGACGACGCTAACAGCACGCTGCGTATCGAACCGCTGCCCTATTCGTTAGACGAGTAACATTTTTTGCCCGGCGGCGTGACGCCAGCCGGGCAAATCCCTTTATGCCTGCCCAACGTACAGATAAATCGCCAGGAAATGGCATACGCTGCCGCCGAGCACAAAACCGTGCCAGATAGCGTGATTATACGGGATACGTTTGCAGACGTAGAAAATGACGCCCAGCGAATAGACCACCCCGCCCACCGCCAGTAGCGTTACGCCTCCTGCCGCCAGCTTCAGCGCCAGTTGATACACTACGATCAGCGACAGCCAGCCCATGGTTAAATAGGTCACCAGCGAGAGAATTTTGAAGCGGTGCGCAATGGTCAGTTTGAACAGGATCCCGAGCAGCGCAAGGCTCCAGATGACGATCATCAGCCCGCGCGCCAGAGGGGAATCCAGCCCCACCAGCAGAAAGGGCGTATAGGTGCCAGCAATCAACAGATAAATGGCGCAATGGTCGAATTTTTTAAGCCATACTTTCGCCCGCTGATGCGGGATAGCATGATAAAGCGTGGATGCCAGAAACAGCAGGATCATACTGCCGCCGTACAGGCTGTAGCTGGTGATTGCCATCGCGCTGGCGCGGGCATCCACGGCCTGTACCAGCAACAGCACCAGACCGACGATGCCAAACACCAGACCAATGCCGTGACTGATGCTGTTGGCAATTTCTTCTGCCAGAGAATAGCCCTGTGTAATTAATGGCTTATGAACCATATCGAACTCCAGGAGAACAAAGTAACTTTTAACGCTCCCCTAGCGTAGCTGAGAATGATTCCAGTGAACACATGTTAGCTAAAATAAAAAGGCAAGTTTTTACAAACCAAGAAATATCAACACGTTAGATAACATTTTCAACTCACAACCGTACAGTTTTTATTAAAGACATTTAAATTCAATAACATAAAACTGATTCTGTCCCGGGTAGATCGCTTCAATGACCGCACGCAGCTCGCTACGGGTCATATTCTCCTGCTGCGCGTGGGTGTCGGTCAGCGTATCCAGCGTCACGGTCGAGGTGCCGATGACCTCAATTGTGCAAAAGTAGCCGTTGTCTTCATAGCGTCCCGTGCGCAGCACATCGCCGGTTTTGAAGTGGGATTCACTGGCGTCACGGAGGGTTATCGTCTTACGTCCGGCCAGAATGTCATCCTGGAAACGTTGAAAAAAAGTGATGTCGTTTGGCGCCATGATATGATTCCTGTATCCGAATGGGTTTTATGAGTTGCTGTTATCGTGAGTATCTTCTCCCACGCCGCTGTCGCCAGTCTCAACAATCTTGAGATGATGGTCTACCACTATGTCATCAAAAATCGTGACAAGGTCATGTATATGACCATTCGCGAGCTTTCTGATGCGGCCGGGGTGTCCACAACAACGGTACTGCGCTTTTGCCGCAAACTGGGCTGCGAAGGATACTCGGAGTTCCGCGTACGTTTTAAATTATATTTAGAACAAAACGAACCCCAGCAGGCCAATTTCGGCGCCAGTGAAATTATCAGTTTTTTCAAAGGCGTCAATAATGACGAGTTCGACACACTACTGGATAACGCCGTCGATATTATATTATCCTCAGAACGCATTATATTTGTCGGCGCGGGTACTTCGGGAGCACTGGCGAAATATGGCGCGCGCTTTTTCTCTAACGTAGGAAAATTCAGTAACCATATTGATGACCCCTATTTCCCGGTAACTAATGATATGGCGAAAAATGCGCTGGCAATCGTGCTATCCGTCTCCGGTGAAACGGAAGAGATCCTGCGTTTCGCTAGTCAGTTCAGCCTGCACCACTGCAAGGTGCTCTCCATTACCAGCCATGAGCACTCACGGCTCGCGAAGCTTGCCGACTTCAATCTCTCCTGGCATGTCCCGCAAATGCGCATCGGCGGCGTCTACGATATTACCACTCAAGTACCGGTTATTTATATTCTTGAATCACTTGGCCGCAAACTTGCGAAGAAACTGGCAGAATAAAACAGGTTGTTTTTTCGATGTAACAAATCACATTTACGGTAAATTGTTATATCGTGACATTTAATTCCGCTTTGTTAGACTCGAAACCAACAGAGTCATAAAATGGGATTAGCTTCGATGAAAAAACTGACCTTACCGAAAGATTTCTTATGGGGCGGCGCGGTTGCCGCACACCAGGTGGAAGGCGGCTGGAATAAAGGTGGTAAAGGACCGAGCATCTGCGATGTGCTGACCGGCGGCGCGCACGGCGTACCGCGCGAAATCACTCAGGAGGTCGTGCCTGGCAAATACTACCCGAACCATGAGGCGGTCGATTTTTACGGTCATTATAAAGAAGACATCAGGCTGTTTGCCGAAATGGGCTTCAAATGCTTCCGTACCTCAATCGCCTGGACCCGCATCTTCCCGCAGGGCGACGAAACGCAGCCCAACGAAGAAGGGCTGAAGTTCTACGACGACATGTTCGATGAACAGCTCAAATACAACATCGAACCGGTCATCACCCTCTCCCACTTCGAAATGCCGCTGCATCTGGTACAGGCGTACGGCGGCTGGACCAACCGTAAGGTGGTGGATTTCTTCGTGCGCTTCGCCGACGTGGTCTTCGAGCGCTATAAGCACAAGGTCAAATACTGGATGACCTTTAACGAAATCAACAACCAGCGTAACTGGCGCGCGCCGCTGTTCGGCTACTGCTGCTCCGGGGTAGTTTACACCGGGCATGCAAACCCGGAAGAGACCATGTACCAGGTGCTGCACCACCAGTTCGTCGCCAGTGCGCTGGCGGTGAAGGCGGCGCGGCGCATCAACCCGGACATGAAAGTCGGCTGCATGCTGGCGATGGTGGCGCTGTATCCGTTCTCCTGCAAACCAGAGGATGTAATGTTCGCCCAGGAATCCATGCGTGAACGTTACGTCTTCACCGACGTGCAACTGCGTGGTTACTACCCGTCTTACGTGCTCAACGAGTGGGAACGCCGCGGTTTCAATATCAACATGGAAGCTGGCGACGACGCTATTCTGCGTGAAGGCACCTGTGACTACCTCGGCTTCAGCTACTACATGACCAACGCGGTGAAAGCGGAAGGCGGTAGCGGCGATGCGATTTCCGGCTTCGAAGGCAGCGTGCCAAACCCACACGTGAAAGCCTCCGACTGGGGTTGGCAGATTGACCCGGTTGGCCTGCGCTATTCGCTGTGCGAACTGTACGAACGCTACCAGAAACCGCTGTTTATCGTCGAGAACGGTTTTGGCGCCTATGACAAGGTGGAAGAGGACGGCAGCATCAACGATGACTACCGCATCGACTACCTGCGCGCTCATGTCGAAGAGATGATGAAAGCCGTAACCTACGATGGCGTGAATCTGATGGGGTACACGCCGTGGGGCTGCATCGACTGTGTCTCCTTCACCACCGGGCAGTACAGCAAACGTTACGGTTTTATCTACGTGAATAAGCACGATGACGGCACCGGCGACATGTCCCGCTCACGTAAGAAAAGCTTCAACTGGTATAAAGAAGTGATTGCCAGCAACGGCGAGATGCTTTAACTCTGTCACGTCGGGCGGCGCTGCGCTTGCACCGGCCTACAAAAACGTCGGCCCGGTAAGCGAAAGCGCCACCGGGCGTTATTTCCCACCCGCTAATTCAATAAAACTTCCCGTCACATACGACGCCTTCTCGCTCAGCAGCCAGACAATCGCCTGCGCCACCTCTTCCGGCTGACCGCCACGCTGCATAGGTAGCATCGACTTCACGCGATCCACCCGCCCCGGTTCCCCGCCAGAGGCATGCATCTCGGTATAGATTAGACCGGGACGCACGCCGTTCACGCGAATACCCTGTGCTGCCACTTCAAGAGACAATCCGGTGGTCAATGTATCCACGGCCCCCTTTGACGCCGCATAATCAACATATTCGAAAGGCGCTCCCAGCCGTGACGCCGCAGATGAGACATTCACGATCGCTCCACCCTGCCCGCCATGTTTAAGCGACATACGTTTCACCGCTTCGCGACAGCAAAGAAAATAGCCCGTCACGTTGGTCGCCAGCACACGGTTGATGCGATCAGCGGACAAGTTTTCGATGGTGGATTGCTCAAACAGGATACCTGCATTATTGACCAGCGCGGTGAGCGGTTCGCCTTCACTATCGAGGCTCTCAAACATCGCCATCACTTGCGCTTCGTCGCTGATATCCGCACGCAGCGAAAATGCCCTGCCGCCTGCCTCTGCTATCGCGTTGATAACTTCCGTCGCAGCGTTGATATTGTGATGATAGTTCACCGCCACGGTGTAACCTTCCTGAGCCAGCTGCAGCGCGGTCGCTTTACCTATTCCGCGGCTGGCGCCAGTGACAAGCGCAATTGCCATTACATTCTCCCAATAAAAAAGCCGGGTGGCGCTAACGCTTACCCGGCCTACATCACTACTGAACAACGATTACTGGTATTCGCTCATCGGCACGCAGGAACAGAACAGATTACGGTCGCCGTAAACGTCATCAAGACGTTTCACCGTCGGCCAGTACTTGTTCGCCACACCCGCCGGGAACACGGCCTGCTCACGGGTATAACCGTGGTTCCACTCCGCCACCAGCTCGTTCTGGGTGTGCGGCGCGTTAACCAGCGGGTTATCTTCCAGCGTCCACTCGCCCGCCTTCACGCGGTCGATTTCACCGCGAATAGCCAGCATCGCGTCGATAAAGCGATCCAACTCAACTTTGCTCTCCGACTCGGTCGGCTCAACCATCAGTGTACCCGCGACCGGGAAGGACATGGTTGGCGCGTGGAAACCGAAATCGATCAGACGTTTGGCGATGTCCAGCTCGCTAATGCCGGTTTCATCTTTCAGCGGACGAATATCAAGGATGCACTCGTGCGCCACGCGACCATCGCGGCCGGTATACAGCACCGGATAAGCCTCTTTCAGACGCGTCGCGATGTAGTTGGCATTGAGGATAGCCACCTGGCTTGCCTGCTTCAGCCCTTCCGCACCCATCATGCGGATGTACATCCAGCTGATCGGCAGAATAGATGCGCTGCCGAACGGTGCGGCGGAAACCGCGCCCTGACGGGTCAACATTCCTTCGATCTGTACCACGCTGTGACCTGGCACGAACGGCGCCAGGTGCGCTTTCACGCCGATCGGTCCCATGCCCGGGCCGCCGCCGCCGTGCGGAATGCAGAAGGTTTTGTGCAGGTTAAGGTGCGACACATCCGCGCCGATAAAGCCCGGCGAGGTGATCCCCACCTGTGCGTTCATGTTCGCGCCGTCGAGGTATACCTGGCCGCCAAACTGATGCACCACTTCGCATACTTCACGGATGGTCTCTTCATAAACGCCGTGGGTAGACGGATAGGTCACCATGATGCAGGAAAGGTTGTCACCTGCCTGCTCCGCTTTTGCACGCAGATCAGACAGATCGATGTTGCCGTTCTTATCGCAGGCCACAACCACCACCTGCATACCGGCCATCTGGGCGGACGCCGGGTTAGTGCCGTGCGCAGAACTTGGGATCAGACAGATATCACGATGCCCTTCATTACGGCTTTCGTGGTAGTGACGAATCGCCAGCAAGCCAGCATATTCGCCCTGCGCGCCGGAGTTCGGCTGCATACACAGCGCGTCGTAACCGGTCAGCTTCACCAGCCAGTCGGAAAGCTGGCTAATCATCTGATGGTAGCCTTCCGCCTGCTCTGCCGGGCAGAACGGGTGCAGCTCGGCAAATTCCGGCCAGGTGATAGGGATCATTTCCGCCGCCGCGTTGAGCTTCATGGTGCAGGAACCAAGCGGGATCATCGCCTGGTTCAGCGCCAGATCTTTACGCTCAAGCCCGTGCATGTAGCGCATCATCTCGGTTTCGCTATGGTAGCGATTGAATACCGGATGGCTCAGGATAGCGTCATCGCGCAGCATGTTCTCCTGGATGGAGCGGCTGTCCATCGCGACGTCTTTATCCAACGAATCAACGTTCAGGCCGTGGTTATCGCCCAGGATAACGCTGAACAGCGCCATCACATCTTCACGGGTGGTGGTTTCATCCAGCGTCACGCCAACGGCGTTGTGGATGTCGCTACGCAGGTTTATCTCAGCCGCGGTCGCACGCGCCAGCACGGCGGCTTTATCCGCAACCTCTATGCACAAGGTGTCAAAGAAGTGCGCATGACGCAGCTTTTGCCCCTTCTGCTGCAGGCCTGTTGCCAGAATATCGGCAAAGCGGTGAATGCGGGTGGCAATACGCTTCAGGCCTACCGGCCCGTGGTATACCGCGTAGAGGCTGGCGATGTTGGCCAGCAGCACCTGCGAGGTACAAATATTGGAGTTCGCTTTCTCACGGCGGATATGCTGCTCGCGAGTCTGCATCGCCATGCGCAGCGCGGTATTGCCCGCGGCATCTTTTGATACGCCGATAATACGGCCGGGCATGGAGCGTTTGAATTCATCTTTTGCTGCGAAGAACGCCGCGTGCGGACCGCCGTAGCCCATCGGTACGCCAAAACGCTGCGCTGAGCCGAACACAATGTCCGCGCCCTGCTTGCCCGGCGCCGTCAGCAGAACCAGCGCCATAAAATCAGCGGCCACGCTGACCACGACTTTGCGCGCTTTCAGCTCGGCAATCAGTTTGCTGTAGTCATGCACTTCGCCAGTGGTGCCCACCTGCTGCAACAGCACGCCGAACACGTCCTGATGGTCGAGCGCTTTTTCCGCATCATCGACAATCACGTCAAAACCGAAGGTTTCCGCGCGGGTCCGCACGACGTCCAGCGTCTGTGGGTGGATATCCGCCGCGACAAAGAAGCGGTTGGCGTTTTTCAGTTTGCTGATGCGCTTCGCCATCGCCATCGCTTCTGCGGCGGCGGTCGCTTCATCCAGCAGGGAGGCCGAGGCCATATCCAGCCCGGTCAGATCCAGCGTAACCTGCTGGAAGTTAAGCAGCGCCTCAAGACGCCCCTGTGACACTTCCGGCTGATACGGGGTGTAGGCGGTATACCAGCCCGGGTTTTCCAGCATATTACGCAGGATAACCGGCGGCAGGTGCACCGGGGTGTAACCCATACCGATGTAAGACTTAAAGCGCTTGTTGCGACCGGCAATCGCTTTCAGCTCGGCAAGCGCGGCGTATTCCGTGGCGGCTTCCCCCACCTGCGGCGGCGTTGCCAGTTGGATGTCTTTTGGCACGATCTGGCCGATCAGTGCGTTTAATGAATCCGCGCCAACGGTACTCAGCATCTCCTGCTGTTGCTGAGCATCCGGCCCAATGTGACGTTCAATGAAAGCGCCACGGTTTTCAAGCTGGCTTAAAGTCTGTGTCATGAGCGATGGTTCCTGAAACGTGCAGTGAATCGTATTGGAAAATTATCTGAATACGCTAAATCATTCGCGTTGCAGGAAGGCGGCGACGCAGCGAATCCCCAGAAACTTACACAAGTCAGTGACTGGGGTGAGCGAGGAAAGCCAACGCGCCTGCAACGTGAAGGATGACGCGTATTTATTCGTCTTCTAACAGTGCTTCATATGCGCTGGAATCCAGCAGCGCGGCAACCTGACTTTCGTTGCTGGCTTTGATGCGGAAGATCCAGCCTGCGGCGTACGGCTCGCTATTCACCAGCTCCGGAGAGTCATTCAGCTCTTCGTTAACCGCAACAATTTCGCCGCCGATCGGCGCGTAGATGTCTGACGCCGCTTTTACGGATTCTGCGACCGCACAGTCATCACCCGCTTCTACCGTTGCGCCAACGTCCGGCAGGTCAACGAAGACCATATCGCCCAGCAGCTCCTGCGCATGTTCGGTGATGCCAACGGTGTAGGTGCCGTCCGCTTCTTTACGCAGCCACTCGTGTTCTTTGCTGTATTTCAGTTCTGCAGGTACATTGCTCATTGAATTTTCTCCAAAAATAATCATCAGTTACACAACGGCTTTGCCGCCGCGTACAAATACAGGTTTCGTCACTTTCACTGGCATTTCGCGGTTGCGGATCTGCACCACGGCCGTTTCGCCGATGCCCGCCGGAACGCGTGCCAGCGCAATGCTGTAACCCAGCGTCGGTGAGAATGTGCCGCTGGTGATAATGCCTTCTTTCTGGTTGCCCTGGGCATCAGTGAAGCGAACCGGCAGTTCGCCGCGCAGTACGCCTTTTTCGGTCATCACCAGGCCCACCAGCTGTTCGGTACCGTGCTGGCGCTGCGCTTCAAGCACCTCGCGGCCGATAAAATCACGGTCTGACGGTTCCCAGGCGAGGGTCCAGCCCATGTTCGCCGCCAGCGGAGAGATGCTTTCATCCATCTCCTGACCATACAGGTTCATACCGGCTTCCAGACGCAGCGTATCGCGCGCGCCCAGGCCACAGGGTTTCACCCCGGCTTCCACCAGCGCCCGCCAGAAGTCCGCGGCCTTTTCGTTTGGCATGGCGATTTCATAGCCCGCTTCGCCGGTATAGCCGGTGGTCGCCACAAATAAATCGCCTGCCTGCACGCCGAAAAACGGCTTCATACCCTCAACGGCGCGGCGCTGCGCATCGCTGAACAGCGTTGCGGCTTTTGCCTGAGCGTCTGGCCCCTGAACAGCGATCAGCGCCAGATCCTCACGCTCGACGATCTCGATGCCGTACGGTTCGGCATGCCGGGTAATCCAGGCGAGGTCTTTTTCACGAGTTGCGGAGTTAACGACGAGGCGGAAAAAATCTTCGGAAAGGAAATAAACAATCAGGTCATCAATCACGCCGCCGGAGGCATTGAGCATACCGGTGTACAGCGCTTTGCCCGGTTTGGTGAGCTTCGCCACGTCATTGGCCAGCAAATAGCGCAGGAACTCGCGGGTGCGGCTGCCATGAAGGTCGACAATGGTCATGTGAGACACGTCGAACATACCGGCACCAGTGCGAACCGCATGGTGTTCGTCTATCTGCGAACCGTAGTGCAGCGGCATCATCCAGCCGTGAAAGTCCACCATACGTGCGCCGCACAGCGTGTGTTGTTCATACAAAGGCGTCTGTTGGGCCATCTTTTCCTCGTTGAGTAAACAGGGCTACCGGGAGTTTCACCGGTGATTTTTCACCGACAAAACCCTGCGTCGACACCGCTCCCGGGTACCGACGCAAACGTTCTCTATTCGTCTGAACTTACCACCGATACCGGCAGTAAACCATAAGAGAAAATGGGTCATCACATTAGCTTATGACCAAAACGCGCAGGAAACTCTACAGAATGATTGACTACCTTATTGCGACAAATGCCACATAAAATTAACATCATGGAATGTTATTTAGAGAAGGATGACATTTAATGCGGAAAATAGACCCAAATTTCTGAATTTCATTTTTTGCCAGATAAATAAAAGTAATGCGAAAAAAGAGGTGAAATTAGAATATTTCAAACGAGGAAAAAGAACCCGGCGCCAGGGCCGGGTCGAGAAGTGTGACGGGGTTAACGAAGCCAGGCGGGGAGATCGTTGAGGCCCATTGCCTGGCGGATCAATTGCGGCTTCACGCCGGGTAACGTATCGGCAAGCTTCAGGCCGATATCGCGAAACAGTTTTTTCGCCGGATTGGCGCCAGAGAACAGCTCGCGGAATCCCTGCATTCCTGCCAGCATCACGGCCGCACTGTGTTTACGGCTGCGCTCATAGCGGCGCAGATAGAAATGCTGGCCGATATCTTTGCCCTGCCCGTGCAGGCGCCGGAGCTCTTCAATCAGCTCGGCGGCATCCATAAAGCCCAGGTTTACCCCTTGTCCCGCCAGCGGATGGATGGTGTGCGCCGCATCGCCAACCAGCGCCAGACGATGTGCGGCGAACTGCCGTGCGTAACGTCCGGTTAGCGGGAACACCAACCGCTCGCTCTCCACCTCGCACAGCCCCAGACGGTTATCAAAGGCGATATCCAGCGCCTGATTGAAGGTCGCGGCATCGGCATTTTTCATCTGTTCAGCCTCCTGCGGCGACAGCGACCAGACGATAGAGCACACATGCGGGTCGCTTAACGGCAGGAAGGCCAGAATACCGTCGCCGTGAAATGCCTGGCGCGCAATGGCCTGATGAGG
>Ga0213878_10000436_pt1 | contig 15539 bp, 12 predicted proteins | sample VelepicoBEBS_R02_FD_161053 | JGI IMG/M metagenome (GOLD analysis project Ga0213878, IMG submission 161053) | Vellozia epidendroides bulk soil microbial communities from rupestrian grasslands, the National Park of Serra do Cipo, Brazil - BS_R02 | ecosystem: Environmental > Terrestrial > Soil >... | reverse complement strand
GGCCGACGGCACGGCGCAGAACCGCGTGCGCGCCACAGTGACCGACGCCAACGGCAACCCGCTGGCCGGTCAGACGGTGAGCTTCAGCGCAGATAACGGCGCGAGCATCGCCGCCTCCGGGATCACCGGCGCCGACGGCGGTGTCACGGCCTCCCTCAGCAGCGCCGTGGCGGGAGCCAGCGCGGTCACCGCCTCGGTGAACGGCAGCGGCCAGACCGTGACGGTGAACTTCGTCGCGGACGACGCTACTGCGGGCATCGCCCCCGGTGCCCTGAGCGTGCTGGACGACGGCGCGAAGGCCGACGGCACGGCGCAGAACCGCGTGCGCGCCACAGTGACCGACGCCAACGGCAACCCGCTGGCCGGTCAGACGGTGAGCTTCAGCGCAGATAACGGTGCGGTGATCGGCGCTTCATCTACCACCGATGTAAATGGTGAAACTACGATGCCCCTGAAAAGTGTTACCAGCGGTCAGAGTAAAGTCACCGCCTCTTTCAATGGCAGTTCTCAGGAAGTCATCGTTAATTTTGTCGCTGGAGATGCAGATACCGCAACCTCAACGATATCGGCGACTCCAGTGTCTGTTGTCGCCGATGGGACCAGTGAGTCGGTCATTATTCTGACGTTGAAAGATATCAATGGTAATGCAGTGGTGGGTCAGTCAGTTGCCTTTAGTAGCAGTCTGGCGGGGTCTTTTGTGGGAAATGTCACGGATCACGACGACGGGACCTACACAGCTGCATTGACGGGGAGAAAAATCGGTCAGACAAATATCACCGCACAAGTCAATGGAAGTGCATTTAGTGTTACTCCTGCCGTTGTCACCCTGGTGGCGGGAAATCCTGATGCGGCACACTCCTCGCTGGTTTCGGGGTCAGGCAGCATCCTGGCAGATGGCAACGCTTCCGCACGCCTGACAATAACGCTGAAAGATATTTATGATAATGTCGTAACCGGACAGACAGTGAATTTTATCAGTAGTTTACAGGGGACAACTGTTGGTAACGTGACCGACAATGATGATGGGACTTATACCGCAGATCTAACAGGAACCAGCGAAGGAATCACCAGTATAACTGCGCTGGTAAATGGTAGCGCGTTTAGTGTGCCAGCTGTTTCAGTGGAGTTGATTGCAATACTCACCCTGAGTACAAATGGTAAAAACTATAGCTCGACATCAGGTTTCCCGGGGACAGGGTTCCGGAATGCCGATTTCCAGATACTGCTGAACGGAAGCGTACCGGCAAATTATACCTGGTCTTCAAACCGTCCATGGGTACAGGTGAGCAATAATGGTAAGGTTACTCTTGCGGGAACACCTTCGACGAATAGTAAGACCGTTACCCTGACAGGAACACCCGGTAGCGGAGGAACACCTCAAGTGTATATCTTCACAGTTAATAATTGGTATACAACGCCGGGTAAAGAGATGACGCATGATAGTGGTAGTGCTCATTGCTCGGACAAGGGAGCAGTACAAATATCCTCTGAAGACGTAAATTCCGTACTCAGAGAATGGGGAGGTCTTAACGCCTACAGCACATCTGATTTTGGTATGGCATCGAATAGTAATTTTCTCACATTCACGTCGACACCATTTACTGATGGTGAAGGAACTACCAATTATGTTTGGCGGGATATGTTCAACATTATTCTCCATGGTAACAGTGCACCAGATATTATTTTTTATGTTACCTGCCGCACCGGCATCTGATACCAGACTGCCACATTAAAGTATTCTTATTTGAAATTTACCCCCCTGACGTTTGGTGACGTAGGGGGATATTTCTTTATGCTTCTGATTACACGTCTTCATTTAACCTGCTTTCGCAGACCAGAGATACTGGTTTGCTTTGCCTGGATTGGCTCCTGTATTGCCCATACAGGTCCAGGTCTTTATCTGGCTAAAGAGACCGCACGCAGGCTGATGGCCCTGACCGGTTTCAGGTTAAAAAGCATACATAAATGGAATTTTAAGCCCACTGCTGGTCTCATGGTGCGTTATAGCAGGGATCTGTTCATAAGATTTTGCAGTCAGATGAGCATGCTGAAGGTCGATTGAGATTCCTAACCATCCACGCCATGCGCCAGCTTAAATTCAAGTTCAACTGATTCAGAACGCGTTTGTAAATCCAGCAAATCACTGACAGGAAACATAATCTGGCAAGCTCCCATTACACTTTTAGCAGATCTTTAGCGCTTCAGACGAGGGCAAATTTCTCAATCGCTCTGGCGACGCCATCTTCAAGATTCGATTTGGTGACAACGTTAGCCATCTCTTTAACCGAGGGAATGGCGTTGTCCATCGCCACGCCGACACCGGCATATTCAAGCATCGCGATGTCGTTTTCCTGATCGCCAATCGCCATTACTTCTTCCGATTTGATGCCGAGCGCCTCGGCCAGCGCCTTCACGCCAGTCCCCTTGTTCACGCGCTTATCGAGGATTTCCAGGAAGTACGGCGCGCTCTTCAGCACGGTGTACTTCTCCTTCACCTCTGCCGGAATACGGGCAATGGCCTTGCCCAGGATTTCCGGCTCATCAATCATCATCACTTTCAGGAACTGGGTTTCCGGATCCATCTTCTCCGCTTCACAGAACACCAGCGGGATAGTGGCGACAAAGGACTCATGCACGGTGTAGTAGCTGATATCGCGGTTGGCGGTGTACAGCGTGTTGCGATCCAGCGCATGGAAGTGAGAACCCACTTCGCGGGACAGTTTTTCCAGATACCGGTAGTCGTCATAGCTCAGCGCGGTTTGCGCCACCGTGCTGCCGTCAGCGGCTTTCTGCACCAGCGCACCGTTATAGGTGATGCAGTAATCACCCGGTTTATTCATGTGCAGCTCTTTCAGATAGCTGTGCACGCCCGCATATGGTCGTCCGGTGGTCAGCACCACGTTGACGCCGCGTTCGCGTGCGGCGGCAATCGCATTTTTAACGGCAGGAGAAATAGTATGGTCCGGCAGCAGCAACGTTCCGTCCATGTCGATTGCGATGAGTTTGATAGCCATGAGATCCCCGAGGTAAATGAGTTAACACTCATGCTAACGCGATTTAGCTCAAAAAACAGCAAAAGCGTCGGGGAAAAAGGAGGATGGGATGTGAGGTAAGGATTCCTCTTTTGCCGCAAAAGAAAAGCCCGGCAGCGCTACGCTTACCGGGCCAATGAAACCTGTTGTCGCCCCGGTAAGCATAGCGCCACCAGGGGATAAACGGCTTAGATATCGATATTCGCCGCTTTCAGGGCGTTCTCTTCGATAAACGCACGACGCGGCTCAACAGCGTCGCCCATCAGCGTAGTGAACAGCTGGTCGGCAGCAATCGCATCTTTTACGGTTACGCGCAGCATGCGGCGGCTTTCCGGATCCATGGTGGTTTCCCACAGCTGATCCGGGTTCATCTCGCCCAGACCTTTATAGCGCTGAATCGAGAGGCCACGACGGGACTCTTTCACCAGCCAGTCCAGCGCCTGCTCGAAGCTGGCGACAGGCTGACGGCGTTCGCCGCGCTCGATAAAGGCATCGTCTTCAATCAGGCCGCGCAGCTTCTCGCCGAGCGTGCAGATACGACGGTACTCGCCGCCAGTGACGAACTCATGATCGAGCGCATAGTCGGTATCCACGCCGTGGGTACGGACGCGAATAACCGGCTCAAACTGCTGCTGTTCGGTATTTTCACGAATATCGAATTTCCACTGGCTGCCGTGCTGTTCGTTTTCATTCAGCTCGCTCACCAGCTGGTTAACCCAGCGGGTCGCCGCCTGCTCGCTGCCCAGATCGCTTTCCGTCAGCGTCGGCTGGTAAATCAGCGCGTTCAGCAGCGCGCGCGGGTAGCGACGCTCCATACGACCGATCATTTTCTGCGTCGCGTTGAACTCGGACACCAGACGCTCCAGCGGTTCGCCTGCCAGCGCTGGCGCATTCGCGTTGCAGTGCAGGGTCGCGCCATCAAGGGCGATGGAGATTTGGTACTGATCCATCGCTTCATCGTCTTTAATGTACTGTTCCTGCTTGCCTTTTTTCACTTTGTACAGCGGCGGTTGCGCGATATACACATGACCGCGCTCAACGATTTCCGGCATCTGACGGTAGAAGAAGGTCAACAGCAGCGTACGGATGTGCGAGCCGTCGACGTCCGCATCGGTCATGATGATGATGCTGTGATAACGCAGTTTGTCCGGGTTGTACTCGTCGCGACCGATGCCGCAACCGAGCGCGGTAATCAGCGTCGCCACTTCCTGCGAGGAAAGCATCTTGTCGAAGCGGGCTTTTTCTACGTTGAGGATTTTACCCTTCAGCGGCAGAATCGCCTGGTTCTTGCGGTTACGGCCCTGCTTTGCAGAACCGCCCGCGGAGTCCCCTTCCACGAGGTACAGTTCGGACAGCGCCGGGTCGCGCTCCTGGCAGTCCGCCAGCTTGCCCGGCAGGCCAGCGAGGTCCAGCGCGCCTTTACGGCGGGTCATTTCACGCGCTTTACGCGCGGCTTCACGGGCGCGCGCCGCATCGATAATCTTGCCGACGACGATTTTCGCGTCGTTCGGGTTTTCCAGCAGGTACTCCGCCAGCAGTTCGTTCATCTGCTGTTCCACCGCCGATTTCACCTCAGAAGAGACCAGCTTGTCTTTGGTCTGGGAGGAGAATTTCGGGTCCGGCACTTTCACGGAAACCACCGCAATCAGGCCTTCGCGGGCATCGTCGCCCGTCGCGCTGACTTTGGCTTTTTTGCTGTAGCCTTCTTTATCCATGTAGGCGTTCAGGGTACGGGTCATCGCCGCGCGGAAGCCCGCGAGGTGGGTACCGCCGTCACGCTGCGGAATGTTGTTGGTAAAGCAGTAGATGTTTTCCTGGAAACCATCGTTCCACTGCAGCGCAACTTCAACGCCGATACCGTCTTTTTCGGTGGAAAAATAGAAGATATTCGGGTGGATCGGCGTTTTGTTCTTGTTGAGATACTCAACGAACGCCTTGATGCCGCCTTCGTAGTGGAAGTGGTCTTCTTTGTTGTCGCGCTTGTCTTTCAGGCGAATAGACACGCCGGAGTTCAGGAACGACAGCTCGCGCAGGCGCTTGGCCAGGATCTCATATTCAAATTCGGTGACATTGGTGAAGGTTTCGTGGCTTGGCCAGAAACGCACCATGGTGCCGGTTTTTTCGGTGTCGCCGGTGACTGCCAGCGGCGCCTGCGGCACGCCGTGGGTATAAAGCTGGCGGTGTACTTTGCCTTCACGCTGAATAACCAGCTCCAGCTTCTGCGACAGGGCGTTAACTACGGATACGCCTACGCCGTGCAGACCGCCGGAAACTTTATAGGAGTTATCATCGAACTTACCGCCTGCGTGCAGAACGGTCATGATAACTTCCGCCGCAGACACGCCCTCTTCCGGGTGAATACCGGTTGGGATGCCACGACCATCATCGGTGACGGAGACGGAGTTGTCCGCATGGATCGTGACCACGATGTCTTTACAGTGACCCGCGAGCGCCTCGTCGATAGCGTTATCTACCACCTCGAATACCATGTGGTGCAGACCGGTGCCGTCATCCGTATCGCCGATATACATACCCGGGCGCTTACGCACCGCATCCAGCCCTTTCAGGACTTTGATACTGGAGGAGTCATAAGAATTCGACATCAACGTTTCTCGCTCATTTAAACTTGGGTTAATCCGTTATTTTACCCTTTTCCACGGTAAACATCTTCGAATTTTCGTCCGACATGTCTATAACGTGTTCAGCGCTAATGGCGCTGACGAAAACCTGCGACTGCGTGGCTTTTAAGCGGCTGGCAAGCAGCCCGCGCCGCGCATCGTCAAGCTCCGAGGCAAAATCATCAATCAGGTACAGGCAGCGCCGCCCGCTTTCGCGGGTGAGAAACTCTCCCTGCGCCAGGCGCAGGGCGCACATCAGCAGCTTCAGCTGTCCGCGCGATAAGGTGTCCTCCACCGGCGCGCCGTCGGCGCGAATGCGGAAATCCGCCTTGTGCGGACCGTGCGCGGTGTAGGTCAGCATGCGGTCGCGCTCGAAGTTTCGCTCCAGCACCTCAGCATAGTCCGTTTCTTTCTCCCAGCCGCGCTGGAAGGAGAAGGTCAGAGAAAATTCGGGTAAAAACTGCTGGCAGGTGTCCGCCATATCGTCGGCAATACCTGCGCTGTATTCGGCACGCCAGGCGCTGATTTGCTCCGCCAGCGGGATAAGCTCCCTATCCCACGGACGCAGCTGGGCATAGCGGGTGACCTGGCGCAGCGCGGCGTTGCGCTGCTTGAGCAGCCGTTTGAGGTTGCTCCAGGCGTTAAAGAAACCCGCTTCGTTGTGAAAGCATCCCCAGTCGAGGAAGGCTCTTCTGTATTTGGGGCCGCCGTTGAGCAACGTAAACCCCTCCGGCGTGATGAGCTGCATCGGCATCAACAGCGCCAGTTCGGCGACTTTATGCCCGTCGGTGCCGTCAATACGCACCTTGCTATCGCCAAGCTTGTCTTTGGTCAGGCCGATCGCGGTTTCCCGCTCTTCGCCCTGCAAGCGACCGTGCAGAACAAACGACTCCTGCTCATGGCGAATGACGCGACCGATTTGCAAACTGCGAAACGCCCGGCCATGTCCGAGCGTATAGATGGCTTCCAGCACGCTGGTTTTGCCGCTGCCGTTGGCGCCAACCAGGAAGTTAAAGCCGGGGGATAACGCGAGATCCGCGCTTTCGATGTTGCGAAAGTCGCGGATCAACAGACGGGAGAGCGACATTACAGTCTCATTGGCATGACGACATAGGCAGCCGACTGTGATGCGGCATCTTCAATTTGTACGCTCGACACGGAGTCGGTGAGCAGAATGCGGACATTTTCGCACTTGAGCGCATTCAGCACATCCAGCACGTAGCTGACGTTAAAGCCGATTTCCATCTCTGTTCCGGCGTAGGTGACGTCCAGAATCTCTTCGGCCTCTTCCTGCTCCGGGTTGTTGGCGGTGATCTTGAGCTGATTCTCGCTAACATACAGACGCACGCCGCGGAATTTCTCGTTAGAGAGAATCGCCGCGCGGGCAAACGCCTGCTTGAGCAGGTCGCAACCGGCATCCAGGTGCTTATCCGGGTTTTTCGGCAATACGCGGCGATAATCCGGGAAACGGCCGTCAACCAGCTTCGATGTAAAGATAAAATCGCCGACGTGCGCACGAATGTTGTTGCTGCCGATCTGCACGCGCAGCGGCGTATCGCCGCCGTCGAGCATGCGCATCAGCTCAATTACGCCTTTACGCGGCACGATCACCGAATGGTTCGGCAGCGTCTCGCCAATCGGCATAGCGCAGACCGCCAGACGGTGACCGTCGGTCGCGACGGTACGCAGCTCTTCGCCTTCGGTTTCAAACAGCATGCCGTTTAAGTAGTAGCGAACGTCCTGATGCGCCATCGAAAACTGTGTGGCCTCAATCAAGCGTTTCATTGTCGCCTGCGGCAAGGTGAATTCCACCTCGCTCTGCCAGTCATCGAGGTTCGGGAAATCCGTCGCTGGCAGCGTGGAGAGCGAAAACCGGCTGCGGCCGGAGCGCACCAGCATGCGGTCGCCTTCCAGCTGAACGGCAATTTCCGCACCTTCCGGCAGACCGCGGCAGATGTCGAAGAATTTGCGCGCCGGGACGGTCGTCGCCCCCGCATCATGCGGCTGCATCAGCGCGACGCGGGCGACCATTTCCATTTCAAGATCGGTACCGGTCAGCGACAGCGCGCCATCAGCCACCTGCAGCAGCAGGTTGCCAAGGATAGGCAGCGTCGGACGGCCGCCTAACGGACCACTCACCTGCTGCAGCGGTTTTAATAAATGTTCACGTTCAACGGTAAATTTCATAGGATCACGACGACAATGTTCTGATTAAATTGGAAAAATCTTCTTTGATATCGTGGCTTTCTTCACGCAGCTGCTCAATCTTGCGGCAGGCGTGCAGCACGGTCGTGTGGTCGCGGCCACCAAACGCATCGCCAATTTCCGGCAGGCTGTGGTTGGTGAGTTCTTTGGCCAGCGCCATCGCCATCTGCCGCGGACGCGCGACAGAACGGGAACGGCGCTTGGAGAGCAGATCCGCCACTTTGATCTTGTAGTACTCCGCCACCGTCTTTTGAATGTTATCGATGGTGACCAGTTTTTCCTGCAGCGCCAGCAAATCCCTGAGCGCTTCACGCACGAAATCGATGGTAATGGCGCGGCCGGTGAAGTTAGCGTTAGCGATGACGCGGTTCAGCGCGCCCTCCAGCTCACGCACGTTGGAGCGCAGGCGTTTGGCGATGAAAAACGCCACTTCGCCCGGCAGGCGGATGTCGTTTTCATCGGCTTTTTTCATCAGGATCGCGACGCGGGTTTCCAGTTCCGGCGGCTCGATCGCCACGGTCAATCCCCAGCCAAAGCGGGATTTCAGACGATCTTCCACACCATTAATCTCTTTCGGATAGCGATCCGACGTCAGGATTATCTGCTGGTTGCCTTCCAGCAGGGCATTAAAGGTGTGGAAAAACTCTTCCTGGGATCGTTCTTTGTTGGCAAAAAACTGAATGTCATCGATAAGCAGCGCGTCAACGGAACGGTAGTAACGCTTGAACTCTTCAATGGCGTTGTTTTGCAGCGCTTTTACCATGTCCTGCACAAAACGCTCAGAGTGCATGTACACTACTTTGGCGTTGGGTTTGCGGGCGATAATGCCGTTGCCGACCGCGTGCAGCAGGTGCGTTTTACCCAGACCCGTGCCGCCATAAAGGAACAGCGGGTTATAGGCGCCGCCGGGGTTATCCGCCACCTGACGTGCCGCCGCGCGCGCCAGCTGGTTCGATTTACCCTCAACGAAGTTATCGAAGGTGTGTTTGACGTTAACGTTGGAGCGGTATGACGGCTCCGCAGGCGCGGGAACGTTGTCCCAGCCCGGGCGAGCTACCGGCGCGACGCGCGGCATCTGCTGCTGCGTCGCCTGGGCAGGCGCGGCGACGTGCGCAGGCTCTCTTACCGCCTGGGTCACCGGTTTTGTGCCGACTTCAAAGCGCAGCTGTGGAACGTCCGTCCCACAGAAATCATTGAGCAGTCCGTTGATGTTATTAAGGTATTTATCCCTTACCCAATCAAGCACAAAACGGTTTGGCGCGTACAGGGCCAGCGTGTTATCGCTCAGTTCCGCCTGCAAAGGGCGTATCCACATGCTGAATTCTGTGGCTGGTAACTCATCCTGCAATCGGGCAAGACACTGCTGCCAAAGCGAAAGTGACACGGCGGACTCCACTCGAACAAAATCGATTAAAAGGCTAAAACTGAAGTTAATGATTGTTGGCACACGTCGATTAGACCCAATGCGCATGGGTTGACGTGCGAACCGCTATCTGCGGTTTTTCACGCGATCGATCAGGCGTCATGTTGCCTGAGGAACGTCGTGCATATGCCCGTTCAGGATCCGGGATCGCTATCGGGACCGCGGATCATAGCCTAAACTGAGCCAGAGATCTTCTGTTTCTCACAGATTCTTCCCGATTTATCCACAGGAAAGATCGAGACCGGCTAAGTGTAATCGATCCTGGGAAAAGTGAGGGACGATTTCTCCTGCATATTGGAAAAATTAATGAGCATCGACAATTTTTTGCATAATCGATCTAATAAAGATCCCGTACGATCCTTGCGCTTTAGGTGACAGGACGTATAATCCCCCACCCGGTGCGTTATGCCCACATTGTGGCGTCGTATGCTGTGTGAACTTTGCGCAAAAAGGCGTAAATTCCCGCGGGAAATAAGGAAAGAGAATTGACTCTGGAGTGTACAATTATTACAATCCGGCCTCTTTAATCACCCTTGGCTTCGGCGTCCGTCATACGAATCTCGTTTGGGTATACGCAAAAGTCAGTGAATTTATTCAAGTTTAGGTAGAAACCGCCATGAAACGCACTTTTCAACCGTCTGTACTGAAGCGCAACCGTTCTCACGGCTTCCGTGCTCGTATGGCTACTAAAAATGGTCGTCAGGTTCTGGCACGTCGTCGTGCTAAAGGCCGCGCTCGTCTGACCGTTTCCAAGTAATAAAAGCTAACCCCTGAGTGGTTAAGCTCGCTTTTCCCAGGGAGTTACGTTTGTTAACTCCCACTCATTTCACATTCGTCTTCCAGCAGCCGCAACGGGCTGGCACGCCGCAAATCACCATCCTCGGCCGCCTGAATTCGCTGGGGCATCCCCGCATCGGTCTTACCGTCGCCAAGAAAAACGTTAAACGTGCCCATGAACGCAATCGGATTAAACGTCTGACGCGTGAGAGTTTCCGTTTACGTCAACACGAACTTCCGCCTATGGACTTCGTGGTGGTGGCGAAAAAGGGGGTTGCTGACCTCGATAACCGTGCTCTCACGGAAGCGTTGGAAAAATTATGGCGCCGTCACTGTCGCCTGGCTCGCGGGTCCTGATAGCCCTAATCAGGGTCTATCAACGCCTGATTAGTCCGCTTCTCGGGCCGCATTGCCGTTTCACGCCAACCTGTTCTCAATACGGAATTGAGGCATTGCGCAGGTTTGGTGTGATAAAAGGCAGTTGGTTGACGGTGAAACGCGTATTAAAATGCCACCCTTTACACCCGGGTGGCGACGACCCCGTCCCACCAGGACCTTCTAATACCAGAGAACACTAACGATGGATTCGCAACGCAATCTTCTTATCATCGCTTTGTTGTTCGTGTCTTTCATGATCTGGCAGGCATGGGAGCAGGATAAAAATCCTCAGCCCCAGCAGCAGACCACGCAGACTACGACCACCGCAGCGGGTAGCGCCGCCGACCAGGGCGTACCGGCCAGTGGCCAGGGGAAACTGATTACGGTGAAAACCGACGTGCTCGATCTGACCATCAACACCCGTGGCGGTGATGTTGAGCAGGCTGAGCTGTTGGCTTACCCGAAAGAGCTGGGTTCTAACGAACCGTTCCAGTTACTGGAAACCACGCCGCAGTTTATCTACCAGGCACAAAGCGGCCTGACCGGCCGTGACGGCCCGGATAACCCGGCTAACGGTCCGCGCCCACTGTACAACGTTGATAAAGATGCCTTTGTCCTGGCGGACGGTCAGAACGAAATCAGCATCCCGCTGACCTATACCGACAAAGCCGGCAACACCTTCACCAAGACCTTTGTGCTGAAGCGTGGCGAATATGCCGTTAACGTTGACTACAGCGTGAAAAACAGCAGCGATAAGCCACTGGAAATCACCACCTTCGGTCAGTTGAAGCAATCCATCAATTTACCGACGCATCGCGATACGGGCAGCAACAACTTTGCGCTGCACACGTTCCGCGGCGCGGCATACTCCACGTCTGACGCGAAGTACGAAAAATACAAATTCGATACTATCGCCGATAACGAGAACCTGAACGTCAACTCCAAAGACGGTTGGGTCGCGATGCTGCAGCAGTATTTCGCTACCGCATGGGTTCCGCGTAACGACGGCGCCAACAACTTCTACACCGCGAATCTCGGCAATGGCGTTGCGGCTATCGGCTACAAATCTCAGCCGACGCTGATTCAGCCAGGCCAGACCGGCACTGTTGGCAGCACCCTGTGGGTCGGCCCGGAAATTCAGGACAAAATGGCCGCCGTTGCGCCGCACCTGGATCTGACCGTTGACTACGGCTGGCTGTGGTTCATCTCTCAGCCGCTGTTCAAGCTGCTGAAGTTTATCCACAGCTTCCTCGGCAACTGGGGCTTCTCCATCATCGTCATCACCTTTATCGTTCGTGGCATCATGTACCCGCTGACTAAAGCGCAGTACACCTCCATGGCGAAGATGCGTATGCTGCAGCCGAAAATTCAGGCCATGCGCGAGCGTCTGGGCGATGATAAACAGCGTCAGAGCCAGGAAATGATGGCCCTGTATAAAGCAGAGAAAGTGAACCCGCTGGGTGGTTGCTTCCCGCTGATTATCCAGATGCCTATCTTCCTTGCGCTGTACTACATGCTGATGGGCTCCGTTGAGCTGCGCCACGCGCCGTTCGCGCTGTGGATCCACGACCTGTCCGCACAGGACCCGTACTACATCCTGCCGATCCTGATGGGCGTGACGATGTTCTTCATCCAGAAGATGTCGCCGACTACCGTGACCGACCCGATGCAGCAGAAGATCATGACCTTTATGCCGGTCATCTTCACCGTGTTCTTCCTGTGGTTCCCGTCAGGTCTGGTGCTGTACTATATCGTCAGCAACCTGGTGACCATCATCCAGCAGCAGTTGATCTACCGTGGTCTGGAAAAACGTGGCCTGCATAGCCGCGAAAAGAAAAAGTCCTGATTCGGTTACGCTGAAGCTAAAATAAGGGCGGTCAATTGACCGCCTTTTTTATTTGTATTAGACGAGACAAACCATGAGCCATAACGACACTATCGTCGCCCAGGCAACCCCACCGGGACGCGGTGGTGTAGGCATTCTGCGTATCTCCGGCCTGAAGGCGCGCGAGGTTGCCGAAGCGGTGCTGGGCAAACTGCCAAAACCGCGCTACGCCGATTATCTGCCGTTTAAAGATGCCGACGGCACCGCGCTGGATCAGGGCATTGCCCTGTGGTTCCCCGGCCCGAACTCCTTTACCGGCGAAGATGTGCTGGAACTGCAAGGGCACGGCGGCCCGGTGATCCTCGACCTGCTGTTAAAACGCATTCTGACGCTGCCCGGCCTGCGCATTGCAAAACCCGGCGAGTTCTCCGAGCGGGCGTTTCTTAACGATAAGCTCGATCTGGCGCAAGCCGAGGCGATTGCTGACCTGATCGACGCCAGCTCCGAACAGGCGGCGCGTTCCGCGCTGAACTCGCTGCAGGGGGTGTTCTCTGCCCGCGTTAACCACCTTGTGGAAGCGCTCACTCACCTGCGCATCTACGTCGAGGCGGCGATCGACTTCCCGGACGAAGAGATTGATTTCCTCTCTGACGGCAAAATCGAGGCACAGCTGAACGGCGTGATGGCCGATCTCGACGCCGTGCGCGCCGAAGCGCGCCAGGGCAGCCTGCTGCGTGAAGGGATGAAAGTGGTGATTGCCGGGCGACCTAACGCCGGGAAATCGAGCCTGTTGAACGCTCTCGCGGGCCGTGAAGCAGCGATTGTGACCGACATCGCCGGCACCACCCGCGATGTGCTGCGCGAACACATCCACATCGACGGGATGCCGCTGCACATCATCGATACCGCGGGTCTGCGCGACGCCAGCGACGAAGTCGAGCGTATCGGCATTGAGCGCGCCTGGCAGGAAATCGAGCAGGCCGACCGCGTCCTGTTTATGGTCGATGGCACCACCACCGACGCCATCGACCCGGCGCAGATCTGGCCCGATTTTATCGCCCGTTTACCGGCGAATTTGCCGATCACCGTGGTCCGTAATAAAGCGGATATGACCGGCGAGTCGGTGGGGTTAAGCGAGGTGAATGGTCACTCGCTGATTCGACTCTCCGCGCGTCAGGGCGAAGGCGTGAACCTGTTGCGTAACCACCTCAAGCAGAGCATGGGTTTTGACACCAATATGGAAGGCGGATTCCTCGCCCGTCGTCGCCACCTCCAGGCGCTGGAAGCCGCGGCCAACCACCTGCAGCAGGGTAAAGCGCAGCTGATTGGCGCGTGGGCAGGCGAACTGCTGGCGGAAGAGCTGCGTCTGGCGCAACAGGCGTTAAGCGAGATTACCGGTGAATTTACCTCCGACGATCTGCTGGGACGGATATTCTCGAGCTTCTGTATTGGTAAGTAACGTTGAGTCCGTGAACGTTCACTAATCCGCATTAACGGGCTGTTAATGCGGGTTTTTTGTCTGCACGCGATAAGTGGACTGAACGAGACCAGAAGGGAAGCTACGGCTGGAGAGCAGCGTTAAATCAATATCTCCGGGCAATGCCCCGAACAAAGGCTTCCCTGTTCCGATCAGCACGGGAACGGTCGTAATGACCATGTCGGTGATAAGCCCCTCACGAAGAAATGACTGCACCACCTGACCGCCATCAAGATAGACTCGCTGTATGTTCTGTTCAGCCAGACGGGCAATCGTCTCTGCGGGTGAAGAATGGATAAATTGAACCTTATCCTTTAAGGCGTCAGGTACTGGCGTTCCGGTGAGCTGTTTCGATAACACCAGCACAGGCAGAGAGTAAGGCCATGCGTCGAAGGTCATCACTTTCTCATAGCTTCCCCGGCCCATAACAATGACATCTTTATCGAGGATAAAATCATCATAGCCATGATCCTCGGTAGGGTCATCTCTCTGCAACAGCCAGCTGATATCGCCATCTTCACGCGCAATAAAACCATCCAGGCTGACAGCAATGAAAACGTGGGTGGTGACCATCGGCTTACTCCTTCTTTTCAAGGGTGAATCGCTAACAGACCTGCTGCTCAAGCCGTCGCGCCTTCAGACTGGATACCACAAAGGCCACGATAAAGACCAGCGCGAACAGCACCACGATGGTTGGCGCGGGGGCGCTGTCGAGATAAAACGACAGCCATACGCCGCAAACCGACACCAGCGCCGACACCGCAACCGCCACTAACAGTGCGATATGAAAGCGATTCGTCAGCAATACCGCAATGGCGCCGGGCGCGACAAGCAACGAAACAGATAAAATAATCCCCACCGCCTTCAGCGTCGCGACGATCGTCAGCGAGACCATGCACAGCAGGCCATAGTGCAGCCAACGGGTACGCAGCCCGCTGACCTGCGCCTGCTGAGGATCAAAGCAGAATAGCAGAAAATCTCGCCATTTTACGCCAATAACCAGCACAATCACCGCAGCAATAATCCCCGTTTGCACCCTGTCGGCGGTATTGATGCCCAGCATATCGCCAAACAGTATGTGATCGAGGTGAACTTCCGGCTTTACCGCAAGATACAGAATGAGTCCGGAAGCGAACATGCCGGAAAAAACGATGCCCATGACGGTATCTTGCTTAATCCGGCTGTTATCTTTCAGGAATCCGGTCGCTACTGCGCAAAAAAGCCCGGCCACGAACGCGCCTACCGCCAGCGGCAGCCCCATCACCCAGGCCAGCACCACGCCGGGAAACACCGCGTGACTCATTGCATCCCCCATCAACGCCCAGCCCTTCAGCACCAAAAAGACCGACAGCAGCGCGCAGGGAATCGCGACCACCAGGGCAATCAGCAGCGCGTTTTGCATAAAGGCGAACTCCAGCGGTTCAAGCAGTATTGCCATCATGACTGTACCTCCGGTATCTGACGCACACGGCGGCGGCTGGCCAGCAGACCGTGCGTGGGGGCAAAGATAAACGCCAGCAGAAACAGAATGGTCTGCGCCACAACGATAATGGCGCCGGTCGCGCCGTCCAGGAAATAGCTCATCCAGGCGCCAAGGAAGCTGGTGATACTGCCAATGGCCACCGCAATCAGCAGAAGACGAGGGAAGCGATCGGTCAGCAACCACGCCGTGGCGCCAGGCGTGACGACAAGACAGACCACCAGGAAAGCGCCTACCGTTTGCAGCGCCGCGACCGTGGACACGGCCAGCAGCGTAAAGAACAGAATCTTCAGTCGTTCCGGGTGCAGACCAATGGCGCGCGCG
>Ga0213878_10000435_pt1 | contig 15564 bp, 20 predicted proteins | sample VelepicoBEBS_R02_FD_161053 | JGI IMG/M metagenome (GOLD analysis project Ga0213878, IMG submission 161053) | Vellozia epidendroides bulk soil microbial communities from rupestrian grasslands, the National Park of Serra do Cipo, Brazil - BS_R02 | ecosystem: Environmental > Terrestrial > Soil >... | reverse complement strand
AGCTTGCGCCGGCCGTAGCCCGACTGCGCCACGACCAGCTGCAGCGCCGCCTTGTGGCGATCGTTCTTGCTGCCGAGCAGCTTCATGCGATAGGCCACCGGGTCCTGCTTGGTCTGCCGCGCGATCTCGTCGACCAGCGTCTCCATCACATAGGCCGTGTGCGTATTGCCGACCGAGCGCCACCACAGCACGGGCACATTGACCTTGGGGTGGTGGACGTCGACGGCCAGCGGCAGCTCGTAGGCCGTGTCGGCCACGCCCTCGACCGTCGTCGCGTCGACGCCGTTCTTGACCATGAACTGCTCGAACGGCGTGCCCGCCACGATGGACTGGCCGACGATGCGGTGCTGCCACGCCAGCACCTTGCCCTGCGCGTCGAAGCCGATCTCGGCGCGGTGCAGGTGCATGGGCCGGTAGTAACCGCCCTTGATGTCGTCCTCGCGCGTCCACATCACGTGCAGCGCTTCCTTGCGGCCCTTGTCGCGCCAGACCTTGGCGATCTGGGCGGCCTCGAAGAGGTAGTCGCTCGTCGGCACGGCGCGCCGGCCGAAGCCGCCGCCGGCCATCATCGTGTGCATGACGAGCTGCGCGGGCTTGAGGCCCAGCACCGAGGCCATGGTCATCTGGTCGACCGTCTGGAACTGGCTGCCGACCCAGACTTCGGCGCCGCCGGCCGTGCACTCGATCGTGCAGTTCAGCGGCTCCATCGGCGCATGGGCGAGGTAGGGAAAGACGTATTCGGCGCTGATCTTCATCGGCGCGTTCGCCAGCGGGCCCGTGTCGCCCTGCCGCGCCACGTTGCCGGGCTGGCCGGCCAGCTCGCGGTACTGGGCGAGCTGCTTGTCGCTGTCGACCTTCTCGACGCCGTCGAGGTTCCACGTTACCTGCAGGGCTTCGCGGCCCTGGCGCGCGGGCCAGAAGCCATCGGCCACGATGGCCACGCCGCTGGCGCCGCGGTCCAGCGGCACTTCGAAGATGTCGACCACGCCGGCCACGGACTTGGCGCGGCTGGCGTCGAAGCTGCCGACCTTGGCGCCCCACACCGGCGGACGCGCCACGAGCACCGTCTTCATGCCGGGCCGCTTGACGTCCTGGCCGAAGGTCTGCCGGCCCGAGGACTTGGCCGCGCCGCTGAGCTGGCGCACCGGGTGGCCGATGATGGCGAACTGCTTCGGGTCCTTGAGCTTGACCGCGGCCGGCACGGGTTCGGCCATGGCCGCCTCGGCCAGTTCGCCCAGCGTGGCCTTGTGCGCGCCCGCGCTGACGACGCCCTTGGCAATGTGCACGCTGGCCGGATCGACCTGCCACTGCTTGGCTGCCGCGGCGACGAACATCGCGCGCGCACGCGCTCCGAGCTCGCGGTACTGCTGGAAGGAGTTCTTGACGGTCGACGAGCCACCCGTCATCTGCATGCCGAAGCCCGGGTCCTTGTAGGCGTCGCCGGCGGGGGCGAGGTCGCCGCGGATCTGCGCCCAGTCCGCGTCGAGTTCTTCCGCCACGAGCATGGGCAGCACGGTGGCCGAGCCCTGGCCGAAGTCGAGCCGGTTCGCCAGCACGGTGATCTCGCCGGCCGGCGTGATGCGCAGGAAGGCCGCAGGCAGCTGGCTGTCCTTGAGCTTGAGCGCCTCGACCGGCGCGTCCGACGTGAGCGCCTGCGCCGGCAGCACGCCCAGCGCAAAGCCGCCGCCGACGCCGAGCACGGCGCCGAACTTGAGGAACATGCGGCGATCGAGCGGCGCTGCTTCCTGCGTTTCCTCGAAATGCCTGGCCGCACGGGCCATCAGGGAGGCGTAGTTCATGGCGGTCCTCCTCAGGCCAGCGCCTTGGCGGCGTCGTGGATGGCGGCGCGGATGCGCGCATAGGTGCCACAGCGGCAGATATTGCCGGCCATGGCGCCGTCGATGTCGGCGTCGCTGGGCTTGTGATTGCCGCGCAGCAGCGCCGCTGCGCTCATGATCTGGCCGCTCTGGCAGTAGCCGCACTGCGCCACGTCGTGCTTGATCCAGGCGTCCTGCACGGCCTTGCCGACGCGGTCGTTGGCCACGGCCTCGATCGTCGTAATCTTCTGGCCGGCCACCGACGAGATCGGCGTGATGCACGAGCGCGTCGCCTGGCCGTTGATGTGCACCGTGCACGCGCCGCATTGCGCCACGCCGCAGCCGAACTTGGTGCCCGTCATGTCGAGGTGGTCACGCAAGGCCCAGAGCACCGGCGTGGAAGGATCGGCGTCGACCTGGGTCGGCTTGCCGTTGACGTTCAACGTGATCATCGACTTCTCCTTGTGCGCCCGTCCGTATCGAGGCGGGCGCATTGTCAGGGCGCCGGGGATCACCACGACGCCAATGGGGTGGCGATGTTCGGTCAGCGCGGCGCGCGGGTCAATTGCAGGGCGGCAAACATTGCCGTCAGCAAATGAACGGGCTCAGGACACTGTGGGCGAATCGCTTTGCGGCTTGATGACGAGCTCGGGATAGCCCGTCGCTGCGTCGAACTCGCGCGTTAGCTGCCAACCGGCGAGCGGTGCCAGCAGCAGCTCGGCCGTCGTGCGGATCACGCAGCCGCGCCCGACGTGGCCGCCGGTGACGCGGCCCTGCGCGTCGGACACGGCCATGTGCAGGTGGGCGCCGTCGGCGCTCAGCGAACCGGCGAGGCTGAGGATCTCCAGCGGGCCTTCGAGCACCGCCTCGCGTTCAGCACCTGCAAGGCGCAGGCACGCGCTGCCCAGGCTGCCGATGCCCGACACCACGAAGGCCGCGCCCGCTTGCGCGGCGTGCGCTTCAAGGGCGCCGCGCAGGTCGTCGCCGGGCGAGAGGCGCAGGGGCAGGAACATGCGCGGATGGCAGCGGCAGCAGCGCGTCAGCGCACCGTCGCGGCGAGCTCGTGGATGGCGGCGTAGCCGCCCGGATTGGGGTGAACGCCGTCGCCGCTGAACTCGGGGCGCATCGCGCCATCGGGCGTCGCCAGCAGCGGGTAGTAGTCGACGTAGCGCAGGCCCTGGCGCTCGGCATAGGCGCGCAGCCAGCCGTTGAGCCGCACGATCTGGGCAGCGGGATGCAGCTCGGTGCGCCAGCCGAAGCGCGCGGCCGGCGGGATGCTTGCCAGCACGACCTTGATGCCGTGCGCCTGCGCGATCTCGACCATGGCCATGATGTTGTTGCGCCACGCCGCCTCGGAGGTCGGGCCGCCGTTGCCGGCCACATCGTTGGTGCCGGCCATGATGTGGACGATCTGCGGGTGCAGGTCGACGACGTCGGCGTGGAAGCGCAGCAGCATCTGCGCGCTGGTCTGGCCGCTGATGCCGCGGCCGACCACCTCGTCGCTGAACAGCGCCGGATCGCCCTTGACCCAGAGCTCGGTGATCGAATCGCCGAGGAAGACGACGTGCGGCAGATGCTTGGCCGCGAGGATGCGGGCGTTGTCGTCGGTATAGCGGCACAGGCCGGCCCAGTCGCTCGGGCCCGGCCGGGCGCTGACGCAGGGCTGCTCGACCATGCCGATCGGGCCCGCCGACGCAGCGCTTGCCGGCGCGCTCGCGGACGGCGGCGCCTCGGCGGCAAGCGCCGGCAGCGGCACGAACAGGGCCTGCGCCGCGAACAGCAGGCTCTGCACGAAGGCCGACGCGCGCTTCATGGCTGCTTCGGCGCCGAGGCAGCGGCAGCGGGCGCATCCGGGAACTTCAGCGCCAGCAGGCGGAAGCTGCCGCCGACGGCCTCGCGCCGGGGCGCCGAGGCGTTTGCCGCCGGACGGAACTCGGCCGTGGCCAGGAACAGCTGACGGGTCTGCGGATCGGCCGCGATGGTGCGCGCGCCGACGGCCGTGGCGTAAGTCGCCACGCGGTCCCACTTGCCTGGCTCGTACTCGGCCACGACCGAGACCGAGCCGTCCGCGCCGTTGGCGCTGTAGGCCCGACCTTCGAGCACGGCCACGCCGTCCACGCCCTTGCCGATCGGCGCCTTGCCGATCACCTTGCCCGCGGCCGGGTCGCTGACGACCATCAGCTCGTTGGCGCAGACCGAGTACAGCCGGCCCTTGGGGTCCATCGCGAGGCCCGAAGGGTCCTGGCAGGGCGCAAGGCTGTAGCGCTTCTCGATGGCCAGGCTCTGCGCGTCGATCACGACCAGCTCGGCGGTGTCCTCGATGTTCACGTAGACCTTGCCGGCCCCGTTGGTCACCGCGAATTCGGGCTTGCCGCCGAGCGGGATCGGCTCGACCAGCGACGCGGCCGTTGCCGCGTCGATCGCGGTCATGTCCTTGGAGCGGCCGTTGAAGGCGAAAACGCGGTGCGTGTGCGGCTCGTAGACGATGGCGTCCGGGTTGCGGCCCGCCTTGATCGTCAGCTGCAGCGCGCCGCTCTTGCTGTCGAACACGCCGACCTCGCCGGACGCGCCGTTGCTGGTGAAGATGCGGTGTTCCGGCGTCGCGATCGCCACGCCGTGCACGCCCGGCGTGGGCTCCAGCAGGGCGGCCGGGTGGTAGGTCGTCGCGTCGTAGGCATCGACCTGGCCGCCGTGTGCGATGTAGACGCGGCCTGCGGCCGAATCGGTCGTCAGGTAGTCCCAGCGCGTGGGCCCGTCCAGCGGCACCACGGCCAGCTTGGGCTCCTGGGCGCCGACCAGCATCGGCGCGAGGGCGAACAACAGACAGGGCAGCAGCTTGGGCATGGCGTCGGATCTTTCGGGTTCGTGGCGTTCTGGCAGAAGGCTGGGCGCAAGTGTCGCCTACTCAAGCCGGGCCTGCAGCGCGGGCATCTTTCGATGGCACCGGCGCCGCCTGCAGGGAGACGACCTTCTTTCCGTTTGCGACGAGCTGGCGCCCCACTTCGTGAAATCCGAACCTGGCATGGAAGCGCTCCGAAATCGGATTGGGCGGCTCCACGTCGAATTCGCATGTCAGCAAGGGCATCCCTGCCGTCGCGGCAAACGCGAAGGCCTGCCGGTAGAGGGCCGAGCCCGCGCCCTTGGCCTGAAGCCGCTGCGAGACGACGACGCGGTCGATGTACAGGAAGCTGGCGTACCGGCTCGCGAACCACTGGTAGTTGACGCTGTCGTAGCGCGCGCCGTCGCGGAAAGCCAGCAGGAAGGCGACCACTTGGCCCTCGTCCTCGACGACCTGATGGAGGGCGGCCTGCTCGTGCAGCTGCAGCAGGCGCTCCGCAGTGAGCGGGCTCAGGAACTGGACCGATTCTTCGTTGAGTGCGAGCACGGAAGGGAAATCGGCGGGGGAAGCAGGGCGGATTTTCATCTCGATCGAACTTGAGTTGGTCCAGGCGGCGCGCTTGCCGGCTCGACCGCACGCAACCATAATGGTTGCATATTGGAGGCAAAACGCAATGCCCACCACCCTGACGTTGAAGAACATTCCGGACGCCGTGTACGACCGCCTGAAGCTTGCTGCGCAGGCGCATCGCCGCAGCCTGAACAGCGAAGCCATCGTGTGCCTCGAATCGGTGCTTCTGCCGACCAAGGTGCCGCCGAACGAGCGGCTTGCCCGCGCCCGCGCACTGCGCGCGACCTTGCCCGCCGGCAAGTTTCGCGCGCTCGATATCGACGCCGCCAAGCGCGAGGGCCGGCCATGATTGTGGTCGACTCGAACGTGATCGCTTATCTGTATCTGCCCGGCGAACACACGGTGGCCGCCGAAGCGCTGCTCCAGCGCGAGGCCGATTGGGCGGCGCCGATTCTCTGGCGCAGCGAGTTCCGCAACATCCTGGCCGGCTACTTGCGGCGAAAGGCCCTGTCGTTCGAGCAAGCCGCGGACCTCCAGCGCGAAGCGGAAGGCTTGCTCGAAGGCACCGAGTTCGAGGTCGAATCCGCGCTGGTGCTGGAGCTCGTCCGGGACAGCGACTGCTCTGCCTACGACTGCGAGTTCATCGCGCTCGCGATGCAGCTCGACACACAACTGGTCACCATGGACAAGAAGCTGCTGCGCGCCTTTCCGCAGCGAACCCTTGCCTTGACGGCAAGCTAGCTCTTGGCCTGGGCGGCCTCGATACCGGCGATCTCGGCCTCGACGAAGTTCACGAATTCTCCCGCGAACATCTTGTGGCCATAGCCGGCCCACCAGGCCCGGCAGCCGGCGCCGTGCAGCCAGATCCGCATGACCGCGCGGACCTCGAACCAGTCCTCGTCGCGGATCGTCTTGTGCCGGACCTGGATGGCGAGGTAGAGGACCGAGGCAATCACGCCGACGGCAGCGACGAGTTGTCCGATGGCGGTGAGCGCTTCCCAGTTCATGATCGTCACCATCAAAGTCGAGGCCGGCGCAGCCTCGGATCACGCATGCTGCCATCAAGGCCACACGCGCCAACACCCCACAAGCCCTGAGCCCGACCTCGCGCGGGATGCCCCTCGCCCAGCAAACCCGGGCCAACTCCGCTAGTCTCCCGCCCCATGAAGATCGATTTCGTCTCCGACGTTTCCTGCCCCTGGTGCGCCATCGGCCTGAAGTCGCTGGAGCAGGCGCTGACGCGCCTGCCCGAGCTGAAGGTGGACCTGCATTTCCAACCGTTCGAGCTGAACCCCGGCATGGCGCCCGAGGGCGAGGGCATCGACGAGCACCTGGCGCGCAAGTACGGCCTGCCGGCCGCGCAGCTGGAGGCCAATCGCGCCGCCATCCGCCAGCGCGGCGCGGCCGTGGGCTTCGATTTCGTGCAGGGCGCGCGCAGCCGCATCTACAACACCTTCGACGCGCACCGCCTGCTGCATTGGGCCGCGATCGAGGACGAGCGACTCGGCGGCCAGCGCCAGCGCGATCTCAAGCTTTCGCTGCTAACCGCCTACTTCAGCGAAGGCCGCGACCCGAGCGACCACGCTCTGCTCGTCGAGCGCGCCGCGGCCGTGGGCCTCGATGCCGACGCAGCCCGCGCCGTGCTCGACAGCGACCAGTACGCCGACGAGGTCCGCGAGGCCGAGGCCTTCTACCAATCGAGCGGGATCCATTCAGTGCCGGCCGTCATCATCAACGACCGGCACCTGATCTCCGGCGGCCAACCGCCCGAGGTCTTCGAGCAGGCACTGCGCCAGATCGCGGCCGAGGCGGGCTGAAATAAGCGGCGCCGCGCTCGCTACTTGAACTTCAGCTCCTGCATCAGCGCGGTGTCCTGGATCTCGCGGATCTCGACCCGGTTGCCCGATTCCTTCTCGAGCTGCGTGGTGCTCTTCTTCTTCCAGGCGAGGTACTCGTCGGCGCGCTTCTCGGACTCGGCGCCGGTGGGCATGCGCTCGTACATGATGACGAGGTAGAGGTCCGACTCGCCCTTGCGCGGGTGGACGTTGCCCAGCACCGTGTAGCCCTTGATCCAGCCCTTGGACTTGGCGAACTCCTGGTCGGCCTTCCACTCGGCGGCCAGGAACTTCAAGTAGGCGAGATCGCCGCCGTCCTTGATGTGGACGCCGGTGACTTCCCAGTAGTCGCCTCCCGTCGTCGGCCAGTCGCTGGCCCAGGCGCGCGTCGGCATGGCCAGCGGCGCCGAGAAGAGCATGGCCGTCAGCAATCCCGTCATCACTGTCTTCCTCATCTCGTTCTCCTTTTCAGCCACCGTGGCTGAACCGAACAAGCTAACAGCGATGTCAGCTGGAGCCATCGGGCCTGGCGCGCACGCGGCAGGACCCCGTGTGCCAAAGCGGTGCAGCCGCTCAGCCGCTCGCCGGTGGCGCAACGGCAGCGCCTTCGACAGCGTGGCGCCTGAGACTTTCGGCAACAAAACCGGAGGCCTTCATCTCTTCCACAAATGTGTGGAGCCAGGCTTGCGCGGCGCGGCGCCCCTTGGGCACGGCAACGGCCTGCTCGATGACCATGAAGCGCCCGGGGAGCAGGCGCAGCGCCGGCGCGCTGGTGGCGGCAAGGCGGCGCACGTCGGCTTCGAGCTGCTGCTTGACGCCTGCCGCCACGTCGAGCCGATCGGCCAGGAACAGGTCCGTCACGGCCGGTGACGTGGGTGCGCGCACGAGGCTAGCCTCGTGCAGCTCGCGCGTGAGGAAGAGGTCGTAGGCGCTGCCGCGGCCGACGACGACGCGCGTGCCCGCGCGGTCGACGTCTTCATTGCGCTGCAGCGGCGAGTCCGCGCGCACGAGGTAGGCGCCTTCGATGACGACGTAGGGCGCGGTGTAGTCCAGGCCCGCGCCACGCACGGGGTCGATCGCGACGAAGGCCATGTCCACCTGCCCGGCCGTTGCGGCCTCGACCACCTTGCCGGCCGCCTCGAACTCGACGAGTTCGAGGCCGAGCCCGAGCCGGCGCGCGGCTTCACGCGCGAGGTCGACCGACACGCCCTCAGGCGCCCCCGGTGCCGCGCCGCGGCGTGCCAGGATCGGGTTGCCGAGGTTGATGGCCGCGCGCAGGCGCCCGGAGGCGCCGCCGAGCTCGTCGCGCGCCGCCGCCTGCGCATCGCCGCTGCTCGCCGCATCCGCGCTGCCCGCAGGCAGCATCAACGCGGCGAGACTGCTCATGCACAGCGTGCGGCGCTGGACCGTACCGAGCCCCGCACTCATCGCAGGTCGAAGCGGTCGAGGTCCATGACCTTGACCCACGCTGCGACGAAGTCCTGCGCGAACTTGGACTTGGCATCGCTGCTCGCGTAGACCTCGGCGAGCGCGCGCAGCTGCGAGTTCGAGCCGAAGACAAGGTCGACGATGCTGGCCGTGCCCCTGGCGGCGCCAGTCTTGCGGTCGCGGCCGTCGAACAGGCCCGGCGTGGCCGACTTATGCCAGCTCGTGCCCATGTCGAGCAGCTTGACGAAGAAGTCGTTCGTCAGCGCGCCGGGCTGCGCCGGTGCGAACGCGTAGGTCCCGCCCACGCCGCCCGCCCCCGCGATGAGCGCGCGCAGGCCGCCGATCAGCACCGTCATCTCGGGCGCGCTGAGCGTGAGCAGCTGCGCCTTGTCGATCAGCAGCTCGGCCGCCACGCCTTCGAGGCCTGCCTGAACGTAGTTGCGGAAGCCGTCGGCACGCGGCTCGAGCACGGCGAAGGACGCGACGTCGGTCTGGCCCTGCGTCGCGTCGGTACGGCCCGGGTGGAAAGGCACGCTGAGCTTGTGGCCGCCCTTGGCCGCCGCGTCCTCGACGGCCGCGGCGCCGGCCAGCACGATCAGGTCGGCCAGCGAGATCTTCTTGGCCCCGCTGTTGAAGCTCTTCTGGATTGCCTCGAGCTTGGCCAGCACCTTGGCGAGCTCGGCCGGCTGGTTTACCGCCCAGTCCTTTTGCGGCGCGAGCCGGATGCGCGCACCGTTGGCGCCGCCGCGCTTGTCGCTGCCGCGGAAGGTCGAGGCCGACGCCCAGGCCGTGGCGACGAGCTGCGCCGTCGTGAGGCCCGAGGCCAGCACCTGCGCCTTCAGCGCGGCGATGTCGCTGGCGTCGACGAGCGCGTGGCCGGCCGCAGGGACCGGGTCCTGCCAGATCAGCTCTTCCTTGGGCACGAGCTTGCCGAGGTAGCGCGCGCGCGGCCCCATGTCGCGGTGCGTGAGCTTGAACCAGGCACGCGCGAACGCGTCGGCAAACTGCTCGGGATGCGCGAGGAAGCGGCGCGAGATCTTCTCGTAGGCCGGGTCGAAGCGCAGCGAGAGGTCGGTGGTGAGCATGCTCGGCACGCGCTTGCCCGGGCCCTGCGGATCGGGCACGGTCGCCGGCGCACCCTTGGCCACCCACTGGTGCGCACCGGCGGGACTCTTGCTCAGCTCCCATTCAAATTCGAAGAGGTTCTCGAAGAAGTCGTGGCTCCACTTCGTCGGCGTGTCGGTCCAGGTCACTTCGATGCCGCTGGTGATGGCATCGGCGCCCTTGCCCGAGGCGTAGCTGTTGATCCAGCCCAGGCCCTGCGCCTCGACCGGCGCGCCTTCGGGCTCAGGCCCGACGTGGCTGGCCGGCGCGGCGCCATGGGTCTTGCCGAAGGTGTGGCCGCCGGCGATCAGCGCGACGGTTTCCTCGTCGTCCATGGCCATGCGCGCGAAGGTCTCGCGGATGTCTCGCGCCGCTGCCAGCGGGTCGGGGTTGCCGTTCGGGCCTTCGGGGTTCACGTAGATCAGGCCCATCTGCACGGCGCCGAGCGGGTTGGCGAGCTCGCGGTCGCCGCTGTAGCGCTGGTCGCCGAGCCAGGTGCTCTCGGGCCCCCAGTCGATATCGGCCTCGGGCTGCCAGATGTCGGGCCGGCCGCCGGCGAAGCCAAAGGTCTTGAAGCCCATCGATTCGAGCGCGACGTTGCCGGTGAGGATCAGCAGGTCGGCCCAGGACAGCTTGCGGCCGTACTTCTGCTTGACCGGCCAGAGCAGGCGGCGCGCCTTGTCGAGGTTGCCGTTGTCGGGCCAGCTGTTGAGCGGGGCGAAGCGCTGCGCGCCGTGGCCTGCACCGCCGCGGCCGTCAGCGATGCGGTAGGTGCCGGCGGCGTGCCAGGCCATGCGGACGAACAGCGGGCCGTAGTGGCCGAAGTCGGCCGGCCACCAGTCCTGCGAGTCGGTCATCACGGCATGCAGGTCCTTGACGACGGCGTCGAGGTCCAGCGTGGCGAATTCCTTGGCGTATTCGAAACCGGCCTCGTACGGATTGCCCTTGGGCGAGTGTTGGTGCAGCAGGCTGATGTCGAGCTGCTCCGGCCACCAGTTGCGATTGCCCTTGGCGCCGGCCCGGGTGTGCTGGGCGGCTGAGAATGGGCACTTGGGTTCGCTGGACATGCTTGTCTCCTTGATCGGTCGCGGTTGACGAGCGGTCGAGTCTAGGAGCCGGTCCTGCACCGATCAATGCAAGCGCGCCTATGAAGGTCATAGCGAAAAATTCAGCGCCAGACCCATCGCCCCGACATGCTCCTGTCAATATTCCCACCCGCGGCGCGCCGAGGACCTACCCCATCAGAGTGACGACAGCCCGACCGCCTCGGTGGCATGGCGCTCGTAATAGATGCGGTCGTACCAGGCGCCGCCGAGTTCCATGCTGCGCTGCGAGCGGCCGAAAGCGACGAAACCGTTGCGCTCGAGGACCTTGCAGGAGCCAACGTTTTCGGGCCGTGCGATGGCCTCGAGCCGCTTCAGGTCCAGCGGCCCGAAGGCCAGCGCCAGCGCCTGGCGCACCGCCTCCGTCGCAACGCCGCGGCCACATGCGTCCTGCGCGAAGCGGTAGCCGACCTCCGCCGAGTGGAAGTGCGCACGGCGCACGCGCATGAAGTTCAAGCGCCCGAGGATGGCGCCGTCCGCCGCGCGCACGAGGTATTGGTGGCCCACGTCCTGCGCGGCTTCGCGCCGTGCGGTCTCGATGCTCGCGGCCACGCCCTCCTCCGAATAGAAGTCGGCGGGCCGCGCGTTGATCATCGATTCGAAATAGGCGCGGTTGTCGAACTCGAAGCGCAGCAGTTCGGCAAGGTCGCCGGGCTGCGGCGGGGCGAGGTAGATGGCGGCGGCGGTCATGTCGCGATCCTAGGCGCCTACGCGGCCGCCCCGCGCCGCCGCCGCATCGCCACGCCGATGCGCGCCATCGCCGCCGCGCTGATCAGGCGTTCCGCCATCGGCAGCAGCTCGCGTTCCTCGCGCTCGATGTGGGCGGCGTAACGCGCGGCGAACGCGCTGACCTCGTCGAGCGGGAGCTGCGCCGGCTCGCCGCGCGCGATGCGTTCGAGCGCGGAACGCAGCGTGGCCCAGCGGCGTTCGAGCTCGTCGTGATCGGCCTGCAGCGCCTGCGTCATCTCGTGCAGGCACACGGCGTCGGAGCCGGCCATGGCCTCGATCAGCGCGGGAAACAGGTCTTCTTCCTCGTCGGCATGGTGCTTGGGCGCGGCGATGTCGAAGTAGCGCATCACCGCCTGCGCGGCCTCGCCAGCCGCCGCGTCGCTGCCATGCTCGGCCACATGCGGTACGAGGCGCGCCAGCGTTTCGCACTGCTGCTCGATGCGCTGATGACATTCGGCCAGCATCGCCAGCGGCGCCTCGAACCCCACGGCTTCGCGCCCATCGCCCGGGCGGCCGATGCGCATCAGCCCCGCCATGTTCGTCTGCCTCGCATCTTCTTCATGCGCGGCCATCCTACGCCGCGCTTGCAGCCCAAAGCGGCGAGCATTACTATTTATAGCAATGTAAGGAGCCAGAATGGCAGAATCCACCATCACCGCCAAAGGGCAGACAACGGTTCCCGCCGAAGTTCGCGAACAGATACACGCGGCTCCAGGCACGCGGCTGGTCTGGACCGTCACCCCCGATGGAACGGTCGTTGTCCGCGCGAAAACCAAGTCCATTCTTGACCTCGCAGGCACGCTGAAGTCCCCCAAGGACAAGCACGTTTCCGTTCAGCAAATGAACGCCTGGCGATAGATGGCGGCCTTCGACACGAATGTCCTGGTGCGCTATCTCGTTCAGGACGACGCAGCACAGTTGGCGGCGGCAACAAAGCTCATCCGAAAGTGCCTGAGTTCTGGGCAAACCCTCTTCATCCCGATTTCCGTGACGGTTGAGCTGGAATGGGTCTTGCGGTCCTCGTTCGGCTTCGGGAAGGATGCGGTCGTCCAAACGCTGTCTGACCTGCTGTCAACGGCGGAACTGTCTTTTCAGAATGAGCAGGCACTCGAGGTAGCGCTGCTTCTGTTCAAGAGAAACTCGGCAGACTTTGCGGACTGCGTGCACATCGCATTGGCGTCGCAGAGGGGCGAACAGCCGCTGTGGACGTTTGACAAGAAGGCGGCAAAAGTCATCGGTGCACAGCTGTTATCGGGCTAACCGGACCACGTCAACAAGCGCATAAACCACCATGGCCGCCGTCAGCAGCGCGCCGATGCCGAATCATGCGGAAGACGGTCAGGAAGGCGTGGCCGAGCATCTTCAGGATCGCGATGCTCGCCGCGATCACGTAGACGCGGAAGACAGGGTTGTCGAGCGTGAACTGCCCCATGGGGTTGGCTCCTGGCGTAGGTGGATCGGTACGGCGGCCGGATGATAGAGACGCTTCGTGGGCAGGGCGATACTGGTCATCCCACGCTTCCCGCCGCATGAAATCCACGCTCGAAGACCAGGACCCGCGCCTGCTGCGCCGCCTGCTGCGCGCCAAGGACCGCATGGACGCGGCCTCGCACGAGGCCTGGCCGGTCGATCGGCTCGCACGCGTCAGCGAGGTCTCGCCAGCGCATTTCGCACGGGCCTTCAAGGCCGCCTTCGGCGTGCCGCCGCACCGCTATCTGCTGACGCGCCGCATCGAGCGCGCCAGCGCCCTGCTGCGCGACACCGAACTGCCCGTCACCGAGATCGCCTTCCAGACCGGCTGGGCGAGCCTGGGCACCTTCGGCCGCGTGTTCCGCGAGGTCACCGGCGTGACGCCCAGCGGCCAACGCGCCCGCTGGCGCGAAGCCGCTCAAGCGCTCGCGCCCGTCCCCGCCTGCGTCGTCGGCGCCGCACTGCGCCCCGAACTCAAGACCGCAGTTTCGGAGAAGCGCCGCCGGCGGGCCGCCGGTACAAACGCGGCTCTTCACCAAAGGAGTCTCGATGAACCCAGGGATTGAATCGGTCGGCATCTACGTGCGCGACCAGGACGAAGCGCTCGCCTTCTACGTCGACAAGCTCGGCTTTCGCGTGCACACGGACGTGAAGAACGGCGACTTCCGCTGGCTCACGATCCAGCATCCGGAGCAGCCTTCCTTCCAGCTCGGCCTGTTCCGGCCGGGCCCGCCGATGCTCGACGCTGCTTCGGCCCAGGCGCTGGCCGCCCTCGTCGCCAAAGGAGCGATGCCGCCACTCGTGCTGCGCGTGGCCGACTGCCGCGCCGAGCATGCGCGCCTGCTGACGACCGGCGTGGAGTTCACGCAGGAACCCACCGAGCGCTACGGCACGGTGGACGCGGGCTTTCGCGATCCGTCGGGCAATGGCTGGAAGATGATCCAGGCGCGCGGCTGAGGACGAATCAAGCGCATGCGGGTCCAGTGCCCGCACGCTTTCAATGCCGCATGAACGCGATGCTCAGCGGCGCGGGCAGGTCCACGGCCTGCCCCGTGTCTTCCAGCTGGCCGGTCGCCGCGTCGATGCGCAGCAGGTTGAGCCGATTGCTGCGCTGGTTGGCGACAAGCAGCCAGCGGCCGGTCGGGTCGATCACGAAGGTCCACGGCGTCTCGCCGCCCGACGCGATGCGCTGCACGAGGTCCAGCTCGCCGCTGGCCGCGTCGACCGCATAGACCTGCAGCGCGTTCTCGCCGCGGTTGGCCACATAAACGAAGCGGCCGTCGGCGCTGCGCGCGATCTCGGCGCCGCTCTTGGTGCCCTGGAATTCGGGGCTGCTGATCGGCACCGACTGCACGAAGGCGATGCGCCCTTGCACCTCGTCCCAGCGCAGCGTCGTGACGTCGGCGCTGAGCTCGTCGAGCAGGTAGACGAAGTGCCCGTTGGCGCCGAAGACGAGGTGCTGCGGCCCGCTGCCGGGGTCGGGGATGAATTCGCGCAGCGGCTCGGCCCTTTCAGGTGTGCCGCCGGCGCCGCCACCGGGGCCGCCTTCACCGCCGCCCGGCACGCCACCGCCATGTCCACCATGCCCACCGTGGCCGCCGCCGTGCCCGCCCCGGCCGCTAGCGCCCTGCCCTTGCGAGCTCTGCCCGCCCTGCTTGGCATCCTTGGGCGACAGCACCGCGAGCGGCACGAGCGCATGCGCCGTGCGGTCGAAGGGGTAGACGAAGATGCGGTCCGCGCCGAAGTCGGTCACGAGCGCAAAGTTGCCGCTCGGGTCGACGACGATGCCGTGCGCGTGCGGGCCTTGCTGGCTGCGCGTCGGGCCCGAGCCCAGGTCCTTGGCCGTGGCCGTGGCCGGGCCGAGGCGCCCTTCGGGGTCGAGCGGGAAGCTGGTGACGGAGCCGCTGGCGAAATGCGCGGCGAGCAGCGTGCTCGACGGCGCGTCGAGCCACAGGTGCGCCGTGCCCACGCCACCGGCCGGCGCCTCGTCGAATTTTTCCAGCGCGCCGCTGGCGTGGTCGACGCGGTAGGCGACGATGCGGCCGTCCTGGCCCGCCGGGTCACTGGCCACGTAGAGCTTGCCCGCTGCCGCCACGGCCCAGCGCGGCCGCGCCACCTCGGCCACCGGTCCGACCAGCGCGAGCTTGCCGACGCAGCCGTCGAGGCGCAGCGCGAGCAGCTGCCCCGCATCGCTGCCGACGTAGGCGAGCTCGGCGGGCTTGCAGTCGCCGGCGGCTTGCGCGCCGGCGGAAATCACGGCGGCCATGAACAGCGCCAGCGCGTGGCGGTGGGCGCGGCGATGAGTCTTCAATGCGTTCGCAGTCATCTCGGAATCATCGCCTCACTTGCGGCTGCCGCGCCGCTGTTTACGCCTCAGAAATGCGCCTCGCCCAGACGTGACAAGGGCACGCGACCTGCGCCGCGTGCCCTCGAAGGAATCGTCGTATCAAGCGTGTGCGTTGACCGAGCTGACGGCCGCAGCGCTTGCGTTGTTGTTGTCGTAGCCGAGATCCTGCTGCAGCGTGGTCAGCAGCGATTGCAGCGTCACCGGCGTGCCCGAGGCCGTGGTGGTGCTCGCGCCGGTTGTCGTCGTGGCGCTGGCGGATGCGTTGCTGGCGCCGGCCGCTCTCAGGTCGCTCACCAGCGTGTCGAAGGCGTTCTGCAGATCG
>Ga0213878_10000434_pt1 | contig 15630 bp, 13 predicted proteins | sample VelepicoBEBS_R02_FD_161053 | JGI IMG/M metagenome (GOLD analysis project Ga0213878, IMG submission 161053) | Vellozia epidendroides bulk soil microbial communities from rupestrian grasslands, the National Park of Serra do Cipo, Brazil - BS_R02 | ecosystem: Environmental > Terrestrial > Soil >... | reverse complement strand
GTGAACGAAGTGAAGATCCCGTAAGTGGTTGGGTAAAGATTGAGCCCGAGAATGATGCCGAGTGCGGGAAGCAACAGCAGGTATCCGAAAGCCTCTTTCCAAAGGCGAACCAAGATCGGGGTGCGGTAGTCCTTGGGAGCACCAGCCTTTGGTTGCTGGAAAGCGAGGTCCTTAGTATCCATCGTTACGGGCATGATGTTGCGTAAGTCGGCGTTATGCTAGGGAATTGCGAAAAGGCGAAGGGGCATGCATTTTTGGTAGAGGCTCCCGAACGACCTCAAACCTGGAACGAAGAAGTTGAACCAGGTTAAACTGCAGGTGTGGTTCCGCCGATTGGCTCGCCGAGCCGTGGACCGGCGTGTCGCAGCCTCGGAGCAACCGCACCAGGGTTGTCGCACTTTTCTGTCGAAGTTGTAAATCAGATCCTTGTTTTCCGACCACCGGGGCGATGGAAAGCGCGGGTGCACGGCACGGCGGACGAAAGGAACTAGCAGAACGTGTCCTCATCGAAGTCCTGAACCCTCCGCGAAGCTCCCTTGGCCGTTCGGGAGCCTCGCCCCACCAAAGGTGAGCATTCCATTCGCCCTTTGGTCCACGCGTTGTCCTACAACTGATTGTCGGTCGCGCGTTTCTCCAGTGTTGTATATAAAGCCTTACCAGCCTCTTCCGGTGTGCTGTTTTTGTAGATCACTTTTTGTATCGCCTCGGTGATATCGTTGATTACGTAGCCCCAGTTAATGGCAGCTAACGCGACGCCGGTGCTCAGCTGGGAGCTGAATGCTTGTTGCCACCAGTTGTCTTTAAACTCCGGTAGCTCCGCCACATCCTTTCGCGGTGGGTTAACTCCTTCAGTTTGATTGTCCAGAGCGACAAAATTTTTGCTCGCCAAAATCTTGATCAAAGCCCAGGCGTCCTGTTTATCCTTGCTGGCGGCGTTGATCAGTAATGGTTTAACTTCCAGGTAAGTCGCTTGGGTTCCGCCGGCCGGTAATGGCAGGGGCGCAACGCCAGTCTCTTCTTCGAGAATCTTCTTCGCCGTGTCTCCGGTTAGCCGGTAGGAGTAGAGCCAGGGTCCCATCGGTACCATGGCCGATTTTCCGGAGACGTAGTCTGTGTCAGTTGCCTGGTAGTCGTTGCCGCGGGTGTTTTGGTTAGCTCCGGACGGAGTACCTGCGAAAAAGACGTCTTGATATAGTTTTAACACTTCCGCCAGTTTCTCCGGCGTGGTGTTCATCTCCCATTTCTTGGAAGACTCGTTGTATTTGAAGGGATTCTCGCCGCCATTCACCTCGAAAAAGAAAGAGATGAATTCTTGAAAGGTGCGAACGCTCCCGTTCTTGGTGGTTAATCCCAGACCAGCGACCCCGTCTTCTCTGGATGAGATCAGAGCCGCGTCCTTGACCAAATCATCCCAGGTCTTCGGCGCCTCGATACCATATTTCTGGAACAGATCCTTTCGATAAACTAATACCCGGACGTTGGTATTGTACGGTACACCGTATAGCTTGCCGTTAATCGTCAGGGCTTTGATCGTGCTGGGGATGAACTGGTCTTTATCCGTCCATTTGTCGAATTCACTGTCGATCGGAGCAATCAGTCCGGCTTTCTGATAAGCGATCATTCCTTCCAATACCGCTTCGATGACATCTGGTTTGCCCCGGCGCCCCTGTACGATCAGCTTCTGTTGGGCATCCTGATAGATGGGGGGGCCGTAGTTATTGGCCAGGGTGACGCCGGGTAGCAATTGGGGAACATTTTCATTCACCCATTTGGTTAACGGGCCTTTGGCGGGGCCGTCTTGAGACATCGGGACGAACCAGAGCTCTAGATCTTTTGCGTGGCTGGTACCGACGAAAATAGAGGCGCTAAAAAGCGCCAAGAATCGGATGATTGGCAAACGTTTTGTCATGTTTTGGGGGCTGGTTAAGTCGGTGGGGTTTCCTCCTTCGTCCGGCTGAGCCGGACTACGAAGGACAAGCTTGAGATTCGGACAAAAAAAATCGCCACGAATCGTTGCAGCTTGATTAAAACGGGGGGCTGCCGCAATAGTCGTTCCGGATCGATAGTAGTCTATTTGTGAACAAACCATCATCGAACGGTTTGGGTGGAACCCCGAGCCGGGATCTGCAGAATTTGTACACGACATTACGCGCAGTCCCGGCCTGTCCGGAAAAGGCTTTGACGTACGCCGGGAGCGTTTATTGCGGGTTAGAGACGCGTGTCGATCCCCTTGATTACTACTGGGATGGGCGAAAGCGGGGTGGTCATCCCAAATATCCGTACGTAATCTGGCAATATACTTTAAACGGTTGGGGGCATCTTAGAACAGAGCGAACAGTTCATCAGCTCGAACCCGGTAGCGCCTTTACCACGATAGTCCCAAGCGACGATATATATTGGCTACCGAAGAAATCGGCCGAATGGACCTTTTTTTGGTTCATCATTCACCATCCCTATGTGGTGGATAGAATGAAGAAGCGTCAAAGAATGGCATCCCAAGTGTGGCCGATTCCGCCGGATAGCCCCTTGATGGGCCGGGCAGTGGATCTTTATGATTCGGTGCGAACCGGCGCCTGTCAGGACGAATTCACCGAAGAGAGTCTCCTTTTCGCCTTCATGCTCGAATACGAGCGATTCGGTCATTCGTTATTGCATCCAGCTGAAGCGCGAGAACGATTGTTGAACGAACTTCGAACTGAGGTTTTGCATGGAATGCGAAATGGCGGACCGACCGTCGAACAACTAGCCGCCAAACGAAAGTTAAGTCGAAGCGCGTTTTCTCATCGATTCCGTCATGTGACCGGTTCAACGCCAGCCCGTTTCATTACCCACGTCAAATTGGGAGAGGTCACCCGGATGCTGATAAAGACCGATCTCAAGCTTTCTGCGATTGCGGAATTGACAGGTTTTGCCGACGCGACCCATCTAGGAAAAGTTTTTCGAAAACGTTACTCACTGACGCCGGACCGCTACCGGAACGCCATGCGGGCGCAGCGCTAACTCGTCCGGCAGCCGCCGGGCAGCCGCCGGACTCGTTAGCCAATAGCAAATAGCAGATCGCAAATTGCAAATTGTCCGCAAACCAAGCGTTCTACCAGCACCAGCGCCCCATTTGCTATCTGCTATCTGCTATTTGCTATTTGTCATACGGAACGAGCCTCAGCGAGTTCCGTCACCGCCCTCCGCCGATTTCCAGGATCGTTCCGGTGACATAGGAAGCTTCTTGGGAGAGTAGCCACAGAACGCCTGCGGCGATTTCGTCGACGGTACCGGGTCGTTTCATGGGAATGGTAGAACTCAGCCGGGCGGGACGGTCGGGAGCGCCGGCGGCAGCGTGAAGGTCGGTTTCGATGAGACCGGGAGAAACGGCATTGACCCTGATGCCTTCGTTCGCCACTTCCCTGGCTAGTCCAATCGTGAGAGTGTCAATGGCTCCTTTGGTAGCAGCGTAGTGGACCCATTCTCCGGCGCCTCCTGTGCGAGCTGCTAAGGAGGAAATATTGACGATGGATCCGCCCGAATGACCGTATCGGGTCGACATCCGTTTAACGGCCTCCCGCAGGCAAAGTATTGGGCCGATCACGTTGACCGCCAATAGTCTTTCAAGCATCGGACGGGTGGTTTCATCAAGCCGGGCAAAACCACCGGTGATGCCCGCGTTGTTTACCAACCCATAGATCGGACCGAACCGAGTCTCTGCCTCTTGGAAGAGTGCGATGACCTCTGACTCGACTGATACATCCGCTCGAATGGGGATCGCGCTGCCACCGGACTTACGAATCTGCTCAACCACCTGATCAGCAGCCTCTCGGTCCTTAGCGTAATTGACCACGATCTGATATTCGGAGCGAGCAGCCTTCAGCGCGATCGCCGCGCCAATCGCGCGGCTGGCTCCGGTGATGATTAAGGTACGCGGCGGTGGCATGGGGAAGAGGAGTTCGAGGAGTTCAAGGAGTCGACGGTTGCCGCGAAGTGGCTAAACAGAAAAGCCCCCAGTGCTTCAGCCAGGCTGAAGCCCTGGGCTATAATCTTTCGCCACTTCGTGGCAAGCGCGACACTCTACCCCTTATTGTGTCCGACCGAAGCCCCTGTGTTGAAGCATCCGCTGAATTGGTCGGAACGCTACGGCCATGTACAAGGTCCGAAACGTAGTCCAGCAAAGGCTTTGGCGTACTCGGATTTTGGCTCAGCGCAAAATAAACCGAGGTTACGATTGCCGCCAGTTCTGACGGGGACGCCCTTTCAATCGCGGCTTGAACCACCTCCTGACCGTATTGCGGATTCGCCTCAACCGCGGCGGTCACCAAGGGTGGAATTTGCTCAGCCGGAGCTGACGCAACAATGGAGTGGATTAAATTGGCTGCTTCGCCTCCCGATCTCACAGCAAGGGCGCGCCATAGCGTAGCGACGGCGGCCTGCTCATCCGCGTCTCTTTCGTGCACACCGAGTCGAAGCCTGAAGAAGTATTTACAGAAGAGAACGAAGGGAACGAAGGTTTCTGCTATGACCCGACCTGAGCTAAATGAGAAACAGAGGCCTCCGTTGTCTCTGCTACCTCGTGTTCAAAAGCCGCTTTTGCCTTAATTCTTTGCGGCTTTGCGGCTTTGCGTGAGATTTTCTCCTTTCGTTCTGCTTTCGATTCGAAAGAGGATTCGACTATCCTGAAAAACCGGCTTAATTGTCGCCTAACGAAGATTGCAAGCCTCTCCCCAACGGCTCTCTTCGTCCAAAATCTAGTCAGAATATCAAACCCCACGAATTTTTTATGGAGACAGCATTGACCCAAGATCGGAGCGCAACCAGTTCTCGCAGCACCGGAGCATCAGCGCCCCAAATCGAACACGTTGTGAACGGAAAAAAATTCGCCGGGAGCGGGACTCGCACTTTGAACGTGTTCAATCCGGCAACCGGTGAAGTTGTTGGATGGGTAAAAGCCGCGACGGCGGCGGACGTGGATGCGGCGGTGCAGGCGGCTCGAAGCGCATTTCCGGCCTGGAGCGCGACATCGGCGGTCAAACGCGCTCGTGTCCTTTTCAAATTCAAAGCGCTACTCGAAGAGCATTACGACGAGTTAGCCGCCATGATCACTCAGCAGCACGGAAAAGTCTTTTCCGACGCCCAGGGCGAAGTTCAGCGAGGGATCGAGGTCGTTGAATTTGCTTGCGGTATCCCGCACCTGCTAAAAGGGGATTACACCGAACAGATTGGCGGCAGCATCGATAATTGGAGTATGCGCCAGCCCTTGGGCGTGGTAGCGGGGATCACTCCGTTCAACTTCCCGGTGATGGTGCCGATGTGGATGTACCCGGTGGCCATTGCCTGCGGTAACACTTTTGTGCTCAAGCCATCCGAGCGAGACCCGGGTCCTTCGATCCGAGTGGCGGAACTGTTTAAGGAAGCCGGACTACCCGATGGTGTCTTTAACGTAGTTCAGGGCGATAAGGAAACCGTAGACGCGCTGATTGCTCATCCGGACGTGGAAGCGCTTTCGTTCGTTGGTTCGACCCCGATCGCAGAATATATCCACACGGAAGGTTCGCGGACCGGCAAACGGGTTCAAGCTTTGGGCGGCGCCAAGAACCATTTGGTAGTGATGCCCGATAGCGACCTGGACATTGTGACCAATGCACTGATCGGTTCGGCTTATGGGTCTGCCGGCGAACGTTGTATGGCGGTATCTGTGGCCGTCGCCGTGGGCGATCAGCTGGGCGACCGATTGATAGAAAAACTCGTCCCCAAAGTCCGAGACTTAAAGATTCGGGACGGAATGGAAGCGGACGCCGACATGGGTCCGGTCGTTACGGCCCAACATAAATCGAAGATCGAAGGTTACATCGAGCACGGCGTCAAAGAAGGTGCGCGTTTGGTGGTAGACGGACGTGGCTTCAGCGTTCCCGGTCGGGAAGCCGGATTCTTCCTGGGGGGCACGTTATTCGATAACGTGAAGCCGGAGATGAAGATTTATAAAGAGGAAATCTTTGGACCGGTACTTTGCGTGATCCGAGTACCCGATTTGGAAAGCGCGATCGCGCTAGTTAATGCCCACGAATTCGGTAACGGTGTCTCTTGTTATACGAACGATGGTAAGACCGCGCAGGAATTCGCGCACCGGATCAAGATCGGGATGGTAGGTATCAACGTACCTATCCCGGTACCGATGGCCTGGCATTCATTTGGCGGTTGGAAACGTTCTTTGTTTGGCGGCTATCACGCTTACGGGGAAGAAGGGGTGCGCTTTTACACGCGGTACAAGAGCATCATGCAGCGCTGGTACGAGAACAGTGCCAAGAGCGCGGAAACGCACGCCGCGACTAACCAATTCAATATGCCGACGGTTTAGCCGGGAGGGATCGCGTCCTCGCGATCCGGAGTATTCTCGAAGAAACGCAACCTAAGGCAGGAATTCATTTTCGGCATGTGATTACAGACCTAATGACGGCGCGCGAGGACGCGCGCCCTCCCAACCAATTTGCCACCCAGATAGCCATTCATGAGCACGCTTGAACAGCTTGATCGGACCCAACAACGGTCCGCCGAAAAGAAGGGCGGCTACAAAAGCCCGTTGTATGAGATGACACAGACAACACCGACCTGTCTGTGGAACGATTCTGCGTCGATTGAAGAATTAACTTATTCGATCGAACACGGTGGCGTCGGAGCTACTTGTAATCCGGTCATCGTTCTTAGTGTCCTAAAGAAAGAGATGGTTCTTTGGAAGGATCGGATCCGAAGTCTGATCACCGAAATGCCGACGGCTACTGAGGACCAGATCGGTTGGCAAGTTGTTCCCGAGATTTCTATCAAGGCCGCAGGGCTCCTGGAGCCGATCTTTGAACAGCACAAGGGCAGGAATGGCCGGCTTTCCATTCAGACCGACCCTCGGCTCTACCGGGATACCAAGGCCATTGTGGAGCAAACGATCGAGTTTTCTCAGCTTGCCCCCAATATCATTGTGAAGATCCCCGTGACCCGGGCCGGTCTTCCGGCCATCGAGGAAGCGACTTATCAGGGTGTGAGCATCAACGCCACGGTTAGCTTCACGGTTCCTCAAGCCATCGCGGTTGCCGAAGCCGTTGAACGCGGCCTGAAACGCCGAGAGAGCGAAGGGAAGGACATCGCAACCATGGGGCCGGTCTGGACGATTATGGTTGGCCGGCTCGATGATTGGTTGAAGGCGGTGGCTGAGAAAGAGAATATTACCTTGGATCCCGGCGACCTGGAATGGGCCGGTGTCGCAGTTTTCAAAAGGGCGTACCAGATCTTCCAAGAACGCGGTTACCGGATCCGGCTGCTTTCGGCGGCGTTTCGCAACCATATGCATTGGAGCGAGTTCATCGGCGGCGATGTCGTGATCTCGCCGCCCTACGCGTGGCAAGTGCGTTATAACGCCAGTGACATCCCGGTGGTGCCAAGGATCGATAAGCCGGTTGATCCAAAGATAATCGATGAGTTATCAAAAAAGTTCGTCGATTTTCGCCGAGCCTTCACTGAAGACGGGCTCACGGTAGACGCATTCGATTCAATCGGTCCTACGCGGCGCACCCTGAGACAATTCATCGCCGGCTGCGGTGATCTCGGATCGATCATCCGCGATTTTATGTTACCGGAGTGGTAGAAGGCGGAAAAATCCCACGCCAAGACGCAAAGGCAAAGGGGAACTGAAGGTCGATAAAAGGTGAAGGTGTTTCCTGCCCAGTCCCAGGGGCGTTGCATTCCAGTTTCCAGCATTGTCGCGCCGTCTTGTCCGCCATAGTTTGGCGGGAAGAGGGACGAAGTTAGAAGGCCTTGCGGGGGCGAATCCAGCCTCGGTCGACGCCTGAAATCATTTGCGGCTTAACAGGGGGGATGGTGTGACGCCGTGGTATGATTGGGGAGTTGACATAGTGAAAAGGCGAAAGACGGAGGGTTCCTGCTTTGAAGGAGCAAAACTAAGCCAAGGCCGCCGGGGGCAGGAGTAACTGACCGAAAAAGCTCTTGTTTGCGAATCCACGACCGACCGGATTCATCGTGTCTTCTAATCTAATCAAACTCGCAATCGTTGTCATTGCTTGGCGCCCGTTGACAACATATCGGCAAATACGGCCTCGTTGCTACCTGCAATCGTGTGTATCGATTGCATACCCTGCGCCATAAGTTCCCCTATTATAGACACTTGCATGGTTTATAGCCACGCTAACTCCGGATGCTGAAGTCGACCGTAAGCCCCTACCAGAGAGCTGGTTGAGCGCCTTGAACGGCCTTTAAAGGCAATGGATTCCCTGAATACGCCTGACTCTTTCCCTTCAGTCCTTCGGTGCTAGCTCGGTCAGCAACTTGTTAAAGCGAGGATCTTTCCGAAGCGGATTCCAACCGGGATCGAGGTTCAAATTGCCGTAGTGGACTCCATTGGGTATTTTGGTGAGAGGGTACAGTGTTTCAAGCGCAAGGTCGGGCTCATTCGCCCATGCATAAACAAGAGCTAGATTTTCCACTAGATTTGTCACCTGGACTGCATCTTTGGATATCGGCAACATTTTGACCGCACGCTTAGCCTCTGAAATGGCTAATTGTTTAGCCCCTAGCGCGATATCAACGCAGCCTAGAGCAGATAGCAGCCTTGCATTAGTGGGATCGGCTTCGACTTTTCGGTAAAGTTGCTCACGCGTCGAACTAAATGTCTCCATCGTGGGATGATTTCCCTGAACCATCTCAAGCCAGATATCCGCGCATCGACGGGGAATTATTGCTCCCAAAAACATAATCTCTTCGTTCGGACTCTTTTCGACAATCTCGTGGGCGGTCTTAAAGTCGCGATCCAGCATCGCACAGTAAATCCGCAGGTTAGTGACCGAAATATCATCTCTTGTAGAAGGAGGGAGCGTGTCGATCGCAGTGCGGACGCTTCCCAAATCCGCCTTCCGATAAAATGCGTTTACGGCTTTCCATAGCGGAAACAAAGGTTGATTGGGTTCAAGCTCGATCAGGCGATCTTGGATCCGCTCGGCATCTTGATAACGTCGAACATCAAAATACTGCCAAGCCAGAACATTTAGAAGCTCAGGGTTTCGCGGGTCCAAGCTCGCCGCTCTTTCCAAGCCTGCCGTAGCTTGTTCCCAGCGGCCTTGCACTTGGTCGATCAGAGCCGTTAGTTCAAGCAAGTCAGGACTGTTAAACAGGGACTGCGCAGCGATGTCTATCTGAACTCGCGCTCTCTCAACGTCCCCATAGCAGGTATACAGATGAAGCGCTATGGCCAAATGAACTTCGGCAAGGTCCGGCCGAAGCCGCAAAGCCTCATTCAAAGCGGCATCAGCTAGCGCACGCGTCTCTGGTGTATGATCGAGTTGGTCGTCGTAGAGAAAGTCGTGAGCCTTGGCAATCAAGCAATAAGCTAGCGCGAATTTAGGATCCTCTCGGATTGCTTCCTCCAGTAAGCCGATCCCTTTTTTGAACGTTGCGACCTCCGTCACGTCTAGAACGAGTCCAGAGCTCTCTCGCGGTATTAATTGCTTAGCCTGAAGATAGAGGTCATAGGCCTTCAAATTATTCGTCGGTTTTTCCTCGATGTCTTTGCGTTCTTTCGGAGACAACTGGGCGCTCAATCTCAAAGCCACTGTTTGGGCGATCTCGCTTTGGATGGAAAAAATGTTTGTCAGATCCCGTTCATAGCTGTCAGCCCAAACCGTGTTGTCGCTGCGGGCATCAACTAGGTCGGTACTAACACGGACGTGATTTCCGTCACGACGGACGGTTCCTTCCAGCACGTTTGCCACGCCCAGAGCGGTGGCGATCTGGCGTAGATCACGTTTGTTACCCGCCCGATATTGCATCACCGAGGTACGGCTAATGACTTTCAGTTGGGCAATTTTGGCGAGGTTGTTGAGAATTTCATCCTGCACGCCGTCCGCGAAGTAGCTGTCGCTCTTGCTATCGCTCAGACTCTCGAAAGGTAGGACCGCAATGCTCTTTTCTGTTGGGGGCGCTTCGGTGATTTTCCGATGCAAGAAAGATTCTCCATAGAATAAGAAAAACAACGCGGCCCCTAATACAGAAGCGCACAAACCGAGTACCGCCGACCGAGGAAAAGAACGTTTTTTTTGCGTTAGCCTTAGCGGTTGCGCAACTATTAGCTCGCCAGCCGACCGCAGCTCATTCGGGCTCAGAGGCGCCCCAGAAACCAGCGCCTCTTTTGCTGTGGAGATGGCTCTAATTAAGTCGCTCGGATTTTGAAAACGCTGGACAGCGGATTTCGCTAACAGAACTTCCAGCAGCACGATGATCGGCGCGGGAACGTTCCGCAGTTTTTCAATGGGCGGTGCAGCATGTTGATGCTGGTACATCAACTCGCCAGCAGAACCTTGGAAAGGGAGTTTCCCGGTAAGCATTTCCCAAAGCGTTATTCCTAATGAGTAGAGATCAGAACGAATATCCGTTACAAGCCCAACAAATTGCTCAGGGCTAGCGTACGCCGGTGTTCCGGTAAAACCCCCGTCAGTTGAAATGGTGGGTTCCTCCGCTACCAATTTAGCTAAGCCAAGGTCAATAATCTTGACGCTCTCCAAGCGGCCTTCTTCCAAAACGATCATGATGTTGCTGGGCTTAACGTCTCTGTGCACCAGGTGCTGTTTCTGAATGGCGCTTAGTCCGGCTGCCACTAGCGCCACCACGTCTAGCGCCATATCGGTCTCAATTCTGCCTAAACGTCGGATAAGCTTCTGCAGGGTTTCACCGTCAACAAACTCCATTGCGTAAAAATAATTACCGCCACTTTCACCCAGGTGAAATACCGAGGCCACATTGGAATGACGAACACTAGCCGCGGACCGGGCTTCGCGCACAAACCGTTGCCGCGCTGAGGCGTCGCCGACGAAAGTCGCGCTTATGATCTTCACGGCAACCGGGCACTGTAGATGGACATCAAAGGCCTTGTAGGTCACTCCCATTGCCCCGTGCCCAAGCTCGAGCGGTGTTCCGTCTGGGTTCTGTAGAACCCGATAATGTTCGAAACGCAGTTCCGATTCGGGAAGAGTCTCTTTCATCGAACACGTGCCGCTCTCCGGGTCAAGAGCTGTTTGTAGCGCGCAAACTGGGCAAAACTCGGCGTCGTTCCTCAATACCAAGCCGCATACCTGACAGACCTTTTTACTATCCGTCTTCACGATCCACGGCGCCCTTCGGACTGAGCGAATGCAATCAGTGGATACCGGTAGGCCTCTGAAAAATCGGGAAGGTCAGTTCGCAAACCGCGCACCCGGCTGTTAGCTGAAAACAGAGCGATACCTCGGCGCGTGGAATGAAACCAGTCGACATTAACGCTCGCCCGGCTCTGATTCGGTTTCATCCGTTGTGATTTTGCTGACTTTTATACCTCAAAAAGAGCAATGGAACTATGGAATTGTGCCGTATTCATCGCCACGTAGGTTTGGCACTCGCGGTAACACCGTGTCCAACAGTATGGGCGCATCTGAGTCGAAAAAATAATGTGCCCATCGGGGCCAGCCTGTCAAAATAAGTCCACCGTCTCTTCCGAGACAATGGATGACATCAAACGGTCAGCCCCGCTGCGTGCGAAATAAAAATTAGCCGTCCCGAGTCGCTACTCGAAGGTGGAAATCTTTGCCATACAATGTAAGAGCCGATCGATCCGTTCCTGCACGTCACGAGCGATTGCAGATCGCTCCAGAGCTGCCCGAAGTCCATAGTCGCCGTCAAAACCAGCATCTGATGCCCATACTTTTGCGTCGCCTGTTACTCGGACACCGGTGGCAACTGCGTGTTTCTCGGCGAGTTCTCGGGGGTCCATAGTGCGGCGGCTCTTATACTCAGCCTGTTCTTGATAAGCAGCAGCTGTAGCGAATTCTTGGGCCGCACGCTTAGCCCACTCTGCGTAGATCCCACGTCGCCGCAGTTCGTCTAAAAAGCACTTACTACCCCGATCGAAGCTGAGGATGTGCTGAATCCAGCGTTGCATTCGCCGACAAACGGCCATCTCACATATCATCTCCTGGAAGTCGTCCCGGCTGAGATCATTCGCACGGATCCATTCTGCAAGCCCATTACAGTCATCAATCGCCAGCGTTTTCACAAATTCTGCTTCTTCTTGGGCCAAGTCCTCGGCTGATACCTTGATATCAAGCAAATCGGCAAAGTAAACAACGATCCGGTGATTAAGCGCTGAGCGCCTAATTTCATTAAATTCTTTACTGTGGAGGGCAAGATATTCTCCAATCATTTGTAATGGCACCGCGGCCTCATATTGACGCGTGCGTCTGTCGAGATTGTATGCTGTTTCGAAGGCGGCGGAACGAGCAAAATCAAACGGCGCAGGAGTTGGTAAGCGACCGTGCGGGCTCAGATCTCTCTGCATTCTCATGAGTAATTCGCGAGCATCGCTTTCTTTCAAATCCACGTAGTCGACCGTCAGTGCTCGTTCCATTGCGGGTAAACACTCTTCCCGTATCCCCTCCTCGCGCCAACGTCGCAAGATCAACCCGAGGGTTCTCTCAGGAAAGTAAATGCTTCGCACGATTTGGATCGCTTTTGTGGCGATCGCTTCATCGATGTGGCCCCTTAACACGGCTCGTTCAAATGAGGCACGGATATTCACCAATGGTATCGACATCTGGCGGAAACCGGACGTCACGTCGCCATGAGCGAGCGCCACTTCATCATCGCTATTCACAACCCCGTCTCGGTACCATTCGAAGATCCGACCTACGCCAACGGTCCCAAATCTCTCGGTTTCAACCGCCCTCAACGCTCCCATACTACTTGCGCCGTAAACCACGATACCTTGACTCAGAGCGTAGCAGAGTTCGCAATGCCATACTGAAAGGCTCTGGCGAAACGTGCCATCGATGAGGCCTATTACTTGGGCTCCATCGCTCTCTACTGCAGTAAGTATATCCCCTTGCTCCGCCGGTGGCAGAAATTTCGCATCTGGCAGTATTGCCCGCGCCTCATCAACCGGCAGGCTTGGGCCGAGAAAAACAATAACATTCACAATGCGTCTCCCTTACCGTAATTTATCGCTCGGCGCCCAGGGCGGTATTGGTGATGCATGTAGCCCTCAAGACCGGGCACCACAATTCTAACAACATGGACGGGACAACCCGCTGGTGTAATGTCGACTACGATGACTTGTTTCAAGCCGGCTCGTTTCAAGCGAGCTAACAAACAATTGATATCTGCTTCGAAGCATTCGGTTGCACAGGTTCGTCGAAACGTTGCCTCTGGACATTTGTCTCGTAGTCGTTCAAAAGCAGTAATTGCAGAGCGTGAACCGATGTCTCGAGCTCGCCAAAACGCTGCTCGAAAAATATCGTCGCGCGCACCGGCTATAAAGTTCAATCGTCCCTGAAGTGCCTCCGTTATCGCCCGCAGTAAAGCAATCTCGGTATCCAAATGTGCGCCGTAACCCATGCAGACTCCGGCCCCTTCATCCGTTCGATCATAAACGTAGGCCATAAAGATTGGAACGTCCGTATCCACGGTGCAGTCAAATACCAAGACTCGAACGCCCGCGGCATCGCAAAGGTCCAGAACCTGCGCGACGAGCGAATAAGACCGCAAGGTCGAATCGGAGAATACCGGCGTGAGATGTCCCCGCGATAAAGCTGCACGATGGCAGGCGACGCCATCTCGCTCGATTACTTCGTAGAGGCCAGCGGCTACTGACTCCAGAAACGAGTTTCCAGCTCCTAGTCCATTCGAGCTGAGCATGAAAGCTCCGAGGCTTGACATCAGCGACCGATTGCGCGCCATCCCGACCAGAACTAACGGTAAAGCGATCTCGGACTGAGTTGAGACATCCCATCCGATGTACCAATGAAGAGGCCAGTCGACGCCAAAAATGCCGTTGAGGCTGAACGGCAAATCGTCGAGGGCGGGAACTAGGTAATTGGAGGCAATTTGTTTGTACGAGGCATGAATCGACGGTAGGGCCACCGTCTCCGCTGCATGTATCTCGATGGCCTCCATCGCGCCGGAGACAAGCGCAGCTTCGATGCTCAGACCCTTGCCGGATGAACATGCGAGTGTAGTCGCGTTTGGACGGAGAGCGAGCGTGGTGGGTACTCCGACATTGTCCAGGCCGGTGATATCAGCGATACGGGTAACACCCGCTTCACCCAGGTACGGGCGGATCAAATCGAACGTCTCTTCCGGACGCTTGAGGCGGTGCGTTCCTCGCGTGAAGCTCTTGCAGCCGCGGAATGGGATCCCCCTAAAGTAGATTGGGGGAAAATACGCCGCGTCCGTTTGCGCTTCAGGTCTGTCACTCACCATTTGAGGATGAAGCTACGACAATTGGCAAGGCACCCTACGGATTTGCCAGGCGGTTGCACTGCTTAGGTTCGCAAAATCAATCTGCGTTTACTCTTTAGTTACCCCTGCCACAGCTGCTTTTGCTCCCACCGCTGTAAATGCAGCTGATAGGGCTATGATTGCTGCTAAAGAGACAGTGTTATCATCCGCGACCGGTATCGACCATCCAAAAGAAACTGTTCGCTCGGTTCTTGGTTGGTCACCACTGGTAACCTCGGGGACCTCCGTGCCGCTCTGGACAGGAAACACTTCCTTCATCGCGTGCTCTACGGCTGCTAAAAATGCTGGGTCTCGGCTCAGCCGCGTTCCTATATCCTCAATCCTGCGTAACTGCTCAACCGTTAGTTTGAACTCTGGCATGAGATTACCTCCGCTAGCAAAGGTACTTCCCTGACATATGCCGGGGCGGTGATCACTAGGTCAAGATAAAAAGTGCAGACAAGTCTGGATTAACTACGAGCAGGTGTTACGAAATGGATTCTTACACATTGAGATCGTTTTTGGCCAGGTAAGAGCGAGTGAAGGAACGAATTTCGTTTTTCAGGCGGTGCTACGACCGGAAGCTGATGCAGAGTTTTGGACAACTCCAACGCATGAAGCGGCTCCGCTCACGCTTTCCTCAGTTGCCATCTATTCCGAGTTGCCTCTGTTTATTCACTCGTAAAGCGAGCGAGTAGAATTTATCATGTTCTTTTCGAGCTCTCGCCGCGTTTTTTGTAAATATGGCAAATTGGGGATACTACTAGGATCCGCGATATGGCAGCTTGAGATTGCCACTCGGTGAGCCTCTTGGCCTGTCGACGATTGAAGAATTAATCTATTCGGTCGAATATGGCGGCTTCGAAGCTGCCTGTAATTCGATCATCGTTGTTAGCGTCCTAAAGAAAGAGATGGCTGCTTTGAGGGATCGGATCCGAAGTCTGATCACCGAAATGCCGGTTGCGACCGGAAGACCAGATCGGTTGGCAAGTTGTTCGTGAGATTTCTATCAACGCGGCAGGCCTCCTGGAGCCAATCTTTGAACAGCACAAGGGCAAGAATGGTCGGCTTTCCATTCAGACGGATCCTCGGTTATACCGGGATCCCAATGCGATCGTGGACCAAACGATCGAGTTTTCTCAGCTTGCCCCCAATATCACTGTAAAGATCCCGGTGACCCAGGCCGGTCTTCCGGCCATCGAGGAAGCGACTTATCAGGGTGTGAGCATCAACGCCACGGTTAGCTTCGATCGCGGTTGCTGAACCCGTAGAACGCGGTCTGAAGCGCCGAGAAAGCGAAGGGAAGGACATTCTCTACCATGGGACCGGTCTGTTACGATTATGGTT